>Ga0315336_1001024_pt1 | contig 61216 bp, 58 predicted proteins | sample ASW5metaG_FD_204512 | JGI IMG/M metagenome (GOLD analysis project Ga0315336, IMG submission 204512) | Ammonia-oxidizing marine archaeal communities from Monterey Bay, California, United States - ASW #5 | ecosystem: Environmental > Aquatic > Marine > Intertidal zone | place: USA: California...
ACACGGCGGCAAAGTCGCGGACCCGGCGCAGCAATCGCCCGGCGACCCGAGGCGTGCCGCGCGAACGGCGTGCGATCTCGGCCGCGCCCTCCTGCGTAATGACCGCACCCAGGACCCGGGCGCCGCGAAGCACGATCGCTTCGAGTTCCGCCGGCGCGTAATACTCCAAGCGCTGGGGAATGCCGAAGCGCTCGCGCAGCGGATTAGTGATGAGCCCCGAGCGCGTGGTCGCGCCGACCAGGGTGAAGGGCGGCAGGTCGATCCGGATTGAGCGCGCGGCCGGACCTTCGCCAATCACCAAATCCAGCTGATAGTCCTCCATCGCAGGGTAGAGGATCTCCTCCACCGCAGGATTGAGCCGGTGGATCTCATCTATGAAGATCACATCGCGCGGCTCAAGATTGGTGAGGATCGCCGCGAGATCGCCGGCGCGCGCTATGACCGGGCCGGAAGTCGCGCGGAAGCCCACGCCAAGTTCGCGCGCCACGATCTGGGCGAGGGTCGTCTTGCCGAGGCCTGGCGGGCCGAAAAAAAGTGCGTGATCAAGGGCTTCGCCCCGACTGCGCGCAGCCTGAATGAAGACGCGCAGGTTGCGGCGCAAGGCCTCCTGTCCGATGAAATCGTCAAGCGTCTGCGGCCGTATCGAGGCCTCAAGCCTGTCGTCAGGCTCGGCGGCCGGATCGACTTCGCGGGGGCTTTCAGCAGCGCCGCTCATGCCCCGAGCTCCTTCAGGCCCGCCGTGACCAGCGTCTCGACGCTGGCGCCGTCACCGGTCGCCCGCGCTGCCCCGGCGATGGCGCCGAAGGCCTCGGAGCGGCCGTATCCAAGATTGACCAGCGCAGACACGGCATCGGCCGTGGCGCCGCCTTCGGGGATCGTCGCCGTAGGGCCGACGAGCGACACCGGTCCCAATGCGATTTCGCCAGCTTTGTCTTTGAGCTCGGTGACGATGCGCGCTCCGAGCTTGGGCCCAACCCCGTCCGCACGAGTGACGACGGCTTTGTCTTGTGCCGCGATCGCCCGCACCAACTCGTCGGGCGTCAGGACCGAGAGAATCGCCAACGCCACACGGGCGCCTACGCCTTGTACCGTGGTGAGAGTACGAAACCAAAACCGCTCAGGGTCGTCGAGGAAGGCGTAAAGGTGAATGTGGTCCTCGCGAACATGGGTCTCGACCAATACCCGCACGGCCTCACCGGGGCCTGGCAGACGTTCCAGCGTGCGCCGCGAGGCAAAGACTAGATAGCCGACGCCGCCGACGTCGATCACTGCCTGGTCGGTAGCCGCAGAAGCCAAGGTGCCGGTAAGCGATGCGATCATGGCGCGACGCTCTCGGCCGCGGCCTGCAGGCGGTTGGCTGGCGCGGCGCGGTAGTGGGCATGGCATATAGCCACCGCCAGGGCGTCGGCCGCATCGGCTCCGGCAGGGTTGGCGCCTGGCAGCAATACGCCAACCATGGCCGCTATTTGCTGCTTGTGGGCGTGGCCGGCGCCAACAAGCGCCTTCTTGACCCGGTTGGCCGCATATTCAGCGACCGGCAGGCCGGCCCGTGCCGGCGCCAGCATCACCACGCCGCGGGCCAATCCCAGTTTTAACGCAGAGGCCGGGTTGCGATTGACAAAAGTTTCCTCAATCGCCGCTTCGTCAGGCGCGTGCTCCTGGATCACTGCGGCGATGCCGTCGTGCAGCACGGCAAGGCGGCACGCGATGGGATCGCCTGCATCTGATGCGATGACGCCATTTGCCAGATGACGCAGCCGGTTGCCTTCGCTCACGACAACGCCCCATCCTGTACGGCGCAAACCTGGGTCGAGGCCAAGCAGAATCATGGCCTCGGCGAACTCTGACGATTGTGCATTCTTTGGACTGACATCGTGGACGAACACTTGCTCACGGTGCGTGGCCAGACGCATGGCGAGGCGCGCACCCCAACTTCGTGGGGCTCGGTAGCCAAACTAGCACCACATCTTGTGTCAGGGGTAATGAAATTTCCACCAGCCGGCCACTCCTGCCGCAAGCGGCCACTCTAGTCCGCATTTTGTCGACATTAGGGCGGAGCGTCCGAACAGCGCGCCGATTAACGTATTGTTGGCAATGCTATGCCTCAAATGACCGGGGTTAACCCACGGTAAGCCGAGCTTTCTGAGAGAGTTGGATCTGAAATGGGGGTAGCCGCCGATACGTCGGGAAACGGCGACCGTCCGGGTGCCAGCGATACGCACCAGATTGCTGCTCAACGGGTGGCCACAAGCCGCGGCCTATCGGCTGTATGGCGCGGGGCAATCGGCTGGGCAAGCTTCGAAGCGCCCCCGTCGGAGATCGTCGAGCAGACGCGTCTGCGCCAGATTGCCACGCTGATCCAGCATTTGCCGCTGATGGCCGTCGCGTCGATCGTCAATGCCTCGCTGGTTACGGCAGCGCTGTGGCAGATGTCGACCGGATTGTTGCTGGGCGGCTGGCTCGCGGTCATCGTTTTGACTTGGCTGGTTTACATCGCCCGGCGCCTTCGCCGACGCAAGAACACCGGTCCTTTTCGAGCTCGCCCCCGCACCATGCGCCGGGCCGTTCTGCGTGCCGCGATCGGCGGTGGCACCTGGGGCGCGGCGGCGCTCCTGCTGTTTCCCGGTGGCGCACCTATCCATCAACTGATCATTACCTTCGTTATCGGCGGCATGGCAGCCGGCGCGGCGATCTCGATGTCGTGTTTTCCAGCGGCTTGCCTTGCCTATATCTTGACCAGCGTGTTGCCGTTGTTCGCTGCCTTTCTCTTGGTTGGCGACACGCCGTCACTGGCCATGGCGGCAATGGTTGCCGTCTATGCATGCGGGCTGGTTGTTTTGGCACGCAACGGCTATCGGACATTTATTGACGCCATTACGGCGGAGCATGAAAACGAGAGGCTGCTAGGCCGGGTCTCGGCGACGCATGCCCGGCTGGTCGAAGCGATTGAAACTGTTCCGGCGGGGATCGTGTTTTGCGATTCGGAGGACCGGCTCTGGGTCTGCAACAGCCAGTTCAAGCACTGGATGTGCCCCGGCTGCGAGACGCAGATAGGGCCGGGAATGAGCTACGCGGAGGTGTTGGAGATCAGCGCAGGCTGCGCATCCGAACCACTCGAAGGAGCCGTCCGCCGAGAGTGGGTCGAGAACCGGATGGCCAACCACCGCAATCCGGGAACGGCTGAGGATGAACTCGCTGATGGGCGGATCGTGCGCGCCACCGAGCGGCGCATGCGTGACGGCGGCACGATCAGCGTGCTGACCGACATCTCCGACTTGAAGCAGAACGAGAGCGAGCTCAGCGCCAATTCGACGCTGCTTCATGCGATCCTTGAGAACATGGCTCAGGGCTTGGTCGCGTTCGATTCCGATCTGGCGATCTTGGCCTCAAACGAGCGTTTGGGCTCGATGCTTGATACGCCGTCGGACATGCTCTCGGTGGGCAAGAATTTTAAGGAGGTGATCGCCCGATCAGCGAAACGGGGCGACTATGGTCCAGGCGATATCGAGGAGGTCACCCGCGACATCATGAATACCGCGCTGGGACACAAGGGTCACAGGTTCGAGCGAACCATGCCAAACCAAAGTGTTCTGGATACAACCGCCACGCCTTTGCGCGATGGCGGGTTCGTCGTGACCTATTCCGACGTCACCGAGCGCAAGCGTTCGGAGGAAGAGCTCAAACGGGGCCGCCATGAGCTCAATCTCCGGGTCAGGGAATTGGAAGACATGCAACAGCGCATGGAGTCCCAAAGTGGTGAACTTCGCCAGCTTGCCCAGCATCTTGGCCAGGCGCGCGACGTCGCCAATGCCGCCAACAAAGCCAAATCCGATTTCCTCGCGAATATGAGCCACGAACTGCGGACGCCGCTCAACGCGATCCTAGGCTTCTCGGAGATCATGAACGCCCAATTGCTTGGGCCGCTGGGAAATCCGCAATACCTGGAATACATGGAAGATATCCATGAAAGCGGCGCGCACCTTCTGAGCTTGATCAACGACATCCTCGATCTGTCAAAGATTGAAGCCGGGCGAATGGAGCTCCACGAAACGCGTATCGACATTTCCGAGACGGTCGATGCGGCCATTCGCATCGTTCGAGAACGCGCCCAGTCGGCCGAGCTTTTACTGAATTGTCAGATCGAGACGGACCTGCCTCCGGTATTCGCGGACCAGCGGGCGATCAAGCAGGTGTTGCTCAACTTGTTGTCCAATGCGGTCAAGTTTACCGAACCCGGTGGCCATGTAGAGATTGTCGCCAAGTCGGACCTGGCGGGCTCTATCCTGATTTCGGTGTCCGACAACGGCGCCGGCATGAGTGCCGCGGACATTGAGAAGGTGCTTCAACCATTCGGCCAAGCCGACGGCTCATTGTCCAGGAGCAATAATGGTACCGGTTTGGGGCTATCGCTCGTCAAATCCATGATGGAAGTCCACGGCGGCGGTCTGGTCGTGGAGAGCGAGTTGGGCGAAGGTACGACGGCGACGGTCAAGTTGCCTGCGGAAAGGGTGTTATCGGTCAAGAACGATCCTGCTGAGCGCGAGGCCGGCTGAGCCCTGCCGCCCGTGTTGACGGTCGAGCGGGCTCAAGCTGACCTGACGGGACGGCGCTCTACTACGGAACTGCAGCGACGCTTCAGTCGGCGAAGCGGGCCTTGACTTCGTCGGGCACCGGCACCGCGCGAATGCCGACCGGGCTATCCTTGTCCCGCTTGACCCAGACCCGGCGCTCGAAGCCCTCCAATGCGGGCCGACCGTCGTCGTGGGTTAGCTTGTGCCGGACCAAGTATGTCTTTCCCGACCATTCCTCGACGCAGCTTTCAAGGTGCAGCACATCGCCCAGGCGACAGGCATTGGCGTATTTCGCGCCTGTTTCCAGCAGCGGCATGCCGCTGGAATCGAAATCTTGCGAGATCTCGGCGTAAGACAGGTTGTTGGCCGTGAACAGGCGCTCGGTCGCCTGGTCGAACCAGGTATAGAAATGCGGATAGAAGACGATGCCGGCGGCGTCGCAATGCGCCCATTCGACGTTGATGGTGGTCTTGTAAGTTTTCAAGCGATCCCCCGATTATCCGCCCGTGCCCGGCAGCCGTTGATGGTACGCGAGGCAGTGCGCCTCAGGCGCTCAGTTTTTCCATGATCTCGTCGCTGACATCGAAATTGGCGGCGATGCGTTGCACATCGTCGCTCTCGTCGAGGGCGTCCAGCAGCTTGAACAGCGTGCCAGCCTTGTCCTCGTCGAGTTCGGCGGTGCTGGTTGGTTTCCAAGTCAGTTCCGCGCGTTCCGGGGCCCCGAGGCCAGCCTCCAAGGCATCGCGCACGGTGTTGAGATCGTCGGGCGCGCAGGTGACCTCGTGTCCGGCAGCGCTCGACTGGACGTCGGAGGCACCGGCCTCCAGCGCCGCCTCGAACACAGCGTCCGGCGAAGCCGCGCTTGCCGGATAGGCAATGCTGCCGACGCGCTCGAACATGAAGGCCACGCTTCCGCTCTCGCCGAGTGAGCCGCCGTACTTGGAGAAGGCCGAGCGGACCTCCGAGGCGGTCCGGTTTCGGTTGTCGGTCAGTGCCTCGACGATCAGCGCGACGCCGCCCGGCCCGTATCCTTCGTAGCGGACCTCCACATACGAGGCGTCGTCGCCCCCGCCTGTGGCTTTCTTGATGGCGCGCTCGATGTTGTCCTTCGGCATATTCGCGGAGCGCGCCGAGGCCACGGCGGTGCGCAGCCTCGGATTCGCATCGGCATCGCCGCCGCCCTCCTTGGCGGCGACAATAATCTCGCGCGACAGCCGCGCGAATTGCTGGGCGCGCTTTTTGTCCTGAGCGCCCTTGCGGTACATGATGTTCTTGAATTGGGAATGGCCGGCCATGTCGCGATATCGTGGTTGGTTGAAGTTCGGGGTGCGTTCGCCTTCCGGGCGCGGTCTATAGCATCCTTCGCGGATTAAAGCACAACCCGGCCGGCAGCGGTTGCGTGACCCAAACGGTACCGATGGCTCGGTAAGCCGATTAGCGCCGGGTGTTCTCCTCGATGCGAAAGAGTGTGATGACCATCTCGCAGATCACACGCACGAAAATCGGCCCGAGTAGCACGAGGATCAGGCCATAGATGATGGCGATGAGGCTGCCGCCCGAGTTCACCATGGCCAGCAAGCCGAATACGACACAGCAGGCAAGCCCGGCCCAGAACACGATCTGGATGATGAGCGGTGTCAACATGCGCCTGAACGTTAGGAAATCGCCCATCGCCTCTTCCCCCTCTCGGTCTGGCTCAGTCTGGCTCAGCGTGACCCAAAACAATCGCCGGTCTGGATCAACTATAGGCGAGTGGACGATTTGGCGGCAATCGGCGCGGAACCGGGTTACTAAACTTCAGGGATTGTCTCCGCCAGGCGACCACCGATCCTGATTGGCTCGATGCGCTTGGCCAAGCCTGTCGCGTCGTCGGTCTCTACGAACACTGCGCAGACGGTGGCCGGACCGTCGGCCGGTGCCAAGCGCTCGCCGGGCATCTTGCGGGTGAAGCGGTGAAGCGCAATCTCCTTCTTCATGCCGATCACCGAATCGTAGTCGCCGCACATGCCGACATCGCTCTGATAGGCAGTGCCGCCGGGCAGGATCATCGCATCGGCCGTTGGTACATGAGTGTGCGTGCCGACCGCCATCGAAGCGCGGCCGTCTGTATAGTGGCCGAGCGCCATCTTCTCGCTGGTCGCCTCGCCGTGCAGGTCGACAACGACGGCATCCGCGCCGCGGCCCAGGCGATGGCTCATCAGTGCTTCATTGAGCACCGGGAAGGGGTCGTCGAGCGGATCCATGAATAGGCGCGTCATGACCTGGATTACCAGCACCTTACGGCCGCTCGGGGCGTCGAAAAGCGCGGCGCCTCGTCCAGGCGTGCCCTTGGGATAATTTGCCGGCCTTAGCAGTCGGGGGTCGCCATCGATATAGCCGATGATCTCGCGCTGGTCCCAGGAATGGTTTCCGAGGGTGATGCAGTCAATTCCAGCCTTGTAGAACTCAGCACAGATCTTAGCGGTGATGCCGAATCCCGCCGCGGCGTTCTCGCCACAAGCGAGCGCGAAGTCGATCTTGAGACGGGACCGCAGGTCCGGCGTGGCCGCAATCACGGCCTCACGCCCAGTCCGTCCGACCACGTCACCGTAATAGAGGATGCGCATCAGCCGACAATCTCGATGGCTGAGCGCTCGGTCACGACCCAGTCCAACGGCTCATCGTGGTCTTCGGTCGGGACGGTCTCGACCTCTTGGTCGGCATAAGCCAGTCCGATCGCGATGAGCGTGCCCGCGCTTCGCAAATGAGCGATGGTCGCATCGAAATTGCCACCACCATAGCCGATGCGGCGGCCGCGGCGGTCGAACGCCAGAAGAGGTACCAACAAGACACCCGGCGTGAGGTCGCCCGCGCCGTAGTCGGCATCGGGCGGCGGCGTTGGCTCGCCGAGCCGCCCCTTTGCGAGCCGCATACCAGGCCGCCACGGCCGGAAAACCATCGGCCGGGGTGGACGACCCTTCGGTGTGGCGACCACGGCCGGCAGACCGACCTCATGGTCGTTTTCATGGAAATGGTGCAGGAGTGGGGCGCAATCGATCTCGTCGCGAAACGGCCAATAACTGCCGATGGTCGCGGCGCGCGGGAGGGTGATCGCGGCAATGAACTGGTCGCGCATTTGGTTGCCTGCCATTTGGCCGTGGGATTCATGCGCCGTTGAGCGACGCTCGCGCGCATTCTTGCGCATGGCGCGTTTGGCATCGTGGAGGCTGGATGACGCTTCGTGCAGGGTCAAAGGATCGCTCCCAGTCGCCATGGGTGCACGGTAGGCGGGAAAAAACGGAGAAATACCTACGGTTGCTCCAGGCGTTCGGCCATGGCCTCGATCCGCGCCGCAACGGCTTCGAACCCGCTGGCGATCCTGGCTTCGACGAGCTCTGCGGCCTGGTCGGTTTCAGCTTTGCCATTGCGAAGCGCGTCCGCCTGTTCCTTGGTCTCGATCACGTCGTCGGCGAGCAACAGGCTGGCCATCACCAGCAAGCGCATGTCGCCAACCTGGCCGATGGCAGAGACCAATTCTTCGACCCGCGAATCGACAAGCCGGGCGAGCGATCGCAGATGTTCTTCCTGACCGTCGTCGCAGGTGATTTGGTAGCTCTGGCCGTTGATCGAGACGGCGACCTGTCCCATGGCCGATCAGGCCTCCAATACGTTGCGGAGATTGTCGATCGCATTGTCGAGGCGCGAGGCGATCTGTTCGCGTGCGCTGGCGAGTGCCGCGTTCTCCGCGCGAACCGCCTCAAGCTCCTCGTTCAAGGCCGACGGATCGGTCCCGGCAAGGCGCTGATTGGCGCGAAGTGCGGCGTCTAGGCGGTCAACGGCTTGGTCTAGCCGCTGTTGAGCTGAGTCCAATTGCGACATGTGATTCTGTTTTCGGTGCGGGAAGTTGCCAGCATTGCTTCAATTGAAGAATAAGTGCCGGAGTGAGCATGCGTCAACCGATACGTCCGTCATCGGCTTGCATGGGCCGGGTCGTAAAGGAAACAGCGGCAGGGCCGACCGCTGATGTCGACCATATTCGGCTCGCTCACCGCGCAGGGCTCGAAGACTTTCGGGCATCGTGGATGGAAGCGGCAGCCAGGCGGCGGATCCGACGGGTCGGGCGCATCGCCGATGGCCCGCGCGGCCGGCGGCCCCAGGTCGAGCTCGACCCGCGGCACGGAGGCCAATAGCGCCTGCGTATAGGGATGCTGGGGCGCATCGAAGATTTGCGCAATCGTGCCTGTCTCCACGATTTGCCCGAGATACATGACGGCGACCTGATCGGCGATGTTGCCGACGACACCCAAATCGTGGGTGATGAAGAGGTATGTAAGGCCGAGCTCCGTCTGCAGCGCACGCAGCAGATTCAGGATCTGGGCCTGGATAGAGACATCGAGGGCGGAGACGGATTCGTCGCAGATTAGAAGCTCAGGTTCGACGGCAAGTGCGCGCGCGATGCAGATCCGTTGCTTCTGGCCGCCGGAAAACTCATGCGGGTATCGCCACATGTGGTCGGGGTCGAGGCGGACCATCTCCATCAGCTCGCCCACGCGGCGTGTACGGTCTGCCGCGGTCCTTCCAATGCGGAAGGCGTTGAGCCCCTCGGCGACCGCGTCACGGACAGTCATGCGCGGGTCAAGCGAGGCGTTGGGATCCTGGAATACGATCTGGATCGATCGGCGATAACGGCGCATGGCTCGGCGTGACAGCGACAGAATGTCGGTGCCTTCGAAAAGAATGCGGCCCTGTCGCGGTTGTTCCAGCTTCAGCACCGAGCGGCCGACCGTGGTCTTGCCGCAACCCGACTCGCCGACCAGTGCCAGGGTCTGACCGCGGCAAATCTCCAGGTCGACACCGTCAACGGCCCGAACCCATCGGCGCACGCGCTGCAACACGCCGCCGCGGACCGGGTACCAGGTCTTCAGCCCGTCGATCTTCAGCAACGGGTCCGCGTTTTGATTGGCACCGTCCGCCGAAGAAGCCGTCGCGCTCATTTACTGGGTGTCCCGGCCGTGCGCCGCCGCTGCGCGATCTCGTGACAAGCCGCATGATGGCTCGCCGAAAGCACGACCGACTCTGGGACGGTGCCGTCGCAAGGCTCGAAAACCTTCGGGCAGCGGGTGGCGAAGCGGCATCCTGTGGGCCAGCTACCGAGCGAGGGCACGACGCCTTCGATTTCCGCCAACGCTTCACCGCGATGCGAGAGGCGCGGGATCGAGCGAAGTAGTCCTTGCGTGTAGGGATGCATAGGCCGGCCGAGCACTTCGCTCCGCGTGCCTCGCTCGGCGATGCGCCCGGCATACATCACCGCAACCCGGTCGGCGAGCTCGTTCACAACGCCAAAATCGTGAGTAATCAACAAGATTGCCATGCCGAGTTCATCTTTGAGCTCGCGCAGGAGAGCCAAGATCTGGGCCTGCACGGTGACATCGAGCGCGGTGGTCGGCTCGTCGGCGATCAGCAGGCGTGGCTGAACGACGAGCATCATCGCAATCATCACCCGTTGGCGGAGACCGCCGGAAAGCTGGTGCGGATAGGCGGCCAGGCGGCCGGCCGGATCGGGAATGCCGACCCGCTTGAACATCTGTGTTGCCCGGTCGCGCGCGGCGGCGGCACTGACGCGCTCATGCAGGCGTATCGCTTCGGTTACCTGATTGCCTACGGTGCGAACCGGGTTCAGGCTCGACATCGGCTCTTGGAAGATCATGGCGATACCGGCGCCCCTCAGCGCCCGCATCCGGGTGACCTTCAACGCAAGAATATCGCGGTCATCGAAGACGATACGACTGCCTGGCTCGATACGGCCGGGCTTGGCGATCAGGCGCAAGATGGCAAGCGCTGTCATCGACTTGCCGCAACCCGACTCGCCGACCAGCGCCAGTACTTCGCCCGGAGACACGTCGAGCGATATGCCATCGACGACCGGCGCACGCGCGTTGCCGTCCCGGCCGGCCGGAAAGCTGACCGTCAGGTCTTCGACGGTGAGAAGCGGCGCGCTCATTTGCGTTCGTTCAGGGTTCGGGGGTCAAGGATGTCGCGCAGCGCATCGGCGATCAGGTTGACGCAAAGCACCAGCACGAACAGCGCCGTGGAGGCGGCGGCGATGTTCCACCAGATGATCGGGTCGCGCGAAAGCTCGTTTCGGGCCTGGTCGATCATGCGGCCCCAGCTGCCGTCGAGGCCGATGCCGAGATAGGAGAGGATGGTCTCCGACAGGACCAGCCCGGTGAACAGCAGCGCAAAGGTAATGATCACCAAATGGGCGAGGTTGGGTAGAATATGCTGGCTCAGGATCTTCAAATTGGAAACACCGAGCGCGCGGGCGGCCTGGACATATTCCAACTCGCGCAGTTTCAGTGTTTCCGCGCGCGTGATGCGCGACAAGCCGACCCAACCGGTGATGCCGAGCGCGAAACAGACCTGCAGCGTGCCCTTGCCGAGCGCCATGATCAGGGCGATCAACAACAACAGGTTTGGGATCGAAGCGAGTGTCGACATGACGAAGAACACGACGTCGTCGATACGCCCACCGAAATAGCCGGACGACACACCGAACAGCAACGCCAGCGGTATGAGGACGAGACAAGTAAGCCCGCCGATCAGGAGCGCCACCTTGACGCCCTTCAACGTCTTGTAGAGAACGTCGTCGCCCAGCAGGTCGGTGCCGAGGGGGTGGCGTCTGGGGAAAGTCAGCGCCGCTCCGCCGATGAACTCCGTGCGGGCGAACGGCGCGGAATAGCTTTTCTCTCGGAACGTCTCGGGGCTGAAGATGCGGTCGAGCACGCTGCGCGGCTTGGAGGCGGCCACACCTTCGGCGCCGCCGCCGCCGGTCCAGGCCACCGTGTCCATAAGCGCGATCAGAACGAAAACGCCAACTACCGTGAGCGCGATCGGCCGCCGCCGGCGGAGTGCGGTTAGAGCCTCACGCCATAGCCGGCTGCGTCGCGCGCGACGCCAGAGCAGCAAGGCGCCCAGCACCAAGGCAACAGCGACCAGATTGCCGATCCAGCTCATGACTGCACGCCCTGGCCGAGGCGGACGCGCGGATCGGCCATCGAATAGGAGATGTCGGTCAGGATCTGCCCGGCGATAAAGAGCAGCGCGCCGATATAGACCATCGTACGCAAAGTGGAGAAATCGTTGCCGTTGATGGCTTCTACCGTAAGCGCACCCAGGCCCGGAATACCGAAGAATGATTCAAACAGGATCGAGCCGATGAAAAGGAAGGGGATCGCCAGGACCACGTTGGTCAGGATCGGCAGCAGCGCGTTGCGTAGGACATGCGCAACCATCACGCGGACCTCGCCCGCGCCCTTGGCCCGCGCGGTGCGGACATAGTCGCGGTTCGCCTCTTCCAAGAACACGGTCCGGTATAGCCGCACAGTGCCACCGAACTCCGCCAGCACGCCAACCAGGACCGGGATGGCAAGGAAGCGCAGGATTACTGCCGGATTCGGATCGAAGCCGGAGATCGGGAACCATCTGAGCAGTTTGCCGATCAGATACTGGCCGCCGATAATGTAGATCAGGCTGGCAATGCTCATGCCAAGCATGCACAGCACCAGAACCGAGCGGTCGATATAGGTCTCGCGGAAAAAGGCGACGAATAGCGACAGCGCGATGCCGACCACCAGGCCCAGCAGAAAGAGCGGAACGGTGAGCGAGAGGCTCGGCCCGATACCCTCCTTGATGCGCTGCCAGATCGGGGCGTCGTCGGCATCGGAGCGCCCAAAATCGAAACTGAGCATGCGCCGATAATGTTCGACCAGCAGCGTGTCGGTGTAACGGGCAAGCGTTGCGGCACCGTGCGTGCGGTTGATCAGCAGCGGCTTGTCGTAGCCGTGATTGCGCTTCCAAGCCTCGTAGGTTTCCGGCGAGGCGCGTTCGCCGACGGCGCGGCGCGCGACCTGGTCGGGGTCAGTTACGGCGAAGAACAGCACGAAGAGGACCAGCAGGACGCCCAGCACCGTTGCGAAGCCAAAGACCAGCCGGCGTGCGATAAAGGCGAGCATCACTGGCGCTCGCGGAAAAACGTGGCAATGCCGGGCAGCACGAATGCCGCGATCAGCCCGAGCAGGATCCAGGCCGGCCAGACGACGGGCTGATTCCACTGGGTGCGCAGCTGCGCACGCTGGCCTGGAACGATATCGAGATATTTGAGCGTCGGATAGGAGAGGCCGAAGGACCGCGCGTTGCGCAGCCAGGGCTGGATCAGCGTGTAGTCCTCGTCGTGGTAGAGTTCAATCCATGGTCGCTCGCGCTCCAGGATGGCGAGCATTGAGCGGATCGTCTCGCGGCGCTCCGTCCCGTTTGGCAGGGCGCGCATGCGTTTATAGAGCGCGTCGTATTCGGGGTCGGTGAAGTTGGAGTAATTGGAGCCGCCGCTGACCTTGCGGCCGGAAGAGGTTTCCAGCAGGAAGAGAAAATTCTCGGGGTCGGGAAAATCGGCAATCCAGCCAGTGAAATAAATCTGGTAGGCGCCTACTTTGAGTTTCTGGAGGAACTGGTTGTAATTCGTCGCTTTGACCTCGACGTCTAGTCCGATGCGGCGCCAGGCGTTGACGAAATACTGGTAGCGCAGCATCGCCTGGGCCTGGGTGTTCCCCGTATCGAATGTCAGCCTGAGGGGCTTGCCGGTCGCGGGATCGATTCCGTTCTTGTAGCCGGCCGCTACCAGAAGGGCTTTGGCGCGCTTGAGGTCGAAGCCGCGGTAAGGATTCTTGTATTTGGCGTCGTAACCAAAGAGACCGGGCGGTATTGGTGCGTGCGCCGCCACGCCCCGGCCATTGGCGAACAAACGCAGATGCTCTTTGACGTCGATGGCCAGGCTCATCGCTTGACGAAGCTTGCGGCTGCGCTCGCCGGCAGCGGCGCCGACGGTCTTGTCGAGCATGTTGAAGCCGACATAGAAGATGCTCGCCTCGACGGTCTTCTCCAGCTTGATGCCGCGCTTGGCCATTTTCGGCGACAGCGCGTCGTTCTGGACCATCTGGTCGAAGCTTTCCTTGATGATCCCGGAGCGGTCGAAATAGCCTTGTAGGAATTTGTTGAAACGCGGAATGCTCTCCTTCTCGCGGCGGAACTCGATGCGAGCGATGAACGGCAGCGCTCGGCCGGCATAGACCGGGTCGATGCGGCCCGGCGCCATGCGCGCGATCTCAGCCCGGCTTGGGAAGGTCGCCGCCGGGGCTTTCCATTCGGGATGGCGAGCGCCGTACCAGTTGGGGCTTTTCACCAGCACCATACGGAACTGCTTGTCGTAGACCGACATCCGGTAGGGGCCGGTGCCGACGGGATGGTCCTGGAAATGCGGCCGACCGCCCTTGCCGTCGTAATACTGAACCGCCTCCCAGGGCACAGGCGTGGTGAAGGGCAGCGCGAACCAATAGAGGATCTGCGGATCGGCGCGCGTCAGGATCAGGCGCAGGGTGTAATTGCCGTCGACCTTGAGCCCGGGCACGCCGCCGGCGCGGGCATACTGGCGGTGCGCTGGCAGCTTGGCGAAGGACTTGTCGCCGGCGCGCAACACCCTCAGGCGCTTGCGGAACTCAAGGAACCCGGCGATCGCTGCGAACTTGCGAACCACTGGGCTGCCCACGGCGGGGTCTGCGATACGCATCAGCTCGAAAGCGAAATCGGCGGCGATCACCTCGCGCGTGCGCTTCGGTTCGCCGCTCGCGTCTTTGCCGGCGAGCGCAAACGCCGCATCGTCATGAAAGAGCAAACCCTTTCGGATTTGGAAGACATACTGGATACGGCCATCGGGCAGGGTCACGGGCTTGGGGATGGCGCTGGCGAGCCCCGGGATCAGCCGATAGGGCCGGGCGAGATAGTGATATTCGAGCAGCGTGTCGTGAACGTTGGCGGTGACCGCGTGCGCTGCGACGTTGTAGGCCACTGCCGGGTCGAGCGACTTTGGCGCCAGACTGAACGAAGTGTAATAGACCTTCGCCGTCCGATCGGCGCCCGGATAAGGATCGTTGGTGCAGGCCACAAGCACCAGCGCGAAGGCGACGGTTCCGATCCGGAGTCGGGACATGGTCCGAAACATTCGTATTCCAGGCAGGCTATCGGCAATTGGCGGCGAGGCGATTGTGGCGCGATGCACGGCGGATGGGTAGAAGAAAACCACCGTGCCCTGCGTTGCGGCCGGTCCCGGCGCTGCCGGCAACCAACGGAGGCGCGCCGAAAACGAACGGTCGCGAGCTGGCCGGACGCTGTTGTTTCAGGCCATGCGGTTCGCGGCGTTTCCGTTCGGCCGGCCGTCGGCGTTATGCTCGCGCCGTAGGATTGCGGCGAAGCGGCAAATGGTGCGGCGTGCTCTGTATTCTCCACGGTTATCTTCTCGAAGGCTCGGGCAGCAATCTTTGGACCCGGGAGATCGTGCGCGCGCTGGTTTGCGCCGGCGAGAACGTTCACTTGGTGTGCCAGGAAAACCATCCGGAGCTCTACGATTTCATCGCGGAAGCGCGGCTTTATCAGCCCGATGGCACGGTCGAGACCACTCTGAAGCGGCAACCGGATTTTCCAGGCCGTTGTGTCCTTCACAAGCCGCTGCTGGGCGATACGCTGCCGGTATACGTGCGCGACCGCTACGAGGAATTCGCCAATGTGGTCCCGATGGTGGAGTTGGGCGATCAGGCGATTGCGGAATACCTCGCGCGCAATCTAACGGTGGTCGAGCGAGTTGTTCGGGAGAACGCCGTCACCGCGATACACGCAAATCACGCTGTCCTGATGTCGGTCATCGCCGAGAGGGTGGGGCGCGCAACCGGCGTGCCATTCGCGGTCATGCCGCATGGCAGCGCGATCGAATATGCAGTCAAGAAGGATCCGCGCTTTCACGGTTTCGCCGAAAGCGCGCTCACCGGCGCCGGGCGCATCTTTGCGATCGGTCCGGAGATGCGCCAGCGCGTCTGCGAAACATTTCCGAAGGTCGACGGCGTAGCTGACAAACTGATCACGCTCAATCTCGGTGTGGACACAGCCGCCTTCGAGCCGGTCGCGCGAGCCGGCCGCGCCAAACGAATTTCAGGACTGAAACAGGCGCTGGCCACGCTTCAACGGGGACGCGAGGCGGATCGAGCCGCCAGGCTGCGCGAAGATCTCGCCCGCGGTCTCATTGCAAACGAGCTTACCGCGGCGCTGGACCATGCGCGGGGGTATGTCGAGAAGCGCCCGGACGAAGATCTGGAGGTCAAGCTTTCGGGGATCGACTGGGCCGGTGATGAGATCCTGCTGTTCGTCGGGCGGCTGATTGCGAGCAAGGGTCTGCAGGCGGTGGTCGCCGCGCTGCCAGAGATCATTGCCAAGCGGCCACGCGCCCGGCTGGTCGTGGTTGGGCATGGCCCTCAGCGCGAAGTGATCGAGGCGTTGATTTGGGCATTGCAACATGGCGAACGAGAGCTCGTCCAAACCATCGCCGATCAAGGAGGAATTCTGGAAGGTGGGGCCGGCGGCCTTTCGGCGCTCCGGATCTACCTGGATCAACTGGCCACGGCAGGCGAGCTCGATCGGTATTTCGAACGGGCGGCGGCCACTATCAGGCCGGATCGGGTGGTTTTTAGCGGCTACCTCACCCACCGCGAGCTCAAGCACCTGTTCCCCTGCGCCGACGCCGCCGTGTTCCCGTCGGTCGTAGCCGAGGCGGGGCCGCTGGTTTTCCTGGAGGCGCTCGCGAGCGGCGTGTTTCCGCTAGGTACGGACTTCGCCGGCATGGCGGCTAGCATTGCCGCTGCCTCACGCCACTTGCCGGGCGAGGCGACGTCGCTGATGAAGTTGCGGCCCGATCCCAGCCACCTGGCTGCCGACATCGCCGCCAAGGCACCCGAAGCCCTGGCCAACGGTCGGGAATGGCAGGACAATTTGCGCCGTGCCGCGGTCGAAGGATACGACTGGTCATCGGTGGCGGCCAAACTGGCGGCAGAGTTGAAGGCGCTCGCGCAGGGATAGCTTTCAGATCAGCCGGCGACCCCGTCCGGCAGGATATCGGCCTCATTCAGGAGATGCGCGCGGTGGAGATCGGTGATCGAGGCCCAGCGGAGACGCACCGCAACGTCGCAAATTTCCAGGGCGCGCTGGCACAGTGCCGGCGTGTCGAGATACTTGGCTGCCAGATCGAGCTGGCGGGTGCTGTGCTCGAGATCGGCTTCGGCGTGCTCGACAAAGAATCCGATTTCCGGCGATGACCGCGTGAATCCGTAATGCGTCTCGAAGGCGGGAAGGGTGATCTCGTTGTTGAGCGCGACCTGCTGGCCTTCCTGGGTCGACTGCATCGCCAGCGCCACGCCGACCGGCTCTTCGCGCAGGACGTTGAGGTAATGGAGCGAGCGCGCCCACCAGGCGGGAGGCATTTTCGTCTCGCGGACCTCTTGCTCGCTCAGACCCGCCGCCCGGCAGAAATCGACGATCATGTCGAAATGGTCGTGCGGTTCGTGGCCTTCCTGGGGGATTGCCATCACGCCGTGCTCCTCGGCCATGTTTTCCACCAAGGCCTGGCGCACGTCATTCGGCGCCCGGAAATAGAGCAGCCCCATGCCCGGCACCGCATATTCCACGAAACGATAGTGGTTCGCCATGTAGATGCCGAGCGCCTTCAGCGGCAGCGAGCCGTCGGTCATCGCCTGGAAGAATGGATGATTCTTGGTATGCCACAGCTCGCGTACGGCGACGATTTGATCGGCGATCGATCCGCCTGGTGACTTCGATCCTTCAGGTGCCATGACATTCTCCCAATTTCCGCCGCGAGCGGCTTTCCCAACCCCCGTGTTCGGCGTCAATGTTAGGGGCGACTTGGGTGAGCGCCAAGGGGAGAATGCCGAGGCGGCGCCGGTTGGTAGGTCCTCGCCACAAGGCATTCGTGGTACGCTGCCCGAAGGACAAATGGAATTGCTGGCGGAGGACGGAGCGATGGGCAAATCGGACGCAAAGGTCAAACCGGCCAAGGCGGAGGCGGAAGGCCGCAACGAGCCGGGCTTCGGCAACGGTCGGGTGGTCACGGCCGACGAGTATTTCCAGCGGGTCCGCCACACCAATGTGCGGCCGGCCAAATGGTCGGGCGAGGATATGATGGAGACGCTCGAAGAGCTGGGCAAGGATCCGCTGCGCCATGCCGAGCGGCGCTTCGTCTCGCTGGTCAATGAGGACCACGGCGAGCTCGCCGGCGCTTCGCCCGGCATTTTCATAGGCATCCAGCTCATCCATCCGGGTGAGGTCGTGCCGAACCACCGGCACAATTCGGTCGCGATCTATCACACCCTGCAAGGCACCGGATTTACCACGGTGGAGGGGACAAAGTTCCCGTACAAGCGCGGCGACACGATCGTCTGTCCGGCCTGGTCCTATCACGAGCACGAGGCGACGGGGGACGAGGACACGATCATGTACGTCACCCAGGACATGACCGACATGGCGGCCAAACGCACCCTGTTCTTCGAGGAGCCCAAAGGCTTGGAAAACGTGCGCCACATGGTGCAGGGCACGTCTAAGTCGTGGAGCGCGACCCGGGACCCCGACAAAGAATAGGTGGCCGACGCCTTACATCGGTTGTGTGTTGAGATGAAACGGCCCCGCCGTTGATGCCGGCGGGGCCATGTCGTGATAGCGGTCGGCGAACCCTTTAGCGGGCGACGACGATCTTGCCTTTCATCCCGGCCTCGTAGTGCCCGGGGATATTGCAGCCGAACTCGAAGGCCCCGGCTTTGGTGAACTTCCAGATCAGCGACTTCGTCTTGCCGGGCTTCAGATAGGTCGCGTTTGCATGGCCGTGGCCGTGGTGGCGCATGCCGCCCTTTTCCATCATCTTTTCCATTTCCTTGCGATGCGACAATTGCGTGGCCTTGTCGCCGATGGTGAGTTCGTGGTCGCCGTCGCCGACGTTCACGATGACGAACTTGACCGTTTCACCGACGCGGAAACGTAGGGTCTTCTTGTTGAACTTCACATCGCTCGCTTTCAGGCGAACGACACGGGTTACCTGTTTTGCCTTGCCGGGCATCCCGAACGAGAACTTCTTATGGCCCGGGCCGGCGAGCGTGGCCGTTGGGGCGGCGAGCACTAGTGCACCGGCGGCCAGCGAAGTCAGGATGGTCAGTCTTTTTACGGTCTTGGACATTTTTTACCTCGGAGGAATTGCAGTTGTGTACTGAGCATTGGGAACAAGCCAACAGTTTCGCTTGGCGGAGAGCAGGGAGCGGCTCAGCCCAGAGCACTGCAGGATTGTTGATCTCCGAGATTCAGCGGGGGATAGGAGGGTCCAGCCACACCAGGCGGGCGTCGGGAGCGGCGTCGTCCTGTGCGATCGAATCGAGCCTCGATACGATCTGTATTGCCGCCGGTTCGCTGCGGTTCGGCAGGAACGCGCCGCAGGCAAGGGCCCCACAATGCGTCCCGTTGTACGGATCTATTTGAGATCCATCCTGGTGGGGCGCCGAACTCCCGATGTGATGGCTGGGGCCATTTTTGCTGCTTGGGTGACCGTGCCCCAGGGCTCCGGGCGTCAGTGGCGCGATAACGAAGGCCAACGCGACCAATAGCGTCATGAACCGGCGAAACTGAGAAATGACAAAAGGCATCGACTTTTCTGTCCACTTCCACGTTGGCCGGCAGAAGAGCTAGATCGGCGTCACTTTTCTAGCTCGGACTCCTTGAGAAAAAAGTCCGAGCCGTTGTCGTTGGCATTGACGGATCATATAGGGAAATGGTTTCAGGAATGTAAGTCCGGGCACCGCCAAAACAACCAACCGTTCATGCCGCTGTCCAATCCACTCGATAAGAGCTTCATTCGGGTGCCATCACGGTTCAACGAAAGAAACTCGTCCGGATACCCATCGACATAGACCGTCATACGGTCGGATGTCGTTTTGTATCTCACCGGATGATTCCGTTTATATCTAACCCGATGTTGATGCGTACTGGTCGGCGCCCGGTGGATCAGGAAATGTACTCCGAATATCCAGATCTCCTTGTGGTCGTTGCACCACTTCCCCAGAATCATTGGCGGTGCACCCAACTCACTATCTTTTGCTCGAATAACCGCGACCGCTCGGGCCGATGTTGAAATCCTCTGGCCTGATACCCCACGCGTCTGCTGAACCCGATCGGCTCGCCCTCCGCCGGGTCGTATGGTGCTTGCATGCGCCGGGCCGGGGAATTGGCCATACCAGCCGCTGTTGCCTGACAATCCGGCGGGACAATCCGTTGCGAATATCGGAACGATCAAGGCGGCATAAGCACAAAGCATGGCCACCTTCCATAATGCCCGTTACCTGGTAGGCGTCTTTTGTATTTTGCCAATAGTACCACATCGCGCGAAGTGAGGGGAGATTCGAGCGATAACGGACGAGGTGCCGAGCCGAATCGTCGCGCTGGTGAGCCCCCGAAGGTCCGAAGAACGTGCGCCATATTGTGCAGGCACGTCTAAGTCGTGGGGCGCGACCCGGGACCCGACAAAGAGTAGGGGCGGGTCGACGGCCAGCGCCGATCATGATCGGCGGGTTCGCCCCATAGAGTCGCTTAGGACGCCGCATGGATCGTTGACGGTGCTGCCCCTGTGAGCGTCTCGACGCTAGCTGGCAAGGTTCTTCGCGTAGTTCCGCAGCGTTTGCGCCACCGCACCATCGAGTGCCGCATCGAACTCGCCCCCGCGGCCCAGCGCGGTTACCGCGCCTACCATTTCTCCGAGCGGCTCGAAAATGGGGGCCGCCAGCGCCTCGATGCCAACTTGGAAGTCGCCCTGGGTGCGACCCAAACCGGCAGCGCGGGTCCCGCGAATGATGTGTTCGGTCAGGCTGGGTGATGCGTCAATATCGACCGCGTTAGCAGCCAGCTCCGTATCGACCAGTTTCGCCGTGCGCGCGGGCGGCAAGAAAGCCAGGAAGGCGCGGCCGGTCGCCGAAGTCAGCAGCGGCATGGTCGAACCAACCTGGACGATCACAGTGACCGGGCGCAGGCTGTCCTCCCAACGCAGGATGATCGGGCCCCGGTCGCTCCATGCGGCGACGAAGCAGGTGGCGCGGATTTCATCGCGAAGACCCGCGAGGCCGGCGCAGGCGCGCTCGATCACATCGAAGCGTTTGAGCGCCGCCACCCCGACCCTTAGCGCCATCGGACCCAGATCGTAGCGGCCCGACTTGCCGGCCTGAGAGACCATGCCCGCGGCGATGAAGCTCGCCAGGTAACGGTGAGCCTTGGCTGGCGCCATGCCAGACGCCACGGCGATTTCCTTCAGCTGCATTGGCGCATCGGAAGCGGCGAGAACGTCAATCAGGCTCATGCCGACCTCGATCGCACCAATGCGGTGGGTCGGACCTTCGGTTCTCTTTGCCCTCTTGATGGCCGGTTCGGTCATGCGCTGGTTCCGATTGTTGACTCTCCGTACGAGTAAATTCTATAATATGGAAATAGATTAAACAATACGTAATTATTGTATCGAAGGAGATGGGCATGGCGATTGCGTTGGCGGGCCGGGCCGCGACCGGCAAGGATGGTATCGGGAAGATCGACGTTGCCGCCTTCGACCTTCTGAACCTGCCGGACGATTTCGTGCCCGAGGCGTATCGCTATTTCGCGGCCCTGCGCGCGGCGGACCCGGTCCACGGTATTTCAGATGGCTCGTTCGTGCTCACCCGCTACGACGATCTGTCGTCGGTCTATCGCGATTCCGCGGTCTGGAGTTCCGACAAGAGGGTTGAGTTCAAGCCGAAGTTCGGAGACTCGCCGCTTTACGAACATCACACGACGAGCCTCGTCTTTCGCGATGCACCCGACCACACGCGCATCCGCAAGCTCTTTCAGGCCGCTTTCACCCGCAAGGCGCTGGCGGCGCTGGAGCCGCGCATCCATGCGCTGGTCGACGGTTATCTCGACGCGTTTGAGGATCGGCGGGACATGGAGGTCGTCTCAGACTTCTCCTTCAAGCTGCCCGTCGAAGTGGTGTGCGACATGCTGGGCGTGCCGAGCTCCGACCGCATCCTGATCCGCGACTGGGCGTTGCTTATCTTGGGCGCGCTCGAACCGGTGCTGAGCGACGATCAGTTCGAGGCAGGGTGTTTGGCAGTCGAGGACTTCAAGGCCTATCTGCGGGACCGCATCAAAGAGCGAAGGGCGAACCCCGATGGCGCCCGCGACGGCGAGATCCTCTCTGCGCTGATCGAAGCGGAGGAGGACGGGGACAAGCTCACCGAGATCGAATTGCTGCATCAGTGCATCTTCCTCCTTAATGCGGGCCATGAGACCTCGACCAACATGCTGTCGCACGGCGTGCACGAGATGCTGCGCCATCCAGAGCAGGTCGAGCGGCTGCGCGACGATCCTTCGTTGATCGACAGTGCGGTGGAGGAAATCCTGCGCTTCCAGGCGCCCATCCAGGTCAACAATCGACGGGCCATGCAGGACACAGAACTGTCCGGCGTGCCGATGCCCGCCGGTAGCCTGGTGCATCTGATGATCGGGGCGGCGAACCACGACCCGGCCCATTTCCCGGAGCCTGAAAGGTTCGACATAGGGCGGCGGCCGAACCGGCATTTGTCCTTCGGTCTCGGCGTGCATGTTTGTGCCGGCAATTCGTTGGCCCGGATCGAAGGCAAGATCGCTTTCGGCAAACTATTCACGCGCTTTCCTACGCTGCGTCTGGAAGCGCCGGCCAAGCTGTCAAAACGTGTGCGCTTTCGCGAGGTTACCGAGCTGCGCATCGCGATATAGGCGCGACCCGCAGGACTACAGCGCGCGGCGGTGAATAAGCCACCGGCCACAGCATTGCTCGAACCGTGCGCCTGGGATGCTGAACGGCGCGGTAGGTCTCGAGTTGTCGATCGAAGCCTGATCCGCATCCACTCGGGGCACCGCTATCGTCGCCCGACTCGCGGGCAGACGCGCTGCCAGGTCGGCTTGCAATATGTCCGGCCGCGATGGGTCGTGCATGTGCGAACCAGCTTCGTGCGGCAGCCGGGCCCGGGCTCGTTGACCCTCGGCCGCTCTTGCGTTCGCGGATGGTAGCTCCCGGATTGAGACTGGGCGGCGGTCGCAACGGCCGTCGACGCAACGAAGATCGTCAACATTGCGACTGCGGTGGTCTTGATCGTTGAAGGAAGCATGGGCGGGTCCTTGGCTGGAATTCCGCAGCGTAAATTGCCGCGTGGCGGGGCCGCACAAGGTATCGGAGAGTGGAAACCGGAGCAGTGACCGGGCTCATTGACAGGGGATGGCCGACGCCCTTTTCTCAAACGCTCGGGCGGGTCCAGACACCTGACGACCGTACCGTTGACTACTTCGATTTCGCCTTGGGCCGTACGGTTCTCCGCGGCTTCAGGGCCACGGTCTCGCGTTTGCCGCCAAAGCGCGGCTTGCTGTCGAGCAGGTTGACGTCGAGAAAAGCCCGGGCACGCGCCACGACCTCGCGCAGGCGGATCCGCAGGCCCGACCGTCCTCGTACGCCGCGCGCTATGAAGGCGACGGCATCGATGCCGTTGGCGTCGGCGAGGTAGAGCGCCCGCTGGCTGTGAAAGGCCTGCGAGACCACGGTCATGGCCGACTGGCCGAAGATCTCTTTTGCACGCACCACCGAGTCGAGGGTGCGACGGCCGGCGAAGTCCAGGGTGATGTACCGCTCCGGCACGCCGAGCTTGACGAGATCCTCTTTCATCAACTCCGGCTCGTTATAACTGTGCCGGGAATTGTCGCCGCTCACCAGGATGCCGCGCACCTTGCCGGCGTGGTAGAGCGCGGCAGCCGCCCGGATCCGTCGTGCGTAAAAGAGGTTCCTTCGATTGCCGCGAACGAACTTCGCCGTGCCCAGCAGCAGTGCGATGGGCCGCGCTGGGACCTTGCGCGTGTCGGCGTAGAGCCGCCCGGTCCCGTGCCGGCCGACATGGCGGTCGATCAACGCCAGCAGCCCGACACCCACCGCGCCCATCAGGGTCAGAGCAATCAGCGATTTCCAACTTACGAGCGATCTCAAGCGCATGATCGGGCCTATTCCGCTGCCAGATCTTTGAGCCATTCCTGGGCAAGACGCGGCTCGCCTGGAGAATTAGGTTCCGAGGATTCTCGTATCTTCAGATACTTTTCATACAGCGGAAATGGCTCGGATATGCCAATGCGCACTCTTTGTTCGGTTACTTCCTCTCCTAGGGCGATAAGTGCTTTTGCAGCATCGGATTCGAGGCGATCCTGCAGTTGGCGAGTTTCACGTGAATAAGCTTCATCGTTCTGTCCGAATAGTCCCCATGTGCCGCCAGCGCATTCTTCAAGTGCATCGATCAACTGTTTGCGAAAATCCGTTTCAAGCACTGACAGTGACCACTCCAGTTTCTGGCGGCGCTTAGATCGTCCCATCACACAGGTTCCAATTGTCTCCACAGGCGCGATCAGACTATTCTGCTGCGGCTCGCCCGCCCGCTTCCGCCGCCAGGCGTTGATCGACCAGCTTGCGCGCCGCAATGGTGCCGGCGTCGGCATTGACATCGATCGTTCGACGGCCGGCGTTAAGCTGCATCACGTGCTGGACCGCTTCGACCGCGCCCTTGTCCTCCTCGAAGATCGCCGCGACCCGGTCGGCGAAGGCTTGGTCGTGTTCCGGCTCGCGGCTGAAGTTGCGGGCCAGGGACCAGAAGTACCAAGTGGTGGTCTCGCTCTCCGGCGTGATGGCGTTGAGGTTGCGCCCCTCGACCCCCTGGCTGCGGTCGCCTTCGAGGCCGCCAGTGCCGGCGGGGGCCACGCCAACTTCCAGAGCCAGATTTGCCGGCGGCAGGAAATGGATGACCTGCCAGCGGTCGCAATTCACATCTTCACTCAGGTTCTTGGCGGTCTTGAGCGAGGCCTTCCAGAACGGCGCGGGATCGTGATCGGGGATGAGACGGGTCACGGTGACCCGGGTCTCGTCGCCCGACACCGTGATTGGGTGCTCGACCACCGCCTGATTCCCGAGACTTGTGCGATGAATGTAGTTCTCGTGGGTGAGGTCGAGCAAATTGTCGCTGATGAGCTGATACTGGCACTCCAGATAGGTTGTGCCGCCGCTGGAGCTCCAGTCGGGATGGTCGTTGGGCGCGAACATCTCCGGGATCAGCGCCGGGTCGGCCTCAGACGCTTCACCCGGCCAAACCCAGACCCAACCGTACTTTTCAACGGTCGGATAGGTGTTAACGCGCGCGCGGGGCGGCACATTCGCCTGGCCAGGGATCTCGATGCACTTGCCCTGGGGGTCGAACAGCAAGCCGTGATAACCGCAGCGCACCGCCTCGCCTTCGAGCCAGCCCTTGGAGAGCGGCATTTGGCGATGGCAACAGCGATCCTCCAGCGCCGAAACCGATCCTTCAGCGTCCCGGTAGAACACCATCTCCCGGTCGCAGATCGTTCGTGCGAGCAGCGTATCGGGAGCGATTTCCTTGGGCCAGGCGCAAACGTACCAAGCGTTCATGACGAAAGACATCGGGCACCTCCTTTGGGCGCGTGCGCATGCCATTCCGATCCCGTCGGATTGGCCCAGACGATCTTGCCGCCAAACCGTGCCCGCCGCAACGGCGCGGAGACATTCTCGATCCGCCATCCCCTTGAAAGCCGTTGACCGGACGGGCCGGCCCCGGCATGTTCTGCAGCATCGATCGGGGGGTCGCTGGGGTTGAATTGTCGCCGCACCCTCCCGCCTGAACGAGACGCCATGGAATCCGCCAGCCCCGCCACCAATCCGCAAGCGACGGTGCCAAAAGCCGATGCCGCGGCCGTCCCGCATAGCGGCATGGCCAATGCGATTCGCGCACTGGCAATGGACGCCGTGGAGACTGCGAAGTCTGGCCATCCCGGCATGCCGATGGGCATGGCGGACGTCGCTGCGGTCCTATTCGGGCGGCATTTGAAGTTCGATCCGGCTACGCCCGACTGGCCCGACCGCGACCGCTTCGTGCTGTCGGCGGGTCATGGTTCGATGCTGCTCTATGCGCTGCTTTACCTCACCGGGTACGAGGACATGACACTGGAGCAGCTGCGCGCCTTCCGGCAGCTGGGCTCGCGCACCGCCGGCCACCCGGAATACGGCCACGCCAAAGGCATTGAAACAACCACGGGGCCGCTCGGCCAGGGACTTGCCAATGGCGTCGGCATGGCGCTCGCCGAGCGGCTGCTGGCGGAACGCTTCGGGGCGCCGGCGGTCGACCATCACACCTACGTCATCGCCGGCGATGGTTGTTTGATGGAGGGGATCAGCCACGAGGCGATTTCGCTGGCCGGCCACCTGAAGCTTGGCCGCCTCATCGTGCTCTTCGACGATAATGCAATCACCATCGACGGCGGTACGGAGCTTTCGGTGTCCGACGATATGCAAGCCCGGTTCGCAGCCAGCGGCTGGGCAGTACGTGCCGTCGACGGTCACGACCCGGAAGCGATCGACGCGGCCATCTCTGCCGCCAAGGACGAAGCAGCGCCTTCATTGATCGCCTGCCGGACGACGATCGCGTACGGCGCACCGACCAAGGCGGGCTCGTCAGCCTCTCATGGCAGCCCCCTTGGAGCGGAAGAGATCGCCGGCGCGCGGCAGGCGCTTGATTGGCCGCACCCGCCATTCGAGGTTCCTGGCGAGATTCTCGCGGCCTGGCGCGCGGCAGGCAACCGCGGTGCCGCAACGCGGGCGGCCTGGCAGGAACGGATCGCCGGACTGGAGCCAGCGGTCCGAGCGGAGTTCGATCGAGTGATGTCGGGCGGGCTGCCTGAGGCCCTCTCTGAAGCGGTCTCGACGGCGAAACGCAACGCCGCAGAGGATCAGCCCAAGCAGGCGACGCGCGTTTCCTCCGGCAAGACACTGGAGATCCTGGGCGAGGCGATGCCGGAACTGCTGGGCGGTTCAGCCGATCTGACAGGATCCAACAACACGCTGACGAGCCGCCAAGCGTTTGTCGAGCCCAGCTCATTCCCAACGCCGGGCTATGTCCATTACGGCGTGCGCGAGCACGCCATGGCCGCGATGATGAACGGTATCGCTCTGCATAAGGGGCTGGTGCCCTATTCCGGTACGTTCCTGGTCTTCACCGACTATGCCCGGCCGGCGATCCGACTCTCCGCGCTGATGGGGATCCGGGTGGTCTATGTGATGACCCATGATTCAATCGGCCTTGGCGAGGACGGGCCGACGCATCAACCGGTCGAGCATCTGGCAAGTCTGCGCGCGATCCCCAATCTCAACGTTTTCCGGCCGGCCGATGCGAGCGAGACAGCGGAATGCTGGGCGTTGGCGCTTGCGAGCGAAAGCTCACCGTCGGTGTTGGCGCTGACCCGGCAGGGTCTGCCGGAATTGCGAACTGATTATACGGCGGAGAATCTAAGCTCGCGCGGCGCCTATGTGCTGGCCGAGGCCGGCGACAAACGGCAGGTGACGCTGATGGCCACGGGTTCTGAAGTTCATATCGCGCTGGCCGCGCGGGAACTGTTGGAGGCCGAGGGCATCGGCACGGCGGTGGTCTCGATGCCATGCTGGGAGCTTTTCGAGGCGGAGAGCGCGGACTACCGCGCAACGGTGCTCGGCGAAGGCACAGTTCGGGTCGCGGTCGAGGCGGCGGCAGGTTTCGGCTGGGAGCGCTGGACCGGCCCCGACGGAGCGTTCGTGGGCATGCGCTCCTTTGGCGCATCAGCACCGGCGCCGGCGCTCTACGAGCATTTCGGGATCACGGCCGAGGCGATCGCTGCGGCCGCCAGGGAACGCCTGGACTGACTGACGACAACGGCATGCCGATGGGCCATGTCGACACTTGTGTGCCACGCGCCAAGCTGAGCGGCAGCGATCGATCGCCCGCTCCGGAGCCACGGCGTTTTGCAGGCGATTACATTCGGAGGGTTTGACGACATGGCGGTAAGGGTTGCAATCAATGGGTTCGGACGGATCGGCCGGCTGGTGTTGCGCGCGGCTTACGAGGCCAAGCGCAAGGACATCGAGTTCGTCGCCATCAACGATCTGGGGTCTGTCGAAACCAACGCGCATCTGCTGAAATACGACAGCGTTCATGGGACGTTTCCAGGCAAAGTGACCAGCGGTGACGACTGGATCAGCCTCGGCGGCGGCAAGATCAAGGTTACCGCCGAGCGCGATCCGAGCAAGCTCGACTGGTCGGGCGTCGACGTGGTGCTCGAGTGCACCGGTATCTTCGCGTCCAAGGAAAAAGCCAGCGTCCATCTGGAGCAGGGCGCCAAGCGCGTGCTGGTCTCAGCACCGGCGACCGGCGCTGACATCACCGTGGTGTACGGCGTCAACGACGACAAGCTGGAGGCCGGTCACACGGTGGTTTCCAACGCCTCGTGCACGACCAACTGCCTGGCGCCGGTGGCCTATGTGCTCAACCAGGCGATCGGCATCGAGCGCGGCTTCATGACCACCATTCACGCCTATACAGGCGACCAGCCCTCTGTGGATACGCTGCACAAGGATTTACGCCGCGCGCGCGCGGCGGCGGTCTCGATGATCCCGACGTCCACCGGTGCGGCACGCGCCGTGGGGCTGGTGCTGCCCGAGCTCAACGGCAAACTCGACGGCACCTCTGTGCGTGTGCCGACGCCCAATGTGTCGCTGATCGATTTCAAGTTCACTACGCCGCGCGAGACTTCCGTGGACGAGATCAATGGCGCCATGAACCAAGCCGCCGGCGGTGCGCTCGATGGCATCCTGGAAGTCAACACGGAGCCTCTGGTTTCCAGCGACTTCAACCACAACCCGGCCAGTTCGACTTTCGACGCCACCCAGACCCAGGTGATCGAGGGTACTTTCTGCCGGGTGCTGTCCTGGTACGACAACGAATGGGGCTTCTCCAACCGTATGTCTGACACCGCCGTGGCGATGGGCAAACTGGGCTGAAGGCAAGCGCACGCCAGCGCTCGCAGCGGGGCCACGCGTCGTTCAATTCTTCGTGAGCTTGGAGTCTCGGCGCCGGATGAAGACCCGGCAGTTCGAATGTCTTAGGTTTGCTCTTCGGGCGCTTGATCGTCGGTTGGGTTCGTTGCCTCAGCCGGTTCGTCGCCTTCAGGGCCGGACCGGCGCGCTTCGGCCTTCTCCGCCTTGGCGGCCAGGCGAGCAGCCTTTTTAGCCGCCTTCTGGCGCTCGCGCTCGCGTTTCTCGAAACTGTAGTTGGGCTTACGGGCCATCGATGCGTCAGCTCCGTTGTTGAAATGGGTCGGTCGACAAGTCTGCCAGACCGCGTATACACGCAACGGGGCCTGGAATGCGACACAAAAGGCCGCGGGCGCGGCGCGCGCTTCTAGAAAACATAAGCGCCATGCCTGATTGCGCAGCGCGGGGCGAATTGCCCGGCCCCGCCTGTGGCGCGGCCGGGCGCATCGAAATCAGTCCTGTGAAACCAGGTTGTCCGCCGAAGTCTTGCCGTCCCTGCCCGGGACGATTTCGAACTGGATTTTCTGGCCTTCGCGCAACGTCTCAAGTCCGGCGCGCTGGACAGCGGAGATGTGAACGAAAACGTCCTTTCCGCCTTCCTCGGGCTCAATGAAACCATACCCCTTGACGGGGTTGAACCACTTTACGGTGCCAGCAGGCATGGCAACTCCTTTCGCATAGTCCCTTATGCGGAGTTCGTCCCGGGGGGGGGAACGGATACCGCAATGCATACAACAGGCCACAACTACTGGGATATTCTCGACTAGGCTGAAGGCCGCTCGCGAGGTAATTCCGAAGTCGCTTGTAACCCGCGCCTCACAATTGGTCGTTTTGCCGCGAATCGCAAGCAGTATTCGTAATACACATTGTGAATAAAAGGGCCGGATCGGCGCCCGCGCCGGCTAATTGTAATCATTATTTGGTTTTTTCATCGGCGTGGATGACGCCGTCGACGATTGTAATAGTCCGGTGGGTGCGCGCCGCCAGTTCTTGGTCGTGAGTCACGGTGATAATGGTGGCGCCGGTGTCGTCGACGAGGCGCTCGAAAATGTCGAAGACGTTGCCGCCGCTCTTTTGATCGAGATTGCCGGTCGGCTCGTCGGCCAGGATGATCAGTGGATCGTTGGCCAGCGCACGGGCGATCGCAACACGCTGGCGCATACCGCCGGAAAGTTGTCCCGGTCGCTTGTCGGCGGCCTCCTCCAACCCGAAGGCGGCGAGTAGTTCGCGAGCCCGCGCGCGTGACGCTTTGCCCGTCAGTTTGCCGAGGCGCCGGATCGGCACCATCACATTGGTCAGCGCATCGAATTCCGGCAGCAGAAAGTGAAATTGAAAGACGAAGCCGAGCTTTTCCAGGCGAAGCCGAGCCAACTCATGATCGTCGAGGGAACTGGTCTGCCGGCCTTGCAGGTAGATTTCTCCCTCACTCGGCGCATCGAGCAGGCCCAGCAGGTAAAGCAATGACGATTTGCCCGACCCCGACGGGCCGACAATGGCGACGAACTCACCCTTGCCCACTTCCAGGTTGACGTCGCGCACAAGGGTAACCGGGACCGGGCCGGGCAACACACGGGTCACACCGCGCATCTCGACCACCGCTCGGCTGGCGACATCCGCAGCGATGGCGGCATCGCTCACGCCGCGCCTCGGATAATGTCGACGGGGCGCAATCGTGCTGCTTTGCGGGCCGGCAAGTAGGCCGCGAAGCCGGCGGAGAGGATCGCCGCGCTGGTCGCGATCGCGTAATGCACCCAGGACGTGTAAAGGACAAAGCCCTGCAGTTTTACAATCCCTTCGACGTCGAACTTGATGCTGGCCAGCAACTGGATCAGTCCAAAGCCGAGCGACCAGCCCAGCAGACTGCCGGCGACACCGACCGCCATACCCTCGAGCAGAAAGATGGTCCGGATATCGCCTTCCTCGAAGCCCATCGATTTCAAGATCGCTATGTCGCGCGTCTTCTCGAATATCACTGTAGAGATGATGTTGAAGATGCCGAAACAGGCAACGATCAGGATGGCGCCCGTGGTCGCATACATGATGGCATGCTGGATGACGAAGACGCCAAGCACACCCTCATTCGCCTCTTGCCAGGATTCGGTGCGGTAGCGGTAGCGCCGCTCGATGCTGGCCGCCACGCCCCGGGCTGCATCGGGGTTCTTGAGGCGCATGTGGAGTTGGTTCACGACGTTGATCCGCTTTTGCAGGATCTGCACTTTTTTCAAGAGCGCGTAGGACTCCCCGTCATCGAGGTTGATCAGCCCGGTCCTGAAGATCCCGACGATCTTCATCTTGAGGATGACGCCCTCCGGCGAGACCGCGGTAACGGTGTCGCGCATCTTGACGCCGAGCTTTCCGGCCAGGCCATAGCCGATGATCAGGCCGTTGGCGGAAGTCTTGAGGTGATCGAGGGAGCCGCCGATGAGATCGCTTTCCAGGTTGCTGACATGGCGTTGCCGGTCCGGGTCGATGCCGACCAGATTGGCGCCGACGTCCTTGGAGCCGTAGCGCAAGAAAACCTGGCCCTGGAGCGACGGGGCGACGGCCAGGTTCTGGCGTTTGGAAAGCACGGACAGGATACGCCGGGCGCGCCTAATGCCGCGCAGCTCCTCGCGCGGGCGCACCCCGCGGATTGCCAGCGCGCCGTGGCTAAATCGCATCGCGGCAGGCTGTACCGGCGGGTTTCGGAATTCATCCTTCATTACGATGTGGGGCGTGACATCGACGATCTTGGACACGAAGTACTGCTGGAAGCCCTGCATCATCGCGGCCATCGCGATAGCGAAACCGACCCCCATGGCGACCCCGAGCATGGAGACGGCTGTCTGGCGCTTGCGCGTGAGCAGGTGGGTGATGGCGATGGTGAGCGCGAGCGGCAAGGGTGGACTAGCTCACTCTAATGTTGCCGTTGGCCGGTGATGACAACACGAAGGTCAATGCCCTAGCTCCCGGATTTCGGTTTTTGGACACGGACCCGGTCGCCGTCGTTCAGTCCTGCCGGCGGATTGGTGATCACACGGTCGCCCTCCCGGAGCCCGCCTTTGATCTCAACCTTTGTGTCCCCGACGATGCCGGCGTCGACCGTTCGGCGTATTGCGCGGCCGTCCACGACCACGAAGACAGCGCCATTGCGAAGCGCCGTGAATGGCACCAGGAGCGCGCGCCGGCGCTCTTGGATCACGATGTTCACTTCGGTCGTCATGCCGATGCGCAACGGTGTGGTATCAGGGATGGCAATCCGCACGCGGTAGTTCTTGTTCACCGGGTCACCCTTGGGCGTGATCTCCGCAACTTTGCCGGCGAAAACCCGGGCGCCGAAGGCATCGGCTGTCAGGAGCGCCTTTTGTCCGAGTTTCACATTGGGAATATCCTCTTCGTCAACCTCGGCCACGATCCGCAAGGGGCTTTGCCGGCCGACCCAGAACAGGACCTGGCCGGCGGATACCGTTTCCCCGACCTCGCCGTCCTGGCGCAGTACGATGCCATTGAGCGGCGCCACCAACGTGTAGTCGGCAAGCCGTTGACGCGCAGCGGCAACGGCGGCGAGCGCCTGGACGTGATCGGAGCGCGCGCGTTCGTAGACTTGTTGGCTAGCGATCCGGCGCTGAACCAGGGCGCGGTATCGCTCCAGCTCCTCGCTGGTGAATTTCAGGCGGGCTTCTGTTTGTGCGAGCTTGGCTTTGGCCTCGCGGTCGTCGAGCCGCAGCAACACGTCGCCCTTCTTGACCTTGGCGCCGTCGCGCCGCGCGATGCTGGCGATGCGACCGACGATCGTCGGTGCGACCTTGGCCCAATAGACCGGCTCCACGACACCTGTCGCATAGACCGCCTCCACGGCGGGTCCGCGAGTGACAGGCGCGACGGCGACGCTGGGGCGCCCGAATGCCGCGCTGATGCCCCATCCGCCCGCAGCGACCGCGACCACCACGCCAAGAACGATCAGTCTGCGGCGGGAGAACAAGGATCTTTTACTCCCGCTCGGGCTATCAGTGGAATTCATGCTTACACGTCCGTGTCGTGAAGCGTTTGGCGTGCGGTTTTCTCACCAGTGGCCGAACATGACCTATTCGGAAAGGCGCACAGGGCGCAAGAAAGGAATTAGACTGCGGGTCACTATGACACGCATGATGCCTTACGACCGGGACGCGCCGGTTATCCGGGTGCATTCGCAGGCTCATGCCGAGCTGGCATTGGCCGCTGCGGCAGAATGCCGACGAACGATCATGCTGGCGAGCGCCCCCGGCGCTTCCGCGAATATCGGCGCGGGGTATTTCCGGGCGATGATCGAAGCGGCGCGGGCAGTACATCCAGGCGCGCGGTCGCTGTCCGTGCTGGATTGCGGCGACCGGGCAGGGGATGTCATGGGTGCGCTGCGGGAGGGTTTGGAGGCCGTGTGCTTCAATGGTGACGAGGCGCTGGGTCGAAAGCTGGCGGAGATAGCTCGACAGGGCGATGCGGTCTTGATCACCGAACCGCTGGATGGGCTCGATTTGGCTTTGGCGGCGGATCCTCCGGGCGCGGCGCGGGCCTATCTGGGCGGTTAGTGGTCCAGCAACGCGGCTGCGGTCCGCATTGTCGGTGGAGCGGCCGCGTCAAGGTATCCCAAATGATTGTGGAAAGGCGGCGCCTTGGGCGGGTTTGCAATCGCCCGGCTTGTGGGATAATCACGGGCCCGGGCTGCAGCGCATGGTTTTGCGCGCGTCCGACGTCCTCATACCGTTCGATTTCGAAGACAGAAAGGCCCGGCGATGAAAATCACCCAGCGCGTCCGACGCATACTGGCCAAATACGAAAGCGATTGCCCCGGCACGAAGGCGAACCTGGCCCGCATTCTCATGCACGGGCGGCTTGCGGGAACCGGCAAGGTCGTCATTCTGCCGGTCGACCAGGGCTTCGAGCATGGGCCGGCGCGCAGCTTCGCACCCAACCCGCCGGGCTACGATCCGCACTACCATTACCAGCTAGCCGTCGATGCCGGCCTTTCAGCTTTCGCCGCGCCCTTGGGGCTGCTGGAAGCCGGGGCCGACAGCTTCGCCGGCGCCGTGCCGACGATCCTCAAGCTCAACTCCTCCAACAGCCATGCCATCAGCAGGGACCAGGCCTTGACCGGCTCGGTGGAGGATGCGCTGCGGCTCGGATGCTCGGCGATCGGCTTCACCATCTATCCCGGCTCCGAAGACCAGTTCGAGATGATCGAGGAAATTCGCGAGCTGGCCGAGGAGGCCAAATCGGTGGGGCTCGCCGTGGTGATCTGGTCCTATCCGCGCGGCGGCAACCTCTCCAAGGAAGGCGAGACCGCGGTGGACGTGACGGCCTACGCCGCACATATGGCGGCGCTTTTGGGCGCGCACATCATCAAGGTCAAGCCGCCCACAGAGCATATCGAGCAGCCCGAGGCCCAGAAGGTCTACGAAAGCGCCGGCATCGATGTCTCGACCTTGTCGAAGCGGATCGCCCATGTGGTGCAGTCGGCTTTCGATGGCCGACGGCTGGTCGTGTTTTCGGGCGGCGGCGCCAAGGGCACCCACGAATTGCTCGATGAAATCCGCCAGATCCGCGACGGTGGCGGTACCGGCTCGATCATCGGCCGCAACTCGTTCCAGCGACCCAAGGACGAGGCGCTGAAACTGCTGGGCGCCGTCGTCGACATCTACAAGGGCAAGTGAGGGCGTCACACCGCGCACCCGACTTGCCTCGTCATTCCCGCGCAAGCGGGAATCCAATTGCCGCCAACCGTGGACTCCCGCATTCGCGGGAGTGACGATGTTGGGTGGTCGCAAGACGCAATGCCACCCAAACGTGAGGGATCATTGGCAGCCGACGAAAAAATCCGTTGCGGGCTCTACCTGATCACGCCGAGCAGTCTGGACCCCGCCAAGTTCGCCGACATCTTGGCGGGCGCGCTCGATGCCGGCGATGTGGCCTCTCTGCAGCTGCGCCTCAAAGGTGTTGATGACGATACGATCCGGCGCGCCGCCGAGGCGCTGATGCCGGTGTGTCACGAACGTGAGGTCGCCTTCATCATCAATGACCGGCCCGACCTTGCCCGCGACCTTGGCGCGGACGGCGTGCATATCGGCCAGGACGACTTGCCTTACGAGGCTGCCAGGCTGGCGGTGGGCGACGACGCCGTGGTCGGCGTCACTTGCCACGATTCGCGCCATCTCGCCATGGAAGCGGCGGAGAGGGGCGCTGATTATGTGGCTTTCGGCGCCTTCTTTCCGACCACGACGAAGAGCCCTAAGACGAACGCTGACCCGGAACTATTGCGCTGGTGGCAAGCGTTCATGGTCGCGCCTTGCGTCGCCATCGGCGGAATCACGGTGGAAAATGCGCCCGGGCTGGTCGAGGCGGGGGCGGATTTCATCGCCCTTTCTGCCGGGGTCTGGGAATACCCCGATGGGCCCGCGACGGCGGTGAAGGCCTTTAATGAAATACTTGACGAATTTGGAGGCGGATAAGGGCTCCGAGCGCAGCGGCGCTGCCAACGTTCACTTAGGCGATGAACGGCGCAGCCAGAAGCAACACGGCAGGAGCGGCCACCAACAGCGCCATCATGGCGGCGAACAGCTTGAGCGCACGTTGGCCGAGAGAGCCCCAAAAGGTCTCGTCATGTGTCATTGCTCTGTCCTCTCCAAATCGCATTCTGTTTCTAGATACTAGACGGACCGGCATTTGGTTTCTGTGATGGGTGTCACATTTCAGTGAACGAATGAGCGGGCCGAATCCGGCGCTGAAAAATGACCGGAGCAAGACCATGAACATTCCCGGTTGAAGGGCAGGGGCTGGGCTGGTCAAATTGGCCAAGGGCGGGCCTGAGGCTAGGCCGTCCAAGGATGACAGCCGAGGGGAGGAATATCATGGAAGTCCGGGCCGCGGTCGCGACCGCAGCGGGGGAGCCGCTGAGCATCGAGACGGTTAACCTCGATGGACCCAAGGCGGGCGAGGTGCTGGTGGAAATCAAGGCGACCGGCATTTGCCACACCGACGCGTTTACGCTTTCGGGCGACGACCCGGAGGGCCTGTTCCCCGCGATCCTGGGGCATGAGGGTGCCGGCGTCGTTGTCGATACCGGCAAGGATGTGAGCAGCCTGAAGAAGGGCGATCACGTGATCCCGCTCTATATCCCGGAATGCCGCCAGTGCAAGTCGTGCCTGTCGGGCAAGACGAACTTGTGTACCTCGATCCGTGATACCCAGGGCCAAGGGCTCATGCCCGATGGCAGCAGCCGGTTTTCACTCGGGAAAGACAAGCTCTTCCACTACATGGGCACCTCGACTTTCGCCAATTACACCGTGGTTCCCGAGATCGCGCTGGCCAAGGTCCGCGAGGACGCGCCTTTCGAAAAGATCTGCTACATCGGCTGCGGCGTCACCACCGGCATCGGCGCCGTCATCAATACGGCCAAGGTCGAGGCCGGTGCCAATGTCGTCGTGTTCGGGCTCGGTGGCATCGGTCTGAACGTCATCCAGGGCGCTCGCATGGTCGGCGCCAACAAGATCGTCGGCGTTGATCTCAACCCCTCCAAGGTCAAGCTCGCCGAGGCCTTCGGAATGACGCACTTCGTCAATCCCAAGGAGGTGGGGGGCGACTTGATCGCGCATTTGGTCGACGTGACCGACGGCGGAGCCGACTACTCCTTCGAATGCATCGGCAATACAACGACGATGCGCCAGGCGCTGGAATGCTGCCATCGCGGCTGGGGCGTCTCGGTGATCATCGGCGTGGCCGGCGCAGGCCAGGAAATTTCCACCAGGCCATTTCAGCTCGTTACTGGCCGCAGCTGGAAAGGTACCGCCTTTGGCGGCGCCAAGTCGCGCACCCAGGTGCCGACGATCGTCGACTGGTACATGGACGGCAAGATCAACATCGACGATCTGATCACCCACACCATGCCGCTGGAGAAGATCAACGACGCTTTCCACCTGATGCATGAGGGCAAGAGCATCCGCAGCGTGGTCACGTTCTGAGCGACACTGCCAAGGCCGGCGCGCAGGCCCGAGAGGAGCCGACCGGCGGCAAGTTTGCCGCGGCGCTGCCGTATCTGGCGTTCACCACGGCGGTGTTCTTCTGGGGCGGCAACTGGATCGTCGGGCGTTGGCTGCATGATGTCGTGCCGCCGGTGGCCTTGTCCTTCTGGCGCTGGGTCTTTGCGGCGGCCATCTTGCTGCCCTTCACGGCCGTGCCGCTTTGGCGCCAGCGCGCGACGGTCAGGCGGGAATGGAGGAGGTTGGTCGTTTTCGGCTTGCTTGGGTTGGCCGGTTTCAACGTGCTTGTCTACTACGGCCTCCAGACCACAACGGCGATTAACGGTTCGCTGGTCAATTCTGCGTCGCCGATTTTCGTCATCGTGATTTCATGGTTCGGTTTGGGCGACCGCTCGAGCTGGCGTCAAGGTGCGGGTGTCGTTGTTTCGCTGCTCGGTGTCGGAGCGATCCTGGCGCGCGGCGATCCATCGGCGTTGCTGGCATTGCGTTTCGGCACCGGCGATCTGATCATCATCGGCGCGATCTTCATGTGGGCGCTCTACACGACGCTGGTCCGGCATTGGCCAACGCAACTCACATCGCTCAATTTCATCTCGGCGACCATGATCGTGGCCGTCGTTTTTCTGGCGCCGTGCTACTTGATCGAACGAAGCATTGTCGGTGATTTCGAGGTTACGCAGTCGGCAGTGATCGGTATCGGCTACTTCACGGTTTTCGCGTCCATCGTCGGCTATGTTTGCTGGAATTTCGGTGTCCGCGTGGCCGGCGCTGGCAAGGCCAGTCTCTTTCTGCATTTGGTCCCGGCCTTCGCGGCTGCAGCGGCGATAGTGCTGCTGGGAGAAAAGTTGCGGCTCTATCATCTGGTTGGTATCGGATTGATTCTATCCGGCATTTACGTGGCGTCCGCGGCCCGACCGTTCTGGCGTCGTTGGTTCGAGCGCGCTGGGGCCGGCTGAGGTTTCCGCTCTGTCGTTTGCTTCGGCAAGGGTGCGGTGATAGCTTCCGCGCCGAATTCATAGCCTCATTCTCGCGATCGGTTTCCGATATGAAGATCGACGGCAACGCCATCCGTCCAGGCAATGTCATTGAGCACCAGAACCGCCTCTGGCGTGCGGTCAAGATCCAGCACACTCAACCTGGGAAGGGCGGCGCCTACCTGCAGGTCGAGCTCAAAGACATTCGCGACGGTACTAAACTCAACGAACGTTTCCGCTCATCGGCGTCGGTCGAGCGCGTACGGCTCGACGAAAAGGAATACCAATACCTGTTCAGTGACGGCGACGAGCACACCTTCATGGACCAGGAGACCTACGATCAGATCACCTTCAATACCGAGATGATCGGCGAGCCGGCAGTCTTCCTACAGGACGGCATGCTGGTGATGGTACAGAGCTATGAAGGCGAGCCGATCAGCGTCAGCCTGCCCGACAGCGTGGTCATGGAGATTGTTGAGGCCGATGCGGTGGTCAAGGGTCAGACCGCATCGTCGTCTTACAAGCCTGCGAAGCTGGAGAACGGCGAACGGATATTGGTGCCGCCTCATATCGAGGCGGGGACGCGGATTGTGGTCAGCACATCCGACGGTACCTATATGGAGCGGGCCAAGGATTGAGCTGAGACCCACTCGCCATGCCTTCGCTCAATTGCGAGTGGACGAGCGAATGGGCGTTCAGGTAGGGGTAGCCCGTCGCCATCGGCGGCAGGTCGTTTCTTTGAACCATCGCCCGCCAGCGCCTTTCTCGACAAAGGGGCGCCTCCATGTGGGGGCGGCGTACGGCAAATCGGGAACTGATAACTTTCATGCGTTCGACCACCAAAACCGCAATTCTGAATGTGATGGAGGCTGCGGCCCGCAAGGCAGCGCGCGGCCTTGTCCGTGATTTCGGCGAGGTCGAACAGCTCCAGGTCTCACGCAAGGGCCCGGCCGACTTCGTCACTGCCGCCGATCTCCGTGCTGAAAGCATCCTCAAGCAAGAGCTTGGCCATGCTCGCCCGCGCTATGGTTTTCTGCTGGAAGAGGAAGGCGAGGTGAAGGGGGAGGATGAGCACAATCGCTGGATCGTCGATCCGCTCGACGGGACCACGAATTTTCTCCACGGTCTGCCGCATTTTGCGATCTCGATCGCCCATGAACGCGACGGCGAGATCGTTGCCGGGGTGGTCTACGAGCCGGTCCATGACGAACTGTTCTGGGCGGAGAAGGGCATTGGCGCCTTCCTCAACGATCGTCGTCTTCGGGTCTCGGGTCGCAGTTCCCTAGACCAGTGCCTGATTGCCACAGGATTGCCTTACAAGGGCCGCGACCCCGAACCGCGCTATGTCGATACGCTGGAGGCGATGCTGGCCGAGGTCGCGGGTGTGCGGCGTTTCGGATCGGCCGCGTTGGACCTCGCCTACGTCGCCGCCGGACGCTACGACGGGTTCTGGGAGTTCGGGCTCAACGCTTGGGATATCGCCGCCGGCATCGTGATCGTGCGCGAGGCGGGCGGCATGATTTCCGGCATTCGTCCCAACGCCGATCCCATGACGACGGGCGACATTTTGGCCGCGAACGGCGATGTCCATGTGCCGGTCGAGCGGCTGCTGCGTCGCGCCCTGCGTGGTTGAACGAGAACAGCGACGCGCCGTCATTTCGCCATATTGCCTGCCTATCGCTGGCCGCTTTGGTGGTGGCTATGCGCGGACCGGTGGCATTGGAGTTGGCGCGCGCACGGTCGCTAAGCTAATGTGCGGCGAGGGATCAGCGGCGCTGCCAGACGCGGCACGCCGCGCGACTGTCGGCAGCCCGGGACGGAGAAAAATGGCATTGTTGCGGGACCCGCCTCCGTCAAATCCCAAAGTGCGGCGATTGGCGAAGAGCATGGTCGCATCTGCGGTGTTGATGTTTCTCGCCGCCGTTTTGTTGTTCCCAGGTTCAACGCCCGCGACAGCTGAGACCACGGTCGACGTGGACCTTGACGCGATCAAGACTTTGCCCAGGCGAAAGAGCGCCACCAGCGGCCGGCGCATCAGATTGACACCGCCGCCTTCGCTCCGACGCAAACTCAACCGACGCAAGGCGGCACGCCGGCGGGCGGAAGCGAGGAGACGGAAAAAGGCCGAGACAGCACGCCGCAAAGCTGTGGCAAGGCTGCAGGCCGAAGAGGAACGCCGCACGGCCGAAGCGAAAAAGTTGGCTGAGAAACGGCGGCGCGCCGTCGCAGCCAAAAGGCGGGTTGAGGAGGCGCGTCGCAAGGCCGGTTCCGCAAAACGGGTCGACACAGAAGCGCGCCGCAAGGCCAACCGCCGCGTAATTCTCAAACCTTCGGAGCCTCCGGCCAAACCTGCCACGAAGAAAGCCCCAACGCGGAATGGCGAAACCGCGCCGGCCGGCCGTCAAACGGCGAAACTGCCGCCCCGCCCCACACAGATCTTATTTTCCGTCGACTCAGCAAAGCTGAGCGCCGCTGCGGTCGGACGGTTGCAGCCGATACTCAAACGCATGGTCACCGCCGCAAGCGCACGCCTCGTGATCTACGCTTACGCGACAGGGACCAGTGCGAGCGGCAACAATGCCCGACGGCTCTCACTGAAGCGGGCGCTGGCGGTGCGCCGTCACCTCGCAGGCAAAGGCATCCCGGATACCCGCACCGAGATCAGGGCGCTCGGCAGCCGCACCAAGGTCAAGCCGCTAGACCGCGTCGACCTGATCTTGATTCAACGATGAACTGGCCGCAGCCGCAGCAGCAGTTGCGTGGGCCGAGGAACGCCGCATGACCCCGCCAAATCGCTATCTTTTCCGCATGGGCGTATTCGTGCTCGGCGTGGCCGCCGTATTGGGGGCGCTGTATCTCGCATTGAAGAGCGCCTTCATGGCCAACCCGGTGCTGAACGGGGTCATCATCGGCATCCTCGTTATTGGCATTCTCTACAACTTCCGCCAGGTCCTGATGCTGGGCCCGGCGGCGCGCTGGATCGAGACCTTCCAGCGCAATCATGCCGCCACCGCCACGGAAGACCCGCCGCGCCTGCTGGCCGCGATGGCGACACTTTTGCGCGACCGTGAAGGCGGGCCGCTCCGGCTGACCGCCGCCGCGATGCGGTCATTGCTCGACGGTATCGGCTCGCGCCTCGAGGAGGCTCGCGAAATATCGCGCTACATGATCGGCCTGCTGATCTTCCTAGGCCTGTTGGGCACCTTTTGGGGTCTGCTGCAGACGGTGAGCGCGGTTGCCGGCGTGGTCGGCTCGCTGTCCATCGGGACCGGCGATATCACTTCGATCTTCGGCGAGTTGAAGCGCGGATTGCAGGCCCCGCTCACCGGTATGGGGACAGCGTTCTCATCTTCGCTCTTTGGACTGAGCGGCTCGCTGATCCTGGGTTTTCTCGACCTGCAGGCGGGCCAGGCGCAGAATCGTTTCTATAACGATCTGGAAGACTGGCTGAGCGGCCAGACCAGGCTCGCCTCCGCGTCCGCCGCGGCGATGGCCGACGGCGATGGTTCGGTGCCGGCTTATATCCAGGCCCTGCTGGAGCAGACCGCGGAAAGCATCGATAAGCTGCAGGGCTCGGTATCGCGGGAGGATGACAGGCACGCCACCACGAACGCGCACATGACTGCCCTGGCCGAAAAGGTCGGCGCCATGTCGGAGCAAATGAGCACTGATATCCGATTGCTAGCGAAGACCATTGCGGCGTTAGCCGACAAGGAAAAGCGCGGGAGCAAATAGGCGATGTCGATCTCGGCACGCAGTTCCCGCCGCGCGCCAATCGACATTTGGCCCGGATTCGTCGACGCTCTGGCTTCGCTGCTCATCCTCATCATCTTCGTGCTGATGATCTTCGTGGTGGCGCAGTTCTACCTGACCGATGCGCTGACCGGCCGCGACAAGGCGTTGTTGCAGCTCAACCGGCGCATCCAGGAATTGACTGAGATGCTGTCGCTCGAACGTGGCAAAAGCGCCAATCTCGACCGGACGCTGAAGGAGATTTCCGCCCAGCTGCGTGCCACCCTGGCCGCGCGAGAGCGGGCCAGGGCGCGACTCCGGAAGATTGAAGGCGCCGCCGGCCGAGACAAAAGGGCGCTGGAAGCTGAGAAGCGTAGACTTGAGGCGGCCAAGCGGCTGTCGGTCGCTGCCCAGGCGCAGATCGAAATCCTCAACCGGCAACTCGCCGAACTCAGCCGCCAGCTCGCCGCCATTGAAGTGGCGCTGAAGGCATCGGAAGCGAAGGCCGCCAATCAAGAGCTCAAGATCGCCGATCTTGGCAAGCGTCTGAACGTCGCCCTTGCCCTCAAAGTGAGTGAGCTTAGGCGCTACCGCTCGGAATTCTTCGGCCGGCTGCGCGAGGTGCTCGGCGAGCGCCAGGATATTCGTGTCGTCGGCGACCGTTTCGTATTCCAGTCCGAAGTGCTGTTCCCGAGCGGAGAGGCCAAGTTGCAGGAGGGCGGCAAGGAAGAACTGGCCAAGCTCGCCACCACGTTGAAAGAGATCGCCAGTAAGGTTCCGAAAAACATCGACTGGGTCCTGCGCGTCGACGGTCATACGGACAAAAGGCCGATCCGCGCCAGGTACCCGTCAAACTGGGAGCTCAGCCAGGCGCGCGCGCTGGCGGTGGTCAAGCATTTGATCGAACAGGGCATCCCGCCGAACCGCTTGGCGCCCACGGGCTTTGGCGAGTTTCATCCGCTCGACACAGGGACGAGCGACGCGGCCTACCGCAAGAACCGGCGGATCGAACTAAAATTCACCCAGCGCTAAGCGCAACGGAGGGGACGAGATGCACAATCGAGCATGGCTGATTGCGGCGCTCCTGGCCGTTTCGGTTGCGCCAAGCCCGACCTTAGCCGATGCGATCGACGGCAACTGGTGCTCGACCGACGGCCGCTCAATGTCGATCTCGGGACCGAAGATCGTGACGCCAGGCGGCACCAGAATGTCCGGCGACTACGAACGCCACGGTTTCCGATATGTGGTCCCAGCAAAGGAGAAGCCGGCGGGCGCCAAGGTCGATATGTCGCTGGTCGACGATGACACGCTGCAGGTTACCGTCGGCAAAGGACCAATGAAAACGTGGCGGCGTTGCAAGCCGACCAGTTGAGGCTCAGGCCGGCCGGCCAGTGGGTCCAAGCGCCCGTCTGATCCGGCCACGCGATCGGCCCACTCGATTCGCAGAGCCAACCCCCCAAAAAAACCACCCCTCCTCCAAAGGAGAGGAAGGGTGGTCAATTCTTGTCAGCGCGCCGCGAGATTAGCGAATCCACTCGCTCTTCTTGCATTTGCGCCATTCGCTGTCGACGTGGTTGGCGACTACGATGCCGGTTGTGCGGATCATCGGCTTGCCATCGGCCCCGAGCACGACTTCACGCTTGTAAAAGTTCTGCACCGGAATGCCGTTGACGTTGTATCGATACTTGCCGCGGACAGAAGGGTAGTCCGCTTTGCGCATCGCCTTCATCAGCGCCAGTGTGTCGTTCACCTTGCCGCCCGTCCCGCGGATACCCGAGGCGATCAGCAGCGCGCCGTCGTAAGACTGGGCGCCGAAGTGGTTCGGGTGAATCTTGTGCTTGGCGATATAGGCTTTGACGAACTTCACGTTGGCTGGCCGTTTTGAATCGCTATCCCACTGGTTGGTGTGGAACGTGCCAAGGGCGGCCTTGCCGATCGGCAACAGCGTGATGTGGTCGACGACGAAGATCTGATAAAGCTTCGTCGACTTGCCGAGCCCCGAAGCCGCCCATTGCTTCATGAAGGCGATACCCATCGGGCCGGGTGAGAAGGTCACGACCGCCTCGGGCCGCGCCGCGCGGACACGGGTGAGTTCCGACTGGAAGTCGCGGTTGCCCAGCTTGTACATGATGGTGCCGATGATGCGGCCCTTATAGGTGTTCTTGAAGCCGCTCAAAACGTCCTTGCCGGCCTGATAGTTGGGGCCGAGGAAGAACGCGCGCTTGATGCCTTCTTCTGTGACCAGGCTGCCCATGGCCTGGGCGTTTTGATGGTTCTCCCACGAGGTCGAGATGAAGTAACGGCTGCAATTACGACCGGCCAGAAGCGACGAGCCGGCATTGGTGCTGAGCAGGATCGATTTATTCCGTACCACCGTGTTGCGCATCGCATTCATCACGTTCGACCAAATGAGCCCGGTGACGATCTGCACCTTCGATTGCTCAATGAATTTCTTGGCGCATGAAAGGCCGACATCGGGTTTCAATTGATCATCGCAATATTGGACTGAAACCGGCACGCCTTCGATCTTGTCTCCATTCTTCTTCCAGCCCAAGTGCTCTAGACCCAGCTTGAATCCGGCAGCCTGCCATTTGCCTATCGGGTGGTTGAGCGAACTGATGAAACCGATGCGGAGATCCTCCGCCGATGCTCCGCCCGCGGTAACCATCGCAGCCGTCGCCATTGCGCATAGCAATTTTTTCAAATTATCCTCCCCTAGTTTCGGCGATTTGTCGCCTTGCATACCTAACAGATTCAATCACTTCGATGGACCTGAGTTGCTTCCGTTTCCTCGTCGGCGCCAAACCGGGCGAACTGGCTGGTCAAAGATACGCACAGCCGACGGACGATCCCCGACGCTCGAATTTCATATCATATGGTAGCGTATTCCTCGTTGGCGGACCAATAGCCTAGGCCCGCCGCGACGGGCGAACCTAAAGCGCCTCGGTTCCACTGATCTGGTACTTCATTACGTCGCTGCGCAATATCCCGATCTCGCCGAGTTTGGCGCGAAACACCGTCATGTGAGCGGTCGCAAAATGCGCCTTCAGGGACGCATCGTCGTCCCACTCCTCGAACACCCGAAAGTGGCCTGGATTTTCGATGTCCTGGTAGAAGGCGTAGATGCGGCAGCCCGGTTCCTTGCGTGTCTCCGCCGTCATCGCAGTGGCGGCCTGGATCGCGGCGGCCACGTCCTTTTCGGCAATTTCGATGAGGCCCGATACAACGATCATGATTTATTGGCCTTTCGTTTGCGTGGTGGCGCGGCGGCTGTCTTCGGTGGAGGCTCGGCCGGATTGAGATCGAATTGCAGCGCCGCCAGCCTTGCGTAGAGCCCGTCCATCTTCAGGAGTTCGTCATGAGTTCCGCTGGCCACGATCTGACCTTGGTCGAGGACGACGATGCGGTCCGCCTTGAGCACGGTGGCCAGGCGATGGGCGATCACGATCGTCGTGCGCCCTGCCATTAAGCCGTCGAGCGCGGCCTGGACCATGCGCTCGCTTTCGGCATCGAGGGCGCTCGTCGCCTCGTCGAGCAGCAGCAAGGCGGGGTCGCGCAGGATGGCGCGCGCAATGGCAATGCGCTGGCGTTGCCCGCCGGAGAGGCGCACGCCGCGTTCGCCCAGATGGGTGGCAAAGCCGTCAGGCAGGGCCTCCACGAACTCAAGCGCCGCTGCAGCTTCGGCGGCCTTGCGGACTTCCTCGTCGCTGGCGTCCTCGCGGCCGTAGCGGATGTTCTCCGCGACATCGGCGGCGAAGATCACAGGTTCCTGCGCTACCAGGCCAATGCGTGACCGCAAGGCCGCGGGATCGGCCTTGGCCAAGCTGACACCGTCGAGGCGGACGGCGCCATTCTGCGGGTCGTGAAAACGCAGGAGAAGCTGAAACACAGTTGACTTGCCGGCGCCCGAAGGGCCGACCAGGGCGATCCGCTCGCCCGGCTTGACGATCAGGTTGAAATCGGAAAGCGCCGGGTGTTCGGGCCGTGAGGGATAGGTGAACGTCACGCCCTCGATGGCGACCGCGCCCCGGGCGAGTTCCGGCAGGGGCAGTGGGTTCGCGGGAGCGGCGACGTCAGGCTCGGCGGTCAGGAGCTCGACCAGGCGTTCGCTGGCCCCGGCCGCACGCTGCAGATCGCTCATGAATTCGCTGAGCGCGCCGACCGAGCCGGCGACGATGACCGCGTAGAAGACGAAGGCCGACAGCTCGCCGGCCGTGATCCGGCCCGCCATCATGTCGTGCCCGCCGATCCAGAGAATGATGCCGACCGCGCAGAACACCAGCATGATCACCAGCGCGGCCAAGCTGGAGCGCGCACGCACCCGCCGCGCCGCCGTCGCGAACGCTGCCTCAACCCGGCGGCTAAGGCGCTGGCGGTCGTGGGGTTCGTGGACAAAGGCCTGCACGGTGTCGATGGCGTTCAGTGTCTCGTTGACATGGGCACCGACATCGCCGATGCGGTCCTGGCTGAGGCGCGACAGCCGGCGCACGCGCCGCCCGAAGACGATCACCGGGACCATGACCAGCGGCACCACCAGCGCGACCAGGCCGGTGAGTTTGGGGCTGGTGACGGCCATCATGACGGTGCCGCCAACCAGCATCAGCAGGTTGCGCAACGCCATCGAGGCCGAGGAGCCGACGATCGTTTGCAACAGGGTGGTATCGGCGGTCAGGCGGGAAATCACCTCGCCCGTCGGCGTTGTCTCGTAATAAGACGGGGTCAGGCGGAGCACATTGTAATAAACCGCCTTCCGAATATCGGCGGCGACGCGCTCGCCGAGCCACGAGACCATATAGGCCCGGGCGAAAGTCGCCAGCGCCATCACCGCTATCACCGCGAAGAGAATGGTGAGCGCGCGGTCGAGCAGGGCACCGTCGCCGCTGGCGAACCCCTTGTCGACGAGCCAGCGCAGCCCGACGCCGAAAACAAGCACGGTGCCGGCTGCAAGCATCAACGCCAGCAGGGCAAATACGATGCGAAGCCGATAGGGCTTGAGGAAGCCGGCCAGGACGCGCAACTGCCGGACGTCGCGCGAGCGTGGCCGCTCGCCGCTCTGACGGGCGGCGGGCTTGGCCTCGGGCTGGGCCTTCGACTGGGCCTCGGATCGGGCGCTGACCTGGCTCAAGAATCCTCCGCGATGTCGCGTCACGGCTTGGTGCGCTGGCGCGCGGGCGGGATCCAAGGGTATAGCAAGCCGCAGGATCGCTTGCCAGAGGCCGTCGGCTCGCCTATATAACCGCCGACCCTGGAAGATAGAGGCGGGTAGCCCACGATGAAGAAAGATATCCACCCGGAATACCACGAAATCAACGTGGTGATGACCGACGGCACCGAGTTCACGACCCGCACGACCTGGGGCAAGGCAGGCGACACCATGCGCCTCGACATCGACCCCAAGTCACATCCGGCCTGGACCGGCGTGCATCGCCTGATCGATAGTGGCGGCCAGCTTGCCAAGTTCAACAAGCGCTTCAGCTCCATCGGCCTAAAGAACTGATCTGCAGGCGTATTTGCGGATATCGAGCGCCCGTGGCTGCCACGGGCGCTTTTGATTCGGGCGTCTCGCGGGGAGACAAAAGACGAGATGCGTCGCCTTACCAACTCCGAGACCAAGCGCCAGAATACCCTTGTCGCCGGCCGCCCTGGCGTTAGACTCGTTGCCGATGTGCGAATTGCTGGGCATGAACTGCAATGTGCCGACCGATATTCGCTTCAGCTTTTCCGGGCTGATCGAACGCGGTGGGCGGACGGGGCCGCATAGCGACGGCTGGGGGATTACGTTCTACGACGGCCGCGGCTGCCGCAGCTTTCGCGACCCACAAGCGGGCGTCGAAAGCGAGATCGCCAAGCTCGTGCGCGGTTATCCGGTTAAGAGCCTGAATGTCATCTGCCATATCCGCAAGGCAACGCACGGCCGAGTATGCCTTGAGAACACCCACCCCTTTACCCGCGAGCTCTGGGGCCGCGAATGGAGTTTTGCTCATAACGGCCGCCTCAAAGGCGTGAAACGCCTGCCGCTCAGCTTTTATCGTCCGGTCGGGACGACCGATAGCGAGCATGCCTTTTGCTGGATGCTCGATCAGATACGAGAGCGTTTTGCCGAACCGCCGCGAAATCCTCGTGCGGTCTGGAAGCTGGTCCGCGAACTGGCGACGTCGCTAAACGCCCGAGGCACCTTCAACATGATGTTGTGCGATGCGCGGGTGCTCTACTGCTATTGCAGCACCCGATTAAGCTGGTTGACCAGGCGGGCGCCCTTCGGCGAGGCGACGCTGGTGGATGCCGAACTGAGCGTCGATTTCAGCCAGGAAACGACCCCCAACGACATCGTTACCGTCATCGCGACCGAGCCGCTGACCCATGACGAGCGATGGACGGAAATGGCACCCGGCGGCATGGTCGTCTTTCGCGACGGGGTTTCGGTCCGCGTTTAAGAACATTAGCGGCGAACCGGAACCTACCTCACTCTGAAATTCACCCGGCAGGGGTCGCTTCGGTAGCCTCGGTGATCGTAACGAGCGGGTCATCGCTGGCCACTTGCGCCCCGGCCTGGCTGTGGATTTCCTCAATCACACCGGCGGCGGTCGCCGTGATTTCGTGCTGCATCTTCATGGCCTCGAGAACCAGGAGGCGTTGGCCTTTCTCGACCGTATCGCCCTGACTGATGAAGACTTCGAGCACGACCCCGTGCATGGGCGAGGTGACGCGGCCGGCGCTGGCTTCCTCCAAGTCCGAAGTCGGGGCCGCCAGCCGGTTCAGGAAGAGCCGGTCGGCACCGTCATGCGATAGCCATAGCTGACCCTGCGCCGGAACCTGGAACCGGACAATGTGCCGGTTGCCGTCGATTGAGACGCGGGCCGCGCTGCCATCGATCGACCCGATCTCGACAAGAAATGAGATATCTCCGACCTCCGCCAGATAGCGGTCCTGTCCTTGCGGCCGCACCATGACGTCAATCTGCGTATCCTCTTCACCGTATCGATAGTGGGTCGCCAATGGAAATCCGCTGCTCCATTGGCAGAGCCTACGGGAGCCGATCACGGCGCTGTCGAGCGCTCTTTCGCAATCGTGGGCGTAGCGCAGAACAGAGGCCAGGGCGGCCGCTTCCAATTCGGTCTTGGAACCGGCGTCCGAACCCGCATCGCTAGCCGGCGTGACCGCCTCGCCGATGAAGGCGGTGGTGGTTTTGCCGGCCCGGAATGTCTCGTGCTCCAGGCAGGCGATCAGAAACGACTTGTTGGTTGTCGGCCCGAACAGCGTGGTCTCGCGCAGGGCGCGGACGAGCCGGCGTCGTGCGATGTCGCGCGTCGGCCCATGCGCGACGATCTTGGCGACCATAGCGTCGTAGTATGGGCTGATCTCCTGTCCGGTCCTGATCCCGTCATCGACGCGGATACCGGCGCCGTCGCCGGGACGCCAAAGCGCTATCCGACCCGTTGCCGGCAGGAAGTCTTGGGCCGGATCCTCCGCGTAGAGCCGTGCCTCGATGGCATGGCCATTGAAGCCGACTTCATCTTGCGCGATCTCAAGCGCCTCTCCTTGAGCGACGCGAAGTTGCATCTCGACGAGATCGAGCCCGGTGACCAGCTCCGTCACAGGGTGTTCGACCTGGAGCCGGGTGTTCATTTCCAGGAAATAGAACCGGCTTTCTCCGTCGAGCAGGAACTCAACCGTGCCGGCGCCGACATAATCGATCGCTGACGCCACCCGGACTGCGGCTGTCCCCATCTCGTCGCGCAGCGCAGGCGTCATGATCGCACAAGGCGCTTCCTCCAGAACCTTCTGGTGCCGGCGTTGCACCGAGCATTCGCGCTCACCCAGATGGACGACGTTGCCTTGAGTGTCGGCGAAAACCTGAATCTCGACATGGCGGGCGTTCATGACGGCCTTCTCCAGGATCAGCTCGCCCGATCCGAACGCGTTCTCCGCCTCTGAGCGCGCCCGGGCTATGGCGTCGGCCAAGTCAGCATGGTCTTCAACCAGGCGCATGCCGCGGCCACCGCCACCGGCTGCCGCTTTCACCATCAACGGAACGCCGATCTTGGCGCCGGCGGCGATCAGGCTCTCATCCGACTGGTCCTTGTCCTCGTAGCCGGGAATGCATGGCACCTTAGCCGCCAGCATGCGGCGCTTGGATTCGGCCTTGTTCCCCATCAGCTCGATGGCCGCCGCGGGGGGGCCCACAAATACGATGCCCGCCGCCGCACAGGCCTGGGCGAAGTCAGCATTCTCGGAGAGGAAGCCATAGCCCGGATGTATGGCATCGGCGCCGGTCTGTTTCGCCGCTTCGATAATCCGCTCGATCGAGAGATAGGATTCGCCGACCGGCGCGGGCCCAATATGGACGGCTTCATCCGCTTGGCGCATATGTGGAGCGCCGTCGTCGGCGTCGGAATAAACGGCGATGCTCTTCAGCCCCATCGCCCGCACCGTGCGAATGATGCGACTGGCGATTTCGCCCCGATTGGCGATGAGGACACGGCTAATAATTGGCATGATTTGGTTCTCTTGGCGCATTGGTCAGCGTTGCTGCGATTCCGAATTTCCCGTCCCTACATTCGCGCCACGCCAAAGACATTCGGCTGAAGGGTGCGGTTTCGCGCTTCCCAGCAAGTGTCCAATAGGAAGGCCAGGACTTTGCGGGTATCGCGCGGATCGATCAGGCCCTGGTCCAACACCCGGCCGGATGTATAGAAGATGCTCGACTGGCGTTCGTAATGCTCAAGGATCTCCTGCTCGCGGGCTTTCAGTACCTCTTCGTCGATCTCGGTGCCGCGCCGCTGGGCGCCCACGCGCGCGACATGGCTCATCGTGCCGGCTGCCTGCTCGCCACCCATGAGGCCGATCTTGGCGGTGGGCCATGACAACACGAAATCGGGCTCAAAGCCCTGACCAGACATGCCGTAATTGCCGGCGCCGTAGCTGGAGCCGATATAGAGCGCGATCCGGGGCACCCTCACGTTGGCCACGGCCTGGATCATCTTTGATCCGTGCTTGATCATCCCCGCCTGTTCGTACTCGGTCCCGACGATGTAGCCCGTGGTGTTGTTGAGGAAGATCAGGGGATGGCGCGCCTGATCGCAAAGCTGGATGAAATGCGCGCCCTTGGTCGCGCCGTCTGGATCGATAGGGCCGTTGTTGCCTAGGATGCCGCAGCGATGCCCGTGGATCGAGGCGTGGAGGCACACCGTTGCAGCGCCATAGCGCGGCTTGAAGTCCTCAATATCCGATCCGTCGACCAGCCGGGCGATCACTTCTCGGACGTCGTATGGCTTTTTGGTATCGAACGGCACGAGGCCCGCGATTTCGTCGGGGCTGTTGAGGGGCTCGTTGAATCCGTCGGCCTGGCTGACTTGCGGCGGCGCGGCGCAATGCCGATTCCAGTCGAGCCCGGCGACCACGGCACGCGCCAGCACCAAGCCATGGGCGTCGTCATCGGCCAGATACTCCACCAGGCCGGATTTGGTGGCGTGCATCTCAGCACCACCCAGCTCCTCCTCGTCGGCGACTTCGCCCGTTGCAGCATGCAAGAGGGCGGCGCCGGCGAGCGCGGCTCGGCCGCGCTTCTTGATTGCGATGACGTAGTCGCTCATGCCGGGCATGTAGGCGCCACCAGCCGTGGAGGGCCCGTGCAGGACTGTTATCGTTGGGATGCCCGCCGCGCTCAGGCGCGCGAGCCGGTAGTACCAACCGCCCGCGCGCGACCAGGTTTCGACCGCGAAGTTCAGCAGGTTGGCACCGGCGCTCTCCACCAGATGCACGAAAGGCAGTTTCATCCGCAATGAGAGGTCCATGACGCCGATCATTTTGTCGAGCGTCATCCGGGTGGCGGCGCCAGCGTCGATGCCGCTGTCATCAGCGACGATCATGCAGCGCACCCCCTCTACGAAGCCGATACCGCAGATCAGACTGGCGCCGGGAATGGAAGTTTCCGGGTCCGGGTCCTCAACCAGGAAATTGGCCATCCCGTAGAGTTCAACGAACGGCATACCTGGGTCGAGCAGGCGATGCACACGCTCCCGGGGTGTCAACTGCCCGCGCTCCTCGAACCGGCTGCGGCGTTTTTCCGATAAGGCCTCCGCGCGCGCTGAAAGACCGTGCCACTCCTCGATCCGGGCCAGCATGTCGGCACGGTTCTGGGCAAAGGCCTCCGACCCGGTGTCGAGCTTGGTGTGAAATTCAGGCATCCTGGGAGCCCTTCCTAATCTTTCCAGTCATTCCATCCCGCGCCGGGCGTCCTGCAAAAGCTGCCGGAGTTTCGGCGCACGAAGCCCGTTTCCTCCATATAGCCCATGCGGCCCCAATAAGGCAGATGGGTATCGAAGGATTCGTGCAATGGTCGGATATCGAATAAACGCAAGCGTGCTCTTACGAGGCGCGCCCGATTGCCTGGCGTCGCGCCCTTGAAACGTAATCGCAAAAATCGACTGGGTGGATTGTGGGACGGGGTCCGAGGCCCCAACCGGGGTCAGCCAAGCGCCTCAATGGCCGTACAGAAACGCTCTACCTCTTCTTCGGTGTTGTAGTAGTGGACCGAGGCGCGGGGTAGCGCGTCGAGACTGCGGGCGTCCATGTCGAGCCGGGTGAAGTTGCGCGGGCTGACCGCGATGTTGATGTTGTCGACGGCAAGGGCGCGCTGGATTTCGGTGGGGTCCAGGCCCTCTTTGGTGAAGGTGACTATGCCGCAGCGTTCGGTGCCCAGATCGCGCAAAGTGACGCCGGGAATCGCGGACAAGCCATCGCGCAGTTTGCCGGCGACTTCGACGACCCGCGCGTAGATCGCCTCCAGCCCCCAGGCCAAAGCATAGTCCAGCGCGACCGCGAGCCCGATCTTGCCGGCAACGTTGCCTTCCCAGGTCTCAAAGCGGCGTGCGTCGGCGCGGATCGCGTAGTGGTCTGGGGCAGTCCATTCCGCGGCATGGAGGTCGAGAAAGGGCGGCTCCAGCGTTTCAAGAAGCGATTTGCGGACATAGAGGAGCCCGGTTCCACGCGGACCGCGCAAATATTTCCGGCCGGTTGCCGATAGGATGTCACAGCCGATCGCCTCGACGTCGACCGGCATTTGTCCGACCGACTGGCAGGCGTCGAGCAGATAGGGGATGCCGGCGTCGCGCGCGATGCGTCCGATTTCGGCCGCAGGGTTCACCAGGCCGCCATTGGTCGGCACGTGGGTAACCGAAATCAGTTTGACGCGGTCGTCAATCATCGAAGTCAGGGCATCCAGCGACACTTGACCGTGCTCGTCATTGGGGATCGCTTCGACGACGGCGCCGGTGGCGCGCGCGACTTGGAGATAGGCGATGTAGTTGCTGGCGTATTCGGATTCAGCCGTGAGGATGCGGTCGCCGGCTCCAAAGCGGAGCGAATAGAATGCCATATCCCAGGCCCGCGTCGCATTCTCCACAACTGCGATTTCGTCGGGCCGGCAACTGAGCAGTTCTGCCGCTGCCGTATAGGTCCGCTCGGCCCGATTGTGAGCCGCGGCCGCCGCTTCGTAGCCGCCGTCGAGGGCCTCGCGGTCGAGGTGGTTCTTGACGGCGCTCAGGACAGGCTCCGGCATGAGCCCGGCGCCTGCGTTGTTGAAATGAAGGACCTGGCCGCAGCCGGGCGTATCAGCCCGGGCGCGCGCCACATTGATGGCCACGACCGCTAGCGTCGGCGCATGCTGAGAGAGCGGCGCTGCGCCTGGCGCCGGCGGTACCAACCTCGCTGGCCTTCAATGATGCTCCACTCAACAAGTCGCTTAAGCGTCTTGCCGAGCGCTTCGTCGAAAGCAAGCACGATTGATTCCATATCGTTGTTCTTAGCGAACCTCACATACTTGATGGTGCGGCTGGCGATGATCGTGCGCTCGGGCATCATTACCAGCTTGGCCGTTAGGCTGATTCGGACTTTCGGACCGGTTTTACTTCCCTGGTCCTCCGGCTTGCCCTTCGTATATTCCGCCTGAAACTCTCGCAGGCCGGTCTGCAAGACATAATCCGACCGCAGGCCCGTCGAGGTGCGGCCGACCGAGACGATTCGGTTAGAGTTCTCAAACGATTCGATGATCAGCGTTTGGATCATCTTGGGCGTCGTGTCCGTCCAGGCCGTGCGGGCAAAGTACTCCAGACGAAGGTGGTGGCGCTTCAGCGCGATGCGTGCCGACGACAGACCTGCTGCGGCAACCGGCAACTCGACGACCAACTGCCACCGGGCCCTGGGCAGTTTCTTTGAGAACGTGTTCTTCGGCGACAGATCGTAAAGCCGTGGCGGGTCGCGGTCGGCCCCAGGGACCAATGATGAGCAGCCCGAAAGCCCGACTCCGGCAATGGCCAGCACGACGATAAGTCGCCAGCCGCGAAAACGAACGAATGGCCTGTTTGCGGTCATTTGGGCTGGTATCCCTTTTGAGTGTTGCCGAACAAGAACCGCGAAGGATCGCCCTCGAGCTTCTTGGAGACACGGTTCAGGTTCCGTACGAGATCGCGAGCTTCGGTAATGAACTGGGAAAACTCGTACAAGCCCGTCGCGGAGAAATCGCGAAATGGTCGGCGATTCTCGGCGATCATGGCGCGGAGTTCGGAGCTCATCTGACCGAACTGTTTCACGCCCACTCGTATATCACCGACCGCTGGCGGCAGTTCCTTCATGGTCTTGTTCGCGTTCTTTATAAGGGCCTCGATGTCACCGCGACGATTGGCCAGGCTTTGCGAGATGGCCGAGAGGTTCGCCAGCGTATTCTTGATCGATTTGCGATTGTCTTCGTCGAACATCTTATTGATGCTGGCCGCCAATTCGCGGATCTGATTGAGCGTCTTGGGCAGACTGGACAGAATCTTCTCGAAGCCAGATCCCTCCGACGCCAGTGTCGGATACTTGGCGCCGAGCGCCGTGTTGATTGTGGGTTCGCTGGGGATGCCTGCGGGCTTGTTGTTCTTGCGGCGCCACTCCTGCAGCGCCGCATCGTCGTGCTTGATCTGTATGAAGGCAACGCCGGTGATGCCTTGCGTTTCCAGCACGGCAGTCGAGAACTGATGAATGACGAGGTTTTTCTTCTTCTTGTCGATCTCGAAAGTGACCTCGACCAGATTTGGGTTGTTCTTCGAGACTTTGATTTCGGTGACTTCACCGGCCGGTATACCGCGGTAGCGCACCGAACTGCCGACCTGGAGGCCGGTGACCGTGGTGGCGAAATAGGTTTGGTACTTGGCCGTGTCCTTCACGATCTGGCCCTTGGCGATCCACAGGACAAACCCGAAGGCGGCAACGATGACCAGCAGCACAAAGCTGCCGACGAGTAGGTAGCTAGCGCGGGTTTCCATCTTGGCCTCTCATCGCTTGAGTGCCGCGCGCGCGCGCGGCCCATGAAAATATTCCTGGATCCACGGATGGTTCAGCTTCATCAGGTTTTCCATGGTGTCGACAACGATCTTCTTGTCGATCAGCACTGCAATGCGGTCGCAGATCGCGGCAAGCGAGTCGAGGTCGTGAGTTACCATGAAAACTGTGAGGTTTAAACTTTGCTGGAGATTGCGGATCAGATTGTCGAACGCTGCGGCGCCGATCGGATCGAGCCCTGCGGTCGGCTCGTCGAGGAAGACGAGCTCCGGATCGAGCGCCAGCGAGCGCGCCAAGCCGGCGCGCTTGCGCATGCCACCGGAAAGCTCCGATGGGTATTTGTTTGCGGCATCGGGGGGCAGGCCCACGATGTCGACTTTCACGCAGGCAAGTTCGTTGATCACATCCCGTTTGAGGTGCGTGTGCTCTTTCAGGGGAACTTCGATGTTTTGCGCCACCGTGAGCGAGCTGAACAAAGCACCATCCTGAAACAGCACGCCCCAGCGCTGCTGCATGGCGCGCTGCTGGCGGTCGCTCATCGCGGTGACTTCGTCGCCGAAGACGCTTATCGTTCCGGCGCGGGCCTTGTTGAGACCGACGATGGTGCGCAGCAGGACCGACTTGCCGGTGCCCGATCCGCCAACGACTCCCAGTACTTCGCCACGACGCACATCGAGATCCAGATTGTCATGGATCACATTGGCGCCGAATTGGGTTCGGAGCCCTCGCACGCTTATGACCGCGTCATTCTCCATTTGGATCAGATACCCAAAATCGAGAAGCCGATAGAGAACGCCGCATCAAAGATGATCACCAGGAAGATCCCTTCCACCACGGATGTCGTTGTTCGCTGACCGACGCTTTCGGCGCTGCCGGATACATTGAAGCCCTCGAAGCAACCGACCAAGGCAATCAAGAAGGCAAATACCGGGGCTTTGATCATGCCGACGGCAAAGGTCATGAGGTTGACCGAGCCCTGCAGCTGCTTGAGGAACGTGGTCATGGATATGTCGAGCACCGTGATTGCCATCACCATGCCGCCCAGTATGCCCATGATGTCGGCGTAGAAGACCAGGATCGGCAGCATGATCATCAGCGCCATGACGCGCGGGATGACCAGTACTTCGATCGGGTCCAGACCAATGGTCTGCATCGCGTCGATTTCCTGGTTGACCTTCATGGTACCGATCTGGGCGGTGAAGGCGCTGCCGGAGCGGCCGGCGATCAGGATGGCGGTCAGCAGCACGCCGAGCTCGCGAAGGATCGAAACGCCCAGCAAGTTGACCGTGAAGATCTCGGCGCCGAACTGGGCCAGTTGGTCGGCGCCCTGAAAGGCCACCACGACGCCGATCAAGAACGACAGCAGACCGACAATCGGCAGCGCGTTCACGCCGGTCGACTGCATTCGGTAGACCAGCGAAGTGAAACGCAATCTCCTGGGGTTCAGCAGCACGCGACCGAATACGATCAGCACCATGCCATAAAACGAGAGCAGGTCGCGGGCCACCGCAAGAACATCGAACTGCGCCTTGCCGAGACCGCCAACAAATTTGAGGAAAATATTGCGATCGGGCGGCGCCAGGTGTTCGTGCTCCAGCGCCTTTTCCACCCGTGCGAGCAGGGCGCCGTGAGCTGGCTTGGCCCCATGAACCTCGGCATCGAGACCGGCCGCGGCCAGACCCAGGCGAGTACGTGTGATCAGCCATGCACCGGCGGCGTCGAGAGCGTCAAGTCCGGTCAGGTCGATGCGCGCACCGCTGGTGGCGTTGGAGGCGCGCGCCTCCGACCCGATACGCCGGAGCTTGCTCTCGATCTCCTGGACGGTCTGTACATTCCAACGTCCACCCGTCTCGATGACAAAGTGGTCGTCTTGCGTGCTCGTCTTGAAACTGCCGGCGACGGCGACCATGCGGCGCCTCTCCCTGCCTTCCAACCCAAAATTAACCATGCTGGTAGCACAGAATGGTTAATGGTCAATAATCGTTTCGCTCGCGCTGCTTGGTTGATGGGCGAAAATGGGAGGGCTGCAAGTCCCTCCCAAGTCAAGGCTCGCCTGCTCTCGAGCGATTTCAGTCGTGTGTGCTGGTTCAGATGCGTCTGAAAAAGGATCGGTTACATCAGGTCCCCGATCTGACGAATTTTCCATGCGGCTGTTCAAGTATTGATTGGATGATTCTGAGAAACCATTGTCGCTGGGTCCGATGCCGAGCGCGTGTCGCTGGGTCGCGGATCAACTCGAACCGCTGTCCGCCCGACGAATTGCCCTATGGCTGGCCTAGCGTTTGGTTTGCGGTTTGGCCAAGGGCTTGGCCTGGTGTTTGGTTTGGCGCTTGGCTTGGCGTTTGGTCAGCCACTCGGCAAAGCGCTTGCGCCGGGCGACGACCTCGCTCCATTTCCGTTTGGGGGAGGCGGGATCCAATGCACGAGCCCGACGCACCAGGCTCGCCGAACGGCTGGGTTGCCGTTTAGTACGATGCTTCGGTCCTCGTGCCGTGGAGCGGGCAACCCGGCGAGCGAGGCCGGATTTGCGCCGAAGCTTGGGGCGCCGGGCGGCAAGCTGGGTTGGCCGCGTACGGTGGCGACGATCGACCCAAATACGCAATACCCGGAGCATGTAGGGGTTGCCATGGTTGGCAAGTTGCGAATGGTAGGCCGCAACGGCATCGATCCACGACCCGGAACGGGCGTGAAGGCGTTTCAGGAATGCCGCGGCATAGGCCACATTGGTTGCCGGATCGAAGGCGGCATTCAGATCGCGGAAGGCCTTGGGATGGTGCATCAAGTTGACCTGCATGCATCCCACGTCGATGTTCCGGGCACCGCGAGCGCGCAGCTTTCGAACAGCGGCAATCGCAAGGGCCTTGGTCGGGTAGTAGTTGGCGTTGCCAGCGGCATTGACTGCCCAGGGCCAGGCAATCGTTGCCTTGCGGCGGCGGTCGTAGCGCCCCGATTCGGCAAGCGAAATGGCCCGCAAAAGTCGAGCTGGAATATTGAGGCGGCGTTCGGCCCGAGCAATGGCTGGTGCGCATAAAGCATTGTTGTGAAATGCTTTATTGGCAATGCGCCCGGACCCAAGGGCCGGAGCCGCAATACCGGCCAGCGCCAGTGTCAACAGGCAAGTATGGAAAAGGCGGTGCTGAAACCAAGGCATGACTTGTCCCTCCGCCCAGAAACGCTGCAATCGGTGTGCCAATTCGTGGGTTCGTTGGGAGCGTGGTCAGCGGGCTCAGCTATGCATGGAAGTCTGTTCGCATATGCAATATAGCCTTAGCTATCGCAAAAAATCGTTTGAGATTATGATCTTTGCCAAATGTAGTGATCAAAGCTTGGCGAGGAATACTGCGGATTAAGAGTTTTTCAGGTTGCAATATCTCCGAATTCAGCCATATGCTGCAGTGCGGTATGACGGTGGTTTTTGACCATCTGATGACCGCAAACGCTCTTCTTGGGCGTTTCCTCCCTAAACTTGGGCCGCGCGACAACGCGCGGCCCTCTTTTTTTGCGGCGTGCAGCCGTCGGCGATCTTGGGTAACCCCTAAATCGGCAATCAAAAGGCATCTCCGGCCTAGGATCTGATCAGTCGCCGATCGGCCCGTCGCTCGCGCCAAGGGCACGCTGCATGATCACGGTGTCGACCCAGCGGCCATGCTTGCGGCCGACGGCCCTCAACGCCCCGACACGGCGGAAGCCGAGGCGCTCATGCAAGCCGATCGAGGCGTGATTGTCGGAATCGCCGATCACCGCGACCATCTGGCGGAAGCCGGCGCCGGTGCAGCGGTCGACGAGTGCGGCAAGCAACGCTTGGGCGATACCTTTGCCATGCCATTCGGGCTCGACATAGATCGAGTTTTCAACAGTATGCCGATAAGCCGAGCGCGGCCGATAGGGCGCGGCATAGGCAAAGCCGCGTACGCCACCCTCCATTTCGGCAACCAGATAGGGCAGGCCAAGGTCTCCGATGACATGATATCGGCGGATCAACTCGCTGAGACTTGGTGCTGTTTCCTCAAAGGATCCCAGGCCATTGGCGACGTGATAGGCGTAAATCGCATGGATTGCCGCCATATCTCCTTCGCCTGCATCGCGCAGTGCGATTGCCGGCGTCTTAAGCGCGGGAACCATCGTTTTGCAGCGCTTTCCAGTCGTACCCGATCAGGGATTGGACAAGCGAGCCCATATGGCCGGCCAGCGTCGAGAAATAGGGTTTGCGCTCATATGTCGCCTCATCCATGTAGAGCGCCCGGTTGATCTCGATCTGAAGCGCATGGAGGCCATCGGCGGGTCGCCCGTAGTGGCGCGTGGTGAAGCCGCCCGCATAAGGCGTATTGCGCGTTACGACATAGCCTAGGCCCTTCAGAAACTCCTCCACAGCGTCCGTAAATGCCGGCTCGCAGGCGCCGCCGTGGCAATCGCCCAATACGAAGTCGACACGCCGCAGGCCCGGGTCTTTGTCCATGGGGCCGCCAATCGACGGCATCGAATGGCAGTCGAGCAGCAGTGCCAGCCCGAAACGATCGGTGGTCGCGTCTAGAAGGCCGCCCAGGGCGCCGTGATAGGGCCTGTAGAAACTATCGATCCGGTCCAGGGCCTCAACCGCGGAAAGCTTGCGGTCGTAGATTTCCGAGCCATTGCAGACGACCCGGGCAATCGTGCCCAGCCCGGCTGCCACACGTGGCGAGTTGGTATTGGCGAATTCGGGAAGGCTTCCGTCGAACATGGATGGATCGAGCTCGTATGGCTCGCGGTTCGGATCGACGAAAGCGCGTGGAAAATGGGCCCGCAGCAAGGGTATCCCTAGCGTTGGAGCGGCGCTGAACAACTCATCGACGAAGCTGTCCTCGGACCGCCTGAGCGTGATTGGATCGAGCCGAGAGGCAGCCACGAAGGCCGGCGGGTAGTTTCGCCCGCTATGGGGCGAGGCGAAGACAAAGGGCGCGACTTGGCTCGCCGGCGCCAGAACTTCGCATGGCCGCTCCAGGATTTCTGCGTATTCGATGTGCGTATCCATGTGCCTATCCTGATAGACCATCGAAGGTCTGCTGTCACCCGCTGGGCCGGAACGCCAAGCGTGGAAAAAAACCACACTATGGCTTGCACCAAACGGCCCGCTCTTTACACTTTGGCAAGGTGGGTCCCGCTAGCATCCATGAGGGCCTTTGGGGAATTTGAGGAACATTCGACGTGGCCAAGATTCTGTTGGCAGAAGATGATGAATCCATGCGCACTTTCCTGGCGAACGCACTGGCGCGCGCTGGGCATTTGGTGGATGCGGTTGGCGATGGTTTGAGCGCCGAAAGCGCCGTGCGCCGGGACGAATACGAGATTCTGATAGCCGATATCGTCATGCCGGGGATCGATGGGATCGAGTTGGCCCGCCGGGCGAGTTCGGTCCAGCCCAAGCTGCGCGTCATGTTCATCACCGGTTTCGCAGCGGTCGCGTTGAAGGCGCGCGAGGAAGCGCCGCGCGATGCGCGGGTGCTTTCCAAGCCATTCCATTTGCGCGAAATTGTCGCCGAAATCGATCGTATGCTGGCCGCCTGATCGAGCGATTTAGCGACGCGCTGGCAGGGGTTGCAAATCCGAGCCGATTGATCGATAACCGCCTGCCCACCATGTTTTTTGGGACGCCTTTCCACAGGATCGATGGGAAGGCTGAGGCAGACAAGGGCGCGTAGCTCAGCGGGAGAGCACTGTGTTGACATCGCAGGGGTCGCTGGTTCAATCCCAGCCGCGCCCACCATTGCCCCCGAAATAGAACCCCGGAACCCAAGCGCCATTCAGCCTTCCAGCGCTGTCGATTGTGCATCGCATGCACCGTCCCCGGCCGTTCCGACCCTTGGCCGAATGTGTCGTGTGAAGTGGGGCATTCGAAAAAAAGGGGCTGGCCCTTGCGGACCAGCCCTCAGTTTACCCTAACCGACTCCCATTTTTGGTTCCAGAAAGGGAGGTCAGCTAGACCTTCAACTTGCTAGAAGTTGTACTTGAAGCTCACCTGGATGCGGTGAAGCTTGCCGTTCGCACCGTTAACTTGACCGGCGAACTCGTAGATGTACTCGATACCGATATCGACCTTCGGTACCGGGCGCCAGATCAAGTTGGCGTGGATGGTCCATACATCCTGAGCGCCAGAGCCGAACGCGGAAGCGGCAAGACCCGCTACCGCCTTACCGCCGGCAGTGGCCTTCACCGTATCGATCCGTTGACGGCCATAAGCGACCGTCGACCGCAGGGTGTTCGTCCAGCGATGCTGGATCCACGCCAAGCCGCCGTAGTTCGCGACCGTTCTGAGGCTGCCGGTGCCCGATGCGCCGTTCCAAACCGCGGACGGGCCCGAGATCGTGTAACGACCAATGCCCCGACCGTAGTAGAACAACATACCGATCGCAGTGCGGCGGTTGTTGAAACGCCAACCGAAGCCGCCAGCAACACCCCAAGCGAACACGGTATCCTGAACGCCTGCACCATCGTCGATCTGGAGCTGCCGGAACAGCGCCTTGATCGAAGCACGACCCGAACCCCAAGTGTGGGTCAGGCCGACGACAACGTCGGGTATCGCATCTGGACCGCCGGTTGCACCACCCGCGGCTCCGTTAACGAACAACTCGGTGCCCACTGCCCCGCCTTCGGCCGCACCGAAGTTCGGGTTCTCGATCGAGATCAGTGCCGTTGTGCCGCCACCGAAGCTGTGCGTGTAACGCAGCTGCGCCTGACGAACGAAGATGTCACCCGCGGGACCCGCGAAGTCGAGCACGTCCGGCAGCGCCTCAAGGATCATGAACGCTGACCAGG
>Ga0315336_1001025_pt1 | contig 61110 bp, 47 predicted proteins | sample ASW5metaG_FD_204512 | JGI IMG/M metagenome (GOLD analysis project Ga0315336, IMG submission 204512) | Ammonia-oxidizing marine archaeal communities from Monterey Bay, California, United States - ASW #5 | ecosystem: Environmental > Aquatic > Marine > Intertidal zone | place: USA: California...
TTTGAGCGGTCGATGGTTTTTTCACCGGTGCGGCCGTTTATTTCCAAAATGACATTCTGCGTCCCGGAATCCACAGAGAACAGGTATTCACCAGTAGCGGCGTCCAGCACATCGAGGAGGGCAATCTTCCCGGTATTCATCACAACTTTGCGAGGTTTCCCTTCGAAATCCATGGTAGCGATTTGACGTTCGAACACCCAGTCGAGGTCCCACTGGTCGTTGGCCATGTGCTGATAACTCCAGACCATTCGGCCTGTCGCTGGATCGATGGCGACGGTACAGTTGGTGTACATGGCGCTGCTGGTGATGCCTTTTTGATCGATGGGATGCACGAGAGGGCCTGTGTCGTAGGTTGGCGCGACACCGATGTAGATAAGGTTGAGTTCCGCATCGTAGGTGTATTGATGCCAGACTGAGCCGCCACTGCGTTGTTCGAGGGGGACACCGTTCCAGGTGTCTCCGCCTGGTTCACCGGGACGTGCGATGGTGTTGAACCGCCATTGTTCTTCACCCGTTTCGAGATCGAGTGCGAACAGGAATCCGCCTTTGGGTACGAAGCTGGCGGTCACGCCTTGAATCAGTATATCGCCAACGACCATGGGTGCGGCACGCAATGTGTAGCCTCCACCGCGAGGCGATTTGCCGCCGCCTTGGGCAACGGGCACATCCCAAATCACGTCGCCGGTCTTTGCGTTCAGTGCGACCATGTGGAGGTCAGTGGTTGGTACAAATACTTTATCGCCGTGGAGGGCTATACCGGTTTTTGAGGTGGATTGGCGTAAGCCTTCGCGACGGTATCGCCACAAGACGTTACCGTTGGATGCATCCAAGGCAAGGACTGTGTCGGGGAATGAATGGAGAAACATGACGCCGTCGTGTACGAGCGGCGCGGACATACTATTTCCTTCGCGGAGGGGGGCGCGCCACGCTGGGGCCAGTTTGGCGACGTTGGATGTATCAATCGTAGCGAGCGAACTGTAGCTTGTTCCCGTATATCCACCGCCCCACTGAAGCCAATCGTTTGGAGAAGGGTTCACGAGCATGTCGTTCGTGATGGGGCTGAGGTTTGCCAACAGTTGCTTTTGTTCGGGTGAATGGGCGACGGGTACGTCGGGATCGTAGTTGACTCCCGGGAGGCCGGGAATGTTGAGTTTCGCAAGCGCGGCCATGTCGGACGGCAATGCAGTTGTGCTGGCTTCGAAATCGTTTTGGTTGAGGATGTACGCCAGGATGTTGCTGTATGTTTCGTCGCCTAGTTTACCGGACGTTTCAGCGGGTTCGGGCGGCATGCGGCGGATGTGATACGAAAGTGCATCGGCCGATTTACGCCGCCACATGTTGTCAAAACGAGAACCCATCAGGCTTGGTGCGAGGTGGACGCCTTCGAGTTTGGCGCCGTGGCATGTCGCGCAATGTTCGCGGTAGGCTGTACGGCCTTTCCCAGCTTGTTCTTTTGTGTACTCGGGCGCGGCTGCTTGGCTGATTGCGGGTAAAAAGCCTGCTCCGAGAGTGAGGATTGAAATTAACGTAATGCGTTGCATTGCTGTCATTTGATAGGCCTCCGGCGGTTTAAGGCATTCACTGTACACTCAGCCGGATTTTGAGTCAAATGAGGCCGGCTGGTGACTCTGTCACAACGGAAGACGAGGTTGACGATCGTTTGGCGCAACCCTATAATCGAATATTCACTTAATCAATGGAGAGACCCATGAAGAATTTTATGACCTGGATGACGGCTTTTGTATTGCTTGCTTCGACGACTGTGTTTGCCAATGGGTTGACGCCTTCCCGACCTGAAGCGGTTGGGTTTTCGGCTGAGCGCCTCCAACGAATTAACGACCATATGGAAGCTCACGTGAAAGCAGGGAATTTTTCTGGCGCCACAGGTTTGGTGGCTCGTAAAGGCAAGATTGTCTTCTACGAAACCTGGGGTGATCAGGATCGGGAAGAGAACATTCCCATGGCACCCGATACGATTTTCCGGATCTATTCGATGACGAAAGCCATCACGGGCGTGGCTGTGATGCGGGAATACGAAAAGGGAAAATTCTTTTTGAATCATCCGGTCTCGAAGTACCTGCCTGAGTTTAAGAATATGAAGGTGGCTACTGAAGACGGATTGGTGGAAGCTGAAAACGATATCACCATTCGCGATTTGCTCATGCATACGGCTGGTATTACGTACGGATCGGGCGGGAACTCCGGTAAATACTATCGCGATGCGGGCGCACGTAAGCCGGGGATGAACCTCGCCGAATTCTCGGAAGCCATCGCGAGTGCACCTCTGGAATTCGAACCGGGTACGGAATGGTGGTATGGATTCTCGATTGATATTCTTGGGAGGCTGGTTGAAGTCGTTTCAGGAAAGCCGTTTGAAGTGTATTTGCAGGAAGAAATATTTGCTCCTTTGAGCATGAAAGATTCGGCGTTCCATGTACCGGAAGAAAATCACGATCGTTTGGTCAAACTCTATACTCCTAACGATGACGGCGGTGTGAGCGTCAATAAAGGACGCGCGCAGAACTCCTACAAAACGGCCCCGTCCTATCCGGCAGGTGGCGGTGGTATGGTATCTACCACGATGGATTATGCTCGTTTTTGTCAGATGCTGGTCAACGGTGGCGACCTCGATGGACAACAGATTCTCGGTCGGAAGTCCGTAGAGTTGATGAGTACTGATCACTTGGGCGAAACGCCGAAGAACGGATACCTCATTGCTCGTGACGGTGTTGGTTTCGGATTGACGTTTGCCGTCACCAAAGACATCGGCGCCCTCGGCGAAATCGAGTCCAACGGTTCGTATAGCTGGGGCGGCGCCGCCGGTACCCGCTTCTGGATCGACCCAAAAGAAGAACTGTTCGGCGTATTCATGATCAACATTCTTCCCTATAACGGATTGCCGTATGGTGATGAGTTTAAGCGATTGGTCTATCAGGCGATTGTCGATTAGTCGAGAGTTCTAGTTTCACGCCAAATCTAAATACAACGCCACATCTCCGCGTTCATAGGTTCCGCTGGGGCCTTGGGGGAGGGATTTGAAGCCGAACTTTTCGTAGAGGTGGAGCGCGGGGGCGAGACCGCTGTTGGTTTCGAGGACGAGGCGTTTGGCTCCCATCTTGATCGCTTCATCGATGACGTGTTTGAGTTGGAGATTGCCGATGCCATGGCCTTGGGCTTTTTCGGTGACGGCCATCTTTGCCAGTTCATAGACACCGTCTCCTTGCGCGATCAATGAACAGGTGCCGACGAGTTCGCCGTTGAGTTCGGCGAAGAATATTCGGCCACCGGGTTTGATGACGTATCCGTCGGGATCGGCCCAAGCTTTTCGATCGGCTTCTTCCACTTTGAAATATTTTTCCACCCATTCGACGTTCAGGTCGACAAACGATTGTTTGTCGGCGGGCGTATAGTCGCGCATCGTAATGGTGTCGGTGGTTTCCTTCGAATGTGCCATGGGTTCATCATACAATGTTCGATTCTTGAAATCAGCGGGTGGGTGCGGAATAATGCAGGTTCCAGAAACCAAAGGAAATTCCGCCATGAAACAGGTCCTTGTCGCTCTTATTTTCGCCATCACTCTTCCGACATTCGCTGAACAGGCGAGGTATCATCACGTACACCTCCGCGCGACCGATACTGCCGAAGCCGCCAATTGGTACGCGGATCATTTTGATGGCAAGGCGAGTCACCTCGGTATATATGACGTCACCCGATTTTCGAACGTCGTCTTTATCTTTTTTCCTGAGGATGCTGCCGGCGTGGACGGTTCCGAATTCCCCGGTGAACTCAAAGGAACCTCCGGAACAGGTCTCGACCACATCGGCTTCAATGCGGTGGATACCAAGGCCAAAATGGCCGAACTCGAAAAAGCCGGAGTCGAAGTCACCCGGCCAGCCACCGTATTCCCGGGCAAATTCACGTTCGGATTCGTGAAGGATCCTTGGGGCACCTTGATTGAAATTACAGACACAGTCAAAAACAACGAGTTTAACCACGTCCACGTGGTCTCTGACGATCCCGAAAAAACCGTCAATTGGTATGCCGACGTGTTCGGCGGAGAAGTCGGCCACCCGGCTAATATCCCGTTCATTTACGCCATCCCTTACGGCAGTGTGTCCCTCATCGCCACCGCGAAATCCGTCACTGGCGCGCCAACCGGACCTTCCTCACGCACGATGCATCGGTCCGTCGATCATCTGGGATGGAGTTTTTCCGACCTGCCGAAAGAAATGGAGCGATTGAAAAAAGCGGGCGTCAATATCATTCTTGACACGTTTGATTTCCGGGGTACCAATATCGCTTTCATCGAAAGCCCTGAAGGGGTCCTCATTGAACTCGTCGAAATACCTGCACCGAAGGCCGAAGCGAACGCCGATATCGATCCAGTCCTCCTCGCTGCCCTCCAGAAAATCGCCCCCAATGCTGTAGTCATCCCGGGCGACGCGGGCGATGGATTCATGGAAATCATGAACCCCCAGGAAATGTCCGCGTGGATGTGTATCCGTGCGGTAACCGAAAAAGACTTTGAAGCATTATCGGTCAAACCGCCCTACACCAAATCGGGTATCGGTTTCGCTAGTATGGATATCGCCGCTTTTCGTCGCTCCCCGGGGCTTGAAAAAGATGGCCAGGTACGCACCGAAGACTTCGGCCCATATCACTTCATCAACGTCATTGGATTTCCAAAGCCCGGCAAAAATGGCGGTCCCATGATGGCCACGGTCGACAAGCATCAGATCGTGGGTTTCAAAGCTGGTCGACAAGTGGCGCTTATGGAAACCCCGGATGGCGTCTTCGTGGAACTCATCGGGTCACCGGAAAATGATTCTGAACTCACACTTCCCGACGGTGCGGAATTCATCACCTATATCCCCGAACAGCCCTGGATCGTCCAACTCCCGCATCCAGTCAAAGCCTACTTTGGGCGCGGCGGAGCCATGCGAAGTTTTCAGGGGCCGATCGTATTACCGTGATTGATCGGGAGCGTTAAATTTCTCTCGCCACTCCGTAGCCAAGCGTTGACCCTCAGCGATCTGTTCGCCGGTCATTTTTTCGGCTAAGGTATTTCTCTTTTGGAGCGAGATTTCGTTGCCGGAAGTAAAGGCTATTTCGAACCACATAAAGGCTACTTCGTTTTTTTGCGGTGCGCCTTTACCCTCTTCATGACAGATGCCAAGATTATGCTGCGCATAGAAATCCCCTTGAGCGGCTGCCAATCGATACCACTTTACCGCCTTCTCAACATCTTGAGAAACCCCAGAGCCCATGTGGTACGCCATGCCCAGATTGTTTTGGGCCTGAGGAAATCCTTGTTCGGCTGACCTGCGAAACCATTTCACCGCTTCTTCGTGATCCTGTGGGACTCCTTTGCCGTCACGGTACAGGGTGCCCAGATTGGATTGCGAACCGGCGGCCCCTTGGTCTGCTGCGAGCCGATACCATTTCGCGGCTTCTTCGTAGTCCTGAGGTACGCCGTTGCCTCTGGAATATAGTTTTCCCAAATTGTTCTGGGAGCCAGCGTGCCCTTGAGTGGCGGCGCGAACATACCAAGCAGCCGCTTCGGTGTAGTCTTGCGGAAAGGCAGTCCCCTCGGCATAATAGACGGCGAGGTTGTGTTGAGCTTTGGGAAGTCCCTGGTCTGCTGCCAGTCGATACCACTTTGCGCCTTCAATATGGTTTTGAGCTTTGGTACCAAAACGATTCCCCAGGTTGAGTTGGGCGGTTGCATCCCCCTGTTCTGCGGCCATTCGATACCACTTAATGGCTTCGTCGTGATTTTCCTCCACGCCGATTCCGTTGCTGTACATATGCCCGAGGTTATTCTGAGCGAGGGCATAGTTTTGTTCAGCGGCCAACACGTACCATTTGATCGCTTCGGCATAGTCCTGTGAGACGCCCTCCCCATTGGCGTACAAGACACCCAAGTTGAACTGGGCCTGCATGTCGCCCTGATTGGCCGCCATTCGGTACCACTTGGCCGATTCCACTTTATCCTGCGGAACCCCTTGCCCGTTGGCATAGAATATCCCCAGATTGAACTGCGCGGCAACGTCTCCATTATTTGCCCGTTCGATGCGCCGCTCCATGCCTGTCTTCGAATCCAGGAAGCATGAGGGCATTGAAAAGAGAAAAATCACTAACAGGAAGGAGGGCTTTGTCATTTTAGACCTTTCGAAACATGACTTTAATTTCGTTCAACTTAGGGTCGTATATAGAGTACAAACAAGGGACCGCGATACACAAATCGTATCTGCGCTCTCTCGAGTTGGCCGGGATTTAGGTCAGGCTATTTTAACGCCGACCATCACGGTACATACTGATCTAGCAGCGAAAATCTACCCAGCTGTTGGTCGATTTTTTTACGTCATATAGTAGTGGGAAAATGCTTCGAAAAATGTGATAATGGAAGACAGTCAGTGACGGAATTCAACGGGTGGGAAATGACCAATGCCGAATCTGAATAGGCCATGGGGTGGTTTTATTCGAGTAATGATCGTGTGTCTCGTCGTGGGGTCCTGGCCGAGCGCCGCTGAAGATGAAGAAATTGATGTCTTCTCCCTGTCTTTGGAAGAGTTAACCACAGCAAAAGTGTATACGGCGACACTCACGGATACTGACCAGCGGTTGACGCCGGCCTCGGTGACACGAATTTCGCGGGAACAGATCGACCGGTCCGGTGCACGGAACTTGGATGAGCTTCTCGAAGTGTATGTTCCAGCGTTTCAATGGTTGCGCAAGAGCACCACGAGTCCGAGCATTGGAATACGGGGCATCATCAGCGATCGTAACTCGAAGATTCTCTTGCTGGTCAACGGTCGCGTGATGAATACCCGGGGAGAACGTGGGGTTGTTTCCGAACGTATGTTGTCCATGCTGGGAGACATTCACTACATCGAAGTGGTGCGCGGTCCCGGCTCTGCCATCTACGGTCCCGGTGCAATTGCCGGTGTCATTCATATCGTCACTTACGATGGGTCCTCCTTCGAAGGCACCGATGTCCAAATGCGTCAGGGGTTTGAGGAAGAGTTCAGTAATCTGGAAATCCGCCATGGCAATAAATTGGGTGAGGATAAAGGCTATTTCATTTACTACGGTGTTGATCGGTATCTCGGGGCCGACCAGGACGACGCTCGAGCATATTTCAGCCATGAATTCGAAAGCGAATCGGGAGATACGGTCGAGGCCCTTTCTCACCTGCCTTTTAATGTCGGGGGTGATAGACAGTCGATGCTGAATAAAGTGCGGCACAAATTGCACCTGGCCTATGAGAACGAAGGGTTTCACACGTGGCTGCGGTATACGAAGGGTGGGCAAGGAGCTTTAGGAACACACCGAACGTACGTAAACATTGATTCGGATAATCTGGAAAAAGTCGGATCCGCCTATCAGCAACTCACGTTAATGATGTCCTATGAGCAACCCGTTACAGAAGACCTGCGGTTTGAATACGAGCTGAGTTTTGATATGAACGATATCATGGCGATCGGTGGAGCACCTGCCTTCTCTGCCCGTGAAGATGAATACTATGGGCGTATCATGATGTATTGGGATCCTGCGGAAAAACACAAGGCGGCTTTCGGCGTGGCGTATTCATTCGAAGTATTCGGTAAGGACAGTTCGGCATTTGATACGGGTTCCGGACGTCTGAATAATATCGTCTCTCCCGGGCAATGGAGTACGCGGACGTTTTCGACCCTGGGCGAATACCAATGGGAAATGGCCCCCAAATGGCATCTATTCCTTGGTGGCCGCGCCGATAAACATACCTACACCGACTGGCTGTTCTCCCCACGTGCCGCTATTGTCTTCGCCGCGACAGACAAAGATACACTCAAACTAGTCTACAACCGTTCCGTTCGCCGCGCGGATGATGGAGATATTCGCGCTCTGATCATATCAACCGATGATGAAGGCGAGACGGAAAAAATTGATAATTACGAGTTGCGGTACGAGCGACAACAACAGGAATCGCTTTGGTTCGCTCTTTCGGCGTACTACAGCGATTACGATGTGCTGGCTTGGACTTTCAACACAAGCCGTAGCACCGATCTGGGCACGCTCGAATTCTACGGTCTTGAGGGAGAAGTCACATATTCCGGCAAAAAGCTGCGCGCGATTTTATCCCACAATTATACGAAGCATCATGATTTCGATTTAGCTGATCCGACGATTACGTTGCAAAACGTATCGGCGTCGCCCTACGGTTTCGGCGATGACCTGGCCAACTGGAGCAATCACAACACCAAATTGGCTATGGAGTATGATTTCACCGAGAAGTGGATGGGATCGTCGTCCGTACGCATAATCTGGGGATATCCCGGGGGTGAAGACCTGGCCGACTACAATAGTGCGGTGCTCGGCAACAATATCAATTTTCCCCTTACGGACGGTTCAGATAAAGCGTGGGAGGAAAGCGTGTTTCTCAATATGGGTGTTCAATACCAGGCCAACGAAAATACTCTTGTGCGCTTTGATGCACTTAACGTCTTGGGGTTCTTTGACGAAGACCTGAACAAACGCAACGCGTTTCAGCGTACCAGTATGTTTCGAAACGAAGCGCCGGCCGTAATGTTCACCGTCCGAAAAACGTTCGGGCCGTCCGATTAAACTACCTGTCATTCGACCTTCGTGTGATGGTGTCTATGTCTTGCTTCGGTCCCAGTCGTAGGCTTCGGCTACGCGAACCATTAGTTCGTTAGTAATTCGCCCGCCAGCCTGTCCGTTGGTCATTATGGCAATGCCGTACCCTTTTGTTTTGTGCACTCGCAGCAGACTTATGAATCCCCAGTCCGACCCACCATGACCGAAGTAAAGACCGCGTGTAGTTACATTGAAGCCTAACCCGTAACCACCCCCGACATCGGTTGGTGTGACCATTTTTTTGGCGATGTCTTCCGAGATTTTTGAGTCTTCGTCGCCACGCAAGGCCTTTTGCACGGTGATCGCAAACTTTGCCAGGTCGGTCGGAGTCGACCATAACCCGGCGGCGGCTTGCTCCGGATAGATGTGCCACGGGATCTTACTTTTTCCTCCATGGGCAAATGCCGCGTTAGGCGCATCTGAAATGTGCATCGGTTGATCGAAGGTGCTATTTGTCATGTTGGACGGTTCAAGGACCGTTCGCGCTAGAATATCCTCGAACTCTTCATTGTGCAAGTCTTCCATCGCCAGCTGCATGATGGTCGTTCCGCCGCCCGAGTATCGCCACTCGGTGAACGGTGGCAAATCGACGATCACGGGGGTTGTATTTGCTGGTCCGATGCCACTCAATAGTTGGGGTAACGTAGGAATCTCTCCGTTGGGATCATAGCCCGGGAAACCATGAACGGTCGTACCGCCGGTATGGCTCAACAGCATCCGAGGGGTAACGGCACGTTCGGCGGTCAACGTATTTTCCGGAAGTTGCCAGGACTTGAGCAGCGTGTTGATAGGATCATCGAGTCCAAACTTTCCTTGCTCGACTGCGATCAGGGCCGCCAACGCTGCGACAGGTTTGCTGACTGAACCCGCCTGGAAAGTCGTTGTCGGTGAAACCTTGACGTCCTTGCGTGCCATCCCGTAGCCACGAGCCCAGACGACTTCGAAATCATGAATGACGGCGATACTTACGCCGGGGACACGTCGACGTTCCAATAATTTTTCGATGCTGAGTTTACCGTCGTCCCTTTCGGAATTCTTGGTGCCGGATTCGATCGCCCGGATCGCTTTCTTGTGTGTTTTGGATTGAGCAGATGCCGGATCGCCGCTCAAAACAATTGCCAACGCACTCAACAACGACAATGTTCGTTTCATTATTGAACCCCTTAGAGTGTTTTACCCGAACTACCGCTTTGAGTCGATTGAGCGGCGAATGGTTTTGCATCGATTTTGTAGGAATCTCACGTCAACAAAGAAACAACCAAATCTTACCTGCAGCTACGAAGATGGATTCAGCCAATCTAACGCTTCGTCGATTCCTGAGAAGACTAGTGTTTCCCAAGGCATTTGATCTGCGTATGCGGAGTACATACGGGCCAATCCAAACACGGCTTTCGTACCAGCCACAATCGCAATCTTTGATTCAGGATGTCGGTTTTTTGCCTTCAGGGCAGCCTCGATGAATCGTTGAATCTCCTCCGCGTCCAGATCAACCTTTTTTACCGTTTCGAATCGCCAAAGTTGTCTCTCCAGATCTTGAAAATTCGGATGATTCAATATTTTATTGCTCACGACCGCTAAATCGTTGAAGACAACGTCTCCTGTGAACGTTACCTTGACCAATCCCGGTTCGAATTCGATCTGCTCGAGCACTCAAGACTCCAATATCAATATTCGGCTAGTGAATACTCCAACAGGGCCTTTACCCGGCAAACGTTAAGCGTATTTGTGTGAATCCCGCGCGGCGATGATGTTCTCTTCGAAGTGTGCGAAGTTTTGCATATCGGAATTGACGACGTCCATTCCGTTTTCGAGGAGGTAGGCGTAGCTACGTTGGAAAGGATTGAGTCCCGAATCCATGAGTTTCGCGTTGTATAATTTGTCAAACATCGAAGGTTCTGCACCGGTAGATCCGAGAATCGTGCCTTCCATCATGCCTTCATACGGCTTGAGCGCGATATGCCGAGCACCCTTCATTCCGACGAGTCCGATACCGGCGGCGCGTGCTTTGTCTAGGATGGGTTTTAATTCTTTCATCGTTCCGCGGGCGGCAAGGATGTCTTTGTTGGCGGTGTCGTACCAGCCGCCGGGCGTAATGCCGACCATGGCCAAATCGTACCAACCGGTTTCGATGGCGGCTTCCATACATTCATGTGCGCGGAGGTGTGTGCTGATGCCCCAGTAGCCGATTTTCCCGGCCTTCTTCGCGGAGAGGAATGTGTTGTACAGTTCCTCGCTCTTCATGGCTTCGGCATTACCGACCATCATGAGGTAGTAGGCATCGATGTAGTCCACGCCGATGTTGCGGAGGCTGTTGTCGATTTCCGCTAACCAGGATTTGGAGTCGGCTTTCGCCATGGCGACGGTATACTTGCCAACGTTACCGACGCCGATGGCTCCGCGGGCCGGTGCCTTCGAAGTGATCCAAATGTCGTCGCGATGTTTTTGAGCGAAATTTTTCAAGGCTTTTTCGGAGCCTTTATAGTAACTGTCGTAACCGACGTCATAATGATTGACGCCTTTGGAGAATGCGCGTTCAAGGAGACGTACCGCACGACCGCCACTGAGGGCTGCGCCGCACCCGAAGACCAGTTTGCTGCACATGAAATTCGTGCGGCCCAGTTTGGTGTAGGACATGACGTCCGGCCGTTCGTTGCGATGGTCCAATTCAGCACTGTTCGCCGAGGCGGAGCCAGATGTCGCTAAGGCCGAGCCAGCGACCGCAGCCGCGGAAGTCTTCATAAAGTCACGTCGATCAAGAGAGGGAGTGTTTTTTTCGTCGGCCATGTCGGTTCTCCAAGTGGTTTTGATAGGGTTGAATATACACCAGATTAGAGGTTTGGTCAATTACCCATTGTCTAGGACATCTTTTACCACATGGCCGTGGACGTCGGTGAGGCGGAAGTGGCGGCCCTGGAATTGGTAGGTGAGGCGTTCGTGGTCGATTCCGAGTTGGTGGAGCAGGGTGGCTTGGAAGTCGTGGACGTGGACGGGTTTCTCGGCGACGTCGATGCCGAGGTCGTCTGATGCGCCGTAGGTGATGCCGGGTTTGAAGCCGCCGCCAGCGACCCAATTCGTGTACACGTAGGGGTGATGGTCGCGGCCCCAGCGGACTCGGTCTTCCATTTCGCCCTGGAGGAATGGAGTACGGCCGAATTCGCCACCCCAGATAACGAGGGTGTCGTCGAGGAGTCCACGTTGTTTCAAATCCTGGACCAATGCGGCGGAAGGTTGGTCCGTGTCTTTACACTGCGTGTATAGTTCCGTGGTGAGACTGTTGTGTTGGTCCCAACCTGCATGCATGACTTGTACGCAACGTGTGCCGCGTTCGACCAGGCGTCGCGCCATCAGACAATTGTGGGCGAACGTGCCTCGTTCGCGAACTTGAGGTCCGTACATTTCGAGGACGTGATCCGGTTCGTGGGACAGGTCCGTCAATTCCGGTACAGAGGTCTGCATTCGGAATGCCAATTCGTATTGGGAAATGCGAGTTTCGATTTCAGGGTCACCTGATTGTCGGAATTTCATTTCGTTCAGTGCAGCGATATCGTCGAGCATACCGCGACGAACCGACCGGCTCATGCCATCGGGGTTGGAAAGATAAAGGACGGGATCGCCTGCGCCGCGAAACTTCACCCCTTGAAAACGGGAAGGGAGGAATCCTGAACCCCAGTAGAAATCGTAGAAGATTTGGCCACAGGAGGTTCCTTTACTGACTGACGTGAGGACGACATAGGCTGGCAGGTTTTCATTTTCGGTTCCCAGGCCGTAGGTCATCCAGGCCCCTAGAGCCGGACGTCCCGGCATTTCGGAACCACTCAATGTGAAGGAGATAGCGGGGGCATGATTGACGGCTTCTGTGTGCATGCTTTTGATGAAGCATACATCGTCGACGATCTTTGTGGTGTGAGGCATGAGGTCGCTGACCCATGCGCCGCTTTCGCCGTACTGCTTGAAGGGTTCCACTGGTTCCAACATCAGTTTTCCACTGGCTTCGCCCGTCATCGTGCTGAATCGTTTGTCGTCGATGTATTCTTCCGGGACCGGTTTTCCGTGCATGGTGTGCAATTTGGGTTTGTAGTCGAACAGATCGACGTGGGTCGGGCCGCCGTTTTGAAAGAGGTAGATCACATGTTTAGCGCGGGCGGCGTGATGGGGAAGATCGGCCAGTCCGATTTCACGAGTGCCACGTTGATCGGCGGCGAATAGTTTTTCGTTGTTAAACAATCCGGCGAGCGCTGCGGTACCGAGACCCGTGGCGCAGTTTTTGAGAAACGTCCGTCGCGTCATGTTTTGTTGATATTCCTGTAAGGGGTCCACGGCGTTATTCCTTGGTGAGTGCTTCGTCGGTATTCAGTAAAGACAGGCACAAGCTGGCATATGCGGCGAGTTCTACCGGGTCCAGTTTGGAGGACGGGATAGAGTCTCCCACAGACAAATAGGATTTGGCGGCTTCGGGGTCTGCGCGAAACTGGTCGTTGAGTCGCGCGATGCTTTTGGCGAGGAGAACTTTTTCTTCATTACTTGCGCTCCGGGCCATGATCAACTTGAAGGCTGTATCGATTCGTTCGGGTTCCGTTGTGTCACGACTAGATAGTATTCGCTCCGCCATCGCGCGAGCCGCTTCGACGAATCCCGGATCATTCAACGTCGTCAATGCGTGTAGCGGTGTGTTCGTCCGGGTTCCTTTTACCGTGCACGTTTGCCGAGTGGACGCATCGAAAAATTGGGGTGGAGCAACAATGCGCCGCCAATAGGTGTAAAGACTTCGGCGGTATAGACCCTCGCCGGAGTCTCTTTTGTATTTGATGTTCCCAAACGAGAATTCTTCCCAGATGCCGTCCGGTTGATAAGGTTTCACCGGCGGGCCACCGAGTTTCGCTACGAGGGATCCCCCGGCGGCAAGCGCCTGATCCCGAATCATCCATGCCGGCATCCGAAACCGTGCGCCACGAGATAAATAGCGATTCTCGGGATCTTTATCGAGTTTGCCTGGAGTGACAATGGACGACTGACGATACGTGGCGCTCATGAGGATGAGTTTCATGAAGCCCTTTACATCCCATCCGCTTTCGACGAACGATTCTGCCAGCCAATCCATCAACTCGGGGTGGGAAGGCTTATCGCCCTGAACTCCGAAGTTTTCGGCGGACTTCACCAGTCCGACTCCGAAGATTTCCGACCATAGACGATTCACGGTGACCCGTGCGGTCAATGGATTTTCCGGATCGACAAGCCAACGAGCGAGGCCTAATCGATCTTGCGTCGTATCGGAAGGTAATTCTCCAAACACGGCCGGAATCGCCGCGGTGACTTCCTCTTTTCGTTTGCTGTACAATCCGCGCTCCAGGATATAGGTCTTTCTTGGTTTCGCCATATCCTTCATAATCATGACGCGTACCGTATTCTTGTCGATGGTTTCTTTTTCTTTCTTCAACGGGCGAAGGCGGTCGTCGGTTTTCTTGTATCGTTTGTCAGACTCGAAATACTTTTTTGTAATCTCGTCCTTTTGTTCCTTGTTTCGCTTTTCTTCTGGAACGTTCAATAGTTGGATGAGGGCCGCGACACTTTCGTTGGGGTCGGATTGGGAAAGTAGTTTTTCTTCCCATTCCGATCGTTTTGGATCTAGTTGTTCTCGCCGTTTTTCGAGAGTGCCGCTCAGTTTCTTGATGTCTTCGCTCAATTGCGCGAGACGTGATTCTGTTTCTTGCGACCGCAATGGAAGATTAGGTGGCGTCTGCGGGTCACCACCACCACCATTCACAGAGGTTTGGTTGAAGAAAGCCGAGAATCGGTAGTAGTCCTTTTGGGTGAGTGGGTCGTATTTGTGATCATGGCATCGGCAGCAATTGAATGTGAGACCCATCCATACGGTTCCGACGGTTTCCAGTTGATCGAATACGTATTCCACCCGATTTTCTTCTGCGATGCGTCCGCCTTCACCATTTATCATGTGATTGCGATTGAAACCGGTGGCCAGTTTTTGTTCTCGAGTGGCTTCAGGGAGGAGGTCGCCCGCCAATTGCCAGACGGTGAATTGGTCGTAGGGCATGTTGTCGTTGAAGGCCTGCACCACCCAATCCCGCCAGGGGTACATTGTCCGTTCATTATCGCCCTGGTATCCGTTGGTATCGGCGTAACGGGCCGCATCCAGCCACGGCCACGCCATTCGTTCACCGTAGTGGGGCGATGCGAGGTAACGGTCCACCATGTGTTCGTAGGCATTTTCGTTGTGGTCGCTAAGGAAGTTGTCCACTTCCGCGGGAGTTGGCGGGAGTCCGGTGAGGTCGAGCGCCACGCGTCGAATCAGGGTTTCTTTGGAGGCGGAAGGGGCTGGTGTGAGCCCTTGGGAGCGGAGGCGTTGCAGGATGAAGTGATCAATGTCGTTCGTGGGCCAATCTTTGTTCGTCGCCTTCGGTGTCGCAGGTTTTTCCGTCGGCGTAAAGGCCCAGTGCCTCTGCCACGTCGCGCCTTCTTCGATCCAGCGCTTTATTTTTTCGATTTCGTCGTCGGTAGGTTGCTGGGGAAAGTCTGTTGGCGGCATCCGTTCCTCGGCGTCAGAGTTTGAAATGCGGTAGTAGATTTCACTTTCTTCCGCGTCCCCAGGGGCAACGATGGGTTGTCCGGATTCAGTCGTACCGAGCAGTCCCTCACGAAGATCCAGACGGAGGTCCTCTTCACGGGTACCTTCGTCGGGTCCATGGCATTGGTAGCAATGGTCGCTCAAAATGGGGCGGATGTCGCGGTTGAATTCGATGGGTTCTACTGCCCGGGAGTCTGTATTGCTTCCGAGCAGAAAAAATCCGATGACATAGGCTGTAGAAAATGCAAAACGTTTCACGTAAGAATCCCGGTGATTTTCAATGATGAGTATAGAAGTACGCAGTGATCACTATCCAGTATAGATTTACAGGCGGCTGGGCCGACGCTCCCAATATTGACACTGACGTGGAATGGGCGGTAGTGTGGTCGGATATCAGTTTTCAAAACTATCCGAAACATGAGGGAGATTTATCATGAAAGAAGTTGTTGTTGTTTCCAGTTCACGGACCGGATTGGCGAAGGCCCACCGGGGATCGTTGAATATGACGCGGCCGGACGACCAGGCGGCTCATTGTATTAAGGATGCGTTGTCGAAAGTACCTGAATTGGATCCGGCGGAAATCGGAGATTGTTTCTTCGGGTGTACACAGGGAACGGGCCCTCACGGTGGAAATATTGCTCGCAATGCGGCGATGATCGCGGGTTTGCCGAAGACGGTGGCGGGTGCGACGGTGAACCGCGCGTGTTCATCCGGACTCCAGGCGATTACACTTGCGGCACATACGATTATGAACGAAGGCGTTGACGTAGCGATCGGCGGCGGTGTGGACAGTATTACGTTTGGTCAGAATTTCGCGGGTAAGCCTGCTCCGAATCCGTATGTGCTTGAAAATATGCCAGCGTTGTATATGGCGATGGGTGATACGGCGGAAGTGGTAGCGAAACGATACAACGTGAGCCGTGAAGCTCAGGACGAGTATTCGTTGCAGAGCCAACAACGTTGTGCGGCCGCTCAGGAACGTGGATTCTTCAAAGAAGAAATCGCGCCTATGAATGTGACGCGCGGGATCTGGAATCATGCGGAGAAAAAAATTGACGGTACGGAAGAAGCGGTGTGCGATCGCGATGAGTGTAATCGTCCGGATACGCAGTTGGAAGGGTTGGGCAATCTTGCGCCGGCGTTCGACCGTGAGAGCGGAAAAGGTAGTGTGACTGCGGGAAATTCGTCTCAGTTGTCCGATGGTGCTTCGGCCACGGTTGTGATGTCCCGTGACCGCGCCGACGCTTTGGGAATTAAGCCAAAACTCATCTTTCGCGGATTCAGCGTCGCGGGTTGTGAGCCGGATGAAATGGGTATTGGTCCGGTTTTCGCAATCCCTAAACTGATGAAGCAGTGCGGCATCAGTCAGGACGACGTGGATATCTGGGAACTGAACGAAGCGTTTGCGGTACAAGTCGTTTACATCCGCGAAAAATTGGGCCTCGATCCTGCGAAACTGAACATCAATGGCGGCTCCGTCGCGATCGGCCATCCTTTCGGCATGACGGGCTCCCGCATGGTCGGTACGTTGGCCAATCAGCTCGCGGAAACAGGCGGAAGATACGGCGTGGTTACCATGTGTATCGGTGGTGGCCAGGGCGCAGCCGGCTTATTCGAAGCGTGTAACTAATATTTTTTGGAATCCAGTGGGGAGCTTGCGCTTCCCACTGGATTCAATTTAATTTGTTGTAAAACTCCTTTCTTTCTTCTTGGAAAAGAAGAAAGAAACAAAGAAGAATCGATGGATACTCCGTATCCTTACTCTTATGGGATCTCCGTTTCTTACAGCTGACTGGCGCGACCTCATTGTCGTGAATTATGAGGTGGATCCTTCTATTCTTTTGCCTTTTCTTCCGGCGGGTACAGAATTGGACTTGTGGGAGGGAAAGGCTTTCGTCAGCCTGGTAGCGTTTCAGTTTCTGGATACACGGGTGATGGGCCTTCCGATTCCGTTCCATCGTAATTTTGAGGAGGCCAACCTTCGGTTTTATGTGAAGCGCGTGGATCCCGACGAAACGAAACGGGGTGTGGTATTCATTAAGGAATTGGTTCCGCGGACGGCGATCGCTCTGGTTGCCAATACTTTTTATGGCGAACATTATTCGAGTGTCCCGATGTCGCACGCGATTGAAACAAACGGTGACACTCGTACGGTTTTCTACAGCTGGACGGCTGGCGGCGTTGTCAGCAATCTGTCAGCTCAACTAGTAGGATCTCCCATTCCTCTAGTGGAGGAAAGCGCAGAGGCGTTTATCCTTGAGCACTATTGGGGATACGCGAAACGTACCGACACGAAGACGACTGAATATAACGTGACTCATCCGAGCTGGCACTTCTGGGAAGATTCTGAGGTGGAGGTTGATATCGATATCGCGGCAACGTACGGAAAGCAATGGGCGGCTGCGTTGGAAGACAGTTGGTGTTCGGCGTTTGTCGCCGAAGGGTCCGAGATATCGGTTTTTCCCGGCGGGCGGCTGTCGTTCTAAGGGAGCCGCAACCGAGTTACGGGCTCCCTGGGAGTCATTGACTACTGGATAGTTTCTTCTTGTGCAGCTTCGCCGTCGATATTAACGGTGTATACCATATCCGGCTCAACGTCGATCACGGGGTCGTCGTCGGAAGGAGATGGTCCGGTTTCGAGCAGGGCATGTCGTATGACGAATGTTTCCGAAGGTACGAAGTCGAACTCGAACGCCCCGGTCTTTTCCACCATCTCAGAAAAATACCACCTTACGAACGAATTCGATTTTTCGTCTTCTGTTTGGACTTGTTCCATATAGGCAGCCATGTCCCCGCCCGTCTGATTTGTTACGGTTCCCTCGACTTTCGCCCAAGGCGACAAGACCATTCTGGCGGCGCTCAGGGCGCCTTCACTTTCGAGATAGGCGTATCCGGTCCGATGGACAGCCACTACGGCGCATCGGGATTGATTGGGCGGAAACGAGAAACTTCCATCAGCATTCGTTTCCAATCTGTTAGCAGGCGATTTGCCCGTGTCGAATTGAAGGACTCCGTTTTGGATATAAGCTTTTTCTCCCGGTTGGACTTGAGCAACGGTTACTCCGGAAACGGGTTGACCATCGGCGCTCACGACTTGACCCTGCCACAATGCGCCGCGTCGAAGTCGAATTGCCACTGGTTCTGAAGGCTGGCCCAATCGGGTTTCAGGTGATATAACCGAGTGATATCCGTCCGCCGAAATCTGGACCACGAAAGGGATGTCGGGCGGATACGTGATGCTCACACCTGTGATTGGCTTGGTGAATTCTCCGGTATCACTCGTAACGTCTGTTGCACGACCCATCCGATCGAAATAGTACTGGTCTGAATTGGCCCATTGCCAACCGCCGTTAACATTGAACTCCGTAATGGGTTCTCCGGTTTCGTCGTCAACGACGGTGCCGCTAATCACGGGGGAGCGGTATAAGACGATTTCGTAAGGTTCCTCCCGCGGCTCCATTTCGCCCGACATACTAATATACTTCCCGCGGACTTTACTTTTCCCGCGGCGTTGGCCAAAGGAATATTGGATTGACCCGGCGAGAGGTACGTTCAATAATTCGAAGTATCCATCGGCATTGGATTCCGCTCGTATATTTACTTGACGATGTTTTTTCTCGTCTTTCCAATCGCGGCTGTAAAGGTAGGCGCCTTCGAGGGGATTGCCATCTTCGTCGAGGAATCGTCCCCGGATTACGCCGCCCTGGTCGACTGTGATTTCGGCGGGTTCCATACCATCAAAGACGTCGACGGAGATAGCCGCTGGGGCGTTGCCTTTTGAAAGAACCAGGATATCGCCTGGTCCGTCGGGCATGCAGCGGAGTTCGAAATATCCCTCTGCGTTGGTCCGTGCGGTGGTTTCATTTTCCGTCGGGATCGATCCATAGTTGGTGGTGGCAAAACTTCGGATCGTTCCGGGATCGATGAGGGCGTCCGGGACACCAACGCCATCCGAATCTCGAACGTAGCCACTGACTTTCGAACCCCGTATCATGACTAGTTCGCTGGTCAAATCGATTAATCTTGCGAGGGGTAAATTCGTCGAACGGGTTCGAGTCAGCCATCCATTAACATAGTCACGATGTTCGGCTGAAACTCGAACGTTGTCCAACTGTTTTGGCAACCATGTTTTCCATTTACCCTCTTCGTCGGACACCGCGATTCCGCTTGCACTGAAACCAGGCTTCGAGCTGTAGGAGATATCGAGTGTTACGCCTGCGACGGGATTTCCGTCCTCATCGACCACGGTCCCGCCGTAGGGCGCACGGGCAGGCTCGAATACGTCCTTCTTATACCGGGCCGGTATTTCGGTGTTTTCATCCACGTTTTGGGCCAATTCGTCGGGGATAATCACGTCAGGAAATTGGAAGTTGTAGGTTTCACCCTTGGTTACGATGGCTTCGGACCAATGCAATACCTCTCCCGAACCCGGGGCTCTGATACCCACGGAGACACTGGAACCATCTTCCGTGGCGATTTCAACATCATAGTAGCCGTCGGTTTTCGTGTACATGTATAACAACGATTTGAATACAGTTTCTTCGCCGTTCGCACGCACGATTTTTACCGCAAGATTGGCTTTCGGAACGCCATCGCCACTTCCGCTTTTGATGTGTCCGACCATGCGTGTTTCGTACATGTCGAGGTTGACCTGAAGATTACTTCTTGCGGTAGCTGATTCGGGAATTGAGAATAAAGCCATGCGCCGTGTGGGTCTTGATTTGGCGAGCCATTTGGTTTCGTCGGCTTTCAGGTTCTCTATTTCGAAGGCACCTTCCAACGTAGAATCGTCCGTGCGTCGGTGCGCGGTGGTATCGGACATGGGAAACAGTTCAACCGAGCGGGGGAAGCCGGTGACGCTGAGAATCGTTCCGCGGACGGTAGAGTCGTCGACGAGGTCCGGAGTTGCCTGTGCCATCTCGAATCGTTCGGCCTGGGCTTCGTCGAGGGGTACTTCGGAAGATTCGATTTCGTTAGCCGGCTCTTGGAGTTCAGCGGAAGTTTTGGTGATTTCGGCGTTCATAGGAGAATCCGCTTCCATCACGACGATGCTTCCTACGACGAAGAGCACGCAGGCGGCGGCCATGGCGATGAGTACTTTTGACAGTCCGGAGACGCCATTGGTAGCGACGATCGTCGTTGCGGATGAAGTAGCACCGCTCGCCGCCCATGCGGGCACGACACCGATAATCGATTTCACGATGCGGTTTTTGCGTTCGGATTCTGTTTCTTTTGCGGCGAACGTATCCTGGTACCGATTTAAGAGTCGCTCGCCTAAACGTTCCCTGCCACGTTGTAATCGTTTGAGAATTGCGGGCTGGGAAGATTCTAATAGTTCGGCGATTTCGCCCGTGGATTTTCCCGCGAAGTAATGGAGATGGAGTACCTCGCGTGAATTCACGTCGAGTTTTTCGACCGATTCGTGCACTATGCGATGGATTTCTTCTTGAGTCACTTCGTTGGCGGTACTGGTAGGATACGAGGCGTTCGCGTCTTCAAGTACGAGCGTGCGCCGCGTGCGACGTCCTTTGTTCCGACCGATGTTACGCGCGATTGAGGTCACCCAACCTTCGAAACGGCTTGGTTCGCGTAACGTGTCGAGCGTCTGATACGCGGCCAGGAACGCTTCCTGGCTGACATCTTCCGCGTCGGCGTGGTTATTGCACTGGGCGAAGGCGACGGAGTAGACGGAGCGAAAGTGGCGGTCTACGAGAGTTCCGAAAACTGGGGTGTCTCCGGTTAGTACGGCGTGGACGATCGTTTTTTCAGACTGGATAGATGATGTCATTGTTATTCTCCAAATTCATGCCACGAATGCCGGCATATATACTGTAAAGCGACGGAGCGTTTTTATGACATCAAATTTGAGGGTCACGAAAGGGTCCTTTTATTTGGCAATAATATCCGATGTGAGTTCGTAGAGGTCGGCCAAGTCAGGCCGATTATTTGACTGAAACGTATTGACGACGTTATTGAGTTCGTCGATATGGACTTCGAGGGTTTGACCGGCGCCTTCGGGATTGGTCGGCGGTCCGACCACCTCTACCTGACTCGTTCCCACAAGAGCATACGATTCCGGATGCGGAAGGTGGGGGAGCAATGGCTTCTCGTCTTTCATGTGACTATGCCAGGCGCCGATGATTTGGAAATCGTGGAGTCGGGCGCCGGCTTCTTCCATGAGTTCGCGGCGGATCGTTTCCAGATGGTTTTCACCGGGATCTTTCTTGCCGCCGGGGAATTGGTAACGGCCGTTGGCTTCGATGAGGTAGAGCCAGTCTTCTTTCACGCGCGGGACGAGGTAGACGTTTCCGATGAGATCCTCAGGAGGCATGACTTCCAAAAGGGTGAATTGCGCACGCACTCTGGCGTTATCTATAGGAGCGAAGAGTGTCGGATATTTTTCGTTCGTATCGAATCGTGTCATTGCCGGAAACCGTTGAAAGATTCCGGATTTAAAGCACCGAACGTGCATTTCGTTTTCGGCGATATCGTTCGCCGTCGTTTTCGTTTCGGAGCCGTTCAATTTTTTCGTTTTCGATTACAGTCTTGTCTTCTTTTTCGCTGTAGTAGGTGATGATGACTCGTGGGAAGTATACGAAGTTATCATTGGAACGACTCGTCGGGACGAAGCTCCGTCCACTTACGAATGAAATATTGACCCTGTTTCCATTCGATTCGATCGTTTTGCCTTTTCCATCTTCAGACGTGGATGCCTGGGCGTCTTTCTTGGAGCCGGGATTTTTGAAATTTTCATTGTACTTATCGTTGAGCACATCGCGAAGATGGACGAAATCACGACGTGCGTACTCGAGGTCGTCGTATTGGGCGATGGCTCGGATACGGAAGATCTTATTGTTTAAGGGCGTAACGAACACGAGGTACTCTTCGAAGCCCTCGAGGGGTTTCGGGGGTTTCACGCGATAGACATCGTTCACGATCCCGTGAATTTTCTGGACGTTGGGTGAATCCAGATTCAGCTTGTCTCCAAATCTGAGACCGAAGGCGCTGTCGATGTGTGTAGCGAAAGCGCCGGTCGTCAAGAGAACAATCGATAAAGCTATGAACGTGATAGATTTAGTCATCGGTTTTGCTCCTATGTGTTTTCGAAGTGGTTATCAAATCCTCAATGATGGTCGTACCAGATGGGCGACGTGTAGGCCCTTTCCTGGATCGTCTTCGGAGTTCCCTCGGGGCTTTCGATGCCCAATTCTTTGGCGTCGAACAGGCTCCAGCGCGGTGTCGGGATTTCGAGGACGCGGACGTAGTAGAACGCGTTTTGGTTCGGATCAAAATCCGGATCCTTCCAGGTGCCCATGAGTTCAACCGAACCGACCGAGTTTTCGTATTCAAGCGTTTCGAAATTCACGGTATTCTTAACAGCAGGTACTTTACCGGTGGCCGAATCTTTTTTGCGATCACCCGACCATACCACATCGTGTACTTGTTCTTGGCTCTTCCCGCCTTCAGACCAGCCTTTGACGATCTGGACACGGTCGAGGTTGGCCCCTTCGACGTCTTTCATCGCCCATACGGCGAACGACGGGGAGTCACCGCCCTTGGTTGCTTCCAGCGAACCGCCCATGGGGACGCCACCGGCATAGGCTTTGTCGACCCATCCGTTTTTATTGGGATCAACGCCGTCCATATCGAAGCCGGCAAAGAAGCGTACTTTGATACGAGGACCGCTTGTGCCCCAGGTCTCTTTGCGTTCGAGGGCTTCATAGACGCCCTCGCGTGTGTTTTCAGTCGCCCACACTGCGGCCAGACCGGATGCACTGAAGTATTTAAAGCGTTGCACGCCTGCCTGATCTTGAATGCGTCTCTTTGGAGACCCGTCGCGCGAACTGATTTTACCGGAGTACTGGTGTTCGTCAACCGGAACAATTCCTGTGTGACTGTCTGAAGCCGCGACGAGACCAAACCGATACGGGTTGAACCCTTCCTTCTCCTGAAAATCCAACCCGGTCTTGTACGCTTCACGCACGTAGCTCCCGGCGAAATCGGTCACTGGCCGGGGCGTAGCAACATATAGTTCCATGATCTCGAAATCAGCGAATTCATCGTTAGGGCTCAAGCCCGGGTGTGCTTCCGAGGTCCCTTTAACTTGCGTGACTTCGACGAGCGGCTCATTCCGGTTTCGCGAATCGGCATATTCCTGAGTGAACGGCGTGTCCCAACTGGTTTCCCGTTCAAACATGCGTCCATCGGAGAGGTTCGAGTTATGGGGTATCGCGAGAAGTTCGTGACCCTCCTCGCGTTGTGCGTCCATCCATTTCCAAAGGTCCTCGGGCTTCTCGGATTCAAGCCGCGAGAAAGGCACCGGGGCATCGTCTCCTTTGAAAATGACATTGCGATGGAGATTTTGTCCGCCGGGCGTGCTGGTCCATTCGTATCCGATGAGGGCCGTGAACTTTCCGGGTTCATTGTGACGGTTGGCCGAATCGACGATCCGTTCCCACGTATCTTTGCGTACGTCCAGGTCATTGAGAATTTTTAGCTCCGCGGGCGATGAGCGGAATAGCTGGAGAAACGCGGTGGACATCACATCCGGATCGGGGTCGTTGGCGACTTCTGCTATCTTCGTTTTCGAAAGGGGATGAGACGGGTCTTTCATTTTGTCGAAAGCACCGAGATACATGGCGTGGTCCGTGACGGCCATGAAATCCAATGGCCGGGTCAATTGGTAGGTGTCGCCTAACACATGTTTTAGCGGTTTGCCTTTGGCAAAATCGTAGGCTTCATCAGGAGTTGCACGGGTGTTGAACAAATACGCGTCAAACGACCACACCGTATGCATGTGTAATTCACCGAACAGGGGTTTCAAATCGGATTGTGCTTGTGCGGTGATGCACAATGTTGTTGTGATTCCTATAGTCAATGCCCGCCTAACCAGATTCATTATTAATCTCCCGTGCTTCTTTATTGATGTGTATTTCATTCATTGATACGATGTCAGTATACTCAAATTTCTTCAAAATTACAGGAATTCTGTCTATGAAACGAATCGTTCTACTATTTATTATTGGCCTCGTCGCCCTCCCCTGCAGAGCGCAAAGACCCGCACAAGGCCCCATGTCAGAGAGGAAGCACACTGCGGAGAGTTTGGGGTATGAACTTTTCTGGGAAGACGATTTTGATGGGGACAAACTGGACGATACGAAATGGGCCATCCGGGGAGAAGGACCCCGCGGAGCGAGTCGCGTTTCACGAGAAGCGATCGAGGTGAAGGATGGATTCTTGAAGCTGAAGGCGTTCAAGAAGAAGGGGGATGATACGACGCTGATCAGTATGGTCGGCACCCAGGGTCGTTTTATGACGAAGTATGGGTATTTTGAGTGCCGGGCTCAGCTACAGCGTGGGGGAGGGATCTGGGCGGCGTTCTGGATTCAGTCGACCGATATTGCGAAGGGGGAAGACCCTGCGAAGTTTGGAGCTGAGATCGATATCGTCGAGTTTTTCCGCAAGTTGGGTACCGATATCGTCTCGCATAACGTTCACTGGGCGTATGGGCCGAATCAGCAAACGACTCATGGTATGCAAAGTTACTTGAAGGGCGTGAGCGATGGTTTTCATACGTTCGCGCTTGAGTGGACGCCAGAGAGCTATTCGTTCTTCATAGACGGTTACAAGTTTTACGAAGTAACAGAAGGTATCTCGCAGATTGAGGAATACTTGATATTGAGTATGGAAGGCCCGCAGAAGGAAGAAATTCACAACATGAAATTACCCGATGAGTTTGTGATTGATTATGTGAAGGTGTACAAGAAGAAGTAGTCGGAGCGAATCAAACTGCTAGAACGTTTTAATGAATTGATGGAGTAGTGAGAATGACGAATAAGTGGTTGAGTGCAATGTGTTTTAATCTTCGACCGAAGCCGTAATGCGCATAAGACGTTTTACTTCATAAACCACATTTAGGGGTATGAGCCGTAATGAAAAATTATGCGAAACTATTTGCTGAACTGGACGAACTTAATTCTGATCGCCTCGTCCTAAGACCTGCTCGGGTGGAGTGGGCGGATTTGTTGTTCGAATCTGTCTACGAATCTCGTGAAGAACTTCGGGAATATATGGCCTGGGAGACGGACGAGCCGCAAGCCGTACGAGCTTTCCTCGAGCGTTGCGAAGCGGAGAACGCGGCGGGTCAATCCTTATCGTTTTGTATTTTCGAGAAAGACACCGGGGATATAACCGGGACCGTCGGTACGAAAGAATTCGATCCATTCACGCCAAAGGTAGAAGTGGGGTACGCATTACGGACGAGCAAGACGGGGAAGGGTTATGCCACTGAGGCGACGCTGTTATTGAATGACTATTTGCGGGACGTAGCTGGGCTGGTACGGCTGGATGCATTTGTATCGACGACGAATATAGCGAGCCAGCGGGTATTGGCGAAATGCGGATTTGAGAAAGAAGGCTACAAGGCCAAATCCTATCTGTGCCACGGCGCATGGCATGACGTGAATCTTTACGGAAAAGTTTTGAAATAGTGACCTAGTTAGCGTCAATGCGAATAGTAGGAAACTTAAATCGCCCGACCTGCGGCGACGGCGGATGCCCAGGCCCATTGGAAGTTGTAGCCGCCTAGCCAACCTGTGACGTCCATGACCTCGCCGATGAAGAAGAGGCCGGAAACGTTTCGGGATTCCATGGTCCTCGGCGAGAGGGCTCTGGTGTCGACGCCGCCGCAAGTTACTTCAGCTTTACCGTATCCCTCGGTACCTGTGGGGGAGAGTTGCCAGTGTTGGAGGGCTGCGGCCATCTCGCGTATGCGTTTGTCAGGCATTTCTCCGAATGGCTTGTTCCAGTAGTTGATTTCGCACAATGTTTTTGCAAACCGCTCGGTCAATGCTTCCTTCAAGAATGCTCTCGGCTGCGATTTCGGATCGTCCAGTTTTTGCTGCAACAAGATTTCTTCCAATGCATCCTCAGGAAATAGATCGATGGATATGGATGTTTTCGGTTCCCAATAGGATGAGGCTTGTAAAATCGCGGGACCGCTCAACCCACGGTGAGTAAAGAGAATGTTTTCTTCAAACGTTATTGAGTCCGTCGTAACCCGGGCGTTGAACGACGCTCCCGGTAATTGAATCTGTTCATCGTCGTTTAAGGTCAACGGTACCAAACCCGGCTTGCACGGAACGATAGGCATGTCGAATTGTTTCGCAAGTTGGTAGCCGAAATCGGATGCACCCAATTTCGGAATGGATAATCCGCCCGTAGCTACGACGAGCGTGGGGGATTGAAACTCGCCGTGCGTTGTTTGGACCGTGTAATTAGCCGGTTTCGTAACGTCAAGGACAGAACATTCCACTCGTATTTCTACGCCGGCAGTTTCGCAATCGTCCAGGAGGGCGTCGATGATTTGTTGAGCTGAATCCAGGCAAAATAGCTGGCGGTGTTTGCGTTCGTGGTAGTCGATTTGATGGCTTTCGACATATGCGACGAAATCTTCGGGGCTGTATCCTGCCAAAGCGGAGTAACAAAAACGGGGGTTTTGGGAATGGAAGCAGGAGGGCTCTACGTGCAGGTTGGTGAAATTGCACCGGCCGCCTCCGGAGATCCGGATTTTCTTGCCGACTGCATCATTGTGTTCGATGAGGAGCACTCGGCGTCCACGCTGACCGGCCGTTAGTGCGCACATCAGACCGGCTGCACCACCGCCTAAAACTATCGCGTCGTATTTCGTTGATGAATCTACCATGGCAATGGGGAAGATCTTACCATATGCGATTGGTGATTGGGGCGGCTTCTTGCGGGCCTCGTTGAAACCTCGTTATCATCCTATTGGTCTATTGTTTTGCAACTAATCGGAGGAAGTTTCATGAAGAAGATTGGTATCGGAATTTCGGTAATGGTCGTTGCAGCGATCATCGTACTTCTGCTCGCAGAACCGGTGGGGATGAAAGTGACCAAACGCCATAGTCCGTCCGAGACGGTTGAAGCGAGTACGGGAGAGTTGGGCATTTCCGTCACGTATTGCAGACCGTACAAAAAGGAACGGGTGATTTTTGGTGAATTGGTCCCTTACGACAAAGTATGGAGGACCGGTGCCAATGAAGCGACCGTTTTTTCTACGAACAAAGATGTTCGTTTTGGGGATCAGGAACTGAGCGCAGGAGATTATGCGTTGTTCACCATTCCCAAGGAAGATGGTTGGACGATCATTCTGAATAATACCGTCGAACAATGGGGCGCATTTGATTATGATCAGACTGCGGACGCAATACGAATCGAGGTCCCCGTCGGCACTGTCGAAAATTCGGTTGAACAATTTACGATTGCCGCCTCCGAAGAAAACGATGCAATCATTTTGGCGTTCACGTGGGACACCACGAAGGTATCAGTTCCGATTACGACCCAGAAATGATACCCGTTACGCGAGAATTCGTTCTCGTTTCGGATCGTATAACGCACCGACGCGTCGGGTGGCCGGATACGACTCGGTGTAGACTTCGATCGTAAAACTGTCGGTATGTTTGGTGTGTTCGATTGGAATGAAACCGTAGGCGATTGTTTTTCCCACGGTGTAGCCGTATCCGCCGCTGGTGACCACGCCGAGAACTTGTCCGTCGCGTAGAATGGTTTCTCCGCCGCGCAACAACAGTTTCTCATCGCCATCAATTGTGAAACAGCACATTTTTCGTTGGGGGCCTTGTTCCTTGGCTGCCACGAGTGCTTCTTGACCAATAAAGTCGTCGTTGGACAAATCGACGCAGAACCCCAATCCGGATTCATACGGTGTGTATTCCGGGGTAACTTCGGCGCTCCAATAGCGGTAGCCCTTTTCGAGGCGAAGCGATTCGATTGCGCGGTAACCGGCGTTGGCGATGCCGAGGTCTTGTCCGGCTACCCATAACTGGTCGTAGACCTGGGCGACGTCGTCCGACGCGAGATAGAGTTCGTAGCCGAGCTCGCCCACGTAGGTAACGCGACTGGCCAGTACGGGGACTTGAGCGATCACGATTTCGCGGCACTGTGCGAAGGGGAATCCGTCGTTGGATAGATCGTCGTTTGATACTCGTTCCAAAAGTGCTCGGGCGTTCGGACCACACACGTTGATCATCGCGTGCTCCAACGTAATGTCCCGTATCGAGACCGAACCATCAATCGGCATGTGGCGTTGAATCCAGTGTAGGTCGTGCGTACCGAATGCTGTACCGGTGACGACGAAGAATTTTTCGTCGCCAGTTCGGGCTATGGTCAGGTCCGATTCGACGCCGCCGCGTTCGTTGCACAACTGGGTGTAGGTGACCGCTCCGGCTGGTTTGTCGATGTTGTTCGCCGCGAGGCGGTTTAAAAAGATGGCAGCGCCAGGACCTTCTACTTCGAACTTGCTGAACGAACTCTGGTCGATCAGGACGACGTGTTCCCTCGCGGCGCGATGCTCCTCGCCAACGTGCTCAAACCAGTTCGGTAGCTCGAAGCTGAGTTCGTCGACTGGGTCTACGCCTTTTGGCGCGAACCAGTTGGGCCGTTCCCAACCAAATTTGCTGCCGAATACTGCACCTTGTTCTTTGAGCCGTTCATATAGGCGGGAATGTTTGATACCCCGGCCGGTGTCGTGTTCTTCGAAGGGCCAACCGATGGTGTAGTGTTTGCCGTAGAGTTCAAGGCTTCGGTCCCGGGTGTATTCACGGTCGTTGTGTTCGCCGAAACGACGAATGTCCAGAGGCCATATGTCCAAACTCGGCTCACCGTTCACAATCCATTCGGCGACCATTCTTCCGGCACCGCCGCCGGAAGCGATGCCAAACGCGTTGAACCCTGCGGCGACAAAAAAGTTTTCCAATTCAGGCGCTGGTCCGAGGATGCAGTTACCGTCGGGCGTAAACGCTTCCGGTCCGTTCACCAATTTTCGGATGCCGGCTGTTTCGAGACAAGGTGTTCGTTCGACGGCCGCTTGCGTGATGGATTCGAAGTGATCGAAGTCGGAATCCAGGAGTTCCTGGTTGAAGTCTTTCGGGATACCGTTCAGCGCCCAGGGGATCGGGTCGGGTTCGTAGCCTCCCATGACCAATCCGGCACCTTCTTGTTTGTAGTAAAGTAGATTGTCCGGGTCGCGCACGGTGGGGAGGTTTGAGGGGAGGTTGTTAATCGCTTCCGTTATCAAATATTGATGTTGGACCGGGATGAGGGGCACGTTTACGCCCGCCATACGGCCCAGCTCGGCGGCCCACATGCCGGCGGCATTAACGACGACTTCGCAGGCGATTCGGCCTTTGTCTGTTTCGACAGCGACGATTCTATCGTTGGCAAACTCGAATCCAGTTACGCAGGTTTCTTCCTGGATGTTTGCGCCGCGGTTTCTCGCGCCCTTGGCGAGTGCCTGGGTCAACCCACTGGGGTCGGCCTCGCCGTCGGATGGCATGAACGCCGCACCGATGACATTGGTTCCGTCCATGATGGGAAACAGGTCTTGCGCTTCCTTCGGCGATATCATGTGCATGTCGAGTCCGAAACTGCGGGCGGTTGTGACGCCGCGACGGAGTTCCATCATTCGATTCTCGTTACATGCAAGGCGAAGGCAGCCGCTTTCTTTCCAGCCGGTGGATTGGCCCGTTTCTTCTTCGAGACGCTTGTACAAATCGACACTATAACCAAGCATGCGCGTGACGCTGCGGCTCGAACGAAGTTGGCCCACCAACCCGGCAGCATGCCACGTCGAGCCGCTGGTGAGTACTCCCTTCTCGATAAGGACGACGTCTTTCCATCCCAGTTCGGTCAGGTGGTAGGCGATGCTGCAACCGATGATGCCGCCACCGATGATGACGACTTGGGCTTGGTTGGGCATCGTCATGCCTTGAACTCGTCGTAGGCTTTATCGAATCGTTCTAGCTGTTCGTCCGTATAGGCGGCATAGTCGAAGTCGAGGTCGGAATGGATTTCCTGGACCACGCTCCAAAGAGTTTCCCGAAGGAGCGACGCGCATTTGAAGGCGCGAAATCGTTGAAGGTTCGGCTGATCCATTGTAAAGCCATGATAGGATTCGAAAAGATAGTGTTCAAGCTCTACTGTCAACTCGTTGTTTGTGGATAGGTTGGCCAAGTCGAACAATGCCGAATTCCAACCAGCGTATTCCCAGTCGATTAACCACATGCGCTCTCCGTCGTCGATGAAGTTCGACGCGAGTAAATCGTTGTGGCAGAACACCGGCTCGATGTCACCCACCGCGTTTTCGAATTCCACATTCAATGAGTCGAGTCGGTCGAATTGATCCGCCACTCGACTTTTCCCTTCACGTGCCGTATGTAGATAATTCCGGCACACCTGAAACACCCAGAACATCGGTGCTGTCGAACGGAGATATTCATGTACGTTGGTATGGCATCCGCGAAGAATGGCGGCAACTCGGTCCAACGTTTTCTCATTGGCAACATCTGCCGCGGTCAACGTCGTGCCTTCGATGAATCGCATGACGAGTACACCGGGTTCATAATGGACGATCTCGGGTGCGATACCAGCGGCATGGGCCGCCCGGCTTGATGCGACTTCGTGGGTTCGAAGAATCCCGTGGAGAGGTAGATCGGCTCCGATCCGTACGACGAATTTATCTTCGCCGTCCTGAACGACGAAGTTGGTGTTGGTGATTCCACCGGCTAGCGGCTGAGGCGTTACGGCACTTGACCAACAACTCAACCCGACCACTTTTGCGGATGCGTCAACGCCTACCATACTCATTGCGCCGGCTGTACCTTGCCTTCATTCCAGCGGGTGGCCATCAACAATCCTGCGATGACGGAAAAAATCATGAATATGGGAAACAGGCCGTCCCATCCATAACTGCTGTCGGTAACCGTTGCAACCAAGATTGGAGATAGTGCTGCACCGACAGAACCAATGCCGTTAATGATACCGGCCGCCATGCCGGCGGCTTTCTGCGAGCCAATATCCATCGCACCCGCGCCCGTCATTAGCGAGTCAGGCCCGAAGGTCATGATTCCGATAAGTGAAAGTCCAACAATGTTGAGCCAGCCTTGTTGTGCGGCCAACGTGGGATAAATGAAGCATGATCCTGCGAGCCCGAAAAGCATGATGGATGCCACGGGGAATCGCCGCGAACCCATCAATTTTTCCGATGCATACCCGGCGAAAACGACGCCTGCAAACCCGGATAGCTCGAATACGGTGGATGTATACCCGGCCTCGTCTTCGGCATATCCAGCGGATTCAACCAGGTATAAGGGGAGCCAAAAGAGAAACGAGTAGCGCGTCATTTTGAGAAAGAAGTACATGATACCCGTGGTCCACAGGGCTTTTGATTTCAGTACGGCTTTCCAGATATCCACGACGTTTTCATCTTTGTTTTCTTGTTTCACCACTCTGTCTGAGCTTGGGGCCAGTTCTTCGTGATCCTCGAAACCGGCGTCGGATGGACGGTTGCGAACGAATACGATATAGCAGACGGTGACTACGGCCAGCGCGGCGGCCGGTATATAAAATCCGCGGCGCCATCCGAGGTGTTCAAGAAATGGAGCGTTGAAAGCCACCCACGTTGCGAATGTTGTTGCGATTGCCCCACCGAGGGCATAGCAGGTACTCCACCAGGCCATCACGACTCCGCGTTCTTCCCTGCGAAACCACGTGGACATATTCTTGATTGTACCTGACCACCCAGTCGATTGGGCGTACCCGTTGGCCACGTACAGCATGCCGAATAAGGTGAGTGAACTGGCTGCGACTCCCATAAAGACATTGGACGTGACCGCCACTATGAGGCCCAGTCCCACGACCAATCTTGGACCGAAACGATCGGACAAAAAACCGTTTGAAAACTGGCCAACCGCATAAATTGTCAAATAGCCGGATAAGATATACGCGAGATCACCTGTCGAATAGCCGAGATCTTCTTTGAGCGACGGCATAATGACGCTGAGGTTTTTTCGGCAGAGGTAAAAGCCGGCATAGACGAACCATGTGAGCGCGAAGATTCGGTATCGCCAGATTTGTTGTGATGTTGAGACGGTCATTAAAAAGAGTATACCGAAAATCCGGCCAATGCGTTAGTTCGGCGGATCGATGAGCTTCGATCACTATGGGTGCTATTTGTTACTATGGTTTATCCTACTTTACAGACGAGCGAGAAAGGACGAATTGGCTTTGGAAACCTCACGAAATGGAATCGGATTGGTCGTCGCCGATATGGCAGGCACCCTGACGGATTTTGGGAGCAGCGCTCCTGCCGCAGCGTTTGTCGAGCTGTTCAGGCGTCACGATATTACGGCTACCGACGCCGAGGCCCGCATCCCCATGGGGCTGCAAAAACGAGATCATGTCGAAACGATGTTGAAGATTTCGACCATCGGAGATCAATGGGAATCGACCGTTGGTAACGCCTGGACCGAAAAGGATTTGGATGCGCTGTACGCCGAATTTATTCCGATTCAGCTCAGCGTTTTGCCCGACTTCAATATCCTTCTGGAAGGTATTCAAGGGGCGGTCACTACGATTCAGGGCTTGGGTATTGCCATAGCCGCCACGACCGGATACAACCAAGAGATGATGGATGTCGTCGTCGCCGGAATGACTGAACAAGGAATCGATTTAGACGCTGCGGTCTGCGCGGAAGAAGTCGCGGCTGGGCGACCTGATCCCTGGATGATTTTTCATGCGATGGAGGCGACTAACGTTTCGCCACCCGCTACCGTTGTAAAAATCGGTGATACCTTGCCCGATATTGTTGCGGGCGTTCGAGCAGGCGCCTGGTCCATCGGGGTTACTGATACGGGAAACATGGCCGGGTGCGACAAACCGTCCTGGGACGCGCTTTCGGATGCTGAACGAACGGCGAGGCGTGAAAAAGGCACTGCTGAAATGAAAGAGGCGGGCGCCCATTACGTATTGTCCAGTGTGGCGGACTTACCAGCTCTTATCGACGAGATAGACCAACGTATTCTTGCGGGTGAAAAACCATGATGTCGATGAGAAGTACGGATGAATGAAACCTACGCGGTTGTGGGTGCAGGGCCATTGGGTAGTTGTACGGCGCGCACATTGGCCGATCGGCTGGAATCCGAAGGCCGAACTGCGAAAATCTATCTGATTGATGCTAACGATCCAATCAAACAAGATTTTCGATCCATGTCTGCTTCGGGTCCTCATGCTGCCGGTCAGCTCATGCTTCATTTGTTTGATGCGGATAGCCCCTCCAAAGAATTGACGCGACGGTCGCACGAGATTTTGAAACGGCTCAACGCAGAAGGGACCGTCGATCTTCATTCCCGCCCCTGGGTTTGCTGTACGGGGAATTCCAGTTCGGAATTGGATTCCGTTGCGCAGGATGTTTTGGCGCAATCAATTAATGAAGGACGATTCGAAGGCTGTACATTGGTACGCGGCAGCGAAGTTCCTGAAACTTTCGGACTTCGAGCGGACCAAATCGCGTGGGCGCTTCTCGATTACACGACGATGGCTGTGAACCCGCGGACGTATGTGAGGCAATTGGCTCAACGGGCTATTTCGCATCCCATGGTTGAAGCGATGTTCCAAACGCGGGTGAATCGAAGTACGGACAACAGCATCGAAACGGAATGCGATGGCGAGGTTACCGAACGGCGTGTGGACGGGATCGTTTTATGCACAGGGATTCATCGAGAGCTATTTTCGGAGGCGTTGCCTGCCAGTCGTCCCGAGTATCTTCACGTCATGGAGCATAAGGATGAGCGCCATACGCCGGAAGTTAAGCATTTGATTACGGGTGAGACGACGATCGCGCGGTATGCTGGATTCGGTGAACATCGGAAAGCCATCACGCCGCTCTTGTCACCGGAGGTCCAGCGATATGGAATCCACGGATTGTTTACCGATGTGCCGGGATTGCGTCGAATGCTTGATAGTCACTTCACGAACGCGGATGATGCTGAGGCAAAAAACGAACTCGTATGGAGTTTACTGCGAGACACGATTGGGCGCTACGTGCAGCCGGAAATGCTATTGGGGCATTCCGCGAGCAACCGCGAAGCGAACGATTCTTACGTCGCGGCGTACTGCAAACTTCTTGATAGTGATGGACCCTTCGTCGAACGGTTGGACGTAAGCACGCCCGCCGTGTATGTCCAACCCAGTAATGGATTAGGTCTCAATCAATGTGCTGCTTTGGGCGAAGACGCAGCGACGCTTCTTTTGGAAACGGCCTAGCCGCGCGGAACAGTCAACGTCACCGGCAGTCCTTTGTCGGGTCCAACGAGGACGTTTTCGGCTTCGTACTCAAGTACGATGTCTTCATTGCCTGAAAGGTTTTCGACGCGTACGAGGACTTTCGCATCTGCATCAAGCGTAATTGAGCCTGGGCCGGTGTTGCCAGTTCGTTTCAGTTTATAAGTTAAGTGAGAGTTATTTTTGATCTCGACCCATAGAGTTTTGCTGTCCTTGTGGTGGGGCGGCGATACTTCTATGGACGCATCAAATAAAGGCCCTAGTTCTTTTTCCCGGCCAATCATACGATGTTCGTCCCATGCCGCCGACCGGGCATCGACCAAAGCTTCTTTAACGCCGTCTTGTGTAAATTCTTTTACGAACACGAGCGTGAGTGCCCGATGGTCGCCGGTGTCACTGCTATGGTGCAAAGAGGGTGCATGAAAGTCGCTGTTTCCCAGCATCGCCAAACCTTTGTCCAGACACCACTGGTGAGCGGTCGGGTAGTATACACTGCCGTTGAGTACTTCGATACCGCCCAGCCATTTGTTGTCGTAGAGGGTTTGATGTACGGGCATCCACTTGCCCAATTCCTCACCCTTCCAACTGTGGTGATTCCAGAAAACGAAGCCGCCCTGTTTGGCTGCTTCTCCTACGGCCTCCAGGAAATCGTCGGTATTGATGGGGTCTACATCCTTAATGAACACTGCGTTGAAATGGCCCGGAGGTGTGCCGCGCGTGATTTCCGTCCCTTTGATAAGCATGATGTTTTTGCGTTGTGCGGTGGGTCTGGCCACTTCATAAGACGCATTGTGATCCTGGCTCACATACTCTTTGTGCGGTTGATATTCGATGTGATCGGTTACGGCGATGGCATCAATACCTTCTCGCCAGGCTTCGTCCATCCGTACAGTCGGCCATACCAGACCATCCGAGAACACGGTATGAGTATGGAAATCGGCCACGATGGTTTTATAGCCGGGAATGTCAGGAAACTGAATTTCGCGCCGGATGTCGGCTGTTGCCGTAGTGGCGATCATGGAAAACATGGCGATGGAAAAACCGGTGAATCTCAAGATAGAAAACATGGTACCGCTCCTTGTCGAAAATATCAGTGAGGCACCATCATAGTGGGAGTTGTTCACTGTTTCAAGACGGTTGTTATTCGGAATTTATTTCGATAATAATTTCGCCACCAGTTTTTTGGACGGGATAGGTCGTAGCCGGCTTAGTCGACGCTCCGCACTTTACGGACCCGGTCCTCAGATCGAATTGGGTTCCGTGCCAGGGACATTTTACGGTTGCATCATTCAAGGAACCGATTGCTAACGGACCGCCGGTATGTGGGCATCGGTTATCTATTGCGAAATATTCTCCATCCACGTTGAACACTGCTATTTCACGTGCGCCGGCAATGCAGATTCGTGCTTCACCGTCCGGAAATTCCGGTATCGCTTGAGTCGTTTCGGGGTTGGGGCCACCGGTCCGCTCGGTTTTCTGCGCAACGCTCTTTCGCGCGGCTTCCGGAATGCCGGGCCAACCATCGTGGCATACTTCCACGCCCGTATCTTCGGCCCAAATTTGGTCCACGCGTTTCACGACGAAGGGTTTTAGGAGGGTGCGAAGCCATCCCCAATCCGGGAGGTTCATTTCGTAGGTCTCGTCAACGATGGTGCCGTCCGGTGATTCAAGCAACACGGATTCAACCTTGGTGCCTTTGTGGCGTCCTTCAACAAAATCGAAAAAGGTTTTGTTTGGAGCTTCGAATCGTTGTTCGACGATGCTGGTTGGTTTTCCGAAAAGTGACTTGGGCCAAATCTGTTCGTAGGCGACGTAGTCGTCGTTTTCTTCGTACATTTCGTATCGGCCCAACGATGTCGGGTGGACATGCTCGATGTGTTCGTAATCGTAGTATTGAGAAAGGACGACGTCGAACGGGTACGGAACACGTTTCTGAAAATTAATACGGAGCTTTCGCATGGCTTTATCAGAGTACGCAACTCGAAAGGAAAAAGAAACCTATAGATTCATACAGGCGCAATTGGCAACGGGAAGGTTACAGCGTTTGCACATGGAAATGTGTGGATCAGCGGGTTTAAACCCTTTTCGATTTCGAAGAATGTATCGCAGCATATTTTGTTCGTCTTCACCTAGCTTTAGCTTGTCTCTCTTTGACCACACTTCATCTAGTTCCTCGTCAGAAAGGGTCTTGTAGTGGTCGCGTTGTTTCTCGAGATAGCTGGGGTCTGCCATTGTCTAAATTCCTTTTGTGAATGGGCTCATTATATTACACCGAGGTGTGCGCTGTCAGCGTAGCGAAGAAAAACTTACGAACGGGCGTCGAAAAAAGTGGGACCTTGAGGCTCTTCTGGGTCAGATACGAAGAACGCGGCTGTTTGCAGTGCTTCGGGCAGAGGAGCAATCGGTGCATTGGGTTCCGATGATTCCTCGCCAAGGCCATTTAGCGTACTTTCATCCGTCTGAGCAATTCCTTGCCCTTCAGCCGCAATCTCGCGACGAGCTTCGGCAGCCAGTTGGCCCGCTTGAGCGGCGACCGCCCGGTCTTGTGCCGACGGGGTTGCAGGAGCCACGGCCGCACGTCGTATAACTTCAGCCTTGCGTAAGGTCGCTTCGGGTGTGGATGCGGCGCTGACGTCAATCGAGACTTCGCCCCCCGTCGCGTATTGGCGTCCGTTGGGTCCGCGGGTATAGGTAAAACTGGCTCCGCCCAGAGCGTAAGGGCCTGCCGCTCCAAGGTGGGCGGCTTCATGGCGGCGAACTTCCGCGTCACGTTGCTGCAGTTTACGGATCTCTTCCTGTTCGGCTTCACTCAGTTCGATTGAATTTTCAGCAGCGGCAGCTTGATTGGCCTCGACGGCTTCCGGGGAAAACGTTGCTGAATCCGGAGCGGTCCCCGTTCCACCAGCTGTGGGGTTATTGACTTGTTTTTGGAGGATCGGAGTTGTAGCTTCGGCGCCAGGTGCCAGAGCACCCGGTGCATTTCCGGTCTGCGGTGTGATCGATGAGATCGTTGTCATTCTTCAAACCCTGATTTTTCCGTGGGCTCTATTTTATCACATCCCCGATTCTGCCGTTTGACCCTTAGATAGCTCCTTTGCCGCGAAGGTCAGCGATAGTATCTGCCGAGAACCCCCAGGCGGACAATACTTCATCCGTGTGCTCCCCTGTTGTAGGGGGAGGTCCCTGGATTTCGCTTTCCGTTCGGCTGAAACGGGGAGCGGGAGCGGGTTGAGTGACGCCGTCGATTTCAACGAATGTTTTCCGCGCGACGTTGTGCGGGTGATGGGGCGCTTCATCAATGCCCAGTACCGGCGCGAAACAAACGTCTGACCCTTCCATGATTTCGCACCATTCGTCGCGGGTCTTTGTCATGAACACGGCTTCCAATTTCGCTGAAAGGGATGGCCATACGGAGCGGTCCATTTGTTTTTGAAATTCCGGATCGTCGATGCCGGTTTTTTCCAAGAGTAGCGCATAGAATTGAGGCTCGATGGAACCGATGGAAATGCATTTGTTGTCCTTACACTCGTAGGTATCGTAAAAATGGGCACCGGTGTCCAGCATGTTGGTGCCTTGTTCGCTACTCCACGCACCGCTGCTGGCCATTCCGTAGATAATGCCCATGAGCGCGGCGGATCCGTCAGTCATTGCGGCGTCCACTACTTGGCCCTGACCCGATGTCTTAGCTTCCAGTAATGCGGCGACGATGCCGAGTGCCAGCATCATTCCGCCGCCCCCAAAATCACCCACGAGGTTTAGTGGAGGAACGGGTTTTTCATCTTTTCGGCCTATGGCGCCCAACGCACCGGTTAACGAAATGTAGTTGATGTCATGTCCGGCGGCTTGGGCCATGGGGCCTTCCTGACCCCAGCCAGTCATACGGCCGAACACGAGTTTCGAATTGCGTGCTGCACACACGTCGGGGCCGAGGCCGAGACGTTCCATGACGCCGGGGCGGAAACCCTCGATTAATGCGTCGGCTTGGTCGATGAGTGTGAGTACCGTTTCCACGCCATCCGGACTTTTCAAATCCACGGCGATTGATTTGCGTCCGCGAGCAAGGATATCGCCAGGCCGTTTCGTGCCTTCGGCGCTCTTGCGATCGACGCGGACAATTTCTGCACCCAGATCGGCCAACATCATTGCGCAAAACGGTCCCGGTCCGATCCCGGCGATTTCGATTATTTTGATTCCCTGCAGCGGTCCCATGAAAAAACTCCTTTTGCAGTGCCGATCATTGATCCGCACGATACTGTGTCAATTAAGAGGAGACAGTATGCCACAAGCGCGAACGCTTTGCCTATTTGGGTTCCGTCGATTCAGCGTCGGCACCTGACCCGTTGTCGATGATGTATTTCCATGAACCGTCAGCTTGTTTGCGGAGTAGTTCGATGGGGCTCCCGCTCATCTCCAAGGTTTCCCCATTAGCGCGCAAGAACGCAATCGTGTATTCCCCGCGTACAACCGCCAGGTCGTCTGCTACATGGGTCCAAACGGCTTTCCCTGACATGCTCGTCACTTTCTCGACATACGATTGGTATTCGGCTCGAATCGCGTCCAACCCCACTGCCTCGGAACCGTCCGGTCGAACCAACACGGCGTTTGGCTCGTAGTAACTCAGCAGGGCGTCATAGTCTTTTTTAACAATGGCACTGCAAACGTGTTCGATCATTTCGGATGGCTTGTCTACGCGATTACTCATCGTATGCTCCAATAAACATTGTTGACGCTAACGTCCGGAAGTTGGCTTTTTCTTAGCTTCTGCCCGAGATCGAGAGCACGAGCTCAAAAAGCTTCATTGTTTTCCCGTACGAGTCGTGTTAAATTTTTCATAAGCTTGAGTCGATCCGACCGTGTCGGATTCGGCTGAATTGATTGTCCGGGAAGAATACCATGAATCAAAAATTATGTTAACCAAAATGCGTTCCAATCCTGCGCAACAAGTTGCATGGTCGGCTACTCTAAAAGCGCAGATCATGTTTTTGTGTGTGACCACAATCGCCTATTCGGACTCCGTAAGTTTCGTGAAGCATGAGTCGAGTATGGACGTTTCGATCAATGGGAAGAATTTCGCGACGTATGTTTGGGAAGATCAACTCATACCTCGGCCTCATTTTAAGCAGGTCACTGCGCCGAATGGAATTCAAGTGACCCGGCGTTATCCTACAGATCCCGTAGTCAACAAAGACAACGATGATCATGCCACATACCATCCTGGCATCTGGTTGGCTTTCGGCGATATAAACGGCTTTGATTTCTGGAGAAATTCCGCGCGTGTTCGACACCTGGAGTTTGTGGTTGAACCCGAAGTGAATGAGAACATGGGCCACTTTACGGTACGAAATGTTTATGAGTCGGATGATACCGTAGTCTGCTACGAAACGTGCCGTTATGAAATTCGATCTACTCCACACGGCTATTTGTTGTCCAGCTATTCCAGTTTCGAAATGGCGGAAGGAGAGTTCGCTTTCGGCGATCAAGAAGAAATGGGAATGGGTATTCGAATGGCCACGGCTTTGACTGTCCGGCACGGCTCGGGCGCGATTGGGAATAGTCGGGACGGGAAGAATGAAAAAGGGACCTGGGGAAAACCGGCTGAATGGTGTTTCTATGAAGGTGTCGTCGAGGAGCAACGGACCGGTGCCCTGGTGATACCTCACCGGACTAATTTTAGATCTTCGTGGTTCCATTCACGTGACTATGGTTTGCTTGTAGCCAATCCGTTTGGTCGAAAAGCGATGACGGCCGCGCGAGATAAAAAGGCAAGTCCCGATTCAACAAAAGTACCCAAAGGCGAACCGTTCATGCTTGGTTTCAGCATATTGCTGTATGGATCGGACGCCTCAGAGGTTTATAATCACTCCGCCGCATACGAGGATATAACCGAGCAATGGATACAGGGAATACGCAAATGAAAACTCTATCACGACGAGACTTTGTGATCGGTGCGACCGTGACGGCCGCGTCTGCGAGTATGGTTACCTCATCGAAGCCTATCATCGCCGAAAATAAACGTCGTACAATTCGCCACGCCATCATCGGTATGGGTAGCCGTTCGCGCGCACATGTACAAGAATTCTCCGCGATTCCCCACTGTGAAATCGTCGCTGTTTGCGATGTCGATTCCAATAGAATGGCGAAGGTCCCCGCAAGAATCTCGAAACATGCCGACTATCGGGAAATTTTGGATGATCCGGCGATCGACAGTGTCAGTATTACGACGCCCGACCATTGGCATACGCCGTTGGCGGCAGCGGCGATGAAAGCCGGTAAACACGTCTACATCGAAAAACCTTGCAGTCATACGATTGCTGAAGGACAGTATTTGGAAAAGGCCGCGCGGACGTACGGGAAAGTTATTCAGCACGGTACGCAAGGTCGAAGTAGTGAAGGGTATAAGGCCGGTGTCCAATTCATGCGGGACGGTCATCTCGGTAAGGTCCACGTCGCCAAGGCAATCAATCACCAATTACGCGCTCCGATTGGTCGTGCACCGGAAACCGATGTGCCTGACGGGGTTGACTATGATTTGTGGACGGGGTCTGCCCCCAAACACCCGTTTACGAAAAATCGGTGGCATTACAATTGGCATTGGTTTTGGGATTACGGTGCAGGCGATATAGCAAATGATGGTGTGCACCATATCGATCTTGCCCGATGGGGGTTGGGCGTCGAATATCCGAATGCGGTGAGTGCGTCAGGCGGGCAATTTTTTTATGATGACGACCATGAAACACCCGATACTCAATTGGTTACTTACGAATACGAGAACTGCCACCTGATTTACGAAATGCGGCTCTGGACCGACTATGCCTTGGAGGGGCATGACAACGGAGCCGTTTTCTATGGTGAAAAAGGTAGGTTGGAAATGGGACGTAAAGGGTGTACGGTCACTTCAAAAAATGGTGAGACTCGAAACCTGGGAGGGCCCGCCGACTTGACGGCACACGTAGAAAACTTTATCGACGCTATTCGTTCCTCAGAAAAAGTATCATTGGCGGCCCCAATTCGAGAAGGCTCAATTTCTTCTTCGCTCTGTCATCTGGGCAATATCGCAACTCGTGTCGGGCGAAAACTGACCCTCGATACGACAGGACTTCAATGTATTCAAGACGATGAAGCAAATGCACTATTCAGTAAACGTTATCGAGCAGGATACGAGCTGCCAAAGATTGGTTAGTCGCGTTTTTTCGCCTCCGGTAGATCGAAAAAAGGAACATTCTCAACAATGAAGAAACCTTCTCTATTTGATCTGCCCGGTGAATTCCCTGGAACTATTTGGTATGGGGATGAAGAAGTAGAAGCGGTTACACGGGTTCTCAAAAAACAATCACCCTTTCGATACTACGGCCCCGAATGCCAATTTGAAGTGAAGCAATTTGAGGAGGAATTGGGTCGGTTCCTGAGTGTTCCTCCGGGATTCGCGTGGCCGGACGAGCCGGAGCTACACGTAACAGCCGTCAATTCGGGGACTGGTGCTTTGGAAGTTGCCCTGGATGCGCTAGGCGTAGGTGCGGGTGACGAAGTGATTGTCCCGGGCTTCATGTGGATATCCAGTATTTCTTCGATTATTCGCAGCCGCGCCATTCCCGTGTTGGTTGATTCTGATGAGACATTGGGCTTGGACCCCGCGGAATTAAGAAATGTGATTACATCACGAACCAAGGTCGTTATGCCCGTCCCTATGCTTGGTGGAAGTTCGCGGATTGGAGCCATCATGGAAGTCGTGCGCGAGGTAAATGCCCGACGCGTCAACCAGGACTTGGCGCCCGTACGTGTTTTGGAAGATTGTGCACAAGCCTTGGGAGCCCATGCCCTCGGTACGCCCGGTTCAATTTCTCGTATCGGTGACGAAGGGACTTATCGTTTGGGCACTTTTGGTGATATCGGTATTTATAGTCTTCAAATCAATAAAAATATCTCTGCCGGTGAAGGCGGCATGATTGTTACACGCGATTCAGCCTTACATCGCCGTGTAGAAGCCCTGCACAATGCCGGATATGCAAAGGATGACGAGCCAGCGGAAAACTGGTACGGCGATGTGCCATTGGGATGGGGTCATGGAAGACGAATGTCCGAACTTCAAGGGGCAGTTGCGCGTGTACAGCTACGAAAGTTGGATGGCATTGTGGCCAATATGCGCAGAAGCCACGATCGATTTGAAGAACGTATTCGTACACACGGATTGGTACCACGAATGCGCGCGGATGCTGACAATTCTGGGGACACGGGATACTATTGTATTTTTGGTCTACCCGAAACCGATGCTACTGAGGAAGAAAAGATTGCGAAAGGTCGTGAAGTAGCGGCGGCGTTCGAAGAGTGGGGGCTGCACCCGTGGTTTTTACATGATTTTGAGGTGCATGTCTATTACAACATCCGCGCGCTTGTCGAGAAATGGCCCATGAGCGATGGTAGCCCTTGGGATTGCGAACAGAATGCATTCCACACCCAATATGAGTATGGTCGCGGCACTTTGCCCAAGTTGGACGATTCATTGATCAGCTGCATCGGCTTTAACGTACCGAGTCAATTGACTCTGGAAATAGAAGACAAAATACTGGAAGTGATTGAATATGTACTATGCCAGCACGTACTCACCGACTGAGTTCATAGTGTAAGAACCTTAGCTTGAAGCGCATCATTTCTTTCCACTTAGAAACCGGTTGCAACACCTGTTGGAAAAGCAGAGTAGGACACTTACTTAACGAAACGATCTAAGATATTTCGTGTGATCTGTTCGACTCGAGGATCGCGACCGTGAGGACGACCGTAGTGAGAAATAGGCGGCATGTGGCCAGGAGGAACGGAAAGGGCTTGTGTCCACCAGATGGTCGACGCGTTGAATACCCAGTTGTCTTTGGTGCCCGGGTAGAGGGTTGAAGCCCAGTGGGCCGTTTCTTTACCGGCGTTTGTTGCGATTCCCTCGGCGACAATTTGGAGACCCGGAATGTCGGCGGGTTCACCGTGGAATTCCCATCCGACGAGGCCGGGTATGCGGTCGCCCTTCTTGAGGCGAGTTTTGTTGAAAATCCACGAGGAATCGTCACTGATAATCCAATCGGCCGAACCATTGTACGGGTTCGTAGTACGGCCCCCGATGAGAGACGATTCGTTGGGCGCGTCTGTGATTGGAAAAGGACCCATTTTCTTTTTTTCGATATCGCTCAATCCGCCGTAACGTCCAGCGCGTTCAATGATTCTATTGGGCGCGCCGGAGCGACCGTCTTCGAAAGGGGATACGAAGCAACAGGTATTCCCTGAAAGAAAGGCGACGTTGAGGCCGTTATCTACTGCATCTTTCATATGTTTGAATTGTTCGAGGCTCCAATATTCATCGTGTCCGACAGATATGAATCCTTTGACGTGATCGAGAATCGAAGGTGTCGCGTGAATGTCGGTATTGGAGCAATAGGCTACGTCATAGCCTTCGCGTTCCATCCAGAATGCGAGCGGGAATTCCCATAGCAAGAATTCGCCCGATCCTTGGGAAAGGGGGTTGTCGAGGATTTGACAATATTTTCCGTAAGGGCGGTCGTAGCTGACCTTCACGCCGGCCTTAAGCGCCCATTGTGATTCCCCGTCGTCGTAGAGGGCGTATTGGTCGGGCCACCGATTATAGGCTTGCCACGTATTGTCGCTGCATTGGAAGAGCAGGTCAGCTTTCCGATCGTCGGTTACGATGAATATGATGTAGCTTTGATAACGGTCTTCGAGGAGAGACAATTTCCCGAGATAGACTCCGCTCACCCAATCGTCGGGAATGTTTAATGTTGTACAAGATTCCCATTGGCATTCACGTAAACGGTGTTCGCCGACTTCCGGGTCGGGCTGAACGGTCCCGTCAAACGGGCCCAGCGTTTTCATATGTCGTCCGCCGGTTCCGCCGTAATATCCCATACGATAGACGTCGATCTTGAATGGGCCCGCAGGATTGGTGCTCACCATGATGTCGAGTGATTCACCGGTGGCCACCGAAGCCTTTGACACGTAGCCTTCGATCAACGGACTTCGGTATCGAGTCTTGGGATCGACCCGGGTGTAGGTCAATTGCCAATCAGTCGTCCCTGTTTTTTTATTTTCTTTCCGAATTCGATTGGATCTTTTGGCATCGGTGATTTGCGTCGCCCCGACAGTGGCCAATCCCATTGCCGCCCCTGCCGCCGCGGTAACTTTCAGCGCATCTCGACGGGTGATTTTGGATTGGTCCGAAGAATGTTGATCCATTGAGTTCATTTCCTTTTGGTGTCACTGGTTTAGAGGATATCATTGTTCGAACAATATCCCCAGTTTGCAAATGTCTTGTACGTGACGTAAGCTGAACTCTTAATGTGAATCGAGGAACAACTACTCATGAAGCCAATTACACGCAGGCAGTTCGGAATCCTTTCTGGTTCCGCTTTGGGAGCTTCGTGGATCCGAACTCAGCATAGTTACGGCGCGGAAGAAACCGCGGGTCTTAAACTGATCTCGAAAGAAATTTTCGTTCCGAGCCAAAATGAAACCGGTGTATTCCCAGGGTTTGTGACGTATATCGACAGCAAAAAGCCGACGCTGCTCCACCGATACGGGTGGGTCGACGCCTCTGACACGTACGACAATTTCCACGAAATGATCAGTACTGACAATGGGAAGACTTGGAGCACTCCTGAATTGAAGGTCAAGAGTATTCCGGTGGATGGAGGGTTAATCCGCTACATTGAAAACGCGGCGTATTTTGATGATGCGACTCAGACACTTCTGACCTTTGTTAGCAAGAGCTTTTATCCGGACGGAAAATTCGATTCCAATCAATCCAGAACGATCGAAGTCACGGGGCGAAACCCGAAAACCGGGGAAACGCTTCACACTCACGAAGTCGATTTCGGCCAGCGAGGTGGCATGGGGTGTAGTTTTTGTTTTCCGATCAAGACGCGCACTGGGCGTCTTGTCGTACCCGTTTTTTCGGCGCGCGTGAATGAGCAGAACGAATTTGTTCATCACCCGAAATCGCGCACGAATATTTATGACGCCTTCATGATGCTAGGAAAGATCACAGACTCTGGAGCCATCGATTGGAAGCTCAGTGAAGCGATTAGAGCGGATGACGAACGCAGTACGCGCGGGTTCAGCGAATCGACTCCAATCGAATTGAAGGACGGTCGACTGGCCATTTTGTGCCGTGGTAGCAATGCACGTGCGACTGATATTCCCGGGTACAAATGGCTGTGTTTCTCGAAAGACGACGGAGACACCTGGACGAAGCCCATTCCGATGACGTGTAGCGACGGTTCAACTATCGAATCATCTGCGACCGGCGCGGCCCTGTTTCGTTCCATTAAAGATGGACAGGTCTACTTTATCGGAAACCTGTGCGCAGATGGGAAGCGAGCCAACGGCAATTGGCCCAGAAGCCCCCTTCACATCGCCGCTGTCGACGAAGAGACGGTTTCTATCAAGCGTGAAACCATTACTGTAGTGGACGAACGGGCCGGTAGCGACACTGAACGCACCCAAATTTCGAATTTTCGATATTATCAGGATCGAGAAACTGGCGATGTCGTTATCTTCGCCACGCGATTCGGAGAGAACGAAACAAAGAACTGGAAACGGGCGAATTATTATCGATACCGAGTGGCGATAGGCTAGATTGGAATGGTCATATGAAGAACATCATCTTATTGTGTTTCGGTTTCATGGTCGCGACTCCGGCGGTCGCGTTGGATTTAGGTATTGCGACATTCAATGTCGACGCAACACCTCCTGTTGGGTCTGCACTTTGCGGTGGGAGCGTACCACCAGTTATAGGCGTCAATGATTCGTTGAGCGCGCGCGGATTGATCCTGCTTCCAAGGACTCAAGAGCCGGTTGTGATTCTGGTTGTAGATTGGGCCGGTATTGGCAATGCCGGACAAACTCGATGGAAACAAGCGTTGGCCGTTGCGGTCGGTACTTCTGTCGACCGGGTCGTGGTGCACGCGATTCACCAACACGACGCCCCATTCTGTGATTTTTCGGTGGAAGCCATCATGGCGGAAGCCGGTTTGCCAGGGGAAATGTTTGAACCGGCGTTTGCGATGGAGGTGATACAAAGAACCGCTTTCGCTGCTAGAAATGCGTTGGGTCGCGGGGTACCCATCAGCCACATTGGAATCGGAAAAGCCAAGGTCGAGAAGATTGCATCCAATCGGCGCATTTTGGGGGATGATGGGAAGGTTGCCCAGGTGCGCTGGACGGCGTGTACTGATCCCCTTCTACGCGCTGAACCGGAGGGCACCATTGATCCGTGGCTGCGAACCGTCAGTTTCTGGAATGGGGACGTTCCGGTTGCCATTCTCTCCCACTACGCGACCCACCCCCAAAGTTATTACCGCACCGGCCTCGTCAGTGCCGATTTTCCGGGAATGGCCAGAACTGGTCGAGAAAAAGAATTACCCGATTCGGTCCATATGCATTTCAATGGTGCGGGAGGAAATATAGGTGCAGGAAAATACAACGACGGCTCCATCAAGAATCGCGCTGTGCTTGCTGGTCGATTACAAGACGGTATGAAGAAGGCGTTCGAAGCAACCCGGAAAATTTCGTTGAAGAATGAATCCTTGGGTTGGGATACAGAAAAAGTGTCTTTACCGCTTCGAACCGAGATAGATCTTGAGACGGAAAAGAAACGACTCGCGGATACATCTGCGACATTGGCTGAAAGAATGAATTCTGCTCGCGAGATCGCATGGATCGAACGAGTCCGCTCAGACCATCCGATAACGATTAGTCGACTTCGGGTCGGCCCGTTGCAAATGATGTATATGCCGGGCGAATTGTTCGTCGAGTACCAGTTGGCCGCGCAGAATATGGCTCCCGATGATTTCGTCTGTATGGCCGCGTATGGCGATTATGGCCCAGGGTATATCGGAACTCATGTGTCCTATGCGGAAGGCGGATACGAAACGGGTCTTCATACTTCCCGAACAGCGCCGGAAGTGGAAGGCGTTTTACTCAATGCCATGAAAGTATTATTGAGTCGGTAGTCTCAAATTCAGTCAGGCATGAATAGAAACGATGAAGCCTTCATTCGGCTTTGCGTTCCCCGAGAGCATCTCTTTATAGACTGTTTCGACGGCTTCTTGGCCGACTTGTTCCGTGATATCAACGTGTTGGTCGGCGAACGTATATAGGTCGGTCAGAGCGGCCCCTATTTGTTGTTGAAAACCCTGTGCGCCCAGTTCGCCAACACGCTTTTGAATCTGGTTCGGCGCGAAAAACATTTGTGGTTCCGGCCCGGGCAGATTTGAATCTTGTCCGCCATCTTGCCAATGAGTGATCCCTACCCTGGAGCTGACAGTGAGCTGATCGGCAAAGTGATTGTGTACATTGGCATTTACTTCGACGTTGCCCGCCATATCCACATACGCCACAGAATCATTATTCGGGATACTCGTGATGTCATCATAAGCGACGACTGTATCGAAGCAACCCAGTCCTTCGACGAAGGCCACGTTGCGCGGTGAAGTGAGCCCAATGATTTTTCGTTGGCCGTCGCGAAGCGCAGCCCGGTAACCCAGCCCGAAGGACGTTTTACTGGACGCGCTGGACACCACCAACGTTTTAGCGCCGAAGTAGTCTTCTCCCCCTAGCCAATCATCGATGAGAAACGACGTCGCAAACAACGGGCGGTATAACATCACGTGATTATCAAAGGCCGGTTCAAAACCCAATTCAGGCGTCATCTTTGAATATTGATTGTACGTGGGCGGTAATTCCCGCCGGTGGGCAGCATTATCGACGAAGCCGCGTGGGCTTACTTTGGACGGTTGAACCGTGAGCGTGCTGGACATGGGAAAGTATCCGTAGTACCGATCTCCCTCGTTAAAGTCGTCGTGCCGCGAGTCGATTACAGAACCGATGCTCCATACCGGGATTCGTCCCCAACCTTCGTCGGCCGGGAAGAACTGCCAGTAATTTAACATATCGCCCGCAACCCCGTAGGTCACATTGTTCGCCGTGAAGGCATAACGGTCGATACGGAACCGAACTTCTCCTTCTTCAAGTGCCGCCAGGTCATTGGAAACAAATCTATGTTCGTCCAATTTTCCCTTTTTAACAACGAAATCGACATTGGTCTTCAAATCGGTCATTCAATATCTCCGGTCGTCTGTAGTGCGAATCTGCGAATAGGAGCATTGCACGGCTTACGGGCGAAATTCAATCCATCCTTCACATTGAGTTCAATATACTTTATCATTCGTTTCAAGATTTCCACGGGAGAATATCTGCATGGCATACCGAGAGAAGAATGATGATCGTCGGAAAGTTCGTTTGACGTTGCGAGGGTATTGCTACGTACTGTGTGTCGTGCCGTTTCTATCTCTACCATCTTTTGGTCAGACTACGCTCGATTCGTTCAGTCTTCCGGAAGGCTTCACCATCGAACGTGTCACCGGGCCCGAACTGACCTCTTACCCAATGTTCATGGCCTTCGATGATGAGGGGCATTTGTTTATTGCTGAATCGACCGGAAAGGATATTTCTGGTAAAGAAATGGCAGCGGAACCGGAATGTCAGATTCTTCGACTTGAAGACGTAGACGGCGACGGGGAATTTGATAGGCGAACAATTTTTGCTACCGATTTGGGATTGCCGATGGGGGTCTTATGGCACCAGGGGAGTCTTTTCGTTGCAAGCCCTCCTGACCTGATACGTTTTGACGATCGAGATAACGACGGAGTCGCCGATCACCGCGAAGTGTTACTTACGGGATGGAATGTGCTCAATACCGCGAGCTTGCACGGCCCGTTTCTCGGTCCTGATGGGCGCTTGTATTTGACCCACGGCCGGCACGGCTATGACATCACAACGAAAGAAGGCGATCGGCTTCAAGGGTTGGCGGCGCGTATTTGGAGATGTTGGCCCGACGGTACCGGCCTTGAGCGATTCGCTGGCGGAGGTTTCGACAATCCAGTGGAAGTGGCGTTTCTACCTTCGGGTGAGATGATCGGCACGATGACGTATTTTCGAGATCCGAAATTCGGTCAACGGGACGCGCTCCTTCATTACGTGTGGGGCGGAGCCTACCCCAAACCGCATGCGGCGATCGAGGAATTCGTTCGGACTGGTCCTGACCTGATGCCTGTCATGTCCAAGTTTTCGCGAATTGCACCATCCGGATTGGAGCGTTATCAGGGAAACACGTTCGGCGAAGAATATGAAGAGGTTCTGTTCAGCGCGCAGTTCAACCCGCACCGCGTACAGGCCCATCGCCTGATTCGTGATGGGGCCACTTTCCGGACGGAAGACTGGGATTTCCTGTCCTCCACGAATCCGGACTTTTATCCTACTGACGTTCTACAAGATGCTGATGGAAGTTTGCTGGTAAGTGACACCGGCGCCTGGTATGTGGATGCGTGCCCGGTCAGTAGAATTGCGAAACCGGAGGTCAAAGGTGCGATTTACCGAATTCGAAAAACTGGAACGCCTCAGTTGAAAGACCCCTGGGGAACGGGGCACAACTGGGAAGGGCAATCTTTGAATGATCTCGTCGCGTTATTTGATGATCCGAGAATTCGGGTCCGCGAACGCGCGATGGCGCAGCTGGTGACTCTCGGAGCGGACGCAATTCCAACACTTTCGGCGATATTGGAAACAGGAGACTTGCAGGCACGATCACTGGCGCTAACTGCATTGCAACAAATCAAGCCCGGCGGTAGCGGCCCAATCCTGCAATTCGCTTTGAGTGATCCTTCTGTCGACATTCGTCTGGCGGCGATTCAATATTTGGGTGACCACAAGCGGAAGGAAGCGATATCGGCGCTCGTAACACTACTTGAAGACGGTACCCCGGCTGAGCAGCGCGCCTGTGCTACTGCCCTTGGGAAGATCGGAGATTCTTCCGTATTACAGCACTTGTTGGATGCTTGTGCAAAGCCCAACGACCGATTTTTGAATCATGCACTTATTTACGCGCTCTTTGAACTAGGAGATCGGGAGAGTCTTTTTACTGTTGTCGACGCCGGTTGGGAAAACAATGCACACCCAAGAAGCGTAGTGAGAGCAGCGTTGATTGCGCTCGACCAGTTGGGCGACCAACGATTGTCGACACGCCATATCCTTCCGTTCCTTGAATCAGGGAATTCAGCCGAACTGGTTTCCGTTGGTTTGTGGGTCGCTACTCAACATCCGGAATTCGCGTCCGAGGTGTTGGCCTATTTGCAGGACGTGATCGGGGACCCTGATTATGAACCGAGGGAAAATCATTTGCAGGTGTTACTTGCCTATGCCCGTTTGAAAGAAGGCCAAGAATTCATCGGGAGTTTCTTGACCGAAACCCAGTTCGAAAGCCGCGGTACCAGTGAAGGCTTCTTGTTGTCTGCGATTGCGGCTGCAGAAATCCCGGATATTCCTGCGAGTTGGGTTCGTGGCGTACAACGATGCCTGACCGTCGAGTTTGGAGAAGTTCGGTGGCACGCCCTCGAACTGATTCGAAATCTTGGGATCGACGCCCTCGATGATTCTTTATTGAAAATCATTCAAAACGAAGAGGAGGAAACGGCGTTTCGCTTAGTCGCACTGGGTGCGCTGGTTCCACGCTTGGGCGAGCTTAAGGGAACCGAGTTAGAATTCGTCCTTTCGAAGTTGGCGCAAGAAAATGATCCTGCGCTTCGACAGTCTGCTGCCCGAATTCTGGAGAGCGCGACTTTGTCGAGTGAAAACAAAACTGCATTGGGGCGCGATTACTTGCCCGGAGCCGATGCGTTGATGTTAACCAGCTTACTGCGGGTTTTTGAGGGAGAGAATCTTCCAGACCTTGGTAACGTATTGATTTCAGGACTCGAATCTAACCCCGTTTTTGCTGACGTTGTGAATGAAGGGCAACTGAACGCCGCTTTGGCTGGATTCAGCGAGTCGATTCAGCAAGCCGCCGCCCCGCTCAAAGCTCGATTGGTGCAACGTGACGCCGCGTTGGTAGAACGTTTTCTCGATCTAGAACCTCGGTTGGGTAGGGGAGACGTGGGTCGTGGACGTCGAATTTTCTTTGGTGGGACCGCCACCTGTTCGAAGTGTCACGCCATCGGGGAAGAGGGTGGGGACTTAGGCCCCGATCTAACCACCATTGGAGAAGTACGAACAGGCCATGACTTGCTCGAGGCGGTGATGTTTCCCAACTCGAGCTACGTGCCGGATTTCACCACCTACCAAATAGAGACAAAGGAAGAAGTGTTTGTGGGCGTAATCGGTAAAGAATCAAGCGAGGGGCTTACGTTGCGTACCGCCGTTGAAGAAGAACGATACATTCCCCGCAGCGATATCGTTACGATGACGGCTTCGCCCATCTCATTGATGCCAGAGGGGTTGGATTCCGGGCTGTCCGATCAGGAAGTGCTGGACCTAATCACATTTCTACAGACGCTGAACGGCAACAATTTTCTGGAAGTTGCCCGGCATTAGCAAGTCTATGGCAACGGCAAAGAAATCGGTTTACCTTCAATCCCAGACTGATCTGCTGCCAAAACAATTTCATGCGTGATGTAGGCATCGGCGATATTCGTGTGCGACTCTATGTCTTTTTCGATACACTCCACTAAATGGTCTATCTCATGTTGAAACGGATGTTCACTGACGTCGCCGCTGTCCGGGAGGATGGTCGGAATTTCGACCCAATCGGATTGGCCGGGGTAATTCTTCGGTGAATAGATCTTGTTATTGCGAAACGTGCCTTCGGTGCCTACCAGGTTGATGTTGAAAACGTAGGGCTGGATACATTCGATACACGATGTGACTTTTCCGATTCGTCCGTCGTCAAATTTGCAGATGGTTACGGTCGTCGGGTCGTATTCATAGTCTTTAAAATCTGCGCCATCGCCCCGCGTTTGGTATTGGGTGACTTCTACTATGGTGCCGCCCATGAACCAGCGAAGAGCATCGAGTGCATGGCAACCCGCCGACAACAACGAACTCCCGCCCATGTCTTTGCGAATGTTCCAACTATATTGTCCATACCAGGGCCCGATTCCGTGAAAATAGTCGACTTCGCCCAAAAAAACCTTGCCCAAACTATCATTTGCCAGTTGTTGTTTGATGATTTCGAACAACGGGTTCCAGCGCAATACAAAACTCACTACCGATTTAACCTTCGCGTCGGCCACCGCATCGCGGATGGCTCGAATATCAACCAACGTATTGGCCATCGCCTTTTCGAGAAGAATATGTTTACCGGCCTGAGCCGCAGCGACAGCTTGCTCGGCATGCAGGTTTGGCGGCGTCGCGATTGAGACAATGTCCAAGTCGGGATGGGCGAGCATCTTTGTATAGTCGGTGTAAATGGTACAGTCGAGGTTGGTCTCGGCGGCCTTCGCTTTCGCGCCGTCTCCCGTGCGACCGCATAGGGCGACGACTTTGGTGTTTGGGTTCGCTTCGAAGGCGGCGATGTGTTCGCCTGATACCCATCCTGTTCCTACAATCCCGACGTTCATTTGCTTCATAGCGTTTCCTTCTCGTTTTATTTTGTGAACGGAAATTGAGAATATCAAATAGCCATGTTTGAAACCATAGGCGGCACGAAATATACTCAGGCTTTACCAAGCACTCAATAAGGCGAACCGATGAAAACAGCACTAGCGATAGCGGCGCATCCTGACGATATCGAGTTGATGATGGCGGGTACCCTTTTATTACTGGGCGATGCGGGATATGATCTTCACGTGCTCAATATCGCGAACGGTTCATGTGGGTCGTTGACGCAAGACGCGGAGACCCTGATTGCGCGGCGTAACGAGGAAGCTCAGGCATCCGCCAAGGTATTGGGCGCCACCTTTCATCCCCCGATGGTCAATGACCTCGAAATATTTTATGAAGATGGCTTGCTTCGTCGAGTCGCGGCTGTGGTTCGATCAGTAGGACCGGATATTGTCCTTGCTCAATCTCCTCAAGATTATATGGAAGATCATATGAACGCCTGCCGTCTCGCCGTGACCGCGGCGTTTACCCGCGGAATGCCGAACTATGCAACGGATCCGGAGATGCGGCCTGTGGAGAAACCGGTTACCGTATACCATGCACTCCCTTGGGGGTTGCAGGGGCCTCTAGGCGAAGCGATCGATGCGAATCTTCATATCGATATTGCTTCGACGTTGGAGCGTAAACGCGCGGCATTGGAGTGCCATCAAAGCCAGAAAGAATGGCTGGATCAAACCCAGGGACTCGATAGTTATCTCGATACCATGGTCGATATGGCGCGAAAAGTAGGGGAGAGGACGGGCGCATTTGAGTATGCGGAAGGATGGCGAAAGCATTTGCACCTTGGTTTTTGTACCGAAAACGCCGACCCGCTATTTGATGACTTGGCGGCCTTCGCAAGTAGGAAGGACTGAACCCCTCGTTAGTGCATTTCCACCGTACATTCGCCAATACCCGGCCTAAAGAAATTGAACTGAACATTTGGATGATCGGCGAGTAGACTCATCGGTACCGTGCTATCGGCTAGGCCTTTCGAAATCATCAGCGTGGTCAAACGCATTCCCAGCGCGCTATCATGCGTGCCGGCTTGCCAGATAGATACTTTGTCAGACTTCCACGTCTCAACAGGACCAACCGTCACAGCCTGGGACGGTACACCCGTGATATTTCCACCTCCCGACGTGCGTGCATTCTGCATCATCGTCATCGGGTGAAGGTCCACGATGCGCGTGCCGAGTTTCCTGTATTCGTCGGGGGTTGGCGGTTTATCGATGTAGGCCCCTTCACGTTTTAACGGGTCATTGAACGCCCAATGTTTCACATCACCCTGTCCACCTTGCATGAGGGCGCAGCGAATGGAGTCATAGGATGCGCTATACGTTTCCAGATCGTCGGTTGGGAAGTGAAGATTGGATTTCGGCATCTTGAGCGGCTCGTCAATGCGATCAAAACACAGCTCCATATCTGCTTTCGCGAAGGACAATGGATGTGTTAAACCCACGGCTTGACCGTTGACGACCCATTCATCCATTCCCCAGAAATGAGCGTCCTTTTTACCCAGATCGAGACCCATCGAATTAACCAAACGAGCGACTAGGGGAAGATGCTCGGTGGGTCCGATCGGACCGCAAACACCCACCGGGTTGTCAGGAGTTGACGTGGACCATGCTTCAATATATTCCAGAGCCTCGGCGAGATAAAAGTCTTCTATCGTGTCATAAAATTTCACGTTAAATCCGTCACGTGATAAGTTCAGCAAGTCATCCGCTTCCAACGAGGCGGCATCCGTAATCAGTTCGTCTTCGAGGGTGGTGTAGTCCCACCAATCGGGTGCCACAAGACTTCTTTTTCGCATGGTGTATTCCTTAGTGGTTTTTTTAGTTTGTCTTCCAGTGCGACAGGGAGTTGGCGTAGTAGTTTAGAAGCGTGGACTTTTCCCGATTTTGGGTATAGTGCTTGTTGTTTTCCTTGAGAATCTGGTGGTGGACCATTTGATCGAGGGCGCGTTGTATGGTTTGTTCCTGTGGCTTCTCGTGGTCGCGTATTGGCGCGCCCTGATCTTGGAGGGTCTGGATCAAGTGTAACGTTTCGGTCTTTATTTCGAATGCGGTGAGGGCTTGCTCCGTGGTATTTTGAAAAATATTAGCGATGAGCGGGACAGGGAGAATTGGGATAACGTGGGCGATTTCGTCAATCAGGTGATCGGCAAGTTGTTCCGTCGTCTTGAATCGTTCTTCTTGCTCCATGGCGTGAAAGTCGATTTCTTTTTGATCACAAAACTGATGGATGGAAAGCGGGCGCCCGAAATTCACACCGGCGTATCCGAATCGACGTTGTCTTTTTTTAGTGCCCCCAGCTAGGTGGTTGAAGTAGAAACCAAGCGTGCTTTTGAACATTTGAATTTTGGTGGGTCGCGGTTTGTCAGGGTCGCGTTTAGTAATCAGAGTTTCGTCTTCAATGATGCGATCGTAGTTTAGGCCGATGGGAATAAAAATAATGTCCCGGTCCGTTTTCGGGTTGTAGTGTTTGAGCATGTAGTTCAGAAATCCAAATTTCGGAGATCGCATTTTCCCATCGCGGGTCAGCCCACCTTCAAGAAAGACAGCCTGTGCCACACCTTCTTTGGTGGCCATATGGATGTAACGTTGAAGCACTTGACGATACAGAGGGTTGTTCGAATTTCGGCGTACGAAAAACGCCCCCATGGCACGGATGAGAGAGTTTAACGGCCAAACCTGAGCCCATTCGCCCACTGCATACGAAATCGTAGATTGTTTGTTCACGAGATACGATAAGAGAATGTAGTCCATGTTCGATCGGTGATTCATCACGAAGACTACGGTTGCTTCTGAATCTATATTCTGGATCAGTTCCTCATCCAGTAACTTCACTCGGACACGATACAATAGTTTCGAGAGTTTTCGATTCAGCCAGTATCCGAACTGAAAATAGACGTAGGCATTGAACGCCGGGACGATTTCTTTGGCAAACTGGATCACTTTCGACTGAACGATCTCTTCGGCAAGCCCTTCAGCTTCTGCATGCTCTCGAGTCGCCTGTAAGACTTGGGGGTCATACACCAGCCTGTCGATTAATACCTGACGCTTGGTTAAATGAAACGGACGCATGGTCAAACGCAGACGGGTATTCACCTGGGAAATCGCGTGGTTTATTTTTCGGCGGATATACCAGCGGACCGTCGGCATCAGCACACGGTCAAAGGCCGCCCACACCGCAAACGCAGTAATCAGGATGAGGGCCCAGAGCGGTATTGCTATTGGTTGATTGAGACTAATGAGCTCACCCTAAATCGCGCTGTCAATATTACTTGAGATGAATGAATAAAGTTTCCAACGTGGATGTTGTTGACGCTAGATCTCTAACCCATGGACAAATGGAAACCACGTTCGTGTCAGGTCCGGTAATTCTTTAAACGATCAGCGTGCATACTATCATATGCCCTACAAATTCAAAAATCCTAAGTGCCTTCTCAGAATTAAGATGAAAAAGCAGTACTCTCGACTACCAATTGTTATTCGTATCAGTTCACGGCGTCGAGCGCTTTGAGGACATCGGAACCGCGGACGACTCCGAGAAGATGCTTATCTTCGCAAATCAAGATGGCGGATGAGGGATTATTTAGACGGCTGAGAAGTTCTTGCAAAGTCGTTTCCGCAGGGCGGACCAGAAGGCTCATATTGGCCTTGTCTCCGTCGGCCGGTTCGCTGAGAATCGGGATCGTGGTTCCATGGGATTCTGCTTCGATGAGGTCATTTTTTTCGTTCAAGGTGACGTGCGTATGAGTATCGATTTCTACAGTGTTTTTCCCGGGACGCGCCAACTCCTTCAACGGCGTCATGACGGTAGCGGCTGTGAAGACGTTCAACGGGTTGATGTTGCTCACGAATTTTTTGACGTAATCATTCGCGGGTTTAAGAATGATTTCTTCGGATTTCCCTACTTGAACTATTTTTCCCTGATCCATGATGACGACCTTATTTCCCAGCCTGATGGCCTCGTCCAGGTCATGTGTCACGAATACGATCGTTTTGTTCAATTTCGATTGAAGTTCGAGAAGTTCATCCTGAAGCCCACGCCGAATGATGGGATCCAACGCTGAGAAAGGCTCGTCCAGAAGTAAAATGTCAGCATCCGTGGCCAAAGCGCGTGCCAGTCCTACACGCTGCTGCATTCCGCCGGAAAGTTCGGATATTTTTGAATCGGCCCACTTTTCCAATTCGACGAGCCGCAATTTGTCGTCTACAAGCCCGTTGATTTGAGATTTCTCGACTCCTCTTATCTCCAAAGCGAAGGCCACATTCTGACGCACCGTGCGCCATGGCAATAGGCCGAAATCTTGAAAAACCATGGAGATGCGTTCGCGGCGGATGTTGCGCAATTCGGCCTCGGTACATTTTCCTACATCGAAGGCGGTATTTTTGTCTTCAATGGTTACGCTGCCTCGGGCCGGTCGGCAAAGTGCATTGATACACCGTAGAAGAGTCGATTTTCCAGAACCGGACAGGCCCATAAACACGCAGATCTCGCCTTCGTTGATATCCACGGAGGCGTCTCCCACGCCGACCACCTGCCCTGTCGATTCGAAAATACTCGCGCGATCCAGGCCTTGATCCATCAGATCCAATGCTTCGAGCGGCGATGGACCGAATATTACAGAAACATTTTCCAAGCGAAGCATTATGAACTGTCCCTGTTGGTCGCTACTGGCACCTTCGGCTTGCTCACGCGGTCCAGGATGATCGCCAGCAACACGATTGCAAGACCGGCTTCAAAACCTCTGGCGATATCAACGGTGTTCAGCGCACGTACAACGGGTTTTCCGAGACCATCAGCGCCGACTAATGCGGCGATCACGACCATCGAAAGCGAGAGCATGATGCACTGTGTAATCCCCGCTTGAATAGATGGTAGAGCATGAGGAATTTCGATCTTGATGAGGATTTGGCGACGCGTAGCGCCGAATGCTTTTCCGGTCTCAGTCAACGTTGGAGGTACGTTTGAAATTCCCAAATGCGTGAGCCGGACCGTGGCGGGCAACGCGAAGACGACCGTTGAAAGAAGCCCGGGAACGACACCTAAACCGAATAGGATCAACGTGGGGATCAAGTATACGAAGGGGGGGATGGTTTGCATCAAATCCAACACGGGTTGCAACGCGCGATAGAGAAGGGGTCGATGAGCCGCAGTAATCCCGAGCGGCACCCCTATGGCAATGCATGCAACCGTTGAACACAAAACGAGGCCCAGAGTCTCCATGGTCGCATCCCAATACGAAAGACTCCAGATCGTCGTAAATGCGAGTACGACGAAAGCGGTCAGCCGGTAGGAACGCCTGAGCGCGAAAGTAAACAGCGCGAAAAGAACGATGAAGACGGGAGGAGGAGAGAGCATCAGAATCTTTACTACGCCTTCGATCACGATCTCGATCGAATTGCTCATCGCATCGAGAGCGGGCGCGGCATTTTTGTTGATCCATTCGATCGCCGCCTCTACCGTTCGCCCGATTTCGATCTTATAGATTTTCAAATCGATGTGTTTTTAAGCATGGGGGACACGATTAATCTTCGGCGCGAAACGACTGTTTCACGGCGGGAAGCGCCTCGTCCCCGTTGCGCGTGGTCACGCCCTTTAGCCATTGTTCGAGGACATCTGGATGGGAACGAAACCAATCGATAGCCGCCGCCTGGGGTTCCTTTTTTTGATCCAGCATGGCGGTCATGAGTGTGTTCTCCATCTCTAGTGTGAACGTAATATTTTCGAAGAGACGTTTTAGGTTGGGGCATTTTTCAAGGAATCCGGTGCGAGCAACGGTAGTGACGGTGGCCTTTCCAAAATCCGCTCCAAAAATATCGTCGCCCCCTGCTAAATATGTGATGTCATATCGGGTATTCATCGGGTGCGGTGCCCATCCAAGAAATACGATCCATTCGCCTCTTTCTACCGCACGTGCAACCTGCGTGAGCATGCCTTGTTCGCTACTCTCGACCAATTCGAATTCCCCAAGACCGAATTGGTTATCCGAAATCATGTCGAGGACCAGGCGATTTCCGTCGTTGCCAGGTTCTATTCCGTAAATTTTTCCCTGCAGCTTGTCGCTAAATCGGGAAATATCCTGGAAGGAACGTAGCCCTCCATCTGCGACGTATTTCGGGACAGCCATGGTGTACTTGGCATCTTCCAGATTGACACGAACTTTTTCGACCGAGCCATCCTCGAGATAAGGTGTAACATCTTGCGATTGCGCCGGAAGCCATGTACCCAGAAAAATGTCGATGTCCTTATTTTTCAAACTGGCATAGGTGACCGGCACGGAGAGCATTTTTACATCGACTTCATAACCGAGAGCCTCAAGCACAACTTGAACGGCGCCGGTGGTAGCCGTGATATCGGACCAACCCACATCTGACATACGCACCAGACTACAGTCTACGGTCGCGGGATCGGAGGGCGCTCCACAGCCGGATGAAATAAGGGTAACGACAAGTACTATGAGAGCGGTTTTTGAGAGCCGCATCCATAAACTGAGATTTGAGTCTCGATTACGCATTTCATTATTGTATATAAAACTCTATCGGGAGGCAATCGCGATGGGGGCAAAAATCGATTGCACGCCCGCGAGGAGTATAACCGGGCGTTCACCAGGGTGATGCGGATTGCAGTTATGACCGACGACAACAGTTTTGATTATGTAGTGGTCGGAGGTGGCACCGCCGGCTGCATCGTTGCGAAACGCATCGCCGAAGAAACCAACTCTTCCGTTGTCTTACTCGAAGCGGGTCCGAGTGACGCGGGGATCGATCAGATTCTGGATCTTCGACGTTGGTCCGAATTGTTGGGTGGTGCCTACGACTACGACTTTACGATTGAACATCAGTCACGGGGCAATAGTGACATACGGCATAGTCGGGGACGAATGCTCGGCGGCTGTTCATCACATAACTCGTGTATTGCATTCGTCCCACCGGCAAGTGATTTCGAACCATGGGGACCGGGATGGGAGCTGCCAGCTTTACGACCGTACTTTGACAAAGTTTTCGAGCGCGTCAACCTGGAGAAAGGACGCACCGACAACGAATTTTCCCGCGATTTTATTGATGCATCGGTGGCGGCGGGATACGACGAAATTGACTTTGGTAAACCCTTCGCGAAAGGCGTGGGATGGTTGTATCTCAACAAACGGGATACTCAACGCGAGTCTTCATCTGTCGCTTACCTGCATTCATCCGGATCTGACGAGCCCCACCCGACTGTAGTTTCGAACGCCAGCGCACATCGCTTGGTTTTTGACGGAGCTCGTGCGATCGCGGTCGAGACTTCGCAAGGAACATTTCACGCCGGTAAAGAAGTCATTCTTTCGTGTGGAGCTTTCGGTACGCCTCACCTGCTTATGCTTTCGGGGATCGGTCCCGCTGCTCATCTCGCGCAGTTCGACATTTCCTGCCTATTCAATCTGGAAGGTGTCGGACAAAACCTCCGGGATCATCCAGAGGGTGTTATTACGTGGGGACTCAAAAAGCCTTTACCCCAGGAAACCATTCAGAAGTACGAAGTGGCGGTTTTTGACAGAATTGACCCGGACGCAGTTTGGCCCGATATTATGTTTCACATGGGACTCGAGCCTTTCGGGATGTGTACAGAGCCAAAGGGTTTCAATACCCCCGAACACGGCTTTTCGATGACTCCGAATATTACCCGGGCGCGTAGTCGCGGCAATATTCAGCTTCGAAGCGGCGATCCGGCCGTCCATCCCCGAATCGACTTTCAGTATTACACTGATCCTGAAGGCTACGATGAACGCATCATGGTAGAAGGCATTCGGCGAGCACGCGCGATCGTTGAACACTCGCCCCTAAAACCCTGGATCGACTTTGAGGCGGCTCCCGGCCCGGACATCACCTCGTTCAGCGAAGTATCTGAGTTCGTGCGGGGAACAGGGAACACTGTGTACCATCCTGCCGGCAGTTGCGCGATGGGCAGCGAAACAGACCTGCACACGGTTGTCGACACCAACTTACGAGTTCGCGGAATAGACAACCTACGAATCGCAGATGCTTCTGTCTTTCCAAATCATGTCAGCGTCAATCCGAACATGACGGTCATGATGATCGCGGAACGTTGTGCGGACTTAGTCACCAATCGAACGCAATAATCCAAATATTTCTTTGTGTTGTGTTCAGCCTACTCTTCGTTTTAATATTGGAGTCGAAAACCGAACATCGTATTCTTACAGCCCCAATCTTTCCTTCCGGGGTCGAAAGGTCATTTAGAATGATAAATAGAGTTATCCT
>Ga0315336_1001026_pt1 | contig 61073 bp, 43 predicted proteins | sample ASW5metaG_FD_204512 | JGI IMG/M metagenome (GOLD analysis project Ga0315336, IMG submission 204512) | Ammonia-oxidizing marine archaeal communities from Monterey Bay, California, United States - ASW #5 | ecosystem: Environmental > Aquatic > Marine > Intertidal zone | place: USA: California...
TATCTGTCCTGACGATCGTAACCACATCGATGTCATCGGCGGATTGAGTTACGTAGCCAACACGGGATACATTAGCGCCGAGACCTTCACCAAGAATTCGAACAGCACTTACGGGGGCATTGGCCGGTCTCATCGTCCGAACGGGCAGTTTAATGATGAAAAGTACAAAAAGAAGTTCTACACCTGGGGTGGAGTATCGAGCAAGGCGCGGATCAACGCTTCGCTAGCGAGTGGCGTATTTCACCGCGCAGCGCGTGGCACGGATACAACGGTTGATCCCTATTTTTCAGCCCATCCCCAGCGGATGACGATGGGACGGATCTCACGGGGCGATGGATTGACTCAGACATTGATGCTCTCCGAGAATGTTCAGGCCGGTGATTGGAGGCTCGGTCGGGAAACGAACGCGATCGCGTTCGGACTCATGGCCGACGCCACACAACCGCTGAATGCAGCTGGAACACTCAACACGAAATTCGATCCCAGAGCAAATGGATTGAACATGAATTCCATTACTTATTTGGAATTCTCACGGATCAACATCGGGATCGAAACATCTCCCATCGGACAACATCCTCGAGCATCGGGGTATCACGCGGGGAGTGTCAACGTGTTTTTCTGCGGTGGTAATGGCCGTTCCATTTCTGAAAACGTCGATTTAGGCGTTTACGCGCGTTTGATTACCAGTGATGGATCCAGTTACGGACAGGCCTTGTTGGGTGACAACGAGTACTAGGATTTTCGAGCCTGATCCTCAAAAGTGACAGACGCCGGTGTCCAAACGACGCCGGCGTCTTTTTTGTTCGCGCCGGCAGGGCCTCGTTGTTCGCATGGCGGCTCATCCGTAGCCGCCACCGCCGGGCGTTTCGATCAGCAACTGGTCTCCCGGTTGCACCTGGATGGCGAATTTGCCGCCCAATGCACGCCCAGGCGACCCGTCGGCTGGGAAGAGCGTGTTGCAGCCGACCTGGCCGGGTTCGCCGCCCTGCATCCCGAAGGGTGGAAACGCATCCCGGCGTTCCGAGAGCATGGAAACGTGCAATGGAGCCAGGAACTCGAGTCGTCGGATGATGCCGCAACCCCCGAATTGCTGTCCGCCGCCGCCGGAACCGGTACGGATCGAGAACTCCAATACGCGGACGGGATAACGGCGTTCGATCACCTCGGCGTCCGTCAAACGCGTATTGGTCATATGTGTGTGGACCGCGTCCGCTCCCCGCGCAGTCGCCGTGGCACCACTGCCGCCGCATATCGTTTCGTAATAGCCGAAGGAATCGTTGCCGAACGTCAAGTTGTTCATCGTGCCCTGGCTGGCGGCGGCCATTTTCAGAGCCCCCAACAGGGTGTCGACGACCCGTTGCGAAGTTTCCACGTTGCCACCGACCACAGCCGCCGCGCGATGCGGGTCTGGGTGTTCGGGTGGATTCAACAGGCATTCGGGAAGCAAGATGTCCACCGGTTCCAGCACGCCACTGTTCAGAGGAATGTCCTCGTCGATCAGGCAGCGAAAGACGTACAGCACGGCGGCCGTGGTGATTGCGCGATTGGCATTCAGGTTCGTGGATAGCACGGGGCCGGTGCCGCTGAAATCGACCGTGGCCCGGTCGTCTGCGATGGCGATGGCAACCGCGATCGGTGATCCGTCATCCAGATGGTCGGTCAACGCGTATTGCCCGTCCGGTATGCGTGACAAGGCCAGTCGCATTTTTTCCGCGGCGGCCCGCTGGATGTGACGCATGTAGTCCTGAACCACTCGCAGACTGTAGCGAGCGACCAGCTCCTGCAATTGCCGCACGCCGTTGTTGTTGGCTGCCACCTGCGCGGATACGTCCGCCAGATTGTCACGTACCGAACGGGTCGGGTACGGCCCCGAAGTGAGCAGGGTTTCGAATGCGTCGATCCGGGAACGGCCCTGGTCGATCAATTTGAAATTGCGGATCAACACGCCCTCTTCGCCCAGGTTGGTCGAGAACGGCGGCATGCTTCCGGGAACGATGCCACCGATTTCGGCATGGTGAGCACGGCTGGCGGTAAAGAACAGGACTTCGTCGGTCTGTTCATCATGGACCGGGGTCACCACAGTGACGTCGGGCAGGTGCGATCCCCCGTGATAAGGATCGTTGGTGACAAACACGTCGCCGGCAGCCATCGCCGGATTGTCCTGAATCACGCAACGCACACTTTCACTCATGGCGCCCAGGTGCACCGGGATGTGCGGCGCGTTGACAACCAGGTTGCCAACCGGATCGAACACGGCGCAACTGTAATCCAGTCGCTCTTTCACGTTGGTTGAGAACGACGTTTGTTGCAGCGTGATCCCCATTTGTTCGGCGATCGACGCGAACAGGTTGTTGAAAATCTCGAGCAATACCGGATCGGCGTCGGACGACACCGGTTGGGATGCACCCGATTCGGCATTCGATGTGCCAGACTGCGCGTTGGCTGTGATCAGGATTTCCTGTCGCGGCGTGATTACGGCCTGGAAGTCCGGTTCGATGACGACGGTCGATGTGGGTTCGCATACGATCGCCGGTCCACGCAGTTGATCACCAGCCTGCAGGTCCTCGCGCAAATAAACAGCTGTGGAAACGGACCGGCCATCGAACCAGGCATCGACGGTGTCTCGCGGATCGGGATCGCGCGCGATGGACTCCGAAATCTGTTCCGGCGGGTCCGCGATCCGTCCCACAACCTCGACCCGGGCGGCGGTGATTTCGATCTGACGGTTGCTGTGCGTGTAGCCGTACAACTGTTGGTGCAGCCGTTCATAAGCGGAAGCATAGTCTCCGTCGGGTGGTCGTTCGACATTGATCGTGTTTTCCACCCCTTGGTATCTGAGGTCCAGCGAGTGTGTTGCCGGACAGAGTTGGTTTGCAGCGATGCCCTGGTCCAGCACCTCCTGGCGGGCCGTGGTTTCCAGTGATTGCAGTGTGTGTTGGACGGATTGCAGGTTCTCAGCGTTCAGTGCGTTCAGAATCGACTGTTCTCGGTAGCGGCGAACGTCGGCCATACCGATGCCGTAGGCGCTCAGGATTCCCGCAAAGGGGTGGATGAGAATGCGTGAAATTCCCAGTGCCCGCGCCAGTCCACAGGCGTGCTGCGCACCGGCACCACCAAATGTGACGAGTACGTAATCGGCGGGATCGTAGCCTTTGGCCACCGAGATTTTACGAATGGCGCGGACCATGTTCGCATTGGCGATGTTCAGAAAGCCCTCGGCCAATTGCGTCGCGGTGTACTGACGGCCCAGAGGCGAGTCGGTGATCGCGGAGCACAAGGCCTGCAGTCGGTCCGCAACTGCGTTTCGATCCAGCGGAAACGGAAAGTGCTCGGGCAGGATGTGTCCCAAATGCAGGTTGACGTCTGTGACCGTCAACGGGCCACCACGGCCATAGCAGGCCGGTCCGGGATCCGCGCCGGCACTGTCGGGTCCGACGCTCAGCTTCACTCCGTCGAACCCGCAAATACTGCCGCCACCGGCCGCGACGGTTTCGATGGCCAGCATGGGGGCCACCACGCGGACCCCCGCTTTGACGGTTTCGTATTCGAGTTCGTATTTGCCGTCGAAACGAGACACGTCGGTGCTGGTGCCGCCCATGTCGAAACCGATCGACTTGTCGAATCCCGCACGCTCTGCCACGCGTGAAAATCCAATGACGCCACCGGCCGGTCCGGACAGAATGCTGTCCTTGCCCACAAATCGGTCCGCATCCACCAACCCGCCGGCCGAAGTCATCATTTTGAGATCATGCGTGTGCGTGTCCGGCGCCGTTTCTGATAGCGAGCCCCGCACTTGATTGACATAGTCGCGCAGGATCGGATTGAGATAGGCGTCCATCATCGTGGTGTCCCCACGGGACACAATCTTGATCAGCGGTGCCAATCGGCTGGACGTACTGATTTCAGAGAAACCAATTTCCCGCGCAATCCGCTCCACAAGGTGTTCGTGCTCATTGTTGGCGAACGAGTGCAACAGGCAGATGGCGATCGAGTCGATGTTCTGCTGGTGGAGTATCGTCAATTGGCGTTTGATTTGTGCGGGATCTGCAGCGATGTTTACGCTGCCGTCTACGTTCAATCGTTCTTCAATTTCAATTGTGCACTCGAACAACGGAGACGGCTTTTGGATGGCCAGATCAAACAAGCGTGGCCGATCCTGGTTGGCGATCAGCAACACGTCTCGAAATCCACGCGTTGTGATAAACGCGGAGCGGGCACCGGTGCGGGTCAACAGGGCGTTTGTGCCGCGGGTGGTTCCCAGCCGAACGGAAACCGGAGGAATGGGTTGTTCGAGACCCAGGTTCAAGATTCGTCGAATGGCCAGAATGGGAGCCTGTTCGTCGGATTGCAGTTCGTAACTGACAGCGGCCTGTTGAATCGCCGGCTCAACGTCCTGAGAGAGTTCGAGGACACCCGTTGCGGAGTTGAACTGGGCAACTTCCGACTGCCAGATGGCATTGCCGGCGGCATCAAGCAGCCGGATGTGGTAGTTGTCCCAGAAATGATCGCCGTCGCGCGTGCGGGACGGGTCTTCCAGGTGGCGTGGATCGAGGAATCGATGGACGCGTCCCTTGGTCGTTCCGGAACTGAGCGTCTTGGTCGTCAACAGTTGATTGTCTGGTGACCGGGCAATGCAGTCCGTGAATGTGCCACCGACGTCGATCCAGAATTCCCACGCAGGGGGGCTCTCTGCCGGTGTCTTCTCCGTCTGTGTCATCCGAGGCGACTTGAGTCTTGTGTTGGTGGTTGATGGGTTGGACCGGGTACGGCAGTCCCTTCAAGGGGCGGCGGGTCCCTTGACTGGCTGCGCCCAGGCACGTTCGAACTCACCCGGTTCCGATGGGTTGGGGTGCAGGCGACTCGACGTGATGCGGGCTCGTACGTAAAGTTCGTCACCTTCAAAGTCGTATCGTGCCGAGTGGCCGGTGACGGTCTTGAGGACCTGGCCCAGTTGTGGACTGTAGACGTGCGTGGCCGCGATGGCCTTCCCCTGGCCGTCAACCACGGGTTGATGATCGCGCTCATAACCCTTGCGGGTTCCCAGAAACTCGATGGTGTACGTGACATCCTTAGATGCCGCGACAGCGACTTCCAGGTGAGTCGTGCTGCTTGTGATGCGTTGGAGTGCCACACCGGACGACGCGTAGAACCGGCCTTGTTCGAGTGCCTCGATCAGCGAATCCGGAGTCAATGCGCTGGCGAGAACCACAATCCAGCCGCGGCCCGGTTCGCTGGCACGGCTGGGAATGTTGTGATAGTTGTGTCCGTCGTCAGTGGCCAGGCCGTACATGATGGGCAAGTCGAGTTCGCTGATCCGCCTGGTGAGAATGATGTCCCAGATCCGCTCCGTCGACGCGTGTTGCCGGTCTCCGGAATTCTTCACACCCGGGTGTCCGTTGTAGACTTCGAAGAAGTTCTCACCACGAACGCGCATCAAATCTTCGGCCGTCACGCCGTAACCGAAATTTGGGTGATTCAAGTGGATCAGCATCGGTTGCTTTGTACGTTCACGCTGCGCAATCACGGCATTTACATTGTTCTGCATGGTGGCGTAGACGCTGTCGCCGTGCAGCGGAGGAATCAACGATTGCAGGTTGGTCGCGTTCATGTGGACCGGCAGGTTCTTATAACGATCGGTGATTTCTTCGCCCTGGATCACCAGGAACTGCTCCGGTTTATTGAAGCGGTCCGCGATTTCCGGGAATGTCTTGAGACGGACTTCGATCCTGCCGTTGGTCGTTCGCTGGTCGATCCATCGATTCGGAAATTGTCGTTTGAGCTCTGCGAACGCGGGTTGACCACCTTTGTTCTTCAACACATCACTCCAGCGCTCGGTGGTTGCCAGGGTGTTGTGGTCGGTGAAGCACAGGAACTGATAGTCGTGGTCGCGATACCATTGCGCGATCATCTCGGGGTAGTCGTCTCCATCACTCCACAGCGAGTGGGTATGGATGTTGCCACGGTACCACCTCAGTGGACCATCGGCCTTCAGCTCATCAGCCTGGGCCGTCGGCAGCGGGGGCTGTCGGGTTGCGACGAGGATCACCGTGAAGATCAATCCGACAGCGGCACAGCAGGCCAATTTGTGTGGGGAATGGGACATACGTCTCGCTCTTGGGGAAGGTTGGCTCGGTTTGGTGTGTGGGTTAGCGGTGAGTATAGCCCCTGGGCGGCGCCAGGGCGACTTTGGCCGCGTTTCGCTCGGGTTTTCACGAACGCGTGACACATCCGATGGAGTCGTGTTTGCGTTGTCTTGGGACGGGCATTTGGTCGCAGTTGAGTCGGTTGCTTGTCATCAGGGGAAGCGATATTCTGAGTCCGAATCGATTGGCCGGTCCAGGCCGATGCTGGGCAGGATCGGCTCGGAGTCGTCTGAGCGCGTGCAGGAGCGGCATTTCATGAGTATGGACAACATCTGGGAACACGACGGAATTGGAATCGCCGTTTCCGGTATGTGTATCGTGTTCACCGTGCTGATGCTGATCAGCTTGTTCATCTCACAGTTGCCCCGCTGCCTGTCTTTGATTGACAAAGTTGTTCCGGAGAAGGTTCAGGACCAGGACGATTCGGTTTCGGCGGTAGCCACTCCGTCGCGCAGTGAAGAGATGTCGCGCATCGCGGCGATTGGTTATGCCGTGTATCGATCTCGACGGGCTCGTGATTGATCGGCTGTGGTTTTCGAGAGGGAACGGCGGGGATTTGTGACTCGGCCTGCGACTTGTGCCGAGCACTGTCGGTCACATCGCGGGCCGCACGACAACCGAGGGAGTTTGATGAACGATTTGGTGGGCCTGTCAGGCGAGCGTCTGGGAGAGTTCTGGGCCACGACTGGATTCAGCCAGATGACCATCGGTCACCTGTCGATGATCATCGTCGGCCTGTTCTTCATTTCCCTGGCAATCCTGAAACACTACGAACCGTTGCTGTTGGTGCCGATTGGTTTCGGGATCATTGTGGGCAATATCCCAACCGTCGCAAATATGGCGTTGAGCGTCTACGACTCCGGAAGTGTGATGAGCTACATCTACTTCGGTGTTCAGTACGGACTGTTTCCCCCGCTGATTTTTCTGGGAATTGGCGCGATGACCGATTTCTCGACGATGTTGTCCAACCCCAAACTGGTCTTGCTCGGAGCCGCGGCGCAGATCGGTGTCTTTCTGACATTACTGGGGGCATTATTCTTGGGCTTCAGTCCGAAGCAGGCTGCCGCGATCGGGATCATTGGTGGAGCGGACGGGCCCACCGCCATTTTTCTCTCGACCCAGATTGCTCCGGAATTGCTGGGGGCGATTGCGATCGCCGCCTATTCGTATATGGCGCTGGTTCCTGTCATTCAACCACCCATCATGAACTTGCTCACCAGTCGCGACGAACGCTTGATTCGCATGAAACCGCCACGGACGGTATCGCAACGTGAGAAGATCGTTTTTCCGTTGGTTGCTTTCTTGATCTGTGGCTTGATTGCTCCCGCTTCCATTGTGCTGGTCGGGATGCTGTTTTTCGGCAACCTGCTGAAGGAGTGTTGTGTCACTGATCGACTGGCCCAGACAGCCCGCACGGCGATGATCGATATCGTGACCATTTTGCTGGGCTTTGCTGTTGGTGCGAGCACCAAAGCGGATGTGTTTCTAACCAAGGACTCGTTGATGATTTTTGGTCTGGGGGCGTTGGCGTTTGGAGTGGCGACCGCCGGCGGTGTTTTGTTTGCGAAGTTCATGAACTTGTTCTTACATGAGAAGATCAATCCGTTGGTTGGCGCGGCGGGCGTGTCGGCCGTGCCGGATTCAGCGCGAGTTGTCCAAATGGTTGGTCAGGCCGAGGACCCCAACAACTACCTGTTAATGCACGCCATGGCACCCAATGTCGCCGGAGTGATCGGTTCGGCGGTTGCCGCCGGCGTCCTGTGGTCGGTCATGGCTGTTTAGATTCATGGATTCTGACACGCTGAATCAGCAACGCGTCCGCAAAGCAAATCGAAGAACGAACTTGAGTCATTAGGAAATCAAACGGTGAAGAAGAAAGTGACGTTCATGTGCACGGCGTTTCGAGACGGGTTTCAGTCCGTCTATGGGGCGCGTGTGTTGACAGCCGATTTTCTTCCGGCGTTGGAAGCAGCTCGGGATGCCGGGATGGACTATTTCGAGGCCGGTGGTGGAGCCCGTTACCAGTCGCTTTACTTTTACTGCAACGAAGACGCGTTCGACATGATGGACGCCTTCCGCGAGACGGCTGGCCCGGATGCCAACCTGCAGACACTGGCCCGTGGAGTCAACGTTGTCGGTCTCGAGTCTCAGTCAAGCGACATCGTGGAGTTGCATGCCAAGCTGTTCAAGAAACACGGCATGACGACGATTCGCAATTTCGACGCTTTGAACGACGTTAATAACCTGATTCATAGCGGGCGGAGTATTGCCGAGGCCGGATTGGAGCACCAGGTCGTGGTGACGATGATGGAGCTGCCACCCGGCTGCCAAGGGTCTCATGACGCCGACTTTTACGAACAGACGTTACGGCAGATTCTCGATGCCGACATTCCGTATTCGTCGGTGTGTTTCAAAGATGCTTCGGGAACGGCCGTGCCTTCCAAGGTGTACGAGACGATTCGCCGTGCCCGGAAGATGTTGCCGGAAGGGACGTTTCTGCACTTCCACACACACGAAACGGCTGGGATTTCCGTGGCCGCCTATCGCGCGGCTTTGGATGCGGGCGTGGACGCCATCGACTTGTCGCTGGCGCCGTGTTCCGGTGGAACCTGTCAGCCGGATGTGCTGGTGATGTGGCATGCCTTGCGCGGCACCGATTTCGATCTGGACGTCGATATCGACAAGGTTCGTGAGGCCGAAGAGGTGTTCAAGGACTGCATGCGGGATTATTTTCTGCCGCCGGAAGCCACTACCGTGGAACCACTCATCCCGTGGAGCCCCATGCCGGGTGGCGCGTTGACCGCCAACACGCAGATGTTGCGCGACAATGGCATCATGGACAAGTATCCCGACATGATCAAAGCCATGGGCGAAGTGGTTCGCAAGGGAGGTTTTGGAACCTCGGTGACCCCCGTGTCCCAATTCTATTTCCAGCAGGCGTTCAACAACGTCATGTTCGGCGCTTGGAAGAAAATTGCGGAACCCTACGGCCGCATGGTGCTGGGCTATTTCGGTAAGACCCCGACTACGCCGGATGCGGATCTGGTGCGACTGGCGTCCGAGCAACTCGAACTCGAACCGACCACTGTTCCACCTCTGGAACGCAACGACGCCGACCCTGAAAAAGGTGTCGCGGCGGCTCAACGCATTCTCGAGGAAAACGGCCTGGAACGCTCCGACGAAAACACATTCATCGTGGCGACCTGTGGAAACAAAGGCTTGGCCTTCCTGCAGGGAGAAGCGGTGGTCGGTGTGCGTAAGACCGATCCCAGCGACGGCTCCGCTGCGGCAACGGAAGCCGCGGCGGACAGCGACGGACCATTTCAGCTCAGCGTCGACGGACGTCGGTTCGAGGTGTCCGTTGATGGAGATCAAGTGACCGTTGATGGTCAGAGTTTCCGCGTGGCTTACGAGCCGGGCGGGGCGAGCCAGTCCCAGACGACGACTGAGTCCGCCGGTGAGCTCACGTCCGTGAACGCCGAAATGCCGGGAGTTGTGTTCAAGATCCCCACGGTGGTTGGACAGCGTGTGGAGCAAGGAGACACCGTGTTGGTGCTGGAAGCCATGAAGATGGAGGTGACCATCGGAGCTCCCGTGGCGGGGGTTGTACGGCAAATCAACGTCGGTGTCGGTGACCGGGTTGTCAACGGACAGGCCTTGGTCGAGCTGGGTTGAACAGTCCCCAGGCCGTCCGCCCCCAAGTCGGCGCCCCAACTCGGGATGTGCCGTTCAGCCCGTCGTGCCGCCGTTGGGATTGATCCCGCGCGGCTCGGGAGTGCCTTCGGTGATGATCTTCCAACTGGCTCCACGCTCACGCATTGCGGCGAAATCACGAGCCTTGTAGGCAATATTCAAGTGCGGCGTCTGGGTCGGTGCTCCCTGATCTCTGCGAGATTGCATGGCCGATTCGAGGATACCGGTCACCAGCAATGTTCGCTCAACCGGATACGGAGCCCGTTTGTGGATGAAGTGTTGTTGAATCGCGTGCGACAGAGCTTTGAACAGGTTGCGATTCTGCCAGGGCCCGACATAGAAGCTGGTGGCTTTGACGTTGGACGTGTTCTTGAGCCGACAGGCGAAGTTCCAGCGGGTACTGTTGTGTCCGATCTTCAACACGCTGGCGCGCAGGCCGTCGGTGTACTTGAGCAGCAAGCCGTGAGGCGTGGTCTTCTGTTCCCCGGCCACATGAGTCAATGTCTCCGGTGCCTTGCCCAATTCCGCGGCCATCGCCGCTGTTGCCAACTCCCGTGACCAGCGACCCTGGTCGGCCGCCTTCCACAATGCGTCACCGCTGAGGAATTCGACGGAAGCAATGCCCGTTTCGCCACCACTTCGCGATTCGATCATCGACTGCAGTACTTCCAGTCCGTGAAAGTCGTAGGATTCAATGGGACCACCGTGAATCGAAACCGCCTCTTGGATCTCGGCGCCCAGCGGGAGTTCGAGTTCGGGACGCCGTTGCGCCAATGGAACCGAGCTTCCCGCCATCAACGGAATGTGATGCCGTTTTGCTGTTTCGTACATCTCTTTTGACCAGTCCCAGCGGTACGAAAGATGTTTGTCGTTGAAGACGGGAACGAACCGATTGGACCGTCGCATGACGTCCACAATCGCGTCGAAAAACCGCTTGCGCGGGTACTGGCGCTGGCCAAGTGCGTTGACCGGGTAGTTTCCGTGCTCGCCGATCGAGAGCACGGCGTCGACGTTCAGCGAATCGCCACCGACACACAACGCCTCGTTGATCGTCTTAAACAGCGGAATCCCATATTGTTTGGCCACATCCCGCGCCATATCGTTTCCGGGAAGTTGGTCGGCGTAGAAGGCCACAACGTCCACTCCGGGATCGCTGAGTTTTCCGTTGAACAAATAGGATTCCAGAAAATTTTCCAGAATGACGTGCGCGTGGGAACGGTGATTAAACACTGTAAAGACCGCGGCGACTTTGGGACGGGTCGTTTGGGGGGTGGCCGCCGCGGAACCGGGCAATCCCCAAAGGCTGGCACCGGCGGTCAATCCGTAGAGAAACTCACGCCGCGAGCACGGCAATCGTTCCACACAAAACGGGCTGCCCGAAGGTCCGGTGAATGGCGTCATTGTTGTGCTCCCGCATACAGGTCCTTCTTCGTTGGCGATGTGCCGTTCGCCGGTGGGACTCAGCAACCGCTGCTGGCATGGCAAACGGTCGCACATGACCCTGCGCGACGGAGACGACCCCGGACACATCAAGCGTGTCCGATGTTACATGCTCGGAATTGGCGTCACAAGAGACGCCCTGGGCGTGGGCCGTTGCGGATGCCGGCCGAGGATTCGCCATTTCAGCGCGCTGACCGCGCCGACGACCGGGCGGTGATCCTGCCGCAAGGTGCTTTGGCAGCGACACGGAGAATCGCCTGCGGCCATCCAGGATGACTGTGATCGGTCACGTCAGGCCGCGCTCGGCGCGGATCGTGTGCACCAACCGCATCACTTCCTGGATCAGCCCGTGGTTGCGGGTGATTGCCAGGTACTCGCTGACATTGACCAGCAGATTGAGCGATGCCGTGCCGATGGCACTCAAGAAGTGCCAGCTGTGTGTGGGGATTCCCATCCAGCCCTCAAGGCCCATGGGCGAGGCCGGATCGGACAACGCTCCCAGCGCCCCCGTGATCAGCAGCATCAGCAGGCAGGTCCCGATCTGAATGACTGTCTTGGACTTCAGCCGTTGGTTTTGCAGGCGAAAGGACTGGTCGATGGGGTAGGCGTTGAGGGTCTCCTCCATCCAGCGGCCGGTGCCCATGAAGTAGGTTAGCGTGATGGCGTGTACCAGCGAGGCGAAGACCAGGGTGCCTAGACCGGTCAGCTGGTGCGTGGCCACCGCCGTTTGCACGGCCATGTCACGCTCGGTCGGGTCGCCAATCTGCAGCCCCAGCACAATTGTGGCGACAAACAGTCCATTGCCGAACAGCGCCAGCGTCAAGAAGATGTGTCTCACGAATCCTCTATTGATTAGATGGTCTCAAAGCGGCCGCCATCGGCACAGACTGGGAATACTGGTGCTCGACTCGGTGGTGGAATAGGCTATCACAGCGATTGATGCCCATGTCCTGGATTATAGAAGGTCACATTCAGAAATGAAAATCAGCGGACTCGATGTCTTTCCAGTTGAAATTCCTCTCAAACCCGCGCGACGCATGGTCTCGGCCCTGGGGAGACACGAAGTCTCGCGGTATGTTCTGGTCCGGGTTTCCACGGATGCTGGCGTCGACGGCCTGGGTGAAGCCACCGTGATGCCCCGCTGGAGCGGCGAGACGATCTGGGGGGCCGCGGCGATGCTCGAAAATGTACTCGGCCCGGCCGTTCTGGAGTGTGATCCCCGCGATCACGTCGAAATTGATCGACGCTTGGATACGGTGACGCAAGGCAATTGGTTTGCCAAGTCCGCGATCGAAATGGCGTGCTGGGACATTGCCGGAAAAGAGCTCGGGCAACCGGTCTACCAGTTGTTGGGTGGTCCAGCGCGCGAACGGACGATTCGCTGCCGGTTTTCGATGGGTGCCTACGAGCCCGAGCGGGCCAGGACGCGGGCGGAAGAACTGGTCAACGAAGGATTCACGACGATCAAGGTAAAGGTGGGCACTCGGATTGAAGACGACGTCGAGCGTGTCAAGATTGTGCGCGAAGTCATCGGATCGGACCGTGAACTGGTGATCGACGCGAACTGCGGTTACAGCGTCGACGAGGCCATTCAGGCGGCGACGCGCATGGCCGACCAGCGGATCGCGTTGTTCGAACAACCCACTCCTCGGGGGGATTTTCAGGGACTGGCTCGCGTTCGGCAACAGACGGGTATCCCGGTGATGGCCGACGACATCTGTTTCGATTTGTCGGATGCTGTGAATTGCATTCAAGCGGAGGCGTGTGATGTGATCAGCGTGTATCCCGGTAAAAACGGCGGGATTCGTAAGTCACAGCAGATCATCGAATTCGCCGAACAACATGGAGTGGCCTGCAGCATCGGTTCCAACCTCGAACTCGACGTGGCCTCCGCTGCGATGGCGCACGTTGTGGTTGGCTGCCAGAATATGCGGATCGAGTCTGTGCCCGGAGACCTGTTGGGACCCGACTACCATGAATTCTCCATTGCCCGTGAGCCGCTGGAGATCCAGGGTCCGTTGGTCACGTTGAGTGACCGTTCGGGTTTGGGGATCGATGTCGACTGGCAACGCGTGGAAGCGTGTCGTTGCCCGATCTGACTGGACGTGGACCCGGATAGCGCGTTCGTTTTCGGGATCGGGGCGGGGCGTGTCAATCTCCGTCGAGCAGTCGCGGGGCTGTGTTCGTCGAAATCGGAGTGGTGTCGTCGGGCAGGCGCAGCTGCGGCGCCATGCGGCTGTGTCAGGATCGTGTCGAGGTCCCGCTCTGCAGCGGCCGTTCCGCGTGGAAATCACTGCGGTAGGCCGTCGCCGGATTGGTCTGCCGGTTGCGCGTGGTCTTCTGTTGCCGGTGCCGGGTTGCGCGTGACCGCCGGCCAGGTCCAGCGCTGCTGTTCCTGACTGGCCCGGACGCCGCGGGATCGAAACCCAAGGCAAAACAAGTAGCTCAATACGATCGTGGTGCACCAGGAAGTGGGGACAACCAGGTGTGTGGAGAAGTCGACACCAAACAGGTCCTTACTATAGCTTGTGCAGACGCCCACGATTTCGCCGATCAGGAAGGCCGGCAACACGGAGTGACTGGTTGCACTTCGGGAGAACATGCCCATGAAGAACAGAGCCCCCAGGGGTCCCAGAAAGCAATTGAATCCTTTCTGACAGAGGCTGATGATGTCGGAGCCTTTCGACACATGGTAGATCGCAATGGCGTAGAAGACGACCACCACACCCATGGACGCCGTCAGCAGCCGCGCTCGACGCAGCTCCTGTTTCTCCGTAATCGGTTTACGGGCCAGCCTGCGGAAAAAATCCACAGTCAGGATCGTCGACGTGGAATTGGATCCCGAGTCAATCGTCGACATGGCTGCGGCAAACAGGGCCGCCACCACCATTCCTCTCAGACCGCTCAGCAAATGGACACGAATGAATTGTGGGAAGACACTGTCTTGAGCCTTGTTGCGGAGTTCGGTGGACGCATGTGTGAGGTTTTCAGCCGCGTCCAGCGAGTGATCGTAGTGTTCCACAAAGTGCATCAGGGAAATACCAACGCCGGCCAGGATCACGCCGATCAAGAGGCTGGCAATGGCACTGACCAGATACGTGCGGCGCGCGGCGCTCAGGTCCTTGACGGTGAAATAACGCTGCAACGCCACCTGGTTGGAACCGTGAGTACAGGTAAACCAGAAGAACATTCCGACCGCGACGGAAAACACCGTGGATCGGTTGCGGACATCCCAGTCGAACCACTCGACTTGCTCGTGTTTGTATTGCTGCGACGTCCGCACCCAGTCCGCGATGCCCGAGTCGGTCATCCAGGCCACGGCTCCCATGGTGAACAGGGCGCCGATCATCAGCACGATGAACTGGATAACGTCCGTCCAGATGACGGCCCGCATGCCTCCCAGCGTGGTATACAGTACGGAAAACAGTCCAATGGCCATAATGATGAAGTGCATGTCCGCGTCACGAAACTCACCGTTCGTGCCGAAGAACCATGGCAGATTCAGGTTCGTGATCTCGGCCATGGCCTGTGACGCCGTCAGCACCACAACAGAGATCCAACCAAACAACAGCAACAGGCAGAAGATGGCTGCCAACGCACGGGTTGGATAGTCGAACCGGTGTTCCAGGTACTCGTAGGCGCTGGTCAATCGCAGACGCATGAAAAACGGGATCCACAGACACCAGACGACGAGCAGCACCAGAGGAATCGGGATCTGTCGCGTCAGGAAGCTCAGACCCGTACGAAACATCTCGCCGGGCATTCCCAAATACGTGATCGTCGACAGCAGTGAGGCGAACAGGCTGATCCCCACGGCCCAGGCCGGCATGTTGCGGCCGGCAACGAAAAAGTCGCCGGTGGATTTTTGCTGGCGGCCGATGCGCAGCCCCATGATCATCATGGCTGCCAGATAGACGACGATGATCACGTAATCGAGGAGTGTCAAACCGGGGGTGGCAGCGGCGATGAGTTGCATGTTGGACGTGCGATCGTTACAGGGGAATGGTTCACGAGTACCGATGCAGGGAAGGCAGCCGCATCCCGGACTGGGGGGTGTTGCTGAGGATTGTATCAGTGCCGATTCCTGGTTCGCCATCGTCCACCGCGATTGCGGTCGAATTCCCTCGGGATTTGCAAATCCGAAAGCAAGCAGATGCGCAGTCGTATCGAGCAGAAGTTGGAATCTCTAGGACTGCAGTTGCCCGCCGCACCACCGGCGGTTGGAGCCTATGTGCCGGTGTTGCGAACCGGTAACCTGGTTGTCACCAGCGGCCAGCTTCCGTTTGTCGATCAGCAGTTGATTTGCCCGGGCAAGCTGGGGTCTGAGGTGACCGACGAAGAGGGTTACGGCGCGGCTCGAATTTGTGCCTTGAACGCTCTGGCCCAGATCAAGAGTTGCTGTGGCAACCTGGATCACGTTCGCCAAATCGTGCGCTTGGAAGGCAATGTCCATTCCGCGCCCGGATATCAGAATCAGCCGTATGTCCTCAACGGCGCCTCGGAATTGATGTCCGAGGTCTTTGGTGATCAAGGTCGGCATACGAGAACCGCGCTGGGGATCAATGAAATGCCGCTCAATGCTTGTGTGCAACTCTCGGTTTGGGCCGAAGTCGAACCGATTCAGGATTGATTGCAGTGGGAATCGCATGAAAGATTATTCCAAATACCAGCAGAACGTCATCAAGCGTTATTACGATAATCGCGAGCAGATCGACGAACAGCGGCTTGCGGAACTGGTGACCAATCTGTACCTGGCCGAAGGCAAAAAGCGAGCACGTCTGTGGGAGAAGTCTGAGGAATTGATGCTCAGGCTGGGAGTGCCCCAGAGTCGTGTCGAGCACGTGATTGCCTCTGCGGATCCCGCCGTGCTGGCCGAAGTCGTCCAGGATTTGCAGGCCGGCCGCATTGTTCCCAAGCGCGCGTCAAAAGGGCGAGGGCGGGGTGACGCATCCTCTTCGTGATGCGTGTCCGGACGCGTCCCCGACTATGATCCGCGCAGGACGCGACGACAAACCGCTTGCCGTGGAAGCGGGCGGGTGCGGCGCACAGTCGAACGGTCAATTGCCAATGCGCGATCGACGTTGCCGGCCGTTACGGAGGTGTCGTCAACGGAGAGTGGTCGGTGGCCGTGCTGTCCCGCGCTGCTGTCAGCGGGTGAACCACGACGGGACGCTGGGCATCCGCGGCGTGAGCTGGGGCCTCGATGCAATCGGTTTCGAGATGATCATGATCGGGTTTTTTGGCTGATGTGCAGGCGTAGATCGTCGCCACGCAAATTGCGAATCCGGCGGAACAGTTGAACATCCAGTGAAAGCCCCAGAGGTCGATGATCCAACCCAGAGCAGGTGCGGACAGCGCGGCTCCCAAATCGATTGTTCCCAGAATCATCGTTGTTCCGGAACCTTGATATACCGTGGGAAATGTCCCTGCACCTTTGGAAACGACCGCGGGAAACAGCAGAGCATGTCCGAATCCGCAGCACAGGGCGGGCACGATGAACTGCCACTCGCGGGTCACGAACGGCAAGAGCAAGTGACCGAGCGCGTGGCCTGCCAGGCCAAAGACGACCATGCGGTGTCGGCCGATTGTGCTCATCCAGCGACGCACCTGGATCCGCATCACAAATGCCGAGATGGCGTAGGTCGTGAAAAACGTCCCCAAGCCATCCAGTTGACGACTGGTGGCGTAGCGGGTCAGGAATACGGTTGTCACTGTCAAGGCGACTCCCATCATCAATCCCACCAAGGCGATGTTACCCGGCCAGTAACGCCACAGCAGCCGATGCACGCCGACAGTCTGAGCAGGACGGGCGTGTTGATCTCGGCGGGTCAGCAGGATGACGGTCAGCAGATACAGGCAGCCCAGGCCGGCGGCGGTACCAAACAGAACCAAGAACTGCCGCGAAGGATCGCCGGAAAACAGCCGCAGGATTTCGTCGCCCAACAGCGATCCCACGATCATCCCCACAAATCCGCTGCTTCCCAGGTTCCCGATGACTTCGGCACGCCGTTGAACGGGGACTCGCTTTTGCACGTGCACGACCGAGCAGGTGAACATGGTCGAAACGCTGGTGGCGAACAGCATCCGCGCGAAGTAGATCTGCCAGGACAGCGTTTGGCAATAGGCCAGCAATGTGCAGGATATGACGAACAACACGGCCGCCAGCAGCCAGTACCGCCGAGGACCATGACGGTCGATGGCTTGGCCCAGCACGAGCCGAATTCCCAGGGCGCATCCGATGCCGAGGCTCACGATGGAGCCGGCTTGATGTTCGCTGCCGCCCAGAAAGGCGACCAATTCCGCAAATCGGAATGTCAGCGCGGACGCGGTCACCAGCAGCAGGTTGGCGCAATAGGTGAGCCAGAATACGCCGTCGTAGACTGTGGGTGGACGCTGTGGAACTGTGTTGCTCAAGACGGAGGTTTTCGTTCGTGCAAATGTGCCATCGCGGTGTGGAGTGCCGGCGTCCCATTGCGGGCGCGGACGCCGGAGGGGACAGAGGCTGGATGCGTGGCTTCGGCCGGAAGCCAGCGGCTGGTCCGGAGATCGACGGCTGTGAACAGCCAAGTGACTGACCATCGTAGCCGTTTGTGGCCGGATATGAAAGTCGCCCGGTTAGCCCCCAAAGGCACCGTAGCGACGCACGCCTCGAGCAAATGCAATCCGGTTGGCAATCAACAGCAGCACGACCCAGCACATCTCCATTTGCAATTCCGAGGCCAGCTCTTCATGCGAGTATCGTGGCGTGCCGTCCGGCCGTCGCAACATGATCGCGGCTGGGAAATATGCCAGGTACTTGAACGGCAGCAATCGAACCCAGTCACTCAATGGAGACGGCAGCCAGTCCAGCGGGATCATGTGCCCGGACAAGAAATAGTTGAACATCATGTAGATGAACAACAGTGAACTGACTTCCAGAAACCAGAACGAAATCAATCCGATCAGCGATTCGAGCAGAAATCCAATCAAGAACGCCAGCAGCAGCGACAGGATCCAGGCAGACACGGTCCAGCCATCGGGCCAGCCATCGAAATAATCGCGGCACATGAAAAACACGAACGCGAAGGGCACAGCGGCCACAAAGTAGTAAACCAACTTGTGTGCCACGCGATGCCAGAACAAATAGCCCAGCATGTCGACCGGTTGGGTCAGGTACTTCTTGATCGACCCATCGCGCACATCACGGGCGATGCCACTGGCCAGGCCCGGCATGCTGCTGAAGGCGCGTCCCAACATGGCCATCAGGTAGTAGGCCACCATATTGGAGTATGTGTACGTGTTGAGTTGGGTATTGGGGTCCTTCCCATAGATCGCGCGCCACAGAAAAATCTGAGTGACAATCGGCAGAAAACGAACCAGCGTTGCGAACGCGAAGTCGGCTCGGTAGACCAGACGCTCTTCGACACACGTTCGCAAAATAATCCAATTCACTCTGACGCTGTTCATCATGGATCATGCGATCCTGTAGAGCCGGTGTGCGTTACTCGGTTGAAGACTCCGGGACTGTCGCTGGCTGGCTGTCATGCTGTTTCGGAGACGATCGATGTCGGCTGAAGAGTTCTGCGATCACTTCTTCCAGCGGCCGGTCTTTGACACCCACGTCTTCAATGCTGTAGTTGGACAAGAGTTCGTTTAGAACCCTGGGGATATCGTTGCGCGGCACTTCCAGTTTGACGCGTGGCGGACGGCGCTCGACGACTGTTCCGTATTGATCGAGGTTGGCGGGAAGTTCGGCACCAGCGAACTGGAGATCAATGACTTTGTGTGTGCTGAAACGATCGACAACGTCGGCCAGTGACCCGTCGTGAATGATTCGGCCTTCGTTGATGATGATGGCGCGCTGGCACAGAGCTTCCACGTCTTTCATGTAGTGGCTTGTGAGCAGCACCGTGATCTTGCGATCCGTCTGATACTGCCTCAAGAACTCCTGCACGCGCCGCTGGGATACGACATCCAGACCGATTGTGGGTTCGTCCAGCAGCAGGACATCGGGACCGTGGAGCAGGGCGGCGATCAACTCCATACGCATCCGCTCACCCAGCGAGAGTTCACGAACCGGCTGGCCGACCAGATCCCGTACGTCCAGCAATGTTGTGAGTTCGTCCAATCGGTTGCGAAACGTCTCCGGTTCGATCCGGTAGATTTCCTTGTGCAGCAGAAAAGACTCCTGGGCCGGCAAATCCCACCACAGTTGGTTCTTTTGCCCCATGACCAGGGAGAAGCGTCGGCGGTAGACGTTTTCCCGCTTCCAGGGGATGTGGCTCAGCACGCGGGCTGCACCGCCAGTTGGGTAGATCAAGCCGGCCAACAGTTTGAGCGTTGTTGTTTTGCCTGCGCCATTGGGCCCCAGAAAGGCGACCATTTCGCCCTTCGCCACTTCAAAACTCACTTTGTCGACCGCGTGGACGGTCTTGTACTGGCGGTGGAACAACCCGGAGATTGACGCGCGCAGCCCGGCGCGTTTGGTGAACACGCGATAAGATTTTGAAAGGTCCTGAACCGAAATGACCGACATGGCGTCATCTTAGGCTGCAGAATCATGAGGGTCGAGTCTGGGCGCAGACAAATCTCCGCGCAAAAAAACAGGCTCGGTTCCGTATCGGAGTCCGAGCCTGTGTGATTGTGGTGCGGCGGTCGTCAATTCGTGGCGACCTTCAGTTTCTTGAGCAGGGTCAGGTAGTCCAGTGTGATATTCAGGACTTCGTCATTGTAGAAATCTTGAGGAAAGATCGGACCCTTGCCATCGTCTTCCGGAGCGTCCTTGTCTTCTTCTTTCTTCTTTCGATCTTCCGCTTGGTCGGCCTTGCGTTTTTCCAGGTTCAAGGACACGGCCTTGAGGTTTTTCTTCTTGAGGTATCGCGCGATGTCCTGGGAAGTGTTCTGAAAGTCGGGATTCTTGGTGACGCGTGCGGCACTGCTTTTTTGCAGTTGGGAGATGACCGAATCCGTGGTGCGTTTCTCCGGTGTATATCCCGCTGCCGGTACATGATCGAAGGCCAGCGCGTTGTCCAATGAGGATTCTCCAAGATCCATGTGATCGATGAGTGAAGGCAAAGTGATGTCCGACTGCACCCCTTGATTTTGTGTGCTGTCACCGTTGACTCGATAAAACTGGTTGATCGTCAGTTTCAAAGCCCCGCGGTCCGCCGGATTGCCCAACAAGAACAGCCGTTCGCTGACCGGCATCACGTTCTGGACGGTTCCTTTGCCGTGGGTCGTCTTGTCGCCAATCAGGATGCCTCGGCGATAATCCTTGATCGCGCCGGCAAAAATCTCGGAGGCCGAGGCGGAAAGTCGGTTGCAAATGACGGCCAGAGGGCCGGTGTAGAATTGTCCTGGGTCCTCGTCGTCGTGTGAACGGATTCGCCCGTTCTGATCCTTGACTTGTACAACGGGCCCTTTGTCGATGAACAGTCCAGAGACTTCGATGGCCTCGCTCAGAGCTCCGCCACCGTTGGTGCGCAAATCAATAATCACCGCATCCACGCCGCCGGCATCTCGAAACTCCACCAGAACTTTACGGACGTCGCGGGCCGTACTCTTGAAATCGTCTCTGCCCTGCTGAGCGCCACGGAAGTCTCGATAGAACGAGGGAATGTTGATGACCCCGATACGGCTGTTGCTCCCGTTGATACGGCTCTTGGTTTCAATGATCTCACCCTGAACCGCGGCAGATTTGAGTTCGATGACTTGTCGAGTGAGTTCGTACACTTGCGTGTCCGAGTTTTCTTCGGATTTGATCTGGAGTCGAACGATGGTGCCTTTGGGGCCGCGAATCAACCGCACAACTCTTGTCAGCTTCATCTCGACGATGTCCACCAAGCCCTCTTCATCCTCCTGGCCCACGCCGATGATCTTGTCGCCGACTTTGAGCCGACCATCTTTCTCGGCGGCTCCACCCGGTACGATCTGGGCTACCACCGTGTATCCGTCATCGGTCCTCAGAGCGGCACCGATGCCCTGTAATTTCAATTCCATCTGAATCCGGAAGTCTTCCAATGTCTGTTTGGACATATAGCTGGAATGTGGGTCGAAGCAATGTGCCAGCGATGTCAGAAAGATCTCGAGCTGTTCAAATCGTTCCGTTTGCTTCATCTGAGTCTTCAGGTTGTAGTACCGTTTGTGCAGGCGTGTTCGGGCCTCCGCCACGGATGTGTCGTCAAGTATGAGTGCCAGCAGGTCGTATTTGACGCGTTTGCGCCAGCGGTCATCCAGCTCGTCGGCAGACTTGGCCCAGCCGAGCTTGTCCGCGTCAATCGCGATGGACTCGTCGATCGTAAAGTCGTGCTCGGCGTCGATCTGCTTGCCGATCATGGACAGCCGGTCGTTGAGGCGTTTGAGGTACAATGTGAATGTCGAGTAGGCGAAGTCGACGTTGCCCGCTTTGAGTTGATCGTCGAGGACGGTGGCTGATTTCGACAGTTCGTCCACGTCAGCCTGCGTCAGGTACAGCTTTTGCGGGTCCAGTGTTTTGAGGTAACGAGCCAACAATCGCTTGGAGACGTCGTCGTCAATCGGTGCGTGGCTGATGTGCTTTCGAGCGATCATCTGACACACAAGTTTGGCGGTCGTCTGGTCACTGGTTTGGGCCGACGCCAGTTGTTGAACGCAGAACGTGGCCGTTGCCAGAAACAGCATGCCTGCGGTCATGGAAACTGCGGCCCGCGAAGGATTCTTGAATTTCATAGACGTCGTCCAGTGATTGGGCTGGTTCTCGGGAAATCAACAGCGTTCAGCGTAACTGGATCGTAGCCCATCGAACGGTTTGTGGCAATAGGCCCACGACGAGCCATTCACCGTAGCGGGCACCGATGATACGTTGCAATGGGTGCGCGTGTTGGAGATGGTGTCGACTTTTAGTACCGTCGCTAGCGCCCGGTGGCAGTTCATGTTGCGCTGCTGGACACCGAAACTGAGGGCGGGACCGCTTCTTGGATCGTCAAACGGTTGCGGCCACGACGCATCGACTTTGCCAATGCGTCTCCAGCACGGTTCAGCAACAAGTCGACGGGTTCCAACGGTCGGCAAAAGGTGAGTCCGAAACTGGCAGTCAACAGGATCTCGTCGTCGCTTTCCGAAACACGAAAGCGATGAAACCGGATCGAGTCACGGATGGCCTGTGCCAGCTGACTGCCCAATTTGTCGCTGACCCCCGGCAGCAATACGGCAAAAGCATCGTCATTGAATTGACAGACGACGTCGGATTCTCGCAGGGATCGGCAGAGGACGCGTGCCATCTTCCATTGCAGGATCTGAGCATCTTTACCGAGCCGTCGGATGAGTTGAGTGAATTTCTCGATTTTGATCAGCAGTAATCCGCTCTGTGCGTCTTGCTGCTCTCCAACGTCGAGCATTTTGCGCAGATTCTCGTCGAAGGCCGTCCGGTTTGGCAGGCCGGTGGTTTCCGATTCGGGTGACAAATCCCAATTCAGCTCAAGCACTTTGCTCTGGTAGGGGCGCAGCGTGGTTTCGGCTTCGAAATTGACCAGGGCTTCGAGTTCGTCCGATGTGATCAAGTCCAGCAATTGGTTGCAGCGGTCCTGAAGTTGTCGCAGGTCGTCGTGCGTCAGTCCGGTGCTGCGTGTCTCGTGGAGGTGAGCCGTCGATTGGATCAGATCGTCGAGTCCGCCGTTGATACGAGTGAGATATTCGTCAACCGCCGGTGTGGGCTGGCGATTCTGGCGCGTTGTCAACAATTGCGCCAAAGACCATCCGGCACCAAAGGCGGCGGTTGAGATGACGAGCATCACGAACACGCCTAGCCAGACCAGCCAGCTGTTTTCGGCAAGCAGTGCTTGAAGATCCGCCATCCGTATCCCTGGCAGAGTGTATCATGGGTTGTGCGCTGTCCGATGCGGCCTGGAATGCGGAGTGGTACAGCCTGCGATCACCCACGCAATGCGAGAGTCCGTAACGGTCAACGGTCCGTGAATCGCGTCCACTCCCCGGGAAATTGTGATGCATGTCGGGCAGCGGACGCATCCACTCTAGCCCATGGTCCCGGCTTTGAGCGCGCAACGAGCGTCTGTGGACCCAGCCCGAGAATCGGTCCCGGACATACATTCCGATCGAAACGGATCTTACGATATGCGGGGTGCTGGCGGTTGCGATCGTGGAGCCGTCAGTGGCTTCAGGCGTCAACGAGCTGGACGCGTTGGAGTTGCGGCCGGTCGCGGTGCCCGTGGAAGAAACTCGAGGCTGGCAGCGATTTGCTGATCCTGTCCCGCAAATCGCTCGTGCTCCGATTCTGCCACACGGAACATCAACGCCGTCTGACGTCCCGATCGGTCAGCGCATAGATAGTAGATCCACCGGAATTTCTGTCCCGAGTTTTGTCCTTCTGCGACGATCCGGAAGCGAAACAATGAGCTGTTGGGGGCCGTGCTTTGGCCTTGTCCGATCCGTTCAAGCTGGTTCCCCAATGATTCTCGGATATCAGCGACGAATCGGGATTGAGGCAAGTGCTGGCCCGGTTGAGCTGCGGGCAGCCGGGTGATGTCGCATTGAGCCACCAATCTTCCTCGATCGAGCAAACGCAGGATCGTTGTGTCTCGACTTTGATGATACACGTGCCAGTTGCGCGTGTGTCTGAAGCGAATGCTCTCGGGAATAACGCAGCTGAGTTGTTGCATACTGAGGGGCGGTCTCAGCGGTATCGCGGCGGCCGCTGCGTCAGTCAGGGCCGGTACCGTGGGAGCGGGAGACCACTTGCAGACGACGTTGGCAGTGATGTTCATTCCAGGACTCACAGTTCCAGGCGTACGCTGTTCCGTCTGGGTCAGATGCAATTCGCGGAGAGACTGCAGCTGGAGGTCGAACAGACAGTAGCCGTCAAGAGTCAGCTTGGCCTTTGCTCCTGCGGTCGCCCCTTCGGCGGTGCCGTGCAGGTCGATTCGCGCCAGACCCTGCTTAACGGATTTGAGTTCACAAGTGATCTGGCCATTGAACAAGGTGTCCAAGTCGCACAGCATCTGCAGGCTCCAACTCGTGGCTTGCCATGTGTCGCCGACAGCGACCTGGGTGCGAGGTAACAGCGTCTGGATCGCCAGGCTGTCCCCAGGCACATTCAGGAGATCCAGATCATCACGGCGAAACAGATGTCGCGCGCTGAACAACTCGACACCGTCCGCTTGCCCGCTGGCGACAACCACCTTCAATTGGGGATGCAGTTGTAAGGATGTGGTCCGTTGGCCCACCTGTGTCCGGGACTCCGCCTGGTCGTAAATTCGGAGTGATCTGAATGCCGCGGCCCGGCGGCCCGAGCCCGGAAGTCTGCGTTCGCGATATCGGTAGTTTGCGGTCGAGGTCATCGTCCACTGGCTGGTTTTGGGAGCGTCGGGGTGTGTGTAGAACTTGCCGGCCAGCTTGATTTCGGACGTCACGGCAAATGTCGGACGGGCTTGGGGTGTCAGTCCGAGATCGTACCGGTCGGCTGATCTGGCAATGGAACGGCATGCCACGACACCGCAGACCGCACAGCAGAGGGTCAGGCAGACGCGCAGGCCACGACAACAACGGCCGTCCGGGTTCCTGTGCATAACACACATCTCCTGAAATGATGATTCCGTTCCTTCAGGGACTTGCGGATTCGCACCTCTGGCCGATTCGCGGCCGTCAGTCCTGGACCAGGCTGCGATGACCGGCCAGCATCTCGGACACGCGGCAGATGCCGTCCACGTCGAGATCGAGCGATTGCAACAACTCCGCACGGTCTCCGTGTTCGATGAACCGGTCCGGAATGCCCAGGCAGCGGATGCGGTCGGTGGGCAGTCCGTCGGCATTGGCAGCCTCAAGAACCGCGGAACCAAATCCACCCGCGAGCGCGTTTTCCTCGACCGTGATCACGAACTCCGTATTCGTGATTGCCCGTCGTACGGCGGACAGATCAATCGGTTTGGCGAACCGCATGTTGACAACGCCGACGTCGAGTCCTTGGGATTTGAGTCGTTCAGACGCTGCCAGAGCGTTGTGCAGCAATGTTCCCAAAACGAGTAGGGTGCCGTCGGTCCCTTCGCTGATCGTCTCGGCACGGCCGAGTTCAACGGGTTGTGGCTCACGCTTGACGGATTCCACGGCTGCCTTGGGGTAGCGCAGCGAGCACGGATGTTCACAGGCGATTGCGAAATTCAACATCTCAGTGACGTCCAATTCATCTCCGGGGGCCATCACAATCATGTTGGGAAACACCCGCATGTAGGACACGTCGTAGGCCCCGTGGTGAGTGGGGCCGTCGGGGCCGCACAGCCCGGATCGATCCAGACAGAAAGTGACGGGAAGATCCTGTAAGGCAACTTCCTGAAAGATCTGGTCAAAGCTCCGCTGCAGAAACGTGCTGTAGATGTCCACAATCGGTTTCAAACCGGATTTGGCCATCCCCGCGGCGAAGGCGACCGCATGGCTTTCGCAGATTCCCGTATCGAAAAATCGTTCGGGAAAATCCTTTCGAATCGGGTCGAGTTTGTTGCCGGCACACATGGCGGCGGTGACGACGACGACTTGTTCGTCGCGCTGCATGCTGTCGTAGATTCCCTGGCTGACAACGTTGGTGTATGCCCGAGAACTGTTTTGCGGGTTGGTGACGACTTCGTCGTGTTCCGTGATGGAAAATGGTGGAGGCGTGTGGAATTTCACCGGGTCCTCACAGGCCGGTTTCACTCCATGTCCTTTTTCCGTAAACACGTGCAGCAGCACGGGGCCCTCCAGATCCTTGACCATCTGCAGGTACTCACTGAGCGAGACCAGGTCGTGACCATCAATCGGTCCCACATAGCGAAACCCCAGCTCCTCAAACAGCATTCCACCTTGGAACAGCGTCTTGACGGCCTCTTTCATTTGGCCAAGTGCGTGCTCCATGGATTGTCCGACCAGGGGAACTTTGTTCAGCAGCCAGGAAACATCACGTTTGATGCCGCTGTACAAAGGAGCGGTGCGGGCCTTGTCGAGATAATGGGCCAGCCCTCCCACGCGAGGGCAGATTCCCATTTTGTTGTCATTCAAAATGACCAGCAGGTTCTTTTTCAGACCCACCGCGTTGTTAAACGCCTCGAAGACCATGCCCGACGGTAACGCTCCATCGCCCAATACCGCGACCGCCTTGCGACCGCTGGTGTCCAACAGGTCGTCACCCGTCTTCAATCCCAGCACGGTTGACACACTGGCACCGGCATGTCCGGTCATAAACAAGTCGTAAGGACTTTCGTTGGGATTGGGATAGCCCATCAATCCGCCGCGTTCGCGGATCGAGGCGAAGTTCTCGTAGCGACCCGTGATGAGTTTGTGAGGATAGATCTGATGACCCGTGTCCCAGATGAGACGATCCTGCGAAAAGTCAAACACCTGGTGCAGGGCCAAGCACAATTCCACGACGCCCAGGTTGCTGGCGAAGTGTGCCGTGCGGTCAGAAACCAGGTGACACAGCGTTTCGCGGATCTCTTCCGCCAGTTGTTTCAATTCCTCGACCGTCAGGTCCTGGATGTCCAGAGGCGAACGGATCTTGGAAAGCAGTTCAGCAGGCATCAATTGTCTCTTTCCACAACAAATCTGGCCAGCATTTGCAGAGGCCGGCCCGCGTCACCGAGGGGTTGAATCCAGTGACATGCTTCGGCGATTAACGTATCGGCGCGCTCACGACTCTGTGACTCGCCGAGCAAGCCTGGATAGGTGAGTTTGCCGCGCTCTCCGTCTTTACGTACCGCTTTCCCCATTTTGTCCTGGTCACCGACGGAATCCAAGAGATCATCCATTATCTGGAAGGCTAGGCCGACACATGCACCGAATTCACGCATTCTTCGGATCGTATCGGTGGTTGCCAGGGCGATATGGGCACCCATGGCCACGGCGGCGGTGAGCAGTGCGCCGGTTTTTCGGCGATGGATCGATTGCAGATGATCGACTGTCCGCGGTCCACAACCGCCATCCGCTTCCAGATCGGCGACCTGGCCGCCGACCATGCCGCAGGCGCCGGCGGCCGTTGCCAATTCGCCGCAGCAGGCTGCCGCCACAGCCGGCGGCTGAATGTCTGTGGACAAAACCTCGAAAGCGCGCGTCAGCAAGGCATCACCGGCCAGGATGGCCAGCGCTTCACCAAACTTGACATGATTCGTCGGTTGCCCGCGCCGCAGGACGTCATCGTCCATGGCGGGCAAGTCATCGTGTATGAGCGAGTAGGTGTGCAGCATCTCGATGGCGCAGGCGGCCGGCATCGCGGCCTCCGGAGCGGCTCCACAGGCTTCCGCTGCCAGCAGCACCAGCACGGGCCGCAACCGCTTTCCACCTGCGGTGACACTGTAAGACATGGCGGCCTGAAGCTGTGCGGGGCAATCGGCGGAAACGTCCAGGTATTCCGTGAGTCGCTGGTCGACGTGCTGTCTCAAGGCTTGCCATGATTGTTCAAGCTGAGACGCGGGTGCTGCCATGCTGGAACCTGTCACGAAACGATGAATGCCCCGCAAATGCCGGGAATGTCCTCAGGTCGAAAAAGGCTAACGGATGCCTCTCCTGCCGACAAGAGCGACTCGGTTTGGTTTTGCCTTGAATGCCTCGCCCAGCGAGCAAGACGCAGGTCAACAGTGATCAGGACGCCGTTGAACTGTCTCCAGCGGCCAACACTGCGGCCACTCGGCAGGCTGCGAGGTAACTTTCGACGTGCAGTGTTTCTTCCACTGTGTGGATTCCCGCCTGGCCACAGCCCAAAGTCACAGTGGGTAGTCCACGAGCGATCAGCCAGTTGGCGTCGAGTCCTCCGTTACATGACCGTGTTTGGGGTTCGAGCCCTGCCTGAGCCACCGCATTCAACGCGGTCCGCACCACGGGCAGACGCGACGAAAGTCGAAACGCCTCATACTTCAACGTGCTCGAGAAATGCACCTTGGCTCGGCGGCCCTCCGACGACGGGAGTTGCCGGGCCGCTTCGAGCAGCGCCTTCCGGAACGCGTCCACGATGCGTTTGCGAAAGGCCCGTTTGTGGCTACGGACTTCGGCCAGCACTTCAACGCGGGGCATGACCACGTTGGTGGCTTGGCCTCCACTGACAACGCCCAGATTGCTGGTCCCCGAATGCCGCCCCTTACAGATCAGCCCCAGCCAGCCGTTGTGGTTCAAATCTGTCATGGCCAGCGACAGAACCGACAACGCATTCACTCCCTGCTCAGGGTGTGCTCCGGCGTGGCTGGCCACTCCGTCAATCCTCATGTCCACATGGTCGCAGCCGGTGGCTGCGATGACCGCCGTATTCGGGGCTCCGCCATCCCAGTTGAAGCACAGCTTGGGTTGGCTCAGAGCCGACAGACTGACATGCCGGGCTCCAACCAGTCCCACCTCTTCCTGGATGGTCCATAACATCGTCAGAGGGGGGTGTGGCCGGTCGTGACACAGGATGTCGCGCACACTGTTGAGAACCACAGCGGCACCCGCTCGATTGTCGCCTCCCAGCGCGGTTTCCGGGTCGGCCGACCGGATCAGCGCGCCGTCACGCACGGGTTGAGAGCCGACGCACAGCGGAACGGTGTCCATGTGTGCCATCAACAGACGCCGTGGACCGCGGAATGTGCCCGGGAGTTTGACGATCAGGTTCCCCGTCTGTCCGCCGTGTGGGCTGCGGCGATGGGCGCCGTCAAAGCGAATCTGCGCGTCGCGGACGCCCCACTCCAACAACCGCTCGACAATGAACTGGGCAATCGCTTTTTCTTCGCCGCTCTTACCGGGAATTGCCATCATCTGCAGAGCGAGATCCAGACCGTGCTGTTCCTGGGCCGCGATGTGTTTGGGCATTCTCAACCTCGACTCAGGGGGTCCTGCAGAGCACACTGGCAGATTTCTGATTTTGCACGGCCCGACGCATGTCGCCTGCGAGAAAGGTTGTAACGATCGCAGCGCATTCTAGCAAATGGTCATCGCAGCGGTGGTCGGACTTGTCACACAGCACCAGGTTGCCCGAAACTGTGTTGGACTGCGGGAGTGAAATCGGGCGACCGCCCGAACGCCCGGGCAAGGATTTGGCAGCATTGACATGCGGAGAAGCCCATGACAGAGAGCCTCGCAATGCACCTTGCGGATGATGCTGAGCGGATTCAGGCGTTCGAAAACGTGCATGAGTTCTGGGACGGCGGTCGCACCCTGGAAGAACATCTCGCCTGGAGACTGCAATCCCCGCAACATCGTTGGGCTGACTGGTATGTTGGTTGTCTGGATGGTCGCGTTGTGACCTCTTTGGGAGCGTATCCCATACGGTTGCGTTCGGCTGACGACGTGTTGAACGGCATGGCCGTGGGGGCTGTGCACACCGTGCCCGAGTTCCGCGGTCGGGGACTGGCTCCCCAGCTGCTGAACTGGGTTGAACGACACCACACGCGGCAAGGCACCCAGTTCAGTCTGCTGTTTTCCGACATTGATCCCGACTACTATGCGCGATTGGGCTACCGCGCGTGTCCGAGTTGGAACGGTCGCTGGCAGCAGCCGTCTCCGGGAGATGCGCCGGCGATGGATGGATGGACGTTGCGGGAGTTTGATCCGGCCGCGTGTCTGGCGGAGTTGATGCGCTGTTACAGCGCCTGGCAGCGGGGGGTGCCCGCATCGGTCGAGCGGGATGCTGATTATTGGGGCTACCTTGCCGGTAAGTCTCAGGCCGATCGCTGGGTCTGGTTGATCGATGACGGTGGCCGACAGCGAGGCTATGCGGTGTGTGCCCGGCGGGGGCAAAGTACCCTGTTGCGAGAGGTGTGTGCCGATCAGCGGGATCCGGAACTGACCCGACTGCTGCTGACTCGATTGGCGGAAGAACTGGGGCCACGGCAGTCGACGGCATTGTACGGATGGGTGCCGCAGACCGAACCGTTTCTGGGTTTATTCGAGATTGCGGCGCGCACCGTTGAGATCACGATGATCAAGTGGTGCGGCGTGGAAACCCGGTTGCCGCACGGATTGCTGGCGGCGGCTCAGTGGCTGCAGGAGCTGGATCACGTCTGATCGAGCAGTTTCCTCGCTCAAATGTGGCCGTTCCGGTCTGCTGCCGGACGGCAATCGGCCCGGTGTGAGTCTCCAACGCCTGCGTTGATGTTCCGGTGGTCAGAATACGCCGCTGAGCAGGTCGGAAAGCGACGCAAACAAACTCGGATTGCCGTATTCCGCCCTGTCACACTAGAATCCCGCCGATTGCTTGCTCGACTGTGGAGTGATGTGGAGTGATTCTGTGTGCATCGCATGATCCGCGCCCGTTTGGCAAATCTGAGATATCTGGCATTTGCTGTCATTTTTCTGGCGCTTGCCGCATGTGCGTGCGAGGTGGGGCTGCGTGCGCACACTGTGCTGTATCCCAGTCAGCAGCAGATTCACTCGGCCAACCAGTTGTTGATCAGATCAACATCAACCTACCACGAACTGCGTCCTTTGCAGTCCGTCGAGGTGCTGGCCAGCGGCGATCGTCAGCCGGTGCTGCTGAGCACCAACAGCCTGGGTTTGCGGGGACGTGAACCTGTGGTCCCCAAACCTGACGGTGTCTTCCGGATTGTTTGTCTGGGGGATGAGGCGGTGCTGGGAGCCGATGTGGCCCAGTCAGAGACGTTTTGCGAGCGTCTGCAGGCATTGATGGGGAACCACACTCAACGGCCGGTTGAGGTGATCAACGCCGGTATTCCGGGGTTCTGTCCGATATTGTCCTACCTGCAATTCCGAGCCAAGCTCCAGGGATTGCAGGCCGATGTTGTCCTGCTGCAGTTCGACATGTCCGATGTTTTTAACGCGGGCATCTACCGTCGTTACACCCGAGTCGACCGCCGTGCCGGTTCGATCAGCTGCCCACACCCGGGCATCAAGCAAGTTCCCGGTGGTTCCTGGAAGGGATGGTATCGGGAGTTTCGCACGATTCGATGGTGTTTTGATCGGCTGGGACACGTGGTGTCGGACGTGCCAGACGTTGAGATCGGTGCAGCCGATTCCGGCTTGGCCCAGTACCAGTGGCTCCAACAGGAAGCGGAGATCTGGCAGCAGGATTTCGAATTGGCATTGAGGCCGATCGCCGACCTGCAACAACTCACCGAGGCAGCCGGAGCGGAATTGGTGGTCAGCGTAGCGCCGACACCCTGGCAATTGGCCTATCAGTTGCGTGGAGCCGCGCAGGGCGGACGGGACCATCCCGCCCTGGGACGGCGTCCGTTCGACATGCTGCAGGACTACCTGAAATCCCGGCAAATCCCCTTTTTAGACGCTTCGGCCAGCTTTTTGAGCAGTCCCAGCCCGCGGCGGCTGTTCCTGCCCGCGGTCCCGCGGTTGAGTTCTGAGGGACATGCTTTGCTGGCCCGGCAGTTAAATACTTGCTTGTTACGCAATGTTCCCACGCTGCGTGTGCAGCGGGTCGTCCGGGGTTCCGCCCATTGAATCCGGGGTTCCGCCCGGCTGGGCAGACCGCGTCCATTCCCCCCAGGGCCCGCCAGCGGGGGCGATCGCACATTGACAGTACCGGAAAGTTGCCGGATACTTCGCCAGCCGCAAAACTTGGGCTGTCGTTGCGTGAACGCCCGGCGACCTCGGCATGTGTTTGAGCGAGTATTCCCAGTGGACGATTTGACCGATTTGGCGGCCTATGCCCAGACCGTAGCCCGGCGGGCACGTGGTGCGTCACGCGTCTTGGCAACGGCCACAGGCGATCAGAAAATCGACTGGCTGCGGCGGGTTTCCGAGTTGATTCGCACGCGTGGGCCGGCGTTGATGGAGGCCAACGGACGCGACATCGCGCGGGCTCCCGAATTTCAATTGAACGCGGCCTCGGTTGATCGATTGCGGTTGGACGAGCGGCGACTCACCGCGCTCGCCGAAGGTGTTGACGCCGTGGCGCATCTTCCCGATCCGATCGGCGAAATCCTCGATAGCAACATGCGGCCCAATGGACTGCTTGTCACACGCGTCTGCGTGCCGCTGGGAGTAATTTTCTTTATCTACGAATCGCGTCCCAGCGTGACCATTGATTCGGCGGCACTTTGCGTGAAAAGTGGAAACGCTGTGATATTGCGGGGCGGGAAAGAAGCCTTTGACAGCAACCGCGCTCTGTATCAGTTGTTGCGGGAAAGTCTGGACGACACGGGATTGCCCGGCGATGCGGTGCAGTTGGTCGAGACCACAGATCGAGCGGCGGTTGGATATTTCCTCCGCTGCGGGCACGACATTGACGTGGCCATACCCCGGGGCGGCAAGTCATTGATCGAGCGTGTGACTTCCGAGGCTCAGATGCCCGTAATCAAGCACTTCGACGGTGTGTGCCACGTGTACGTCGACCGGTTCGCAGACCTGGATATGGCCGAAGACATTGTGGTCAATGGTAAGTGTCAGCGACCGGGAGTATGCAATGCCACGGAATCACTGCTGGTGCATGGTGATGTGGCTGACGCGTTTTTACCACGCATCGGTTCCGCGCTGCGAGAGCGTGGAGTGGAACTGAGGTGTTGTGCCAAGTCGCGTCCCTTGCTGCCCGTCAGCGAACTGGCTACCGAAGCCGATTTTCGCACGGAATACCTGGATCTGAAATTGTCGATCAAAGTTGTGGACAGTCTGGAAGATGCCATCGCTCACATCAACGAATTCGGTTCGCACCATACCGACGCCATTGTGACTCGGGACTCGATGTCCTCTGACCGGTTTGCTCAACGTGTGGATTCTGCCGCTGTGCACTTGAATGCCAGCACGCGATTCAACGATGGGGGCGAATACGGTCTGGGAGCGGAGATCGGTATCAGTACGGACAAATTTCATGCGCGTGGCCCTTGCGGGCTCCGCGAACTCACCAGTTACAAATACGTTGTGCGCGGTCAGGGGCAGACGCGCGATTGAGTGATTCGGTCTGAGCTGATCGAGTCTGGAGGTGGACTATGGCTGATGTTTTGAGTCAATCGGAAGTCGAAAGCCTGTTGGCGGCCCTGGATCCGGGTGGGGAGCCCGGTTCTTTGAGCGCGACCGGCGAACGGGGAGATACCGGCAACACGCAGATCAATGTCTACGACTTCAAACGGCCGGAACGTGTCAGTAAGGAGCAGATGCGGGCATTTCAGGTTTTGCACGAGGGCTTTAGTCGAGAATTTGGCGCGGCGCTGAGCAGCATGCTTCGGAACATCGTTGAAGTCAAACTGATCAGTGTCGACCAGCTGACCTACAGCGAATTTGTGTTCAGCCTGGAGAATCCCACCTGTTTCAACCTGTTGGAATCGGCAGGGCTCGAGGGCCATGTGATTCTGGATCTGAGTCCATCGCTCATTTTTCCGATCATCGATCGCTTGCTGGGCGGCGGCCGCAATCTGAGACACAACGCACCCGCGCGTCCATTGACCGAAATAGAATTGAGACTGGCCACCCGCATCACGAAACTGGCCATGAAAACACTGACCAATGCCTGGTCCAGCATCGTCGATCTGGGATTGCGCGTGTCACAGATCGAAAGCAATCCGCAACTGGTGCAAATCGTGCCTCCCAACGAAGTGATTGTCCTGGTCAGCTTTGAGGTCACCATGGGGGACATTCGTGGCATCATGAATCTGTGTGTCCCGTACAACGTGATTGAGCCACTCTCGTCAAAACTGTCATCTGATACCTGGTCGACTTATACCAAGCAGGACGACGATCCCGAGCACCAGCGTTTGTTGCAGGCGAGTGTGAAATCGGCGGAGGTCGAGATACTGGTGAATTTGGCCAGTACGTCACTGACCACCGGTGAAGTCTCGAACCTGGCCGTGGGAGACGTCATCATGACAGAAAAAGAAGTGGTCTCGGAAATCGATGTGTTCATCGAGGATCGGTTAGTGTTCCGGGGGCATCCGGGCACGCACAGAGGCCAACGCGCCGTGCGGATCACCTCGGGCAATCTCCGCAGCGCAGCGGGCCCGGATTCGAGTTGACATAATCGTGAATTCCGGCTGACTTGGAGCCCAGGACGATTGTCGGTGCCTGTGTCGCGGTCTGCTGTCCGAGGTCAATGCGATTCCGCATGGCAGCCATCGGCGGTGGGTCGGTCAACTCGACAGGGCGACAATACGGGCTGTGCGGTCGCTGGCGGCTGAACCAGGGGCCGGTGCGCGTGTCGAGGGGGACCTGTTTCAACAAGGACCTCACTTTTTTGGCCGTGTGTGCTGGCATCTTTCGACCGGGTTTCGCTATACTGACCGCGCTGACGACGCTGACAGGTCAAATAGCCGGCGGATGCTGAGCGCAGAGGAATCGACGATGCCCAAACAGAAGACCCACAAGGGGATGAAAAAACGGTTCAAATTGACCGCTTCTGGGAAAATTAAGCACCGTAAGGCGTTTCGTGGTCATCTTTTGAGCCACAAGAACGGCAAGCGAAAGCGTCAGCTGCGACAAGATGGAGTGATTGATACTCAGGCCGCGGCCATCATTCGGTTGGGCCTGCGTCCGGGGGAATGACATTGAGCGGTCAGGCGGGTGCGGTCGAGTGACCGGACAGCCGGGCAGCCACGGGTACCAGACAGAGCTGTAGGCAGAGATGACCAGGGTTCGTTTAGGAACAGCGCGGCGTCGTTCGAAGAAGCGATTGTTCAAGGAGGCCCGCGGGAATGTGGGCGGCCGCAGCAAGCTGCTGAGGACCGTCAAAGAAACGGTTGTCCGTTCGCGCGTCTATGCCTATCGCGACCGCCGCAATCGGAAGCGGTTGTTGCGCGCACTGTGGATCACGCGGTTGAATGCGGCCTGCCGGCAGCGTGGGATGTCCTACTCCAGTTTCATCCACGCGTTGAAGGCGGCTGACATCGACTTGAACCGCAAGTCGTTGAGTGAACTGGCGATATCGGACCCGGCGATCTTCGACGAGATCGTAGCGGCCGTCGGCGTGTCTCAATAGGCGGCGGCCGACGTCATGGACGCGATCACAGCCCTCGATGACTGCGAGAATTCAGCCCTGCAGGCGTTCCAACAGGCGTCCAGCGTTTCCGAGTTGGAATCCGTGCGTGTGCAATTTCTCGGCAAGAAGAATGGGCAGCTGCACGCGCTGCAGTCATTGCTTGGCCAGGCCGATCCTCAGGAACGTCCCGCCTTGGGAAAACGTTTCAACGAGGTCAAGCAACGGGTGTCTGCAGCCTGGGATGCGCGGCGTGTGGAGCTGGAATTACCCCAGCAGAAACAAGATTCTGTGGACGTCACGATTCCCGGTACGCCTCTGCCCTTGGGGCGATGCCATCCCCTGACTCAGACGATCCAGGAATTCAAGGACTTGATGGGCCGTTTCGGGTTCACAGTTGTCGATGGACCAGAAATCGAAGATGAGCATCACAATTTTGCTGCCTTGAACATTCCTCCTCATCATCCGGCATGCGATCCCCTGGACAATTTCTATTTGGCCACCGCACAGGCCAGCAGCGGTGCCAGGTTGTTGCGCAGCCAGACGTCCACGGTCCAGATTCGGGTGATGGAGCACACCAGCGACCCTGTGCGCATCGTTTCCGTGGGGCGCGTCTATCGTCCGGACACGATTGACGCCACGCACTCCTGCATGTTTCATCAAATGGAGGGGCTGATGGTGGGGCCCGATGTCAGCATGGGCCAGTTGAAATCCACGCTGCGGATGTTCGCTGAAGCCTACCTTGGTCGAGAAGTTCAGGTGCGATTCCGGCCTTCGTTCTTCCCCTTCACGGAACCGTCGGCTGAAGTGGACATGCTGTGGGGGCAGGATTGGCTTGAAATCGGCGGTGCCGGAATGGTGGATCCCAACGTGTTGACGGCGGTGGGCTTCGACCCGGAGCAATTCACCGGTTTTGCCTTTGGTCTCGGCGTGGAACGCTTCTGCATGCGGCGGCACGAGATTACCGACATTCGTCGATTCTATGAAAACGACGTCCGGTTCCTCAGACAGTTCTAATCAGGACCCACTCGAAACGGGCCCCCCAGAGGATATGTGGGTTCCAGGGCACCGGCGCGCGGCATCCTACCCGCAGATTCTCAGACCTCCGCTCGAGTCTCCGCGTCATCGCGCACGGTCACACAGTGGATCTTGCCGCCACAGTGCTTGCAGGCCACTTTCAGGCCCAGGTACTTGATGGCCGCTCGCAGCTCCTCGCTGCAGTGCGGGCACTGAGTATAGAAAGCTCGCAATCGCGATGACGGCACTTGGTGCTCGAAAGGCTGTTCACAGAATTTGCAGCGGACTTTCTTGCCGACGTATTTGCCGGCGATTCTCAATTCGTCCGAGCAAGTTGGGCAGGTGATGTAATGCCCGTGCGGCTCGACTTCAATCATGCTCGCGATTTCCTCTAGGGGAACGAACGCCGGCAACTCCACACTGTCGGTCTGCAATTCCGGGTTCAAAAGGCTGCGACAGGTCTGGCAATGCACCAGATTCTCGGGCATCGACTCTCCGCAATCAGGACACGGTCCACCGGGCCAAGCAGGCATGTTGCTCCTCTCAATCAGAATCAACCAACGAAATAAATTGGTCGTGGTTCGACTACGGGTGCGAACCGAGGGGAAAGCGCCGAGGCCCGTACGGCAAACTTCATCCAGTACTGTCATCCATGGAGTTCTATTATTGACATGTTATTCTGATTTTCCAATACAGAATATTCTGTGAAATGTGCGCAAGTACAGCCGTCCATTGGCCACGGCCGGTGTGGAATGGCTGGGATCGCCCAAGGGATTGGTCGCAACACGCTGAAATTCGGGTGAGGCCGCCAGGACCACCACGTCTCCGGCTTCGCTCATACAATAGAGCTTGCCCGAAATGCAGATCGGCGATCCGCTAAAATTACCCCCAATGCGTTGCGTCCAGAGATTCTTACCGCTGCGCACATCCAGGCAGCGGACCACACCGTTGTCATTCCAGAGATAGATATGCCCCTGGTAAACTACGGGAGTTGGGACATAAGGCAGATTGCGGTCGATACGGTATTTGATGTGGGTGTCCGCCACCGCACCTGCGCCGTCGGGGTCAATGGCAATCAGCAGTTTGCCGACGCCGCCACCACCGCATGTGGCGGTGATCAAGCCGCCTCCATACACTGGCGAGGCCACGGTTCGTAACGGAAACTCGCCGGTGTACCAATTCACCTCTCCCGTGTCGGGTTTGAGACTGGTGACTCCGCTGGCACCGCTCACACAGATCAGTTGAGGATCCATTCCGGGTCGGGACAGCACAAAAGGTGTTGAATAGCTCGTGCGGCGGATCGATCGCAGAGCGCTCCAGCGCGTCTGCCCCGTGGTCTTCTCCAGAGCGACAACCGAACTGGGGCCTTTTTGGTCGTTGGGCAGGATGATCAGGTCCTTGTACAGGATGGGAGAAACTCCGTGTCCGTGTTGGCTACTGAACCGACCCAGGCTCCGCCTCCACAACAGGCGCCCGTCCAAGTCATAAGACGACAGCAGCAGACGTTCCTTATCTGCCAGTGCCACGAATACGGAGCGACCGTCCGTAACGGGAGTGCTGGACGCCCAACTGCTTTTCGAGTGCTTGTGGCTGCGATTCATTCCCAGCAGGCGTGACCAGAGTTCTTTTCCACTGCGGGAGTCAAGACAGTACAGATAGCGGAGAGCACCTTCTTCAATCGCGGACGTGACAAACAGTCGGTCTTCGTAGATCACAGGTGACGAATGGCCCAGACCAGGCAGGTCCTTTGACCACAGGTAATCCCCGGGACTCCAACGGCTCGGGATGCCGGTTGCATCGCTGAGCCCGGTTCCATTATCGCCGCGGTAACGCGTCCAGTTTTCAGACCAGACTGGCGTGTTGAGCAGCAACGCCAGTGTCCAGCCGCAAAGTAACCGCGGTATCCACACCGGGTTGACACGAAGCCCCATCATCCACGTTCTCCACAATTTCGGGTCAGTTGGCCCCGGGACTCAGGTCTCTGGGCCGCAGCGATGCTGTTGACCGCTGCCGATTGAGCCTGGACCCGATCAGCTCGTACCATGATCGATGCTGCCCGGAACTGCAAGACAACCATCGTTGGGAATCCAGACCAGCAACGACTGGTGCCCGAAAGCCTTGCATAGCGTACCAACTCTGGATTATTCTGTTGATAGTGGGTTCGGTCCAACATGCGCTCTTGTGTTGGTACGAACGCGCTCATGTCGCTCAATTGCTGTACAGGATGACAGATCCGGCCTGCCGATGTCCGAGGAATCCGTTCGAGAGTCTGCTGGGGATAAGGGCGCGATCGCGTACCTGGTCGTTCGTGAGGGAAACAGTTGGCGCGACGTCTTTCGCCTTGTTCCCGGCCAGGTGACGACGATCGGTCGCGCCTCGACGAATCGCATCGTGCTCCACGATGAAGTCTGCAGCCGCAATCACTGCGAGGTGTTTACCACCACCTCTGGCTGGGTGGTGCGCGACCTGGAAAGCCGCAACGGCACCGTCGTCGACCAGCTTCTCATCAAGGGTGACCATGAACTGGTCAGTGGCGCACTGATTCAGATCGGTGCCACAAATCTCGGATTCACGTTCGATCTGTCTCAGCCGTTCGCCGAGCTACCCGTCAGTCCGGAATCGCAATCGGATACGGCTACCGATCTGCACATGTGCGGCCCGTCCGATGGAGCACCGGCAATTGTCCGGCGAAAGCGGATGTCGGACTTCCGGTCCCCGCCCTCCGACGCCGACCCGGAGAAAATGACCAAGGCCCTGGCCGTGTTGTACCGCCTGGCACTTGACATGGGAACGGCGGATGATTCCAAGCAGCTGTGCGAAGTCGTGTTGAAGACTCTGCTGGTGGAAACCGGTGCGTCCATCGGTGCCATTTTGTGTTTGCCCGTAGCATCCGAACATCCCGCATCCGAGGACCTGCGGATCGTTGCTTACCGGTCCGGCAACGATCAGTCCTACGAACGCGTGTCGGACTACTTGTCGACCGTCGTGATGAAGGAGCATGAAGCGGTCTTGGCTCACGACATTCAGGCTCACGCGGACTTGGCCGCTCGAGAAAGCCTGGACGAGATTCAGGCCACCAGCGTCATTTGTGCGCCTCTGCGGGTGGAGCAGCAGTTGTTGGGAGTTGTCCATCTGTATGCGACCGAGACGACCACCCCACTGGTCGGCGACGATTTGGAATTCACTCTGGCCGTTGCCGACCAGTTGGCATTGGTCTTGAGCAATGTCCAGAACAACGAAAAGTTAACCAGAGGGTTGGCCAGCGCTCGCAGTCAGAATCGCAATCTGCGCGAACAGTTGGAAATGGCCAGTCAACTTGTGGGCGGCAGCGAAGCCATGCAGAACTTGCGTGAGACGACCAGCCGGATTGCGCAAACGGAGGCCACAGTCCTGATTCGCGGTGAAAGCGGAGTTGGCAAAGAACTCGTGGCCCGCGCGATTCACTTTTCCAGTCTGCGTTCCGATGGCGCGCTCGTGTGCATGAATTGTGCCGCCTTGAGTGAGAGTCTGCTGCAGAGTGAGTTGTTCGGTCACGAACGCGGGGCCTTCACGGGAGCGACAAACCGGAAGATTGGCAAATTCGAGCAGGCTCATCGTGGAACATTGTTCCTTGACGAAGTTGGCGAAATGGGAGAAGCGATTCAGGCCAAGTTTCTGCGGGTCCTGGAAGGCCACCGGTTTGAACGCGTGGGGGGGGAAAAGACGATCAGTTGCGATACGCGGGTGGTGGCCGCAACCAACCGCAATCTCGAACAGGCCGTTGTGGGAGGCACATTCCGCAAGGACCTCTATTTTCGCCTGCAGGTCGTGGAAATCGATGTCCCTCCGCTTCGAGACCACGCGTCCGACATCGCGGAACTTGCCGAGTTCTTCTTGAAACGCCTCAAGCTGAAGGTCAATCACGGGATACGCGGATTCACGGACGAGGCCATGCAGGCCCTGCGGGACTACGATTGGCCCGGCAATATTCGCGAGCTGCAAAACACGGTCGAGCGAACTGTGATCCTGTGCCGGGGCGAATTGATCGAACGGCAGGACATTCGACTCTCCGCCCTGGCCACGCCCAACGGTGATGCGAGTCCGGCACCCAGACCGTCAGAATCCCAGAAAATGACACTCGAATCCCTGGAAAAGCAGCACATCCTCGCGACCCTGGAAATGACGTCCTGGAACAAGTCACGTGCGTCACAAATCCTTGGTATCGAAAGATCTACGCTAGACCGAAAACTCAAGCGATTTGGAGTGAGCCGACCTCAGAACTGAGTCATCGGGCGAATTTTGGCGACGGCTGGCAAAGCTGTTTTTTTTTGTTGACTTTTTGTCCGCAGCTGGAAAGAATCAAACAACGTACTGCGTTTGACTGTCCCACCTATACTGTGACCTTCCTTAGACGAGCCGCCCCCCCCCTTGTGTTGTCCGCGATGAATGTTTGTCGTGGTGGGATGGCACTCTTTTTTGGATTGCCGAGCACTCTGGGGAGTTTATTGTTCGGACTAACTGAATTTCTTGTGCAGAATGAGCTTAGAGAGAGAAAATATGTTTTCGGAGTGTGAACTGGCGTTCGAGTCGGACCAAAGTGTTGTGGACTTTATCGGGGAATTCGACGTCGGAGGCGACGGCCACGATTATCGTGATCTGGGTTTGGAGCCTGATTTGGCTACGCCGGCTAAACCAGGTTCGGAAGCCAAAGTTCTGATGCTCGCCGCACGGTATGCGGCTGGCCTGCCGCTGTGGCACGATAGCGATTGCTACGATCACAGTCCCGGTGCCACAGCCCTGCTGGTTAAAGCCGGCGACGATGGCTGAAACCGAGTGACGCATCGAGCGTCATTTGGAACCCACCGCTGCTGCCATACAGCGGGCGATAAGGACAGCGGGCGATAAGAAACAAGGTCCCTGGGTGTTCAACCCTGGGACCTTTTCTTGTTGATCTGTTCCTGGAAGCGCCAGCCGATGGAACGCTGGCCGGCCGCCAGCGAGCCGCAGATCACTGCTGAATCTTCAACAGATGTGTGTCGGTGCGCAGCAGCAGAGCATCACCGGATACTCCGAATGATGCCAGAGTTCGTCCTGGCAATTGGTTGCGAGCCAGCTCTTGATAGGTTGTTCCCGGACGGATCACCGTAGTCTGGCCTGTTTCGCTTTGAAAATAGATCTTGCCATCCGCGAATAGCGGCGACGCCGAGTAGTTTCCGCCCAGGCGTTGGGTCCAGTGGACCTTGCCACTTTGAGCCTCCAGGCAACTGGCCACTCCGCGATCGCTGACCAAATACAGCTCTTGGCCTACGATCAGCATCGAGGGAGTCAAGGGCGCCCCGCGCTGGGTCTGCCAGTCGATGTGCGTCTGGGTGACGTCGCCCTGACCATCGGATTTGATCGCCAGCAGAGTTGGACGGTCGTAGCCGGTCGAAATGAAGACCCGTCCATGAGCGAAAACCGGCCGGGGTACGACCGAGTAGCCGTGATAGACCACCTTCCAGATCTCGGCGCCGGATTGCGGATCATAGCTCACAACATGGTTCGTTCCCGGCGCCACAATTTGTGTTTTTCCATCCACTTCAATAACCAGGGGCGTACTGAACGAGAATTTGCGGTTGCGGTCGATGGTGGGGCGTGCGCGTTTCCAGCGGACCTGGCCACTGTCGGCTTCCAGGGCGATCACGAACTGCATGTCGGAACCGTCACAACTGACGATCAGTGCACCGTCTACCAGTACTGGCGATCCACCATTGCCGTGTTGTGGACGGTAAACCAATTCCCGGGTGGCCCACTTGATCTGCCCGTCCAGTGTCAGACAGGCGGTCCCCAGAGTGCCAAAATGAACGAACAGATGTCGCCCATCCGTAATGGGTGTGGGGCTGGCATGACTGTTCTTGGAGTGAATCCTCTGTGTCTGGCGACCCGATTGCTGGAAAACCTCACGATTCCAGAGGATCTTTCCCGTGCTCCCGTTCAGACAGATGGCATGCAATGAGCGATCGAGCGGGTGGCCGTCCGTAACGGCCACGGCCGTGGTCAGAAAGACGCGTTCACCCAGGACGACCGGTGAGGACCAGCCCTGACCGGGAATGGCCGATTTCCACTTGATGTTCTCTGCGGCTCCCCAACGGGTTGGCAGGTTGCGAGCGGACGAATGGCCTTGTCCCGATGGGCCGCGAAATTGAGGCCAATCCTCAGCTTGGCTCACAGCACTGTTCACAATGCAGAAAATAATCCCGATGGCTGAAATCCGTGGGTGCATCGAAACGGACATCGGTGCTTCTCTCAATAGGCCAAGAATATCAACTCAACAGGAGACGCTGGTCTGGGTGGCCATGGGCGTCCGGCCCACGCTGCTGCCGTCAGGAAGGCTCGACGGCGGTGATTTCCATCGAGATCTGCCCGGTCGGAATCTCCACGTCCACTTGGTCGCCGACCTTCTTTCCGATCATTCCCTGGGCGATCGGGCTGGACGTCAGAATCTTCATGATCTCGCCATCGTAATCTTCTTCGCCCGGGCCAACCAGTTCGTATTGTTCCTCCATGCCATCGGACAGGTCTTTGACCGTCACGATGGATCCAAAATTCACCACACCCTTGGGCATCGTGGATTTGTCAACGATGTAGCAGTTGGCCAAACGCGTCTTTTCTTGATTGATCTTGGCCTGGAGCATGCCCTGGCGTTCGCGTTGCCCGTGGTATTCGGCATTCTCACTCAAGTCACCCTCGCTGCGAGCCAGGGCAATCTGCTCCACGATTTCCGGCATTTCGATGTCTTCATGTACGCGAATCTCTTCACGAAGCTTGTCATAGCCGGCTCGAGAAATCGGTTCCTTGTCCATCTTCAAGTCCTCGATCGGAATTTCGAGAGTTCAGTTGGATGGTTGCTGCGACGGACTCCAGGGAGTACTCCGAGAGACAATGGCAACCGATGCGTTTTGACCTGCCCTTTGACTACCGGCAGTATAGTGAACCGCTGCCGCCTACTCAATTTCAATCCAACGGCTTTCACGGGCGCTGAGTAGCACGGCGTCGCAGATTTTCTGAGTTTCCAGCGCCGTGCGGAAGGTGGGCTGTGTCCCATCACCGGTCTCGAGTCCTTTGAGAAAATCAGCCAGGGCGTTGATGAATGTGTGCTCGTAGCCGGTCGTGCATCCGGGCACCCACCATTTGTCCATATAGGGATGTTCGAAATTGGTGACATGAATCCTGCGCCATCCGGTGACGTGGTCGTCAACCTTGTCACCGGTGCCGGGGTTGGCGTATTCGAAGTACTCCAGAATGTGTGGGTCCTCCAGGTCGAAAAACAGCGAGCCATCAGCGCCATTGAGTTCCAGTGTGTTGTAGTTCTTGCGGCCGCGGGCGTAGCGACTGCTTTCAAACGTCCCCATGGACCCGTTGGCGAATCGCGCCAGGAACATACAGGCGTCGTCGATGCCCACCGGTTGGACTTCGCCGGTTTCGGCATGCATCCGCTGTTTGACAAATGTCTCGGTTGCAGCCGAGACGGAGCTGATGGGCCCGTTGAGCCAGATGGCGGTGTCGATGGAGTGTGCCAACAGGTCGCCGGTGACGCCACTGCCGGCCACATCCACATCCAATCTCCACAGAGTGTTGCCTCCTTGCGGTACGTCTTCCGCGATCGTCCAGTCCTGCAGATATGTTGCCCGGTAATGGAACGGTCGGCCAATCCGCTTCTCGTCCACCAGTTGCCTGGCCAGAGAGATGGCGGGCACGCGGCGATAGTTGTACCACACCATATTGGCCACGCCGGCCGACTCGACCGCAGCCACCATGGCTTCAGCTTCCGCGACGTTCATAGCCAACGGCTTTTCGCACAGCACCATTTTGCCGGCTTCGGCCGCCGCGATGGCGATGTCGTGGTGCGTGTTGTTCGGCGAACCGATGTCGATCACATCGATGTCATCTCGGGCAATCAGTTGTCTCCAATCGGTTTCGTAGGACTCCCAGCCCCAGTTCTCGGCAAAGTCCCGAATCTTGTCTTCTTTGCGGGCGCAGGCCGCCTTGAGCACTGGCTGGTATTCCAGTTCAAAAAACTGGCTCACTTGCCGATATGCATTCGCATGCGCGCGGCCCATGAAACCGTAACCGATCAGTCCGATGTTGAGTGGTTTTCCCATGGCGGAGTCTTTCTGATTGTCTGTCGTTGCCGGTTGTTCAGTCGGTTTCCGATTTGTATCTGCGGTTGGATCGAAACGCTGTGATTTCGGAGCCATCACGCGGACTACGATTGCTCAGGCGATCCGCACATGCATCTGCGTCGGCGGGCTGGTCAGAAGACGCCGTTCCAGCCGTGTGCTTGACGGACGTCGATCATGGAACTCAGGATGTCATTCCACGTCTGCGGCTGCATCAGCACTTCGTTGGGGAACATGCAACCGTCCCAGCAAATGTGTTGAAAGCGTTTGTGGAGTTCGTCCCCATCACGCATCCAATAGCCGGCCTGTCGAGGAATGTCCAGTTTGCCGTTGGGGTCGTTGGCCAGGCAGTGTCGACCGGTCTTGTCGTGTGACCCGCTGCCGTGCACGGTGGCATCATTCTGGGCGACATGAAAGTCGATGGTCCAAGGTCGCAGAGCGTCGGTCAACTGAGTGTAGGCGGCATCGAACTGGCTTTGGTCGTTCCATGCGAAGTCAGGTGGCAGCAGGGCGTCTTCGGGAGCGTTGTAACCCAGCAGGTAGAGCAGAGTGTGTGCCATATCGGCCTGAAAGCCCAACGTGTTCGGTCGGTCCACACGTTCCAGCAGATCAACCATGGTCTTCCAACTGTGCATGCCTCCCCAGCAGATTTCTCCTTCCGCAGCCAGACGTTCCCCGTGGTCGGCGGCGATGTCACATGCCTGCCGAAACGTCTCCGCAATCCGGTCCTGGTTTTCCGTGGGGGATTCCGCCCACTCACCGGGACTGCAGGCCGAATCAATACGGACCACTCCATACGGCCGGATGCCTAACTCACGCAGTGTGCGGGCAATCTGGCAGCCTTTCCGGACCTGAGTCAGGAATCGCGCGCGGCCTTCGGTTTCGTCCATCGCCGATCCACCATCCGTCGGGGGCCAGACCGGTGCGACCACCGAGCCGATAAACAGGCTGCGGTCCGATGCCTTGTCGGCCAACTGCTTCAAGTCATCGTCGGTGGCGTCGATGTTGATGTGGGGATCAAACAGAAACAGATCAAAACCATCAAAACGAACGCCGTTCACTTCGGCCGCCGCCGTCAGGTCCAGCATCGTGTCCAGTTCGATTGGTGGCTGATCCGAACCGGGTTCCTTGCCGACCACACCGGGCCAGGCTGCATTGTGCAATTTGGGATACGTATTCTGGGTTTGGCTGTTCATGCTGGGGACTCCTCTAACAGTTCAACCGGTTTCTTCGCAGATCGAACAGGGGGCAGTCGTCGTTCAAGACATGCATTCACTGGCGGGTGATCCCGGTCATGACTGAGCAGCACCTCGATCTGGACGTTTCAATGTCTGTGATCTCCCACTGCGGGGAGATCGTCAAATGTGTCGGGACCAAAATACCTCAATGCGACCAGCGGTTCGCTGCCAGTGTTCTGAATGGTCACTCCGTCACGCGCCGTACCGGCCGTCACGAAGACCTCGTCTTCGGTCATGGCTCCGTAGCGAATCATCGCGGGTGTCTGCAGTCGCAGTTTGCCGATGTGTCCTTCGCCTTGAACCGTAATCCACCCGTACGCTCCACCATCTGTGATGCTGCAAGTGATGCCCGGCTGTACAGTGAGTTCTTTTGCAGAGAACAATTGGCGGCCGTCGACTGTGCCGTAGACGATCCAGCGGTCCACATACCCATCGGCCGCGGTGTCCGCCACCGGAATCGGCTCGAGATAGTGTGCGTCTTTGAACGAGGGATTCACGTTGGCGTCCCAATCGAGGGCGTCTACCAAGTACGCGTTGTCCTGATGCTTGTCTTCCGGGAAGTCCTTGGTCAACAACGAGCGTGGGACTTCGCGGCCTTCCACCAGTGATTGGTACATTCCGAACACGTCGCTGCCCCACTGCGGTTCATAGGTGACCAGGCTGCCGGGAGCGTGGAGCAGGCATGGGGGAACCAGCCAGCCCGTCCCTGGTTGCAGCCGATAAGCTTTGGATAGATCGAGAATGCCGTTGTCTCCCACGTTCCATCGGTCAAGACAATCCACGACATCCTGTTCGGTCGTTCCGGGCTCCAGCCCGAAAAACGTGTATGGGAAATTGTTGCCAATGGCATTGAGTTGCGGAGGGAAGTAGTAGGATTCGGGTTTGCCCTCCTGACCGACCAGAGCCGCCTGTTCCTGGTTCTGATGCATATGGTGGGGGATGGGCCCCATGTTGTCGAAGAATTTGCTGTAAACCGGCCAGCGGTTGTACGTTTCCCAAATGTGTTCCCCGATCAACTCAGCCCCCAGCGCCGAAACGGCATCGCGCAATGTGAACCGCTGGTTGTCGTGGACGCAATAACTCAGCCCTTCATCATCCGGAGCTCCTTCGTTGGCCGCCGATGTTGTGGACGCGAACCAACGTTCGTCGATGCCTCCCCGATGCATGCCCAAGGCATAATAATCGTCTGGGTGGAGCTTCAGGCGGCGGCCGGGTTGGAGAAAAGAACGGGGAACCCACGTCGGGGCCAGTCTCAGAATGCCCTGGCCCGCTGTCAGAGCCGACGATGCCAATTGCGCAACATCTGCCATGATCGCCTGTCTCTCCTCGTCAATATGGTGTCTATCTGTGCGAAGCGTATTGTCCAGCCGCGACGCCTTGAGTCGAGCCCCATTCATTCGCGAATTGATGCCTCACCATCCTGCGGCGCGGAAACGCACGTGAGGCTGAGGCGGCTTGCGGTCGCGCGGGAACCGAATGGCTCGGCACGCCCGACAGATGGCGACCATTGTTACCGTTTTGAATCGCTTTGAAAAGTTGGAAAGGCTAAGTTCGCCAATTTGTTATTCCAGGTCACCGTGCCGTTGCTGGGCACCGCTGGCGGGACGCGTGTGTCACGCCTTGGGATCCCGGGCGGTTCACGGGGGCTGGGTTTGTGTTTCCGGTGGCGAATGGCTTGCCGGGTGCCGTTCGCCACGTAGAATAGCCTCTCAAGGGATGGCCTTGCCTGTCGGGTGTCGTTCCTGATGCGATTGTTCCCGTCGGGTTCGCCAGCATCGGGCTGCGGAGTGGTGCTCCAGTGGCTGTCACGGTAAGCGTTTGGGACATGGGACGAATGATCATGGCAGATCGGGTTCGCGTGGCGATTCTCGGTGCGACCGGCTATACCGCGCTGGAGTTGATACGCATCCTATTGAACCACCCGCGTGTGACCCTCACAGCGTTGAGCAGCCGACGCGAGGGCCAGCCGGCCATTGCTGAAGTGCATCCCAGTTTGCATGGACGGTTGGATTTGCGGTGTGAACGGTTGTCACCCTCAGAAGTCGCAAAGCGAGCCGATTTTGTGTTCTGCGCTTTACCCCACGGTGCCAGTATGGCGGCTGTGCCGGAATTGCTTGCGGCCGGAGCACGTGTCGTGGATCTGAGTGCCGATTATCGCCTGGATGATCCGGCGGTCTATCAAACTTGGTATGGGTTGCAGCACACCGATGGTGACCGGATGGCGGCCACGTTGTACGGATTGCCGGAGCTCGGAGTGAAGGGCCTGCCCGATGCGGACCTGGTGGCCAATCCGGGCTGTTATACCAGCACATCGATTCTCGGACTGGCTCCCTTGTTGAGTCGGGGAATGATCGAGCCTTCGGGGATCATTATCGATGCCAAGAGTGGCGTCTCTGGTGCTGGGCGGGTTCCGAAACTGGAGACTTTGTACGCCGAGTGTAATGAGAGTCTTAGTGCCTACGCCGTCGGTGGGCATCGCCACACGCCCGAAATCGACCAAGTTCTCACGGCCGTAGCGGGAGCACCGGTTGAGGTCGTGTTTACTCCACATTTGGTTCCCATGCATCGTGGCATCCTGTGTACCATGTACGTGCGACCACGCGGTGAGTACACGGCCGAGCAGATGTTGGAGGCCATGCAGGAGTTTTACGCCGAACGGCCGTTTATCAGGGTTGTGGATCATCTCCCGAGGACCATTGATGTGAGTGGCACGAATTACTGCGACATGACCATACGCCACAATCGGGGTTACGCAATCGTGTTTTCGGCTACCGACAATCTGGTCAAAGGCGCAGCCGGAGTGGCAGTGCAGAACTTCAACCTGATGGCGGGATTCCCGGAAGCAACCGGACTGCTGTGGGCGAACTGAGTTGCCAAACCACGGATATAGGGCGAGTCACGGGGGAGAAGGGCCAGGTATGGCCGAAGTCAAGTTGCCTCGAGGGTTTCAAGCGGCCGGGGTGGCCTGCGGCATCAAGGCCGACCCGCTCTGCCGCGACCTGGCAATCTTTGCCAGTCAAGTTCCGGCGGTCGCCTGCGCTGTGTTCACGCAGAATCATGTTTGCGGAGCGCCTGTTCAGATATCGCGTGCGCGAGTTCCTGCAGACGATTGTCGCGCGGTCATTATCAATTCCGGAAACGCAAATGCCTGTACAGGACGTATTGGGCTCGATCACGCGCGAGAAATGACTTCCGAAGTGGCACGCTTGCTGCATTGCGAACCGAAGTCGGTCCTGGTGTGTTCCACCGGTGTCATCGGCCAGGAATTGCCCATCGAGCGGATTCGATCCGCAATACCTGCCTGCGTGGCAGAGCTTGACCCGACGGCTTCGGCACTGGAACATGCGGCGCAGGCCATGATGACAACCGACACGGTACCCAAGGTCGCGTCGCGCGAACTGCAGTCCCATGGTCAAACTCTGCGTGTGACCGGAGTTGCCAAGGGGGCGGCCATGATCGCTCCCAACATGGCGACGATGTTGGCGGTGATCATGACCGATGCGCGGCTGGATCGGGCAACCGCCGACTCGATTCTACGACAGGCGGTGCAGCGAAGTTTCAATTGCATCAGTGTTGATGGTCACACCAGTACCAGTGACAGTGTGATGTTACTGGCGAATGGCGAGGCCGGCAGTGCTCTGCGAGACGCAGAGGCTCTGGCTGGTTTACAACAGGCCGTGGACGACGTCGCGACCGATCTAGCTCAGGCCATCATTCGCGACGGCGAAGGGGCCGAGCATTGCATTACGATCGACGTACGTGGCATGCGCGAGCCCGGTGACGCCCATCGGATTGCCAAGACCGTGGCGGAATCCCCACTTGTCAAGACGGCGATTGCCGGCGCCGATCCGAACTGGGGACGCATCGTGTCGGCGATCGGCTACAGCGGGATCAAGGTGCGAGAAGAGGACATCACATTGCGGATCAATACGACGTTGATTTATCGTAGCGGAGCTCCAGTGGAGTACGATGCCGGCTTGGTATCGGAACAGATGCGCGCCAGCCGTGATGTGCACATCGATCTGGAATTTCAGCACGGTGCACACGATGCCAGGTTCTGGACAACGGATTTGACCGCGGAATACGTGCGACTGAATTCGGAATATACGACGTAGCGGCCACACGATCGGTGTCGTGCCAGTCGGGACGGTCACCCCGGGGACATGGCCGTGGGGATAGGGGTCGAGGGAATCTTGTGTTTGCGGGCGCGGAGACAGGTGAAGATCAGGTCCATTGACAGCGGCTGATCGCTCGGGCACAACCACACTCCTGATGCGACGAGCGGATGACTGGGCACGAGTAGCAGGAACCTAGAAACGGAGCTGGAGTGACGAAGCAGGATGGCAGTGACTGGGAGTCGTCGATCGAGGTCGCGACACGCGAAATTGGACAGGATTTGCTGAGCCATCTGGATCGTCGCGCACCATCGATATTCGAACGGCGTTGGTGGGAAGATCGCATTCTGTCACGCGCCATGGCCGACGAATCGATCAAGGTGCAGATGTTTCGCTTTGTGGATGTGCTGCCGATGCTGCGGAAGCACGAAGCGATTGCCAGCCACCTGCAAGAGTACTTCGACGAAGTGCGTGCGCATTTGCCATGGGCGGTGAGGCTGGGATTGGACATTTCACAACCCAACTCCGTGCTCGGCCGCGCGCTGGGACTGAACGCGAAGTCCAATGTGTTGAGAATGGCGAGTCGGTTCATTGCCGGGTCCGATGTGAGTGAAGTGCTGGATTCGGTCAGACAACTTCGCCGAGGCGGATACGCCTTTACTCTGGATCTGTTGGGTGAGGCGACAATCAGCGAACGCGAGTCGAACGACTATCTGCAAGCTTACCTCGATCTGATCTCCGAACTGGCGCCTGCCGTACAGCACTGGACTGCCAACGAACAACTGGACTTCGACGATCAAGACGAGATCCCCAGAGTCAATGTTTCGCTGAAACTGTCATCCCTTTACAGCCAGTTTTCGCCCGTGGATCCGGCCGGTACCGCTCAGGCCGTCAAACAGAGGCTCAGGCCACTGTTGCGGTCGGCGGCCGAGCACCAGGCACATCTGCACGTGGATATGGAGCAGTACAGCTACAAGGACTTGACTCTGGACATATTCAAAGAGGTGTTGCTGGAGGATGAATTCCGCGGGTTGCGGGATGTGGGCATCGTCGTGCAGACGTATTTGCCCGACGCCGCCGACGATCTAAAAGGATTGCTCGAGTGGGCGCGGCAGCGCGGAACGTCCGTCTGCGTACGGTTGGTCAAGGGAGCCTACTGGGACTACGAAGCCGTCGTTGCCGCACGCAACAACTGGCCGTTGCCAGTGTTTCGTCAGAAGTGGCAATCCGATCGCGAATTCGAACGGCAAACACGTTTTCTGCTGGAAAACCGTCAGTGGCTGCGACCGGCGTTTGGCAGCCACAATTTACGCAGCCTGGCACACGTTGTGGCCTGTGCCAGGCAATTGGGCGTTCCGGAATCAGCCTACGAAATTCAATTGCTGTACGGCATGGGCATGGAGCAGGCACAACTGTTTACCGAGATGGGCAATCGCGTCCGTGTTTACGCGCCGTTTGGACGATTGATTCCCGGCATGGCCTATCTGGTCCGCAGGCTGTTGGAGAATACGTCCAACGATTCCTTTCTGCGGCAGACATATTCTAGTGATTTGACCAGCGAGGAATTGCTGATGAACCCCGCAGAGATCGGTGGCGATCTGCCACAAGACGATGAAACTCCGTGCGATGGTTTCCAGAACGAGCCGCACTCGGACTTCAGTCGTGCCGAGATTCGCGAAGCCATGCAGTCGGCGATTGATGATGTGGCGTCGCAGTTTAACGAGGAGTATTCCTTGCTGATCGACGGTCGAATGATCGACAGCAAAGGCACAATCGTTTCAATCAATCCGTCCTGTAAGTCTCAGGTCATCGGCCGCGTGGCCGCCGCCACTCCCGATGACGTGACCGCCGCGATCGATGCGGCCCGCCGGGCTTTGGGCCACTGGTCCAAGACAGACGTGTCTCATCGAGCCGAGTATCTGGAATTGATGGCAGCCGAAATCAGAAACCATCGTTTCGAACTGGCAGCCTGGCAAATACATGAATGCGGCAAGAATTGCGTCGAAGCTGATGCAGATGTCGCGGAAGCCATCGACTTTTGCATGTACTATGCCGACCAGATGCGGCAGCTCGCACCGGCACGCACCAGCAATGTGGCTGGCGAAGACAATCATTACCTGTACCGCGCCCGTGGCGTGGCTGTGGTGATTGCGCCTTGGAATTTTCCGTTGGCGATCATGGTCGGCATGACAGCGGCCGCGCTGGTGGCCGGCAACACGGTTGTCATGAAACCCGCCGAACAGTCCTCGATCATGGCCGCCAAGTTCATGGAGATTGCGATCGACGCCGGGCTGCCGGATGGAGTGATCAATTTCCTTCCGGGAGTTGGAGAAGAAATCGGCCCGGAGCTTGTCGGTAGCCCCGATGTGGACATCATCGTCTTTACCGGTTCCGTGGAAGTTGGTCTCGAAATCAATCGTCTGGCTGCGGTCACGGACGCGCGGCAACGAAATGTCAAACGCGTGATCGCTGAGATGGGAGGCAAGAACGCGATCATCATTGACGACGATGCGGATCTCGATGAAGCGGTTCGCGGTGTGGTTCACAGCGCGTTTGGATACTGCGGACAGAAATGTTCGGCCTGTTCCCGAGTCATCGTGTTGGAAGACATTTACGATCTGTTTGTCGGTCGGTTGACCGAGGCGGTCTTGAGCTTGAAGGTCGGACCGGCTGCCGACCCTGGGACCTTTGTGGGACCGGTGATCGACGAGGATGCTGTGGAACGCATCCAAAAGTACATCGAGATCGGTAAGCAGGATACCGAGCCGCTGGTAGCCATCGACGTGAGTGAGTTGGCCGACTCGGGCCACTACGTGGGGCCACACGTATTCGGCGATGTGGCGGAAGATTCGCCACTTGTCACAGACGAGATTTTTGGGCCGGTCCTGGCGGTGCAACGGGCCAGTAGCCTGGATCATGCCCTGAAGCTGGCCAACGCGACCGCTTATGCCCTTACCGGTGGAATCTATAGCCGCAGTCCCACGAATCTGGAGCGCGCTCGAAGGGAGTTTCTGGTCGGCAATCTGTATCTGAATCGTGAAATCACTGGCGCGCTGGTTCAACGACATCCTTTCGGCGGCTTTCGCATGTCGGGGATCGGCAGCAAGGCCGGTGGCCCCGACTATTTGCTCCAGTTTCTCGTGCCGATCAATATTACGGAAAACACGTTGCGTCGAGGGTTCGCGCCGATCGCTGAAGCCGAGATTGGCGAGTGATCCGGTTGGGCTAGAATTGGAAATAGATGAACGGCCGGGCGTCTGCCTGAGCAAACGACAGTGTCGCTGCAGCGGCTGCGCCGAACAGCGAGGCAAACAGCCAGCCCGGAAGCTTGTGCAGGCTCTGCAATGGACGCAGTCGAGCGTTGAGCCAGTGCAACACCCACAAGGTGACCACGATGACCCCTGCGGTGCGCGGGAGAACTCGGGGACCCTGGTTCTGGAACCAGACGAAGCCGTCGAGCAGGCTCATGGTCTGGTGGTAAGCATCGCTCCGAAAGAAAATCCATGTCAGGCAGATCCAGTACATCGTGATCGCCCAGGCGATGACCAGCGGCAAGCGGATACGGGATTGCCGTTTCCAAAACTGGTAGGCCACCAACGCTCCTCCGTGCAAGGCTCCCCAAATCACGAAGTTCCAACCCGCGCCGTGCCAGAGGCCTCCCAATAGCATCGTCAGCAGCAAATTGCGCTGCGTTTGTGAAAACGTGCCTCGACTTCCACCGAGCGGAATGTAGAGATAGTCCTTGAGCCAGCGAGAGAGCGTCTGGTGCCAGCGTTGCCAGAAGTCGCGGATGTTGCGCGCCAGATACGGACCATGGAAGTTGGTCGGCAAATCATAGCCCAGCAGCCCGGCACACGCGGTGGCCATATCGGTATACCCCGAAAAATCGCAGTAGATCTGGATGGCGTACATCAGGACGGCCAGCCAGATGGCTGAAGCGCGGTAGGCTTCGGGAGTTGCGAATACGGGGTCGACCAACGCCGCCAGGTGGTCGGAAATGCAGCTCTTCTTTATCAGTCCCGCCAGGAACAGCGTGGTGTACGACCGAAAGTCGATCGTGGACAGTCGCTGCCGTTGCCCGAGCTGCGGCAGAAACTCCGATGCGCGGACAATCGGGCCGGCAACCAATTGGGGAAAGAAGGCCACGAACATCGCGAAGTCACGCAGAGAACGCGTCGGTTCCAGTTGCCGGCGATAGACGTCAATCGTGTAGCTCATGGATTGAAACGTGAAAAAACTGATACCCACGGGCAGGATAATTCTCCAGCTCGGAGCGGGCAGCGTCAGGCCCAGGCTGTGGCTGAAGGACACCGCGGAATCCACGAAAAAATTGAAGTACTTAAAGAACCCCAGGATTCCCAGATTTGAGATCAAGCTCACCAGCAAACACCGCGTTCGCTGGATCGAATCACTCAGATCAGCCATCCGTTTCGCCGCAAAGAAGTCGATCGCGGTCGAGAGAATGATCAGAAACAGGAACCGCCAATCCCACGCGGCGTAGAACACATAGCTGGCGATCAGCAGCCATGTCGACCGGGCAGGGCGGGTTCGCAAAATCCAATGGACCGCGAAAACCAGGGCGAAGAATATGGGAAACGGCCATTGAGTGAACAGCATGTGGCGTCAGTCAATTGGTGGTGGGGCTGGCACCAAGTGTGGTGAGATCTGATCAGCCAGGATGCGACTGAAGGCGATCGCTCCCGCATTGTTCAAGTGTCCGCGATCGAAATAGTGGTCCGGCCGATACAAATCGGAGAACCGGCGGGTGTGATTCAAAGTCACCACATCACGCAGCATGCCTTGTGATTTGAGGCAATTCAGAGTGGGAGTTCCCCAGCGAAGATTTGGAATGACGTAAATGGGTTTGAGTCCTCGACGCAACAACCAGGCTTGCTGGTCGCGCTGGGCTTCCATGTTGAAATGCGACAAGTCTCCAGCTGTTCGGTTCGTTTGATCAATGACGGAAATCTGCTCTAGAAAGATGGTGTAGTAGCGCTGCAGAAACCGTTGACGTCGTATGCGGAACAGGTCTCCGGTCTCGGAATCGAGGGACAGGAATCCGTCGCGCTGGCCGAGCCACGAATCGTCCCTGGTCTCAGCCGTGCTGTTGCGCGTCCATTCGTGCCAGCGGCGCGGCCCGTTACCGTGATTGCTGAACCGGCAGGCTGCCAGTGCCAGATGTTGTTGGCAGTTGAGGATTCGAGTCCACCAGGCTTGGTCACTCAGCCATTCCGTGCGACAGGCCTGCCATGTCGCGGGAAGTGTGTGCCAATCGACGGTTCGCGCATGAGACTCCAAGCCGACGGGCAGGGACGGTGTCCAGTCCATCAATTCGATGATCACGTACCTAAGACGTCGCGGTGGTGATGCGAGGACTTTGCGGAGCCAATGATTGAGTTCATGTGGTCGCAACGCTCCGGATCCAAAATTGAACGCCCGCAGTGGGGGTCGCTTCGCCAGATGTTCGCGGAATGCCAGCGGGTCAAAGCCACGGTAAATGCGGCTCGAACCAAAAAAGACGCAGTCGTAATCGTCACGGTGCCTGGCGAAATACCGTTGTTTGGCGGCCAGCAGACCGTCCGGTGGCAGCTGGGGACGCAGTGTTTCGGTCACCAGCGAAAAACTGATCGCGGCCAGCAGACACTGCCCGACGACACCGCCGATGGACTGGCTGGGTCGAGGTGGGATGGGATCGCAGGTCATCAGCCGGGATTCGAAAAAAAAGCCGGCCACCGTGACGGTTGACCGGCTTTGGGGATTTGAGGGTTGATGGCATCAATGCTGGAACAGGAATTCCTTGGAATTCAAGATCGCCCAGCCCACGTCTTCCAGGGCCTGTTTGCGGTCGCTGCTGGCCTTGATGTGCTTCTGGGCGGCCGCCAACTCTTCGGCAACCGGCTGGCGGGCCAGGGCGGCGAGGTACAGTACCTGGATGATCTCATCATCACTTTTCTTTTCGTTGATCATCCGAGCGATGCGTCCGTTTTTGTCTCGCAGTTTGTTGTGGACGACGGGCCCATTGATCATCTGCAGAGCTTGAGACAGGTTGGATTCGTTTGACCGTTCGCACTGGCAGGCCATTTCTCGCTGCGGCTGCCCGAAGATTTTCAGGAAATAGTGATCGGTTGGTGGATCGGCCAGTTCGACGGCACGCGTTCCCGGAGGTGCACCTTTAAAGGTCTCCGGAACATCGGTCACGGCACAGATGGCGTCCAGCAGTTGCTCGGCCGACAACAAACGCGTATTCGCATGCGAGTTGTAGACTTCGTCGTCCGCGTTGAAATCGTTCTTGCGGGAGCTCAGCTGGTAGACACGACTGGTCATGATTGTGCGAATCGTCTTCTTGCGGCTGAATCCATTCTTGACGAAGTCGGCCGCGAGTGCGTCCAGCAGTTCACCGTTGGAAGGCGGGTTGGAGTCCCGGAAATCATCGACGGGCTCGACGATGCCTCGTCCCATCAGATGTCCCCAGATGCGATTGACCGATGCGCGGGCGAAGAATGGATTCTCGGGGCCCGTCAGCCAGTCGGCGAAGACTTTCCGTCGGTCCTGGGTGGCGAGAACATCGACGTCTCCGGTCAGCAGCAGGTGCACCTTCATCGTCTGTCCTGTGCGCGGCTGCTTGATCTCACCTGAGTTGGTCGAAAAGATGATCTCCTCTTCGGCGGCCGCCCCGTTCTTGCGGCCAATCCGTGTGAACGCGGCGGCGATGCCGTAGTAGTTATCCTGACTCCAACGTTCAAAGGGATGGTTGTGGCATTTCGCGCACTGAATCCGAATGCCCAGAAACAACTGAGCTGTGGTTTCTGTGGCGTCGTTGGGGTCGCGGCTGGCGCGCCAGAAATTCGCAGCTGGGTTTTCAAAAACGCTGCCTTTGGCTGTTAGCAGTTGGTGAGCAAATTCGTTCAATGGTTGATCGTTCAGCACGCTGTCGTAAAGCCAGCGGCGGAATTTGTACACGCCAGCGGTTTTCAGTTTCTTGCTGTTGGATCGCAGGATGTCTCCCCACTTGAGCACCCAGTAGGAAGCGAAGTCTTCGGAGTCGAGAAGCTGGTCGACGAGTTTGGCACGTTTGTCGGCGTTCTTGTCGTTGGCGAAGGCTTGCGCCTCGGCGATCGATGGCAGTCGGCCGGTCGTATCCAGGTAAGCTCGACGCAAGAACTCCGTATCGCTGCACAGGTCCGAGGGGATAATCTGCAGTTGCTTCAGCTTGGCGTGCACGTGCTTGTCAACGTAGTTGTTTTCCGGAGGATTGTTCCATACAAAGCCTTCCACGTTTTCCAGGAAAGTCACCTGTCCGGTGGCCATTTTGTCCAGGTAGCGGGCCAAGATGGCCGTTTCGCCACGGCCAGTTTTCTCGACAAGTCCGGAGACGCTCACGGTGCCAACAGACTCATTGGAGGAGGTGAACACGGTGAGCGCCGTCAGGTCTTTGACTGTGCCGTCGCTGAAGTACCCGTTGACGATCAGTTGCTGACGTTCCGATTTGGGCTGCAGCACGCGACGGGGCGGCAGGACTTCGATTTTGGTCAGCTTTGGAACGGTCTCGGCATCCAGCTTCAGCCCTTCGGCAATCCATCCGTGGAGCGCTTGAAAGGACGGGTCCCCTTTCGTGATCCGGCGACCGCCTCCATGAGCCACCCGCATCATGGATTTCTTCAGGATCAGACTCTCCTCGGGCTGCATCCGATTGGTGCGTCGCCCAAAGTACTCCGTCCTCAATGTCAGGATGTCCAGAGGCGGGTCGAAGGCACGCAGCGAGAGACGGAAGCCTGCTTTTCCCGAGGGCGAACCGTGGCAGGCCCCGGCGTTGCATCCGGACTTGCTCAAGGCTGGCAGAACTTCATTCTTGAAGCTCACCGGATGCGGCTTTGCGAAACCGACAACGGTGACGGTGGCCTGAGCTTGCTGGCCTTCGTGGCTGGCGGTGATCTGTGCGGTACCGTCGCCAACGGGAATCGCTTTGGAATTCTCAATGCGAACGATTTTCTCGTCCGAGCTGGTAAATTCTGCCTGGTGAGTGAAGTCGCGGACTTCGGTATCCTGCATGTTGCCGCTGACCAGCAGCTGCTGGGTAGCGCGGCGACCGCTGAGTTGCATGTTAGCCGGCTGCAATTGCAGTCCGGTAACTTGTGCGTGCGCCGACGTCGCGGGCACGACAATACTCAACAGGCAACAGCCGACCAGCCCGCGTGTCAGGCGTCCACCAAGAAACGGCCGGATAAAATTCGGATTCAACATGTTTGATTTCTCCGTCAATTCGGCGAAATAGATGCGGTTGAAAAATCGGGTCACTTGACTGTCAGGTTGACAGCCGCAGAGGTCGCGGACAACTTGGCTTTACCAGCCATTCCATCCGCCTTGACCTGCAAATTCTTGACTTGTGCAGCCGCGGCATCGGCGGCCGCGGTCAGCTCGACTGTCACTTCGTTCTTATCGGCGGGAAGGGTTGCGGCTGCGGCCGTCACGCCTTTGGGCAGGTTTTGCACCGACAGTGTCAACGGGCCGGTGAATGCGGGGTTGCGTTGCACCGTCACCTTGACGTTGAGCTTCTGTCCCTTGGTCAATTCCCCCGTTCCCGTGTCGGCGGTGACGCTGAACGGAGCTGTGAGTTTGAGACCCACACCGGGGACGACCTGATTGACCGTGGTCTTGCCCTTCTTCAGTACCCCGTTCAATGTGGCAGTGAATTCACCCAGGGGGGCTTTTTCATTCGCGGAAAAGACCAGTTCCACCTCGTTGGCTCCCTTGGGAATGGGTTTGACCGCCACCGTGATGCCTCCCGGCAGACCGTTCTTGGCGGGAGTGACGGCCAAGGTGATGGCTTCATCGTACCCCTTTTGCCGGTCAGCGATGACTTTCACTTTGGCGGTCAGGCTGCGTCCAAACTCCAGCGTAGCGGGTTCGGTGCGCAGGCTGATCGGAGGCCGGGGCGCCAAGCCGAGGGCAAATGCCTGTGACAGGATGCTCGGCGCCCAGGGCATATTGTTCGCTCCCGCTTTGATGGCTCCGGAAATCGAGGCGATGGCTTCGATGTTGGCTTCGCCGACCACGCCCTTGCCCAGCACGCGGGCGGTGGTGAGCTGGCCCGCAGGGGCGTCGGCAGCGGCTTGCAGGGTCAGAACCACGGAGTTCATCCCTGGACCGATCACGGTGGGCGTGCAGGTGGTTCCCTTGGGCAGTTGATCGACCGAGACCTGGATGGGCCCGTTGTAGCCTTCCCGGACGGATGTGACGGTTATCAAGGCGGCTGCTCCCGTGGGAATGTTGATCCGATCAGCGGAAGCTGTGAGTTTGAATTTGGGCGTGGCTTCGGAAACCGCGACGTGGTACGCGTATTGGTCGCCGCCACGTTTGTGCAGATCTTCAGCGTACAACAGAAAGTCTCCATCCGACGGGAACGTGAAGCTGAGCTTTCCGTCGTTGGTTCCACTGTCATCCACTTCGGCCAGCTTGCCTCCCTCCTTGTTCTGAATCTGAAGAAACAGATCGGCCGCCGATCCCAGCGAACGGGTGACGGCTTCAAACGTCATCCGCTGGCCTTTCTTGGCGGTGAACACAAAGCGGTCCGTATCGCCGGGTTGCTGAAATCGTCCATTGACGTTGTGCCCCAACTCGATGCGGTTGGCCTGACCCGGTTCGTTGTTGGGTTCGGATTCGTGGGCTTGGTGCCCGGTTCCGACCGCCACGGTTGCGAATCCGCTGCTCGTTCCACCATTCCGCTTGGCCCCGACGTTGAACCATTGGATGCCGGTGTCGTTGGGGATTGTGAGTTTGGTTGGTTGTACGTTGTTGATGTGAATTCCCGCAAACGCAAACTCGACCGGTTGGCCACGTTGCGCGGCCATGGGATACGGAGTGGAAATGCAGGGAAAGTCGCCGACCCGCAGACGGTAGTTGTGGTTGGCCCCACCCTGGTAGCGGATGTCGCGCACGACGAGGATGTATTGACCGTCGGTCTGAAACGTGTGGCAGATCTGCGCATCGCCGCTGAGCCCCGGCGCATCGTCACTGTAGGTCAGCTCGCGGCCGTTGGCGTCGAGCAGTCGCAGCAGGGGATCCATTGCCGATCCCATGCGTCGCGCGACGACTTCGAACGAGACGATCTGTCCGGCCTTGGCGGTAACTTGATAATAGTTGCGGGTCAGCGCATCAATCTTGCCATCGACGGCGATGGGGAATTTCAGTTCTTGCGCCGTTTGGCGCGTCTTGTTTGCATTGTTCGAGGCCACGCTGGCCAGATCATCGACCACGATCATGCGGAGTGCCGACACGCCCTTCGGCGTGGCCACACGGATCCCATGAACGCCGACCGGAGCATCAGCGGGCAGCGTTGTCCGGTACACGATCTGAGCTTTGTTCTTGCCATTGTCTTTGACGTCCGGAGCCAGGGTTAGTTCACCGGGGAAGCTGGCCCAGACATTGGTGACGCCGGCCAGGTTGCTACCGTTGACGGTGAGATTTCCGGTCGCGCCCGGGCGGACGGCCTGTGGGGAGATCGAACTGATCGCCGGTGCCTGGGCGCAAATCTGCCCGACGGACGCCAGGCCGCACAGGGCAGCGAGTAGACAGGTAGCGAGCATACGGACATTGAACAGCATGGTCGCGAGTTCCTCGCAGGTCTGACAACAACAGGGCAGGGACACGACGCGGGGCAGTCGTTGCAATCATCCACGACGACTGATGTGTTCTATCATAGAAGAATCGATGAGGATTCGTCAAAGCAAAAGGGGTCGAGTTGCCCATCTTCCGATTGGCTGGCGAGGATTGGTGGGCACGTATCACGTCCGATTTGATGTGATTGGCATCGCGGGCAATTTCAAAACGAATCTCCATTGCCGGAAAAATACCCGTCTTCCGGTTCGCTCAGGTTGGTGTAGTTCTCAAATCGCATGTACTCTTTCTGCCAGGTTAGCCGCACGATTCCTGTGGGCCCACTGCGGTGTTTGGCTACGATGACCTCTGCGACTCCAGGATTGTCTTCGGGATCGTAGGCTTCCGGGCGGTGCAAGAACATGACCAGGTCCGCGTCTTGTTCGATCGCGCCGCTTTCCCGCAAGTCGGCCAGGCGGGGTCGCTTGTCTTCGCGGAGCTCGACTCCGCGGTTGAGTTGCGCCAGGGCGATAATTGGCACGTCGAGCTCTTTGGACAGATGTTTGAGTCGGCGGGTGATTTGGGCAATCTGCTGTTCGCGTGGCTGCCGCTTGTCGTCGGGTTCGATCAGTTGCAGGTAATCCACCACGATCAAGCCCAGGTCCGATGTTCGCTTCAAACGCCGCGAGATGGCTGACATTTGGGGCATCGTCCGCCCCGGCTGGTCATCGAGGTACAGAGGGATATCGCTGAGCTCCGATGATCCCTGCATCAACAGCTTGCGTTGTTCGTCGTCCAGATTGCCAGCGCGCAGATCATGACCATTGATTTTTGAGTGCAGGCACAGAAACCGCTCTGCCAGTTCC
>Ga0315336_1001027_pt1 | contig 61057 bp, 57 predicted proteins | sample ASW5metaG_FD_204512 | JGI IMG/M metagenome (GOLD analysis project Ga0315336, IMG submission 204512) | Ammonia-oxidizing marine archaeal communities from Monterey Bay, California, United States - ASW #5 | ecosystem: Environmental > Aquatic > Marine > Intertidal zone | place: USA: California...
TTAAGTGAAATTAATATTATTGAGTACTAAATGTTTTTTTAATATTTTCGATGTTGCTCCTAATCCACTTCAGCAAAATTTTCCAGAATTGTACCATTTTATTTACAGTTTATGAATTTGCTGTTGTTAACCGGTAGTTTTCGGATTAATTACTTGTAGCACTGAGCTATAGCTTAAAGGGGTGGGTCGCCTAGGGGGGCTTACTCTTCAGGAAAAATATAATTCAACCCTTGTCCGACTGGTAACTTATTGGTAACTTAATAAAAAATGGGTCATGAGGATAACCCCATAACCCATTGTTTTAAATGGTGGGCCGTCTCGGGATCGAACCGAGGACCTACTGGTTAAGAGTCAGTTATACATCATTTTAGCCAATACCGGTTGAGGCCCTGTTTTCCTTGGTATCCTTACCCCATAAGGGTTTTCACCAGTTCAATGTTTGCCATATATTCTATATTTTCTATCTAGATGAAGGTTCTCTATCATAGTTATGGGAGTGAGTATTTAAGTGAGGTATCACCTGCCATTTGTAAAGACCGGTGCCTTTATCGATTAAATATAGCTTAATTAACTATCCACTGATATCGGGAAGATCATCACAAGCTTCTGCAAGCTCACAGTCAGAAGACTAAACATCAACTTTAATCCTTTGGTCTGCAGCCAACTTTGCTAATAGCGTTATTTAATAACATAATTTCCCGTGTTATTGGTGAGTGAATGCATCAGTTCAAGCAGCAATATAATGTGGGGGCTAGGAATACTCAATGGGATTATTCTATTAAAGGTAGGAAGAAATTTAATCCAATTTGCCCTTCATTTGCTAGCCCCAGTGCTAGCCCAAACAAAAAATGGGCTACGGCCTAAACCGTAACCCATTGTATAAAATGGTCGGGGCGAGAGGATTTGAACCTCCGACCCCCTGCTCCCAAAGCATGGGAGTAGTTTATTAATCCTTATTTTAATTGGAGTCACGGTGACGCTCGTTGCGAGTTATACCACTAACTCGGGGCAAAGTCCCGAGTCTCCCGGCTATCACAGCACTCAATTTACATGCATATGGCCTGCCGCGCCTTTGTCGATGGCCCGGAAGATACTATGATCTACCAATAGATAAAGCCCTTTTTCCTCTACCTTGAATTCGACGACTGTGGACCCGGCAACGGGAACCAGCGTTGTTTGAACGTTCTCCAAGGGTCGGGCGGTCGATCCTTCGGGCCACACCCTGTCCCAGATTTCCCCAATCATGTGGAAAGAAGAAATTAAATTGGGCCCAGCGTTGCCGAAATAGATGCGGACGGTTTCTCCGGCATTGGCAGTTAAGGCACCCTTTCCCGTGACGCCGCCGACCTTACCGTTGAAGACAACATAATCAGGAATTTCCTGCAAAGCTTTCTTTTTGGAGAAGGATTGAAGACCCTTTTCCCCGAAATCTTTTTTGGTATAAAACTCGCTCTGCACAACATAGTATTCCCGATCCACTTTTGGGAGGCCGCCTTCTGGCTCGACGAGCATCATGCCATACATGCCGTTGGCGATATGAGTAGGAATATGGTTGGTGGCGCAATGATAAACATAAAGGCCGGGGTTTAGGGCTTTAAAAATGAATTTTTTTGATTGACCGGGCTCAGTCTGGGAAACCGCCCCGCCGCCAAGGTTGCCATTGACCGCATGAATATCGATGGAGTGATCATCGTTGCTGTCTTTATGGTTTTTTAGGGTAAATTCCACCGTATCCCCCACTCTTACACGAACCATCGGTCCGGGTACGGTGCCATTAAAAGTCCAAAAACGATATCTGACTCCATCATGCAGCGGGCCTTCGGTCTCAACCGTCTCAAACTCCACCTGCACCGTAGTCGGCCCGCGATCTATCGGCGGTGGAACATGGGGAGCCGAAGTCAGTTCAGCTTGTAGGGCAATCGCCGACTGCGGCAACCCGACTGTCAGAAACATCATGAGAAAAATCATAAAAACGAACGTTTTAAACCATCGTGTCAATTCCATACAAATCTCCATTATTAATACTTTTATGTAAGTTCTTTATATCACAGTTATAACCATTTAACTTCTCGGCAACAGCAAAAGATGGCCGGTCAACGTGCTGCAGATACCCTCTACGATGCAAAATAGGACAGCCTTTATTTCCCTGTCCTGTACACGGTCCATTCTTATTGAATTGATAGACTGCGATCTTTCTCCTTGATTCTATAAAATTTTCCTCTCAGACAACCCATACATGTATTAAGGAAGGTATACCCATGGGACTCCTATTCGGGGGTGGGGGGCAGAGCGGCCAGCATAAAAATACTGTGTCAGATTTGTGTCAATCTGATAGACTCTTCTTGGCATTTAGTGGCACAACTCGCAACGAGCGTCTCCACAAGTCTAATTAAAATAATGGTTAATAAGTTAGGCACCGGAATGGCATTCAAGAGGTCACGGGTTCGACCCCCGTCAGCTCCACTTTTAAATACAAAGGCTTAGCCGATTCCGGTTGAGCCTTTTTTTTTCTGACTGTGTCAATTTTGTGTCAATTAAGATGCGCCTATCCATTTCTAACAAGTACCATTTGAGTACTTGGTGGGTGAGTGATCTTGGAACAATACTCAAGCATCCTACTTAACTCAGGAACCGAGTAATGCTCTGTCATCGACTTTCCCGAGCTTATGCCCCATCAGATCTTTTCTTTCTTCTTCAGCATAGAGCCTGATTACGTAACCTAGTACCAAAAGTATGTCGCCGATAAATACAAATATAGCCAGAATACGTGTTCTTATCCTATGAAATCAAAACCACTGGTAACATTGCGATGCTCTGCATACTTGCTTTGACTTAAATACTCGTCAGGTTTTTTCATTTTTTAAAGGTGTTACAATATGTTTATGAATAAGCCTTTGCTCAGGGGAGTCCTTATCTTAAGTGTTGCTATTTGTCTTTTAATGATAAGTGCGAATGGTGTCTCTCCTTTACTATTAGGGATTATGGGTATAGCAATAGTTTGTTTGGCTCTTATGCCTAAATAAAAGTGCACTCACTCCAGTGTCAAAAATCTAGCTGTTTTTCGCCCGCTGCGACCCTCAGTGGAGCCAAGCGACCAAGCACCTTAAACTATTTTGTTTAAAGGTGTTATAATGGATCACGGACGGGTTTAAGGTTAAGGATTTCATAGTTTGGATCTTGTTCTTTGGGCAGGTGTAAATGTTTTGATAAAGTTCATGCCAGATATTGCCATCCTACTCCCGCTTCCTGTTTATGAATTTTTTTATGCCATAACGGTGAACATTGAACCAAGCCCTCCTACTGAATCTTTTTCACAAGACCCTGAATCCTGACTCTTAAGAGTATGAGCAAAAAGAAAAAGAAAGAGAGAAAAAGAAGAGTCTCTGTTTAATAAACTTACTCGAAGACGCTTCGACATTATTTATATAGTTATGTTTTTTTCCTTCCTCGCTTGGGTCTGTTATATGGTTTTTTGGTAATGAGCAATATAGATATTAACTTTACCTGTGGTGGCTTCCTCTGCTCCTATTACATAATTTTTGTGGTCGTTGGTTTTTTCACTTTATGGGTACTTTTTTCATTAATTGATAAATCAAAAACAAGGAAGAAAAGAACGAAAAGCAAGAAGATAAAAGATTTCGATAATATCTATTAGTGTCTGTCTTTAAACTGAGAAACAAATATTGATTTAAGGAAGTTTTGTTGGTGGGTTTAAATAAAAAGGGGGCACAATGAAAAAATATCTATTTGGTTTAGGAGTAATGATAGTTGGTGCAGGATTGATGTTTGTGTTAATGCATGGGGAAGTGGAAGCGGAGGGAAAGCCGGAACCGTTTGTTTGTTCTGAATCCAAAGGTGGAGATTCACTACGTGCACATCATCGAATTTGGAATTGTAAAACTAGAACTATGAGCTGTGGGCTTACTGAAAAGGATAATATCTCCTGCGTGAGCAAGTAGAGCAGTCTATTTTAATAAAACGTCAAACGTATCAAGTATTTTTTGAAAGTGATTCTTATTTCTGCTGTAGGTGGACTGTATCTGATTGCCTATGCTCTGTTTTATATTGGCACCCGTATTTATATGGTGTAGATAAATCCAACTCGTTATTTTGTTCATCTAATAGCAAGGGGTTGCATAATCTCAAGCTTGTAGATAGAATTTTTGTATAAGTGTAAGTTCGACCTGATGACAACCAAGTCGAATTATTAAAAGCCGAATGCCCTTTATTGGGGTCTTCGGCCTTTTTTGTTGTATTGTTTGAGCCGAATAATTCTCGAACAAATCTTCCTGTACACTTCGCGGCTTTCTTCCAGTCTCATCTTTTTAGCGAAGACAAACTTCCGTAGGTTAAACTTTTTGGCTTTGAAGATTCTTAATCCTAACTTTGAAGTGTTGGAAAAGAACATGGCGGGTGTAAAAGCGAAGCCATTGAAGAAGGTCAATAAAGCTTATAAAATATGCAGGGAAGAAAGTTTTGTTACTGGATTTAGGTAAAAGGGTTGTATAACCCCAAAGTTGTTGGTGGCTTTTTTTTCTTCCTTTTTACTTCAGCTTTTCTTTTATGGATGCTATCTTCCAGTTCATCTTCGAAGAGACCTTTGTGAATGGTCAGAATTTCTGGCGACCAGTAGCTGTAAGCATATTTAAGTTCATCAATATTGTGATTTAGTTCGTCGGTTTTCATAAGAATACCCAGTTAAGTAATAGCCCCACTATTTATCAACAACTATTTTCTTATCTGGTTTACCTGCCATTGCAGCACCTTTCCAGATATGCACTGTAAATCTACCTGTTGGTGGTAGACTAGCAATTAATGTATCTTCATCTACAAAGAACTCTGTCAAACCGAATAGTTTTTCTTCGCGTTTTTTATTGTCATCTTTTTCCCACCAGATAGCTTTCATAAAACCTCCTGGTTGTCCTTGACCATAACTCTTGGCAATTAGAAAAGTTACTTGGAAGACCCTTTCTTTGGTCGGCCTCTTGTAGGTTTACAAAAAAGAAAGGGGTCTTGAAACAGCATGTCTGATCTTTTATATAGAGCTTTTTGTGAAATAACTTTCTGTAGTTTGCCTGAAGGGTTGTAAACCCTAACCTCGTGAATCATGTTTTTTATCCTTAGAAGGGAGAGAATTATTAGCCACACTCTTGAGGATAGTTTATGAACATGAATAAGCGATTAACGAGTCATTAATTTTCAATTAATGCAAAATTAAATAATCTTCATTAGAGGGGTTGAATACCTCAAAATATAGCGGGTGTGGAAGCGAAGCCATTGAAGAAAGTCAATAAACCCTTTAAAATAGGGCGAGAGGGCAGTTTTGTTAGTGGGTTTAAATAAAGGAAATATAAAATGGAATTTCAAGCTTTCTATATCCTAGTCGCCTCGATGGTTCTCAATTTTATAGTATTAGGGATTTCTTTAAACAGGCCAGATTCTTTTGTTCCAGTTAGTCTTTCAGCTATCTCTATTTCTTTACAGGGATTTGCATTAAGACTCATTGCTATCAACTCAGTTACTTGAATTATTTATTAAGATGGATTACCTAATTGATGGGATAATCATTGTTTTTATACTTTGCTGTATATTTTTCTTGTTTCTCGCGGCAACAAGCCAGCACGGTTCTAAGAATTTTCCAACCCCAAAAGATGACTCTGAGAAAAAAGAAAATGATAAAGGTGATGACTTATGAACTTCAAAACGTTGAACATGAAGAAGGGATTACCGAAAATTTGGATTATTGGTTCGGTGTTTTGGTTTTTATTTCCTTTCTTCCGTTATTGGGATTCACCAGATGGTGGAACACCCTTGGGGCTTGCAATTACTGGGGTCGTCAGCGTAGGACTATGGTGGGCGCTTTTTTATTTAGCTTTTTGGGTAGCCCGTGGTTTTGTGGACGATGACGACAAGAAAGCGGGTTTCTAAAGATGACACAATTTCTCGGACCCATGACGGACAAGCAGAAAAATAAAATTCAAGCGTGTCGAAAAGCGGTCGAGCAACATCCCCAAGATGCTGAAGCTCATTTTGAATTAGGATTGGCCTGCCGCAAGGGGAAATGTTGGAAAGAGGCTGCGCAGGCTTATGAAATATCCATACGCCTCAATCCAAAAAATAAAAAGGCAATGCATGGGCTGGCAATCAGCTACAGGAAGCTTAAGCGGTACGTCGACTCCATTGCCATTTGTCAGGGGATTTTACAGCTCGACCCAGATTATGCCAAAGTCTATTTCAATCTTGGTCTAGTTTATGAAGAACAGGGGGACTGGGATAAAGCCATTGCCCAACACCGTAAGGCCATTGACCTTAACCCAGATGATTATATGGTGCATTATAATTTGGCCCAAGCGTACGATGCGGTAAAAGACGGTTCCAAAGCAATTGAACATTTAAGAAAAGCCGAGTCTATCGCCAACAAGGAAAACGATGAAAAAGTAAAAAATGAATCCAAAAATCTTCTGCTAGCCCTTTTGCACAAATATAATGAATAAATCTTAATGGTGGTGGAATGTTTAAAGATATGACCACTTATTATTTATAGCGGCATATAAAATATCGTGAACGAAACGTGAATACTATATTCTCCAAATATTCACCAATTTCCGTCTCTATCCTACCCCCGCATTCATCTCAAAGAACAACTGGGTTTCAATCAGTAGCTCCTTCCTTTCTTACAGAAACAAAATCCTTAAGCGGATCAATTGGGCTATGGATGGTTTGATGAAGAATCGGTGGCAATTTTGGAAATGATGAGGGCCAAACAGCCCGACTGCAAACTCAAACATTAACACGCAGGTGTTTAACACGAATACCTATTGTACAACTTCACGAATGTTGGGTTAGTAGCTCTTGTGTTTGTCTGACCACATAGATGCATTTTGGTAAATATTCCGAGTAAACAGTTATTGCGCTGTCTTCTGAGTCTCTTCCAATCTGCGTTCCTCTAAATTTTCTAGAGAGGAAATGTGTGACTCTAGCAAAGCCATATCTTTTTTGATTTTATTTAGTAATACTTTGATATTAGTTTCTGACTTCTGAAGCTTTGCCAGTTCAGGGTCAAGTTTTAGTCGCTCTTTTTCCTTTATATCCTCCATGTTGCTAATAATCACACCAATGAACAAATTGAGAAAAACAAAGGTTGCCAGTAAAACAAAACTCACAAAATAAAACCAGCCTAAAAATGGAAATGCCTGCGAACTTTTACATAACTCCTCTAGGCCTGTGTAACCGTAGTTCTGGCATCCATACACAGCTGTATACATAATATCTGTCCAGTCCTCTAGAGTTGCTATTCGGAAAAGACTTAATAGTGATAGGTGAAGGCTTTCGAAGTGAACGGGATCATTTGCGCGAAACAAGAATGTCCCCAAACATGCGTAAATGTAGAACAAGATAGATAGTAAAGCGCCAATATACCCCATCGACGGAATACTTTTTAAGAGCGTGTTCACGATTAACTTTAGTTCTGGGATAGTGCCAACTAGCCGAACAATACGCAAGACCCTAAGAAGCCTTAGCACAATAATAGACTGCCCATCAAATGGTAGAAAACAAGCGCTTACAATTATAAAGTCAAACGTATTCCACCCATCTCTAAAAAATTCATGAAACCTAGTTCCAAATGAAACCATCTTGATGCAAATTTCAAAAACAAATAGCCATAAAATGGCTCTGTCTAAGGCATGCAATATAGTTCCGTATTCTTCAGAGATTTTGGGGTACGAATCTAAGCCCACCACTAATCCTGACAAAAGAATTATTCCTATGAAGAAAATTTGGAACTGTCGTGATTCTGTAAAAGTCTTTAGCTTATTTAGCATTACCACTCCAAAATTTTATCCATGTAGTATAGTTTCCAACCGAGAAAATAGTCAAAAAAGTTATTAATAGAGACAAGCCAATGTAAAGCACCGACCAGTCTTTGTTTTAAATGGCTATTTATTTTTTTTTGTGATTTTTGCCCAGGTATCTCTCAGTATCACTGCTCGGTTGAATACGGGGGTGTCGCGTGTAAAGTCTTTTAAATCAGCACAAAAGTATCCCATGCGTAAAAATTGGAATCGGTCGCCGGGATTCGCCTTGGCCAGCGTGGGTTCAATCCTGCAGTTGTTCAGGATTTCTAGCGATTCTGTATTGAGTACTGATTCTAATCCGAGGTGATCTTTATCATTGGCGGGATTTTCATTTAAAAACAAGTGATTGTACATACGCACTTCCGCTTTCTTCGCTTGTTGTGCAGATACCCAGTGAAGCGTACCCTTAATTTTACGTCCTGCAGTCGCGCCACCTGTTTTTGAGTCGGGGTCATAAGTGCACTTTAATTCGGTGATATTGCCATTACTGTCTTTTATCACTTCTTCACACTTAATGATGTAAGCGTGCTTGAGCCGAACTTCTTTTTCTGGCGCGAGACGAAAAAACTTTTTCGGCGGATCTTCCATAAAGTCTTCCTGCTCGATGTAAAGTTCGCGGGAAAAAGGAATCTTTCTAGTACCAGAATCTAAGTCTTCTGGGTTGTTTTCTGCGTCGAGTTCTTCAACCTGCCCTTCTGGATAATTTGTGAGAATTAACTTTAAGGGCTTTAAAACCGCCATCACGCGTAAAGCACGTTTATTAAGGTCTTCTCGTAAACAGTGTTCGAGCAAAGCCATTTCAACCATACTATTGGCCTTGGCAACTCCGATGCGTTCACAAAAATCACGAATTGATTCAGGCGTGTATCCGCGACGTTTCATTCCCGAAATGGTAGGCATGCGCGGGTCATCCCAGCCAACTACATGTCCCTCGTTCACCAATTGTAACAATTTGCGTTTACTCAATAACGTATAACCGAGATTGAGACGCGCGAATTCTATTTGTTGTGGATGATAAATATCAAGTTTTTCGACAATCCAGTCATAAAGCGGACGATGGTCTTCGAATTCAAGTGTGCAGAGAGAGTGTGTAATTTTTTCAATGGAATCAGACTGACCATGTGCAAAGTCGTACATCGGATAAATACACCACGTGTCACCCGTCCGGTGATGATTCACTTTCATGATGCGATATAAAACTGGATCTCGCATATTGAGATTGCCTGACGCCATGTCGATTTTTGCACGAAGGACTTTAGCACCATCAAGAAACTCGCCATTTTTCATACAGACAAATAGGTCTAGATTTTCTTCTACGGAACGATTACGAAATGGGCTGTCTTTTCCTATCTGTGTCGGTGTGCCACGATACTGCCTTATCTCCTCAGCGTTAAGGTCGTCTACATAAGCCACACCTTTTTTTATTAAATTTATCGCCCATTGGTACAATTGGTCAAAATATTCAGACGTATAATATATTTTGTCTCCAAAGTCGAAGCCGAGCCATTTAATATCCTCGATGATAGATTGCACATAAACATCTCCTTCTTTGGCCGGATTAGTATCGTCGAAGCGCAAGTTGCATTTTCCGCCAAACTCGGTTGCGAGGCCAAAATTGAGACAAATAGATTTAGCGTGACCAATATGGAGAAATCCGTTTGGTTCTGGTGGAAAGCGAGTGCAAGTGCGTCCTCCCCACTTATTCGATGTTATATCTTCTTTAATAATTTCTCGAATGAAATTGGAGGAGGTTGGGCCGATCTTCTTTTCTTTGTCCATTGAGTTTTTTTATAGTTCTAGTTAAAAAGAAGAGCATTTTAACATAATCAGTAGTGCCAAATATTATGGTTCATTAGCAAGCTCTGATATGTCTTTGACCTTTACTTTGTCCTGAAGATTTTTTGCTTTCAGAGCATCCTCTAGCATAAGAACACAGAATGGACAAGATACGGCGATAATGTCAGGATTAGACTCCATAAGCTGATCAATGCGCTGGTGACTCATGCGTTCGCCGGTATTCTCTTCCAATAAAAATCGTCCTCCACCGGCGCCACAACAAGTGCCGCGCTCCCTACTAGTTTCAACGTCGAGCACCTTACCGGATTGAGAATTATGAGCGGCTATTTCGCGAGGCGCGTCATATATTTTATTATGCCGACCTAAGTAGCACGAATCATGATATACAATGCTGCCAGTAGTTTTTTCTTTGGTTATGGATTTGCCCTCCTTTACCAAACGTTCAAGCAGTTCGGAGTGGTGTATGACATCGAGCTCAACTCCAAACTCAGCGTACTCGTTCTTCAGTGAATTGAAACAATGGGGGCAGTGGGTGATAATTTTTATTACGGACTTTTCTTTAAACAGTGCAGCATTTCTTGAAGCAAGGATATCGAAAAGATATTCGTTTCCTGCGCGTCGAGCTGGGTCGCCTGTGCAGCCTTCATCGTTACCGAGGATAGAAAAACTTATTCCGGCGGATTTTAACGCATTAGCCACCGCTGTGGCGACTTTTTTACCTCGGTTGTCAAATGATCCATTACAACCCACAAAATAGAGGTACTCTGTAGGGTTATTTTTATCCCAAACTTTAATATCTAATTCTTTGGCCCAATCGGCTCGAGTGTTACTACCAAATCCCCATGGATTGGACTGTGTTTCTAGAGATTTAAAAGCGCTCGTAAGTTCATCAGGATAACGATTTTCCATGAGCACGAGACCACGTCTCAAATCAATCACCTTATTAACATACTCGATCATGACAGGACATTCTTCTTCGCAGGCACCACAGGTGGTGCATGACCAGAGTGTTTCGTCGTCAATTACTCCACCTAATAAAATAGGAACATCGATCCGTTCTAAACTGTTATCAACTAAGTAGGGCGTTTCGCTATTGAGATGATCGCGCAGGTCTACGGTCAGCTGTTTTGGTGATAGAGGTTTCCCGCTCGCCAGTGCTGGGCATGCAACATCGCATCGCCCGCACTCAGTGCAACTATGTAGATCAAGCAGTTTTTTCCAAGAAAACTCCCCTATCTTTGACACGCCATAACTTTCCTGTCCCTTATTCTTAAAATCGATACGATGAAGATCATTGCCTTCCTCTGAAACTTTCGAAAAAAATACGTTAGGAATCGAGGTGATAATGTGCAAATGTTTGGAAACTGGGAGTAAGGTCAAAAAATAAAGGATACAAACAACATGTGTCCAATAAGCTAGGTTATGAAGATGCACCAAAGCATTCTCCCCAAAAGCCTTTAATATTGGCGCAGTTAATGAACCAAGCCAAATTCCATCTAGGTATGTTTGTGAATTTCTTGCTTGCCACCCTGCGTCAAATAGGATGTCACTAATCATAATCAGGAGGATAAGAACAAGAATAACGATACCTTCACTTGATAAGGTGAGTCGTGCGGGTTTTGCCACCAACCTTCTATATAAGGCAAAGCTTGCTGCTAAGGTTACAAAAATAATAAAAATATCTTTTAATAGAGAATAAAGAGTTTCGAGTCCACCCGCGGACAACTCTACAGAAGGGAAAAAACCAATAAAGAAAAACCATAAAGCTCTTGCGAGTAATATAAGGAACCCCCAGAAAATAAGTGCATGCATGCAACCTGATTTGGCTTCCTTGAACATTTTGGTTTGAAAAATAGCGATCCGAATTGTATTCCACAATCTTTTCATAGGATTGTTGAATCTATTCTCGTGGGGGGCCTGTTTGAAAATTCTCCACTTGGGCCATAAAATGTAAAAGAAGCGAGCAGCCGCAATCAACATAAGAAAACCTAAAATAAAAGGCTGCAAATCTTGGGACACCCATTCAAATGCGCGGTTTTGGGGAGTGTTCATCTAAAAATCCGTTATTATTTATAAAATTAATTTGAGTATACAGGGCTGGATATGGGGTGCCCCAATTTTAACTATGTTACCGAAAGGCTCTGAAAGAGGCTAGTTATTTGATTTCTCAGGAATTGCTGTTTCATTTACTGTTTCCTGTGCTATATTGTACACGCCCCTGGTTACCAGTTTGAACGAGGTTATACGCTATTGTGAGATTTTTTTCTCGAAGAGTCCAGTTCATTTATTTTTCGTTAATTCTTGGTGGTGCCACTATTTTATGCATTGACAATGCAAGCGCAATTCCTTTGGGTGATACTTACGAGACGGGTCAGTCCGAGTTTGAAGCTTCTCCCGAGTTTCACTTTGGAAACAAGATGCCGCTTGTATTTCACCAATCTCTGCATCCAAACTTGAATAATGAAATCAATGAAACTCACCCTTTTCCAGATTATATAAAAAAGTTTTCCAATGATCAGGCTTTCCCTGTTTATTACCAGCAATTGCTTGAGGCTGAACCAAAAGACCAAGTTCAAAGCAAAATTTTTAATGAGCAAGCCTTTCGTTCAACCCGAAGGATAGGCGTTTTTAGTTTTGAGAACAAAACTTCAGGCCCATTCAAAGTTAATAATGCCGGAAATTTAGTGGCAAAACAGGTTGCACAAGAACTACAATCTGCGAATAAATATTTTATTTTTCCACCGCCTCCATTAGATGGAGACGCTCAAATGACGATCGTCAAGCAGCTTTCATCCAGTAGTGAAGGTAAATTAGGGTCGTCCAGGATTAATGGTAAGATAACTATACCAGGCCTACCCCGTTCAAATGATAAAATGGATGCAGTGATGATTGGGGCTGTGACAAAATATATGGATTCATACCGAACCAGAAATGGGAATATAGAAAAAAGTTTGTCCAGTAGTATCGAGTTTGGGGCATTTTTGGTCGACACTATCACGGGAGATGTGATTTGGGGAGCTCGCTTTATCGGGTCGCAACCCACAGGTCTTTCGCAATTTTTGTTGAACTCAGGGTCGGTATGGCTGAGCAAGGAACAACTTTCTCAAGTGGCAATGAAAAACGTATTAAAAGCATTTCACGAGAATCGGCTCAAATAAGGATAATTTTTAGTATAATTAAGTTATGTCAACCAGTAATCCATTTTTGACTCCTCGCGGGACCGAGCCGATTAATCATCAGGCTCTTAAAAAAAGAAAACTATGGAGAAACCTGTTTCTTTTTAGTTTGTGTATCACATTTTTGTTGGTAGGTCTATTCTGGGTGCCAATTAAAATGGTCCAAATGGAGAGCTTTGTGCGCTCACCCAGTGTTAACCTTCCAAAAAAGGGTGCCATCCCGATTAAAAATAGCGGAATTCTAACTCAACCTACGAAGCGTGTGGCACCATCGGACCTTCTGGAAACTAAGTTGAAGGTTATTAACGCATCGTCTGAGGAAGACTGGGTGTATTTCGACTTTTCCAGAGGGGAAGTAGTTAACATTCATGATAAGACATCTCTCGAATGGGATTTAGCCTTTCGTCGAAGTAAGGTTATCTCGAACGGAGGTGCCACAAATAAGTTTGGCAGGGCAGGGTTGATCGACCTCGGAACAATGAACTTTGATCAAGTGGTAGAAGTTCCACCTGACAATTATATTCAGGATATGGCTACACGGACTGAAACGGAAAACCCCATTCTTTTGAAATGGTACAGATACAATTACTTGACTCACAAGCTATCGGCCAAACCTAATACCTATGCTGTAAAAACGGCTAATAACAAATATGGAAAAGTCAAATTTCTAGATTTTTACTGTGCCAACAAGGAAACAGGCTGCATTAAAATGCAATATGTGTATCAGGACGACGGCTCGAATCAGTTTATGAAACCCGTTTCCGGCTAACAGCTGAACGGTCAAGATCTGACATTTTTTTTCAAAATTGGGATTGGGTATATTCAAGATGAGATGAACATGCTATTTTATCCTACATGATTAATAGTTTTACCTCCAGTTTTGAATTACGTTGTATTTTCTATTTTTGAAGGAGATTCTATGCCTACATTAAAAAAAATCCTTTTTGGTCAATCTGCTGAAGAAGGTCTTAGTTCCTTGGTGGCGGAGATGCAGAAAAAGTATAATCCTAAAAAAGGACGTCGGTTTAACCATGCAAACATTACTTATGAAGTTAGTCGTCCTGGCGTGGTTGATGACAATATCCAGTTTGAAATAAGTTCTAAAATTCCTCAAGATGAGCTCGAAGGGAATAAAGATATGGAAAATTATTTTAAGGCGATTAAAAAATTCGTTAGAAAACTAAAACATAAACCAGTCTCTGTCGAAATGGAAAATATTGTCTTAGACCCCAAAAAGGACTCTGAAAAAGAGAGGGATTATGTAAAGCTCCTTTATAGCTATGCACTAGACGACCTATACTGCGATGAAGAGGTATCTGGCAAAATTAATGAAATTAATTCAACAGACAACAATAAGTCTCTTCCTAAACCAAAAGGCGCTTTGACGCCACAAGGAAATATAGCCCTTCAATTAGTCAAAGAAACAACCCAAAACTTTGCCCGTGAAAACATCGAGCAACTGATCAACGCGAACGAGGAAGTAAGGACGGAAATGGTTCGTTAAATTTAGATGAATCCACTCGCATATTATTTTGGAAGATCATTGCAATTACTGGGACTTGCTACCATTACTTTGGTAGTTATACTCTTTTTTGGCCAGTGGAAGATGGAACCTCTGCTTTATTTGACCATTTCTGCGGTAATTGAGTTTTATGGTGGAACGTGGCTTCTGGATAGAAAATAATAACTAAAACAATCAGACTGACTTGATGATACCTTAAAACAAGAGCTTCCCTGGTTTAATGGGTCTCTGTCTACCATTAAAAAACCATCTCCATGAGAGAATTATTAGCGAAACCTGGTTTTCTAGCTCCTTACGGTACATTTGGTGCCGACCTTAGTTACTTGCTCGCAGTCGTTTTTACCTTGATGTTTCTCGTTGCCTGGGGTTTGGCTAAAAAAGGACTTGGCACTAAGCATCACAAGTTAATCTTCGTGTCCATGCTTTCTATGCTGATCTATTTTGTCGGTTACTATTACGCTCGGCAATTGGGGGTATTGTCACTAGAAGGAAAGGAGGGTTTCGGTGGCCCTCAGGATGTTTATGATAATGTTTTTGTGCCTATTTTAACCACGCATCTGATCCTAGTATGCCTCGGACTAATTTTATCTATTTATATGATTTTCCAAGGGTTTCGTGCATGCGATAAGGTCAATGGGGAGTATCTTCTCCAAAGCAGAGAGCTCAAAGCTAATGCAAAGACTTTTAAATCAATCCTGATTACTCTGGCCGTATTTTGGGCGGGAAATCAACTGATATTGATATTTGTACGCCACAAGTCCTTTGCAGCCAGTCTTGCGTGGGCACTCATATTTGGAGTCATTGCCTTAGTGATCTATCTAGAGAAATTTATAGAAAAATCTCTACCTGATGGTGCTCGAAGACATAGGGTTCTCGGACGGAGTACTATGGTTACTTTTGCCTTGATTTTGGTGACGAGTACCCTTACCTACCTTATGCTTTATGTAATTTATCCTAAAACCTAGGCTAGAGAAGCGTTTTTCCTGCTAAAGCCGATAAAGCTCTTAAGAATGATCGTTGTAGGAGGCTGGAATTGTCTAGGTCAAAAGGGGTTTCTCCTTGACACTTTTAAAAACCCTGTGGTAAAGTTCGCGGATTAAATGATCTCGAAATACATGAGCAGTAAATAAATAGCGGCTAGCCCGTTGACTCCCAGGCCGATGTAAACAATTGTATCAAAAATTTTTCCATCTTTGCTGGACATGGCGTTTCCTCGGCAAGGTTTATTGTGAATTAAAAATAAAACTGAAACTAACATTCAGAATTTATAACTGTCAAGAGTAAACTGCTTCAATTTTTATTACTATCATTTTAGAGGCGCCTTCAATGGATCTAGAAAAACTTAAGGAGAAAGCTGGCTCATGGATTTACATGGGGACTGTTGTGTTTTGCTTGTGGTTCTTTTACTGGTTCGCTTCAGTTTGGCGATAAAAATGAAGATGACTCAAATCAAATTGATTTGACAAATCCTAATAGAGGGGAAATTTTTGAAATGGAAGAGCAAAAAAAGTTTATAACGGGCAAATCCATCACATGGTTTATCATTGCGTTTATCGCAATGTTTTTCTATTACCTCTTCATCAACTGGGGCCTTATGGTAGTTCAGGGTCTAGACCACTTCTATCTCTGGACTTCAGGTTCTGGTGGCGGTGGTGGTCACTGATAGTTTAGAAATCAAACTCAATAGGAATGGCAAGCTCTAGTAGCTTGCCATTTTTTTTTGTCACAAATACTCTTCACGCTCCCATAGTAAATAACCATGAACGGTAAACCAGCCTGCCGCATTTACCTCATACGACACGGTGAAACCGCCAATGCTGATGAAGTTTGTTTCAACGGTCACTTCGATGTAGATCTATCAGCTCAAGGAAAAAAACAAAGCCGACGCATTGCTAACGTTTTAAAGGGCTTTCCGATTAAGGCTATTTACAGTAGCGATCTAAAACGAACTCAGATAGGTGCTAAATATGTTGCCGATGAGCACAAACTGAAACATACGCCCTGTAAAGAACTGCGCGAACTAGCCTTTGGCGACTGGGAAGGGTTAAGCGTCACAGAAGTTAATCGTCACTATCCTGAAAAGCTCAAGGAAAGACTCAAGAATATAGCACAGTTTCGTGTTGAGGGTGGGGAGTCGTTTTTTCAGCTTAGGGATAGAGTGATTCCAAAATTCGAAGAAATTGTATCCAAACACCCTCATGATAGCCTCGTTGTACTTTGTCATGGCGGAGTTATCCGCACTATCTTGGCTCATATACTGGAAATTCCAGTTAAAAACCTGTTTCGTATTAATCAACCTTACTCGGCAGTAAATATTATTCAGTTTTATGAGGAAGGGAATCCGGTGGTGGAGTTGATGGGAGGCTCTTATGAAAATATCCACCCGCTTCACCCCCTCAATAAAAAAATATCTATTCAATAAATATAAAACATTTATGATGAGTTGGCTGATCCGCGTTCGTAAATCAGATGTTTTTCTAAACGGTAAGCAAGTTCTTTACGCTGTCAATTGGACTATTAGGCATAAGGAAAATTGGGCAGTCATAGGTGCCAATGGTTCAGGTAAAACTTCATTTATGAAACTTATTTTCGGGGAATTAATCCCGGTTGACGGTGGAAAGGTGAGATGGTTTGGGTATGAGAATCGCATTCCTCTCAACGAAGCTCGAAAACGAATCGGCTTTGTTTCTGCAGAGTATCAGAGGGAATACGCCCCCACAACGCTGGGAAGAGATGTGGTTGTATCTGGATTCTTTTCCTCAATCGGACTATATAAAAGAGCGAACCGAGAGCAAAAACAAACTGCCAATAATTGGATGGAATTTTTAGGCATACAGAGTTTAATTAATGAGCCTATTGGCCGGATCTCCTATGGAGAAGCACGTCGACTCCTTTTGGCTAGAGCCTTGGTCAACCGCCCTGACTTGTTAATCCTGGATGAGCCCTGTTCTGGATTGGACATCCCGACAAGAGAGCGTTTTCTGCAAACTTTAAAGAAAATTGCTGAAACAAAAACTCAAATGATTTATGTAACTCATCATGTAGACGAAATTCTTCCTTTAACAACGCATGTTATGTTTCTAAAAAAAGGATTTGTTTTTTCGCAGGGAGAAAAAAACAAAATACTAACGGGACCAAACTTGTCAGACGCTTTTGACTGTCATGTAAGTTTGAGAAGAAACGCGGGCCGTTACTGGGTCACAGAATGTCGCCCGCACAACTCAAAACATTCCTTAAAACGCCCAAGCTGAGCCATCTTCCTTGCTTCAATTTAAATAAATGCTGTACAATTTAGTTGGTCGGATTATTAAGTAACGATTCCAAAAAATAACATTGGCGATGAAACAAAATAGAGCCTTTGCGCTTATAATAACCATGTTGGTAATTGTATTTGGTTTTATTCCTGGTGCATGGCCTCAGGAAAAAGCCGAGGATTTTTTCATAAAGGGGAACTCTCTTAGTCGCCAGGGAAGATTTAAAGAAGCAGTTGAGGCCTATGAAAGGTCCATTGAGAAGAACCCCAACTCGACCGTAGTTCATTTTAACCTAGGTCTGGCATATAAAAATATGAAACGGATGACGGAGGCTGCGATTGCTTTTGAGAGAACTGTCGAACTGGAACCTGGAAACTTAGATGCTCGTTATAGCTTGGGAAATATCTATAACCATCTCGAGCGTTGGGAAGATGCCATCGCCCAGTTAAACTTGGTTGTTCACCGACGACATGATGATGCTGAAGCACACGGTAACCTAGGATGGGCTTACTATAATTATAGAAAAGGACCACGGGTCAAATATCTTGTAATTATCAACTTGAAGAAAGCAGTGGAGCTATTTGAATCAAAAAAACAACCTAGGGCAGCGAATGCAACACGCGAAATTTTGGAAGAGGCAATTGCTCAATTCGGTTTCCAGCGAAATAATTAATAAGCGCCATCCAACCATTCTTTTAATACTACACTGGCTTAAAAAATTCCCTAAAAACACGGATCAGATTTTCTTGATCTTTAGATCCAGCCATTTCTCGAATTGAATGCATCGATAACATAGGATTGCCAACATCAACGGTGCGGATACCAAGATTAGCAGCAGTAATCGGTCCGATTGTGCTACCACATCGCAGATCTGATCTAATTGCAAACCTTTGAACTGGAACCTTGGCTTTTTTGCAAAATTGTTCGAATTGTGATGCTGACACGGCTCCAGTTGCATATTTCTGCCCAGCATGACTTTTGATAACGGGGCCGGAGTTAATCATTGGCAAATGATTAAAATCGTGCTTTTCATAATAGTTGGGATGAACGGCGTGTGCCATATCTGCTGAAATGAATAATGACCGAGCCACACTTCTCATGAATGACTCTCTTGAGTTTTTCGTGGTTACGGATATGCGCTCAAGGACATTCTTAAGAAATGGCGAACTTCCTCCCTGCGCCGTGTCGCTCCCCACCTCTTCATTATCATAAAACACCAAAACACGTGTCGCTGCATCATTGTTTGGTGACTCTAGTAATGCAGAAATAGCTGCGTGAGATGAAGCAAGATTATCTAATCGTGAAGCAAACATAAACTCATTATTGGCTCCTCCTAATGTTCCTTTTTGTAAATCAAATAATTGAAGCTCCAAGCCAAGAATTTCTGCTGGCTTACAGCTTAATTCTTTGGCAACTAATTCTTCTAGTACTTTTTTTGATTTTATCTTTTCATTAGCCAAAGCAAACACAGGGGGAAGGTGGTTCTGAGGATTAAGCACTAACCCTTTTTCATTTACCGATCGATTTAAATGAATGGCTAGTTGAGGAATGCGAAGTAGTGGTCGGTCAAACCTTACCAAACGGGTTATGCACCCGTAATCCATAAAGGTAGATAATGTTTTATTCTTAATGCGATTATCTTTCGAGCCCTTTCTATTGCCTATTGATCTTAGAACCACTCTTCCCGCTAAAGATAAATCTCGGTCGGTCCAGGTGGTTAACAAGGCCCCACCATAAACTTCCACACCAAATTGAACGTAACCATTTTTTACATATATTGGATTGGGTTTTAAACGCAAGTTTGGACTATCTGTATGCGCACCGATGATTTTAAAACCGGCTTCCTCAGGTGCATTTAATCCGATGCAAAATGCTATAAGAGATGATTCGTTGCGAGTGACAAAGTACTTTCCATTTGGGGAAAGGTCCCATGAGTCCTGTTCGGACAATTTGGCATACCCGGAACTTTTAAGCTGATCTTTAAATTCTTTAACTGCATGGAATGGAGTAGGCGAATTATCAATTAATTCAAGTAACGATCTACTCCTCTTTAGATACAAGTCTTCTTTTTTTGTCATCGTTGTTCTCTGAGTTCTGAATAATCAAAATTAAAAACTTACTTAGTCTCATCATCGGAAGTTCGCAATTGTGTCAAATTTTGTGATTTAAAATGAGAGCATATCCACCATATTACCTTTAAAATAAAACCTATAAAAGAACCATTCTAATTTAACTCTCAAGCGTATAATCTATATTCAAATTTAAGAGTAATTTTTTTTGGAATTGCGGTAAAATAACCATTACGTTTGAGAACCAATCAAGGAGTGGAGTTGTGGGAATTTTGATAAAAGCAAACTTTAGAAATAAGCTGGCATCTAAGCTGTTTAAGTATAGCCCTAAAAATAAAAATGTAGAGTACCAGAAAGAAATTTTTTCCGAGCTATTCTCCAAGTTTCCTCAGTTCAAAGCGCATGTCGCGGCCTATATTGAGAGAAACTATTGCGGTGTAATGATCAATGATGAGGACCATAGTAGCCCAGATGTATTATTTGACATGCTAAGCTTTGAAGAAATCCATATGCTTAACAAATGGATCGTTGGTCGCCGCGGGTCAGAAATCCTGCAAAAAAGATGAACAGCAGACAAAGAATCATTTAACTGCCACGCTAATATCCAAAATTTGAGCGCTTTGAAGAATTCCCATAACTTTGATGATATCACCATAAGGCAGATTCTTATCAGCTCTTATAATAGCAGCATTCTTCCCATTGGAATCAACTTTTAGTAGGGCTAACTCAAGCTCTTTAAGAGGTATCTTTTCCCCATTCAAAAATATCTGTTTATCGAAAGTTACTTCAAGCTTGATTGTTTTGGGGGCGTCACTCGACGTTGACGATTTTGATGAAGGTAGGGAAATATCCATCTGACGTTTAAAGTCAACAAATACTGTTGATACCATAAAAAATATGAGGAGGAGAAACACTACATCAATCAGCGGTGTTAAGTCTAATGCAAAATTTTCTTCATTTTCATCTCGAAAACGCATTCAATCCACCTAAGGAAACAGTTTAAGATATGTTGCGCACACCCGAACTTGGCTTTCCAGGCTTTACTTGTGTCTCCTGCGCCTTTTTTTCTCGTACGTCTCTATATGAAAGTTCCTCAACAAGTTGGAAGGAGATTTCCTCCATCTCAAAAATATAGCGATCAATTTTTGCACGGAAGTAATGGTACAAGGCTAGCGCGGGGATACCTACTATCATGCCTGCTGCAGTGGTAATTAAAGCTTCTGAGATACCACTGGCAACCAAACCGGGATTCCCTGTCCCGCTCTGCGAAATGACATTAAAAGCCTTAATCATTCCGAATACAGTTCCCAATAATCCCATCATAGGAGTTATATTAGCAACCGCACCCAGAACACGCAGGTTTGAATTCAGTAAGGAGGCTTCATGTTGGCCCGCACCTTCAATTGCCCGTTCTATTTCATCAAGCTTGCCTCCGAACCGCAATAAGCCAATTTTAAGAATTCGAGCCAACGAAGTATCATGCGAAGCACACAATTGTAAACCCAATTGAATATCCTTCCAATTCCAATGTGAACGAATCCGCTCTAGAAAGTCAGCATCAATAATATTTTTTCGCCTTAAATTATAGGCTCTTTCCAAACCAATGCCGATCGTAAGAATAGAGCAGAAAAGGATGGGATACATCATAAACCCACCCTTTTCTATAAAGGACAGAATCATGAAATCTTTATCTCGTTTGATGATTTCAGCAGCACATAAGATGGAGGGAAAGCTAATCGGAAGCAACAGCAATAAAAGAAAAAGTTTTAACTTTGAAATTAGACTCATAACCTTTCAAATCTTTGGATGTAACAGAAGCTTCTTATTCTAATTTTATCAATAAAAGAAGCAATTTAAGCTTATAGCACGATTAAAATCCTCATAGCAAGGCGGAAGCAAGAAACCCATACTTTTAAAAGACTTTAGCGTGCTTTGGTGCTATCATATCCGAGTCTTAACCTAGGTGACTCCAACTAGTCTGTCATGAAACTTTCCCCAATAAGCTTCCGTTTAACCTCTGCTAAAGCCATTTTTCTTAGTCTTTTGACAATATGCGCATGTTTTTCTACTCCTGAGAAAAAAACCGAGTCAGCTCAAGAATTAATCAAAGAAGGGATCAAAGAAATTAAACTATCTTCGAGTACACAGGCAAGAGCCGCTTTTCAGCAAGTTCTTGAGGACTTTCCTGATAGCAAGGAACGAATACAGGCATTATTACTTTTGGGTAGAACTCATTATGTAGACCGAGAATTTGAAGAAGCAAAGTTTCATTTCCAAAAATTTACTGAACTTTACCCTATGCACAGTCAGTCAGATCGAGCACAATTTTTTAAAGCGATGTCGGATTATAGAATGATAGATCTTGCCTCTAGGGATCAGACGCATACCCAGGAAGCACTCGAAGGTTTTAAAGAACTGATCAACCGGTTTCCTAAAAGCCAGTTTCTAGATGACGCTAAAAAGAAACAAAAGGAATGTGAATTGAAACTCGCTCAAAACGTTTTAGAAATAGGAAAGTTTTATTACCGGATCGGATCCTACCAGTCAGCTATTAACAGACTTAAAAGCCTAATAATCGAACACCCACAACATAATTTTTTAGATGAAGCCATCTTTCTAATAGCGGAATCGTATTATCATGAGCAAAACTTTGATGAGGCATCGGTCTCCTACAAGGAACTTTTGAAAAAATATCCAAGAAGTCGGTTTAAAATTCAAGCAAAAAGTAGGCTTAGAACTTTACGCAGACAACAGATGTCATGATTGAGAAAATAAATGCCACAAAGCCGCATAATGAAAAGCTATACAAAGGTTCAGAGTCCAATGCGTTGACTTGCTATATGAATGAAATCAGTAAGATTAAACCCCTGACTCGCGATGAAGAATTAGAACTAGGTCATCAGATAGCTAAGGGTGATATAGTTGCGCTTCAAAAACTAGTTAAAAAAAATTTAAAATATGTCGTTTCAGTGGCTAACAAGTACCGTGGATGCGGACTTTCTGTTCAGGATTTAATTGAAGAAGGCAACATCGGTCTCATCCAAGCGGCAAAAAGATTTGATCCCTCATACGAAGTAAAGTTTATCACCTACGCTGTTTGGTGGATCAGGCAAGCTATTACCGACTCCCTAGCCGAGCAGGCTAGGGCGGTAAAACTGCCAGTCAAGCAGGCCGCAAAAATGTATAAAGGAAAAAAAAGCTTTAACTATCTGTCTCAAACCCTTGGCCGGGAACCAACGCAGGCTGAGGTGGCTCAACACCAAAATATTTCGGTGAAGGACTATGAGAATATCAGGCGTGGCTATCTAAAACATATCTCACTAGATGCCCCCCTCAAAGGCGAAGAAAACACCACCTATTTGGAGCTATTAAAAAAGCATGATGCCATTCCCTTCGATGAAGAAATAATGAGGCGGGAACTGGACTCCCAAGTTGATAAATTGCTGATGGGTCTCCCAGAACGCGAAAATGAAATTTTACGAATGCGGTTTGGTTTCGATGGGGAAGCTAAGACGCTGGAAGAAATTGGTAAAAAAATTGGCTTGTCTCGTGAGCGAGTTCGCCAAATTGAAAAACGAGCCAAGGCAAAATTGCAAAGTAAGTCAAAATCCAGCACTTCTTTTGACCCCCTGGATTGATAATCGAAAAACGTCCCAAAATAATTTCCTAAAATGGTAAAAAATGTTTCTATCTGGGTTATCGCCTATGTTCTTGGTTCTGTTTCGTTCGGAGTTTTGTTCGCTCGGATCCAAGGACTTGACCTGCAAGAACATGGAAGCGGAAATATTGGCGCAACTAATGTTGCTCGGGTACTAGGTCAAAGAGCGGGAGCCCTGACTCTTCTAGGTGACGCATTCAAGGGCTGGCTCGCGGTGAGTCTAGCTTCGTGGATTCTTAGTGATTCTGTAGCAGTCGCTGGAGCTGGGCTCATGGTGTTTCTTGGGCATCTGTTCTCAATTTTCCTTAAGTTTAAAGGAGGGAAAGGGGTTGCGACAGGAATGGGCATCCATCTGTACATGATGCCTATAGCTACACTGGGGGCAATGGGTATATTCGCTTTTACATTGTGGAGTTCAAAGTATGTGTCACTTAGTTCGATACTAGCAGCAATCGCCTTACCCGTGTTCGGTATATTCACAAAAGTACCGCTTCCCTATATCTGTGTATCTTTAATAGTTGCTATTTTGGTCGTTTTTAAACACCAAGATAATATTCGTAGAATCATGGCCAAAACGGAGCCGCATTTTCCAAAAAATAGAAATTGACAAACCTTTTGAGGGAAATATAATGACCCTTCCTATAGGTTCTTATTTGGTTACAAAATCGCGGGAGTAACTCAGTGGTAGAGTGCAACCTTGCCAAGGTTGAAGTCGAGGGTTCGAACCCCTTCTCCCGCTCCAATTTTCCTTTCAATTCATTAGGTCTACATTCCAGGCACCGTCGCCAAGTGGTAAGGCAGAGGTCTGCAAAACCTTTATCGGCGGTTCGAGTCCGCCCGGTGCCTCCATTTTTTTAAATAGCACAGCCTTTTACTTGTCAAATGCTTCGAACTCGAATGATCAACAAATGGATTCATTACTAGCAGGATTTGCAAAGTTAATGTGGGGGCCTTGGCTTTTGCTTCTTTTACTAGGAACAGGAGTTTGGTTGTCCGTTAGATTGAGAGGAATTCAAATTCGAAACCTGATCTACGCGTTTCGATTGACTTTCTCTCGGGAGCGAGAAGGGACAGGGGATATTTCTCACTTTGGATCACTAATGACTGCCTTGGCAGCTACAGTTGGTATGGGAAATATTGCGGGCGTAAGCACAGCGGTAGCATTGGGGGGGCCTGGTGCCATTTTTTGGATGTGGATAACTGGATTGGTTGGGATGGCTACCAAATACTCAGAAGGTTATTTAGCTGTAAAATACCGGCATATTAATGAGCATGGTGAAATTTCTGGTGGGCCGATGTATTACCTTGAATATGGGTTGGGGCACAAATGGCTTGGTATTTGTTTTGCTATTTTTGGAGCCCTTGCTGCTTTTGGTATTGGTAATATGATTCAATCTAACACCACGGCATATGCATTATCTGAAACTTTGGGAACCAGCAAGCTTTTGGTGGGAATCACGCTGGCATTGTTGACAAGCATGGTAATAATAGGAGGAATAAAAAGAATTGCTGATGTTGCAAGCTATTTCGTTCCTTTCATGGTAGTAATTTATTTTATTGGTGCTTTAGTTGTAATATTTAACAACTTATCGCACTTAGGTTCCGGAATAATATTAATTTTTGAGCATGCTTTTACTGGCACAGCAGCCACTGGTGGATTTATTGGAGCCACCTTCGCACAAACCATTCGTTATGGAGTTGCACGCGGACTTTTTTCTAACGAATCGGGAATGGGAAGTGCCCCTATCGCTGCGGCAGCGGCAAAAACCAACCATCCGGGAAAACAAGCCTTAGTCTCTATGACTGGAACTTTTCTGGATACTTTGGTCATTTGTTCCCTTACCGCTTTAGCGGTAAGCTCTTCAGGTGTTTGGGTTTCAGGAGAAACGGGCGTCGCTCTAACTATTCAGGCTTTTTCAACCGGTCTTTCTGGAAACTGGGGAAATATCATCGTCAGCTTAAGCGCTGTCACCTTCGGTTTTTCTTCAATACTTGCGTGGGAGTATTATGGTGAAAAATGTTTTGAATATCTTTTCAAAGGGAGATGGATTTCTCTCTATAGATATATGTGGGTATTTTTCGTTTTTATAGGGGCTCTTTTTAAATTGGAGATGGTATGGAACTTTTCTGATGCTATGAATGCTCTGATGGCTGTTCCAAATTTAATAGGACTTATACTATTAGGGGGGGTGCTGTCCCGGGAAACCCAGACTTTTGAGGTGGGTATTCGTAAGGGAACAATTAAAAAATTCGATTAAATATTTCTAATATCACTAATAAAGTTATTTAATTTAATACTATCAGAAACAAATGAGGCCAGTTCACTAATTCTAAAAATATCATTTGTCAAATAGAGCATCTACGAAAGATTTTGAATTGAAGAGTTGCAGGTCTTCAATCTTTTCACCCACTCCTATATAGCGAACGGGTAATTTAAGTTCACGGGTGATATTAAATAGCACCCCACCCTTGGCTGAACCGTCCAGTTTAGTCAACACTATCCCGTCCACACCCAGCATGTCGTTAAATATTCTAGCTTGAGATAAACTATTTTGCCCAATAGATGCGTCGAGGACCAGAATAGTTTCATGAGGAGCCCCGTTGATTACCTTTCCAATAACGCGTTTAATTTTCTTTAGTTCTTCCATTAAATTCTTATTAGTTTGCAAACGTCCTGCAGTATCTACAAAAACCCGATCTACTTTTTTTGAAATAGCAGACTGAATAGCATCATACGCAACAGCTGATGGATCAGTGCCACTTTTTTGGCTAACACAAGGGACACCGACACGTTCCGCCCAAACCTGTAATTGTTCTGTGGCCGCTGCTCGAAAGGTGTCTCCAGCGGCGACTAGAACTTGTTGTCCTTCTCCTTTATATCTTGCAGCTAGCTTGCCGATTGTCGTAGTTTTGCCTGACCCATTGATTCCAATTATCAGGACAACACAGGGTCCTTCTATTGGAACTATCTCTTCTACATGAGCTTCCTCTAAGGCACAAACGAGTAGTTCTTTTAAGTGTTTTGTGATTTCTTCTTTTTCTCTGACCAGAGAACTTTTGACTGCTTGTTGCAATTCTTCTATAAGCCAGGTCACAGTGTGGGTGCCCATATCCGAGCCCAGTAGGACATCTTCAAGCTCTTGCCAAAACTCAGGTCCTATTTTTGCTGAACCGCTCACTATTCGATTGAGTGCGCCGGCCAGACCATTACGGGTTTTATGAAGTCCAGACTTTAAGCGTAAAAATATCCCGTCTTTTTTATCATCAACTTTTGTTGAGCTTTTTTCCATGTTATCCATAGGCTATCATTCAGATAACGAGCAACTGGATGTTGGGGCAACCCACCCAGAGACGCAAGGTAAAAATCTTAAAAACAACCCGTTATGGTTGCAAGCCCTTCAAGTGATGTCAAGCCGAAACCCCCACGTTTTATCTTGATAAGCTCGACTCAATTTGAAATCAGCTACACTCATGGAATAATAAACATAAAATATTATAAAATAAGGCTTTAATTGTTATTTCTCCAGCGGAGATTTGTTAAAGTTTTATTTGATTTTGACCGCTATGAGACATAGACTCTAGGGGCCTAAGCGGAGTTGGCTCTTTGCTAGCTCCCTACCGGCGGCAAATTTGAGCCGGTCCCAGAATTAGGACTTCCCTAAACGATATCAAGGGATGGTCCGAGTTACTTCAGAGGTTCTCCAATTATGCGGAGAAATTCTGGTCACAAAACCATTAACTCAAACCAAGCGAGGTCTTGATGAAAGTTGCTGTCTGCAATTCTGTAGGTATTGATGCTGACGGATACGCAATGATCCACTCCCCCAGTCGTTGGACCAATAGTACAAAAGATTTAAATATCTTCACCTACTATCCCTGGGAACTGGCTTATTGCTCTTCGATACTTAAACGAGATACTGATCACGATGTAAGGTTTTATGACGGGTGTTTAGAAAAACTTAACCATGATGCCTTTGTCGAAAAATTAACTGACTTCGCTCCAGATTACTTGGTCATGGACTGTGCAACTAGGACCATCCACGCAGACAGCCAATTTGCAAAGGAACTTAAAAAAAGATTTGGAACAAAATTTATAATCTGCGGTCCACATGCTACTACATTTCCCGAGGAAGTTAGTAAATATGCTGACCATGTGGTTCTTCGTGAATACGAATTAACGGTCCTTGAAATTCTACAAGGTAAAGACCCTAACGATATTAGAGGGTTATACCCTAATGCACTGCGTTCTCCTCTTGACGTAAACAAACTTCCCTTACCGGAGGATGATGATGTTTCGCGACTGGCCTATGGAATCCCAGGGGAACCTTCTAGCGAATACCTAGAAATTCAAGCATATGCCTCCCGTGGATGCCCCTTGTCTTGTAGCTTCTGCGTATGTGGCAACATTTCTTACGCCCATCCTAACTGGAGACCAAGAGATCCGAAAAATGTTGTTCATGAATTACATACTCTTAGGGATAAATATCCGCAGCTGGAAGGTATTTTTTTTGACGAAGAAGTTCATAACGGTAGTAAAAAATACATACTGGAGTTGACTAAAGCTATCCGTCAAAATGGACTTGATGACTTGAAATATGACGTTATGTGTGGTCAGTGGCCAATGGACGAGGACGTCCTCGACGCGATGAAAAGTGCTGGATACTATATGGTTCGGCTTGGTATTGAAACTGCTGGAGAAAAAGCCGCACAAGGAATGGAACTGATGAAAAAGTTTAACGTTCCTCGCCTCAAACAGCTTATGGAATATGGCACAAAAATCGGGCTAAAGTTTTATGGCACATTCACTTTTGGTGGTGAAGGTTCAACCGACGCCTGTGATAAGAAGACCTTGGCATTAATGAATGATTTGCTTGATCGGCAATTGCTGTGGCGATTCCAGCTTTCTATAAGCACCCCACAACCCGGGACCCCTTTTTATAATCGTATGAAGCAAAAAGGATACTTGCGTAATGTTGATTGGAAACATTTTGATGGCGGGAACCATTGTGTTGTTGATAACCCAGAGTATCCTGCAGATCAGGTCATGAAGAACTTCCGAGAAGCTGAAAAATTGTACGAAAAAGGATTTAATAACCGTTATTCATCTACTGCAAAAAACAATTTCGAATCCATTGAAATCAACTCAACACGGGAAATACTTCTTTTCCGCACTGCACGCATGAAACAGGTTAACGATATCCTTGGATCTCTTCACCATCAGTACCATGACAGTCGCATTTCAGTTCTGGGACAGAATATTGTGACTCATGAACTAAAATCAAATAGTTGTGTGGATGACGTATTCCTTTATGGCGATGGGCATTTCAATAATGATTTATTTCCCCAAACTTTATTAAGAGATTTATCAGAACGCAAATACTCCTTAGGTGTGATTCCATACCATAATATGTCTGGCAATGGCTACTCGGATGTAAAAGCAATCGCTAAACGTATTGGCATCGAAAAAATGATAGCGGTCAATATAGAAGGGAAGGTTTTTGATTTGGAAAACCCGGGTGATCAAGGACGATCACACCTTCGGTAACGAACGAGGCGGAGCAAAACGCTCTGCCTCGGGGTAATTTATACGCGTTTAAATTTTTACTGGGTAGGAACAATGGATAATGCTACTGAATTTAAAAATATTCTTCTTATTCGGTCTGCTGCCCGTATCCTAAACCCAACAATAGAATCTTTAAAAAATGAGTTTCCAGATTCAAAGATTACCGTTCTTGCCCCGGAATCTACTCGTGAAATTTTAGAAAAACATCCAAACATTGACTCTGTGGTTTCTATAGGCAACATAAGCCGAATGAATGTATTTAGCCTAGGAAGTAATGTCCTTAGAAAAATTCGTTATGAGGTATTCGATCTGGCGGTTTCGCTTTATAATATCGATCATGGTATGGGGTATTCTAATATTGATTGTTTGGTATGGGCTTCTGGAGCAAAAACTTTTCGCGGGTACAACGCGCTTGGTACTTTTGTTGAATTTAATGGCTGGGGTGTGCTAAAAAAATATTTTCTCGAAAAAACCTCTTTTGCATGGCTCCTCATCAACATAATAACCACAGTGGTCCTATTTATGTTCATCACCTTAGGACTTCTAAGCGAATGGATTATAAGGAAGACATTTGCCAATAATAATATGGGAAAAACCCCTAATGCCAAACGGCAACCGATAATTCTTCCGCCAAATATAGAGCCCATAAAAAATCCCCAGAGCCTTTCTCCTGGGGTTCATCAAAAAATCTAGTTCTTAGCTGGGTAATAGTAATGAAAATTGTTATCGCCAACTCAGTCGGTGTAGACCCCAAAGGCTATCATATGGTTCACGTTCCTTCACGATGGTCCCTCGGCGTCAAAAATTTTACTAATTGTACCTACTACCCCTGGGAACTAGCTTATACATCCTCATTGCTCAAACGAGACACCGACCATGAGGTTAAGTTCCTAGATGGTGTTTTAAATGCCTGGGACTTCCATGCCTACCTTGAACGCCTAAGGTTAGAACGACCCGACTGGTTAGTGATGGAAAGTTCAACACGAACAATCGGGGAAGATCTGTGCCTTGCTCAGGCTGCCAAGACAGAATTCGGGACAAAAGTGATTATGACTGGCCAACATCCCATGGCGAACCCCCGAGAAGTTCTTAAGGTAGCTGACTTCGTCTGCGTAGGTGAATATGAGTTTGCAGTACTTGATCTGGTTCTCGGTAAGAATCCAAAAAATATACCAGGGGTCTATCCTAACCCAAAGAGCGAGCTCCCTGATATCAACCTTCTCCCATTTCCAGAAGATGAAGACATTCGACGGATTGACTACCACGAACCAAACTGTCGTTTTCGGCAAATTCAAATGTATGCTTCCCGTGGATGTCCAAGGCGTTGTAACTTCTGCGCGGCTGCAACCTTATACTACGATAAATTAAATTGGCGCCCTCGAAACGTTAAAAATATTATTGAGGAAATCAAATACTTAAAAAATAAGTACCCAGAAATGGAGGGCATTTTTTTCGACGAAGAAGTGCACAATATTCGTAAAGATTTCAATGTTGAACTTGCTCGAGAAATTCAGAATGCTAGTTTAGACAATCTAAAATATGAGGCAATGTGTGAGTATATTTCTCTTGATGAGGAAGCTTTAACCAAAATGAAATCAGCTGGATACTACAAGATACGTTTCGGCATTGAAACTGGAAGCGACTACGTTGCAGAACAAATGACTCTTGGGAAAAAACACGACCTTGAAAAACTCCGATCCATACTAAAGTTTGGGAAGAATATCGGCATGCGATTCTATGGAACTATAAGTGTTGGCGGACTCGGGTCCTCGCCCGAGGAAGACCAGAAAACTGTTGAATTCGTCTACGAATTGGCTAGTCAAGGCTTATTGCATGAAATACAGGTCTCAGTCAATACACCCCAACCAGGGACAGACTTTTATACCAGTTGTGTTGAAAAAGGACTCCTTAAAACCCAGGTAACCAACGAAGGCTTTGATGGCAATGGTCATGTTGTAGTAGCGTATCCAAATTACCCTTCAGAACAGATTAAGGAAAAGCAACGCGAGGTCCTCGCTGCCTTTGATCGTGGAAAAGCGGAAACTGAAGCAACTTTATTCATGGAAACTGCAAAAAAATCATTTACAGCCATTCCAAAAAACTCTGATGTTCTTATCTTAAGGAGTGCAAGAAAATGGATGATTCAAAGCATCATAGAGGCGATGAATCAGTATCGTAAGACACGTGTGGATCTTATAGGACAGGACACTATGCCCGAAGAGCTGAAATGTATTTCAGGGGTCGAACGAGTTTATAGTTATGGTAACGGTTTTTTCTCCCCTGATACAATCGAGCCTGGTTTAATCAAACAACTTAGAACTAACACCTATGACTATATCCTTCTCCCCATGGCCAATAATCACATCGAAGGCTACCGCAATGTTCTAAATGTTGCCCAGAGTATTCGTTCCAAACACATCTTAGGGATATACCCAGAAGGGAACATCCGCACCATTCAGTAACTAAAGAAAACTAATAAAAATTTTATAGCATTTAACTGGATAAGTTTGTTCCGTTATGCGGCTTCTTTTTTGATAAGGGGCTTAGAACCACCGGGTTTGGGATTGACAATGTTTCTTTTCATAAGAATATTCACCAATTGTTTATCCCTGCATGTGACAGCCATGTCGATCAAACCGTCATGATTAAAATCACCAGTAACCATTCCTTGTGGGTATTCATCCACGAAATGAGCTATAGGTGGGTAGGTAAAAGTACCGTCTCCTTTTCCAAGAGAAACGGTCACCATATCATCCGTAGAATTTGAAACTGCCAAGTCAGGCTTGCCGTCACCAGTAAAATCAGCAGCCGCTACAAATTTAGGGAAAGATCCTGAAGCAAAATCCTTGAGAGAAGTGAATGTTCTATCACCGTTGTTCCGAATTAATGTAAGAGCGTGGAGCACATTACTTGATGTTACTAAATCGTCGTAACCATCGCTATCGACATCAATATTAGCAAGGGTTAAGGGTTGCCCGCCACCTTTGAAAAGCTTAGAAAGATCAAAAGTTCCGTCACCTCTTCCCCATAAAACTTGGATACCAGTTCTGCCAGACCCAGCTAGCGCCACCGCAACATCAATTATTTGATCCCTGTCATAATCGCCAACGACGATAGCTGTTGGTTGTCCCTTAACTGGAATAGCTACTGGACTCCGAAAACGCCCTTTGCCTTTTCCCAAAAAAGTAACCACTTTGTGATAACGCATTGTAACAGCAAGGTCGGGAATCCCATCCCTATTAAAATCACTTGCTGTCATGTTGATCGGAATTTTGCCAGGCTTTAAACTTCCAGATATTTTCCTAAATTTACCAAACTGTAGGTTTAGGTAGATATATATACTTTGATCTCTATAATTTAGTACTGCGAGATCGGGATATTCGTCATTATTAAAGTCTGCAGTTACAACGCAGATTGGATCCTCGCCAGTCTTCATAATAATCTGATCTTTGAACGTCCCATCTCCCCTACCTTTAAAGTAAGACAGAGTATTATCACCACTGTTAGTCACAACCAAGTCAAGCTTCCCATCAAGATTAAAATCCTTAGCGATCATAAACGAAGGCTCGACTCCTGTATCCATAGCAAAACTTATTCTAAACAAGGGGGGCATTTTCTTTCGAGTCTTACCGGAGCTGGGACAGCCGACCATCGCCCAAGTTAAAATTAAAAGTAGAATGGAAGAAAATATTTTATTCATTCAAACTTTAAGTAAAAATTTATATTACACGTAAGGGTCTAATTGGAAGTATTCAGAGGATATCACAGCTGATACATAGGAACAAACTATACGGAAACGTGCAAAAAATGAAATTAAGGTCAAAATCCCCAGTTATAAGGATAGCTAAAAGCTCACGTACTAATAAACTTTGCCACAAAAGAAGGGGTTATGTTTTTTTTCTTCACCCACTGTTGTTGCAGGACCATGTCCCGGATACAACCGTGTGTTATCGGGGAGTGTGAGTAGATTCTGGATGACCGAGTTAAACAAACCTGACCATGAGGCATTAGCACGTCCCATGGAGCCAGCAAAAATAGCGTCTCCTGAAAGCACAGATTGGTTAATTTTGTAGGAAACTCCTCCAGGAGTATGACCGCGTGTAGAGATAGTTTCAATTTTTAGCTTACCTAGCGTGATCGAATTGCCTTCTTTTATTATACGCAAATCGCGGCTTCCTGATGGACGTGGTTCTATTTCATCGACCCATGTTGGACACTCAAATTCTTTATCCAACCGGGCCAATCCGCCAGCATGATCAGGGTGAGTGTGAGTTAGTAAAATCTTTTCTGGTTTGACACCAAGTTCACGAGATTTTTTTATTATAACTTCAGGGTTAGCTCCAGTATCCACAATAGCTGTCGAGCCAGTTTCCCGACAGATAACCAGATAACACTTTACTGGATAACTCCCCATGAGCACATTCAAACATATAATGTCAAACTGACCAGGATCAGGAGTCTCCTTTTTAGGAGTCCATTTCCCATCGGCGATCGTCGCTAGAGACGGACCGTGTAAATCAAGAACGCTAGCTATTTTTAAAACAACCTTTTCTTCTGGAACCCACTCATAATTTTCAATACGTGCAATATCTCCGGAGGACATTTGGACTGCCTTTGCAAGGTCGGCTTGACCCCAACGTTTACCATCTCGGGCTTTTCCAAGAATATCACCCAGTTCATCTTCTAGCTCCATATTGTTTTCTCCTGATAAATACCGATTATACTAAGTTCACCAAAAGAGGTGGTTAGCAATTAGTATTAAGAGGTGACTTTATTTTCTAAACTCATTGGCTAATGATTCTAAAAATCTTCCTGCTTTTGGCAACTCCTTTATAAGCCAATTCTGAGACCCAAGCAAAACCGGGGATGTTTTGATAAATCCATAGTAACCATTTTTTTCCAGGAACAAATGATAGGGCTGTAAACAAAGCCTCTGCTCCTTCAAGCACATTACCCTCTGTATCAATGCATTGAATCGAACGAGCATAATCCTCAATGGAAATTTGCGGAAATCTCTCGAATACTTCATTGGAGGCAAGATATTCAACGCTGTCCTTTGTAACATGTTTCAGTCGACCTACCCAAACTATGCAAAAACTGCATTCACCATCATATACTAGTGTTGGCTTGGCCATGATCAAAGGCAACCTCTCAATCCATGAAACTTGTGTTTAAATAGTGTGAAATAATCAACTTTAACAGTCTAGAGTATTAGCTTTAAATTACATAAGAAAATTATAAACAAATAAGCTTACATTTCATTTCTACCAGCCTTCTTCGTTTTAAAAATTAAGGTCTGACAACTTTATAATGATTAATCACGCAGGTATTCTTTCTTAAAGCTTGCGTTATTTTTAGACCTAGGCTATTGTTTCACCTTATCTCAAACTCCTCGGTAAGCTGTTCCAAGAAGGTTGGTTTTTTGTGGTGTAATTAAACACTATCAAGAATTGAACTATAAAGTAAGAAATCAATAATGGCAAAAATGACACGCGAAGAAGTAGAACAGCGGCTAGAGGAATATGCTGCTCACAAGGCAGTCAAGGAAGCTCATGAGGGTGAAGAACAACATTCCCTAGAGATAAGTGATGAAACATTAGAAAATGAAGAAGAGAATACACAAGGTTCTCCAGAAGATAGAGAAGGTGATACGGGGCATGAAACTCCTTTAGAAGATGCTACTCTCCAAGAAGAAATAGAGTCTCATGATGAAAATAAAGATTCCGATATCCCGTCTCTTGACAATTGCGATATTTCAGAACTTGATTTGTCGGATCTAAATTTTTTTGGTATCAGTATGCGAAATACTAACCTCACTAAAACCATTCTTAATCGAGCGAATTTATCAAAAACCTCCTTATTAAAAGCTAATCTGCAGGATGCTCACTTAATCGATGCAAACTTATCAGAGGCGGACCTTTTAGATTCCGACTTTAGTAGGGCTAATTTAGAAGATGCTAATCTTGAAGAAAGTATTTTTAACCGAGCCAAGTTCACTGAAGCTAATTTGGAACGTGCAAATTTAAGGAAATGTAAGCTGATAGAAACAAACCTTACCAAGAGTAATCTCAATGAGGTCACATGCGGTTTGGCTGATTTTAGCTACGCTGACCTGACTGGTGCACAAGCACTTGGAGCAGATTTTAACCGCGTCAAACTGAGCGGAGCCAACTTGACCGATGCAAATTTTACTGATTCTAGGCTTAGTATGGCGGTATTCTTCGAAACTAAATTTATGGGCACCAACCTCAATCGGGCGCAAATTAAAGGGTCGAAACTTGTAAAAGCAGAATTCTCTAACGCCTGTTTGACCCGTGCTGATCTCACTGGGGCAGACCTTTCAGATGCAAAGCTAGAAGGGACAAACTTGTTGCGGGCAAAACTTGGAGGGGCTCTCCTAAGGCGAACCCATCTAGTAAACTCAAACTTGAAAGAAACTGACCTGAATATAGCTGACCTCACTAATGCTCAGCTTAGTAAGGTTGAGTTGGATGGGGCAAACCTTGGGCGGATAAAGCTTACTAACGCTGTTCTGAAAAAAGCTCAACTGACAAAGGCGAATATTAGCAAAGGAAAGCTGTCTGGTGTTGACCTTTCTGGGGCGGACCTCAGTGGCAGCAATTTAAGGGGAGCTGATTTTACTCAGGCTAAATTAGTGGGTGTCGATTTTAGCCGAGCTGATTTAACAGAATCCATATTAGAAAATGCACACATTAAAAACTCGTTTTTGACAGGTGCTGACATTAGAAACGCTAATTTGAAAAACGTTGACCTTGAGGGAAGCGATTTATCCGGAACTAAGCTTATAAAAGCAAATCTCTTTATGGCTAACCTTAAAGGTGCTAATTTACGCAGGGCAGACCTGGAGCATGCTGACTTTTCTCAGGCAAACCTGTCTCAAGCCAATCTATCGGGAAGCAAGCTGGCAGATGCAAATTTTTCAAGTGCGATTCTTACTGATACTGATCTTAGCGGGACAGATACAACAGACACTGATTTTTCTGGTGCAAAGGGCTTTAAATGATTAAAGTTGAGTAACCCCCAAAATATGTTGTAAAGTAATATTATTGGGAATATAAATCTAATTAAGCGACCTAGTTAAACCTTTTCTCAAAAAAGTCAACTCACAAAATTAATATGACCCTAGTCCCCAAATTAAACCCTGATCCAAAAGATGCCTTACAAGGGCCATCAGCCTTAAAGCCATTGAGTTTAAAAGCGGTACTGCAACTTCGTGATGGGTTGGAATTAACCCGAGAAACTATTTCGAATTGCCGTCTTTCAGGCAACTATCCAAAGTTAAAACCCTATCAATGGATAGCGCTTAGCCTAAATTAAGGTAGACAAATAATTTTAATTCCAACTTATTTGACCTGTATTTATTATAGCCAGTCCTCTAAATCGAACTGTTCTATACATTCTGGGCTTCTCATGTCCATAAACAAATCCGCATGGTCAAAGTTTAAGTTGAAATCCTGTAATTGCTCCCATGTAAGACCCGCTTCTTTAATTCTCTCGATATTTTTATTCAAAGAATCCTCTCCGCCGAATTCTAAGACCACCTTAAACCCAGTGGCTGCTTTAAACTGCAGCAAGAATCTTTTGTCAGCCACGCTTTGCCTCCCTGAAATAGTTTTTATTCTCGACTAAACCACTATGTCATACAAATATAAGATGTGCAGATTTTAGAATACGCTATCATTAAAACCTTCAATTGAATTAAACTTTGCTTTATAGGATTATAAAATCTTCTGAATATATTAACCTTTCTAGTTAATCTTTATTGAATTATTAAAATTTGTATAATGAATACGCCAAATAATAAGATTATTCCAGTTACACTGTTGACGGGTTTCCTAGGAGCTGGAAAAACAACGTTGCTCAACCATATTCTAAAAAACAAGCACGGGAAGCGAATTGCTGTCATTGAAAATGAATTCGGTGATATTGGGATTGATTCAGATCTTATTATTGGTAAGAACGACGAAATTTTTGAAATGAAAAATGGTTGTATTTGCTGTTCGGTGCGAAGTGATTTGATTCAAACTTTGAACCGATTAATGGATCGTAGGGAACAATTTGATTACGTACTTATTGAAGGAACAGGTCTGGCTTCTCCAGGTCCAGTTGCGCAAGCTTTTCTCCTGGAAAACGAAATCACTCAATCTCTCAAATTAGATGGAATTGTTACGCTAATTGATTCCAAACATATTTGGCAACATCTTACCGATATTGAGGTCGCATGGGAACAAATAGCATTTTCCCACATTCTTCTTCTAAACAAATCTGACTTAGTCTCTACTGAGGAAGTAAAAAAACTGGAGCGTTATGTTCGTGGAATTAATCCCACAGCCAAACTATTTAATACAAGAAATGCGAAAATTGATCTTAATCATCTACTCAATATCGGAGGCTTTGATCTCAACAATGTCAATATATCTGATGGCGATTTTCTCAATCATGGTCTTCATTCTGACCATCATGAGCAGGAAAGCAACATTACGTCAATCTCTCTAACTCTTTCAGGAAATATCAACCCGGAACAATTCAATCATTGGCTCAGAATGTTGTTAATCCTTGAGGGGATGGACGTGTTTCGGGCAAAAGGAATTCTCAATGTGAAAAACTCGAACAAGCGTTATATTTTTCAGAGTGTTTATATGTTGTTCGAAGGACGTTTTGATCTTCCTTGGGACAACGGTGTTAAAGAAAATAAAATGGTGTTTATTGGCCGAAACCTCAATAAACAACGCTTGGAAAAGGGAGTGCAATCGTGTGTTGAGCCTTGAAACAGACCTAGTCCACTGCCTCAATTAGTCATTTTTAATCAGCTCTTTAAAAACATCTGGCTCCAGCAACGGGGATGAGCAGAGCGCCAAATTTTCTTTAATATGTGTGGGTTGTTTCATGCCAATCAAGGCACAAGCGATACCGGGGGCGCTCCTTGTAATATCTAGTGCCCTCTGGGCATCGCTGGCATAACCATCGCCCAGTTTTTTTGTTTGAAAACTTGAAAGTTTTTTAATTTTGCCCTGGGCGATCGAACCACTGATGACTGGGTGGATTCCAAGGCTGTTTGCTGCCGATAGGGTGGAATATAGTTGGCCATTTACCTCTTGATTTGCGACAAAGAATGCCTCTGGCATCGCAAGATTAAGCGGTAACTGAATGAATCGAAAGTGATCTGGCTCATCACCTGCCGCTTGTTGGGCCAATGCCTTCAGCCGCGACAATATCATGTATTTCTCACTAGATTGCATAACCCTGAATCCACTCCAAGTGGCGAGACCATAAAAACGAATCTTTCCTTTTGCAACTGCTCCTTCTAGCATTTCAAAAGCAGCTCCCATGCGGTGATAAAAAATATCGTTCCCTACAGTACCCAATTGAGTTTCCGGGTTATGCACGTAATAGACATCTATGGTTTCTAGTCCTAAGTTTTCAAGACTTCTATTTAATTGGTCATAGAGATACGAGGGATGTATACAGTGACAGTTAGAGACGAGGTCGCTCATTTTAATTGCATCCTTTACTCGGTCAACATACTCACTTTGAAACCACCTAGAACCGTCGGGGTATGGCAGAAAGCCACCTTTAGTACATAAAATCAATTCATCACGATTGTATTTACCTTTCGCGATAATATTTTGAAGGGCTGCGCCAATACTTTTTTCTCCATGTTGTCTCCGATAGTTGATAGCAGTGTCGATAACGTTAATTCCACCCTCGATCGACTGAACAACTGTTTTTGCAACTAGCTTATCCGTTTCAGCATCAGGTTTACCTAAATATGTTCCCAAACCAATTGAAGACCACCTTAGTTTTTCAACAGAGTGAAAGTGTCCTTGAGAAAATATGTTGAGAAATTGTCTGCAATATTTTTCGGTGCCCTTAGCAGTAGCATATCCAGTAATTTTCATTTTTTTATTATTTGGTTTAATTATGTTCTTATACAATATAAAAGATGTTATTAAGAATGAGGACTATTTACGACCTATATCATTTATATGCCAAGCAGAGTCTTAAGTATTTTTTGCAGTCAATGTAATACATTTATTTTACGCTATTGCAAAGAAGGGTCTGGTTCCCTTATTCATATTTACATAAACCAGATTTTACAACCCAATTATTTTAAAGAATACAAACAGGCAAAGGCAAAATCAGAAATCCCTCCACTTGGCTGCAAGCAGTGTGGCCAAAGAATTGGTTCGTCCACGATACACAAACAAGCGAACCGTCCCGCGTACAGGCTAATCAAAGGATCATTTTTTAAAGAAGAAGCTTAAATTAACTTCAATATTTAGTAAAAATTAGGATTTTATCCCAACCAATTCATTTCTAAATTATTATAATGGAAGTTAATCTCACGAGGTCCTAATAAGGTGGTAGGCTAGTTAATCGTGTGTCTTCAATAGGTCCGCCCACGGTAAAGTGATAAAGACTTTGAAAACTAATGTCCTTGATACCAAAAACTTCATGAACAGGGTCATCAAAAAAACAACCAATCCCCGTGCTACGTATGCCACTGACTTCTGCCTGCAAGTACAATATTTGTCCAATAGCTCCACACTCCCAAAACAATCGTGGATAAAACCAAGAACCATATTTCCCTAAAGGTTGTTCGAAGGCACTAATCATTCCAAGACTGAAACAACCATCCGCTGCAATGTCCTGTCCACAGGAGACAGACTTTGAAATATTTCGGTAGTCACCTCGTTTGAGTAAATATAAATCGATTTCGCTAGGACAAACTTCTGGTTTCTCCCACAAAAAATCCTGCTTAAACTTTTCACGTAGCTCTTCTAAGTGGATTTTGTTCCTAAGTAGAAGGTATAACCCCCCTGTTAGGCCTTCAACTCGATGGACAAACAATCCTAAATGCACCTGTGGCTCCCAGGTAAGAGACTGAAATGGAATAGGATTTGCCTGGGGGATGGTTTTAATCAGAAATTGATAAAATGTATCCCGATTAATTGTTGTCCTTCGATCCATTGAAACAGCACTTCTTCTTTGATGAATCGCTTTCCGCATTGGAAATAAATCATCCTTGAGCAGTTCGGTTGACGGTGCTAATTCAAAACCAGTGCTTGGATGGTTTTCAGTAAATGGTTTCTCAGTACTCTTGGAAACCTCATCTATCCCAGGCCATTCAATATGATGACTACTAAGAATATTTGGATTGCCCTGCCAATTTAAACTTAAAAAATCTTCTGAAATAATCTGTTTATTCAATTTTAACATTGATCTGTCCTTATTAGGAACAATAGCCATGAGGCAATCTGGCACTTCAATTTCACCCTTATTCACTTGGCCTAATCCAAGAATGATTGCTAAATCCTTAATCGAAAGGTAATCAACTAAAGTAGAACGCCAACCGAGGCAAGCACAAGAAAGGTTTATTGCGGCTAGCGCATGACCCAAATCGTGGTGACAATATCGAAAAGCTCTTAAACCATACTTCCACGATTCTCGCCAGTAAATAGAACTCAATCCCATAAAAATAGTATCACCAGGTAACCCCTTAACCATTTTTTCCCAAACCTTATCTGAAAAGTTTGCACGTATTTCTAAACTATGTTTTAGGGGAGAATAGTGAGAAATTGTCGGCGAATTTGCAAGGCCTTCCAAGGGCCCAGAAATTAAATAAGACTCCGTTGGATGCAAATTCCCACTTGATGGATTGACTCGTAAGGCCCACTTGGTTCCTTGGTAGCTCTTCCAAGCAGAAATGGCTAAACTGTCATAAAACAATTGTGAGAGTGAACTAAAATTCATTTTCGATATTTCATGAGAAGCTCGTAATGTTTCCGAAAAAAAAGGTCTATCAGTTTGGACTATTTGTTCTAAAGAAATATTATCGGCTCCTTCGTACTTGCGAAAAGGATCTGGCTGGGAATCCCAATCCATGAACCCCGGACCAGGCGCAAATGAGTAGTAACTGTGCTTCGAGTTATCGTGGTATTGAAAGGTATTTTTTAAATCACTCATTTTATTTAATTAGGCCATATAATATTATGTTCCAAACTTTGATATGTTTTTATCCACATAGGATTTAAAATAATAATTTTTTAATTTTACGGTGAAAATATAACGACAGGAGAAGGCATTAATGAAAGTTAGAAAATTTGGGAATGAGGGGCTCACTGTTTCAGAAATTGGACTTGGGTGTTGGCAGTTGGGAGGCGATTGGGGGGACGTTAATGAGTATACTGCTCGAAAAGTTATTGAGACTGCTGTAGAAAACGGAATTAGCTTTTACGACACCGCAGATGTATATGGTGAAGGCCGATCTGAAGAGCTAATTCATAAATATTTAAAACCGTTGGCGCCAAATGCATTTGTAGCAACCAAACTCGGCCGCTTTCCCGATCCAGGAAATTCTAAAAACTATACCCTTGAAAGTTTTCGTCGGTTTACAGAAAACTCTTTAAAACGCCTTAATGTTGATACTTTAGATCTGACACAATTACACTGCATTCCCACAGAATTAATGGAATCCGGGGAAGTATTTGAATGGCTACGCATCCTCAGGCAAGAGGGAAAAATTAAACAATTCGGGGCCAGCGTTGAATCAATTTCCGAAGCACAATCTTGTCTAAAACAGGATGGCTTAGCTTCCCTGCAAATTATATTCAATATATTTCGTCAAAAACCAATTACGACCTTATTCGGCCAAGCTAAAGCTAAAGGAGTGTCATTAATCGTTCGTTTGCCACTTGCTTCGGGTCTCCTCGGTGGAAGATTGCATTCAGGCAAAGCATTTCCTAAGAACGATCACCGATTTTTTAACAATAATGGCCAATGCTTTAATGTCGGAGAAACATTTTCAGGTCTCCCTTTTAACACAGGTCTGAGCCTAGTCGAAGAACTTAAAACCCTAGTCCCGGGGGAAATGAATCTGGCTCAAATGGCTTTGCGGTGGATATTGGATTTCGATGCAGTGACTGTTGTGATACCCGGATCAAAATCACCAAACCAAGTTCCTGAAAACGCATCTGCCAGTCAGTTACCAAGTCTCTCTAAATCGCTGCACACAAAACTAAATGCTTTTTACAATGAAAAGATTATTCAGCATATTCGTGGAAAGTATTAACAAATCAGTTCTGTGCCTTAATATTAGAAACTTTTCAATAGTCAAGACATCCTAAGACCATTAGAACCAAGTAAATATATAACTAAATTACTCTGATGAAAAAGTTAGAAAATCTTGAAATAAAAAATTCTTTCTTCCAACTAGGCGCAGACTTCTTCCAGAAAAAGTCTCCTCATCCAGTATCCAGTCCCTACTTAATAAATTCAAATCCTGACGCAACAAAACTAATTGGATTAGATTTTTCTGAAATTCAAAACCCGAAATTTATCGAGTATTTTTCTGGCAACCGCCTATTACCTAATTCTCAACCATTAGCAATGGCCTATTCAGGGCATCAATTCGGATCATATAACCCTAGACTGGGTGATGGAAGAGGACTGTTGTTGGGTGAAATTAAAGATGCGAAAAATAATATTCTGGATATATATTTAAAAGGTAGTGGCCCCACCCGCTTTGCGCGTGGATTTGATGGCCGCGCAACTCTCCGGGCGTCCATAAGAGAATACCTTGGAGGTGAAGCGATCTACGGACTGGGGATCCCCACCACCAGATCACTTGCGGTAATAGGAACAGGAGAGTTGGTCCATAGGGAAACACCAGAACCAGGAGCTATATTGGTCAGATTGAGTGATTCACACATTCGATTTGGAAGCTTTCAATTACTCCATTTTACCAATAAACCTGAGAAAGTTAAACAGTTACTCGATTACATAATCGAAAGACATTATCCAGAAATTCAAAACGACACCAATAAAGTCAAGCTACTATTACGCAATGTGGTGAAACGGACTGCTAATTTAATTGCTCTATGGCAAGCCAATGGATTTATTCATGGCGTAATGAACACAGACAATATGACTATCACGGGAACAACTTTCGATTATGGACCATTCGGGTTTATGGATCGATTCAACCCCAACTTTACACCGAATCACTCTGATCCAAACGGCCGTTATGCTTACGGAAGACAACCTGAAATCGGTTATTGGAACTTATCTAAATTTGGAGAAACTATTAGTCATCTTTTGGATTCAAAGTTTATTATGGAAGAATTGGGTAATTATCAACAAATATATAACCAGTACTATCGCGAGCTTATGGGGCAAAAACTAGGACTCAAAATCCTTGATTCCGAATTCAGGGAGCTAGTTAATAAACTATTTCTATTACTCTATGATAACCAAATAGATTACAGCCTATTATTTCGTCATCTCTCTGACCTTCCAAATAACTTTTCGGAGGAATTAAAACAAAAATTTAAAGATCCTCAAGCTCTTGATAGTTGGATGTTACTTTACTGTCAACTGATTGAACGTGAGGACCCGGATCTCTCCGAGAGAAAAAATAAGATGAACCGGGTTAATCCTAAATTTATTTTGAGAAACTATCTGTTGCAGGGTGCTATCGACAAGGCCCTGAAGGAATTAGACTTTTCAGAAGTGGAGCGACTACGAATTCTTCTTAGCGACCCATACACCGATCGCCCAAAGATATTCGACAAATATGGAATTGACCCTGAATTCTACGCTGCTGAAACCCCGAAATCGTTCATTGAAATGCAACTCAGTTGTTCAGCCTAAATTGTAATTTTAAAAATTGGGTCCAGTTGTATAATTTCAATTTATAAACAAAAATCTATTATGTTATTTCGGATTTTTTTTGTAAGCTGGTTAACACACTTAGCTTTATGCATTCCAGCAGTTCACGCAAAAGCGATTCGATATGTTGCTATTGGAGATTCATATACGGTCGCCACAGGCATCGAAGAAAAAGACTCATGGCCATCACAATTAACTCAGAAGCTAATCGCGTCTGGACTCGAAGTTGAACTAATAGAAACCATCGGTCAAAGAAGTTGGACCTCTCAGCAGGTGTTAGATAAGAAGCTTCCACTGCTAAGAAAATTAAAACCCGACTTTGTTACTTTACTTATAGGGGTAAACGACTGGATTCGAGAAGGAGTCAGCAGTAAAACTTTCACATTGCGAATTAAAAATTTAATGGATAGAATTCAAAAAGTCCTTCCCAAACTAGATAGTCTTCTGGTAGTAACCATACCCGATTTTTCTTGCTCACCCAAAAGAAAAGCTTGGGGTTATGGCAAAAGTGCTACCAATGGAATTAGCCGATTAAATAAAATTTTAAAAGATGAGGCAAGTTTAAGAGACCTTCTGCTGGTGGACATTTTCCCATTGTCTCAGGACCTTTGCGCGCAAGCTGGGATGTTTTCAGGTGACGGTGTGCACCCTTCAGCATTACAATATTCCAAATGGGTGAATTTAATATTTTCCCATTCTCTTGAAATTCTTAAGTTAAAATTTACGAGCCAAGAAAGATGAAAAAACAAACTTTAATTCCACTTCTTAGAAATATTCTGTCGAATCATCAAGAATGGTTTGAGACAAAAGGAAACTCAGGCATATTCGCCGATTTAAGTGAAGAGGATTTAGAGAAAGGAAATTTTGAAAACACTGTTCTTGTAGAAGCAAACTTTCAGGGAAGCAATTTACATAAGTCTAATTTTTGTAATTCTGATCTTCGTGGTGTTAACTTTCACGATGCAAAGCTGACTCAAGCGCAATTCCAAAATAGCAGCCTAGAGGAAGCGGACTTGATGTGGGCAGACCTGAAAGGAGCGAATTTTAAAAATGTTTGTTTAGCAGGTGCTTATCTGCAAGGAGCTGATCTTAGAGAAACTAATGTAACGAGAGATCAAATACAGTTTTCTTATACTGATGAAGACACCCTCTTACCTGAAAATATGTCGACAAGGTAATAGAATGAATCCTTCCTGGGCACTTCCAGAAAATGATCCATGGTCAACTCCTTTTGCAAAAGTTTTACTTGAACATTTGGATATCTTTGCAGGTTGCACAATACTTGACGTTGCTCCGGGTGGAGGAATTCCAGCTTTTTATCTAGCCGAGCAGGTAGGCTCAAAAGGCAGAGTCCTTGCTGTGGACATACATCACAGTCAAGTATTGAGGGCAAGGTCTATACTGCGTGGACGTATGCCTTGGCTAGAGTTTGAAGTCGGGGACATGAGAAGCTTGCCAACTGATTTACCTCAATTTGACCGAATTACAGGCAATCTTTCCTTTATGTTTTTCCGCCCAAATAGGTACGAAGCTTTAAAGCAACTGGTTCAATTTATTAAACCTGGTGGGCAGATTGTACTGACCTTTCCATCTCTAGGAACTTTTGATTCCCTATGGAAGCGAGTAGATAATGAAATGAAATATAGAAATCTAATTAAAGAAAGAAAAGCTCTCACTGAGTATATAGAAGAAAGGCCTTCTGCACATCAAGCTAGGCAATGGTTAAAAGAATTAGGAATGAAAAATATATTGGTGACCGAACAACCGCTTGAAATCCAATCAGAACCAGGTCGGCAATTTCTTGAGCACCCACTGTTAAGAGGCGGCTTTCTTGATGATATTTATGAATGTTTCCAAGATCAGGCTTTGGCTGAAGAATTCATGACGAATATTTCGAATGATCTGCCAAGCTTCACACCTCTTATTGCTCAACGATGCGTTATGTCCGGGTGGGTGCCTTAAACCAATCCGTAAGTTTTCTGCACAGCGATTTTATATAGCTATCAACTGTGACAGTTACCCAATCCTCGAGCCTCTAAGTATTTCTGGTGATATTCCTCGGCTCGATAAAACTGGGCCGCTGGAACTATCTCGGTGATGATATCATTTATAAACCTACCAGACTCTTGAAGTTTTTCCTTTGATGTCTTGGCTACCACAGCCTGATCTTCATCTTGAAAGAATATTATCGATCGGTATTGAGTTCCAATGTCTGGACCCTGCCGGTTGAGAGTGGTTGGATCATGAAGCGACCAGAACGTATCCAACAAGTTATTATAAGACACTTTATCAGGATCGAATTCGACAAGAACTACCTCGGCATGATTCGATTGGCCACCACACACAATTTCGTAAGTTGGGTCAGGTACCTTGCCACCGCAATAACCGACAGCGGTCGATTCCACCCCTTCTATTTTACTAAAGGTAAGTTCTACGCCCCAAAAACAGCCAGCTCCAAAGATTGCTTTCTGCATATCTAACATGTCTCCATATTAAATAGATTATTGAACTGCATCAGATAAAATTGTAGGCAAAACAACCACTTGAACATGTCACCATATAATGTGGGCAGCTCTTGCAGGGTTCGTTTGGCTCTGCACTAAATGCATGATTCAAAAATTTGGTATGCATCTTTTTTATTGAGAGATCGTTGACCTGCTTAAAGTCTGCTATATTGCCCAATTTAAAATCATGGAACGGAAAACAATTGAAGCAATCTCCCTTCGGGTCAATGTCCATAGGGCTGTCATCGGCGCACCCAAAATAAAGATCCGAGGTAGCCCAATCCTGAATATTTGGGACAGGCTGGTTGCCATGATAAAAAATACGCTCTACCAGCGGGTATTCATCTTCCTGAATTTCATCTAAAAAACACGGCGGGAAGGAGCAGTCAAACCGGAAACAAAGTTGAGGGTATTCTTTTAGCAGATCAATCATCATACGCCCCACCTTGGGATAATCCTGTATGGGTAAAACGACATTATCCTGGTCACCCACAATGGGAAAAGCGGGACTAACACGGATTTTATATTTTTGGCTTCTTGGCAATCCCAAGTCTTGATAAATTTCATTAATCTCCCCACATTGGGTAGCTAAATCCTGTTCCTTCGAATACAGGTTAAGGCTGAACATAAGGCCATAACCATTTTTGCCAAGGAGTAGTCTTGCCACCTCTCCACAGCGCTCATGGTTTTTCTCTGAGATGTTTTCCATAGTTTGCCAATTCAGTAGAACTGAAAACTGAATTTGCTTTTGAATAGAACCGTCCTTCCCAACCGTCTTTAAAAGAAGGTCAAGTGACTTATCCGGCATTAAACCGTTGGTGAAAATTCCCAGAAAGGTAAAGGGCTGCATATTATCAAGAGCACTGGAAAGTATGTCATTAAAACGAGGATGAAGAGTGGGTTCCCCCCCCATGAAATTTATAAGAGAGGCAGTTTTTACCCTGGGTAAAACATCTTCTGTAAAAAACTCGAAGTCCATGGATTTGCCAGGAGTCTTGACTGTCTCCTCCATGTACTCATCGGCAAAACAGTAATTACATTTTAGGTTACAATAGCTGTTTAAAATAATATTCATTTAACCTGACCTTCCAGCTAGCACTATTCGATCTGTGGGAAATCTATCTAGTTATTCAAACTAGAACAGCACCTGAATCCCTGTAGAAGTTTAAAAAATCGCTTCTTTCAGGATGAAAATTAAAATCTAGCAAATGAACTATACTCTTTATGAACATAATAAAGGATTTTTCTAAAAACGTGTAAATTAATGCTCAAGTCCAACCTTTTCCAAATATTTTTCTTCTAAAATGGCTTGTTAAATAGGTTGAAATTGTGCCCTAATCAAGTCAAAATAGCTAGTCAACTTTAAGTTTGAGGGGAAAATGTTAGCATTTGCCAAAAATATCAACCAAAATAACCCTAGTCATCCCGAGGAAAGCAAAAATTCCGAATTAAAGCAATACATGGATTACCAGCGTACTTTGAATCACGAACGTCTTATCTATCATGCTCTGGACCAAGCAAAAACTAGTCTACAAAGCAATATGACCGAGTTTGAAAATGACCAGGAGAAGCTTGAAAGTTACCTGAAAAAATCTTTCCCGATATCGAACAAACCTCTTAAAAGCGCCGACACAATCATATTCATGCTACGCAAACTTATCAACGGTCACAATTCAACAAATAACTGGTATAGGATGAATACCTATTATCACGCGTTAGTTTATGATTGCATGAAAAGTTTCATCGATTTTTACAATAGAATGGTGCGAGAAACACCCGCAAAGGTAGAGGAGTTTAAAGTTTCTGAGGGAATGGAGGTCGACTTTGATGACTGGATCAATCTTTTCTTGCCCGACCTTGATTTTCACATTGGGAAAGACCTAGAGGGCGCACAATATCCATTTGCAAAAAGAAATAAGACTATTGAAGAAAAGATTAACCAAGAAATCAACAGTGGAAAATCGTTCGAAGAAGCTTTACAGGAGATCAAAGCAGAGTACGAAATTGATGATTCTTCCATAAATTTTCTTAAAAACAAAGAAATGAGCAAAGAAGATATGGAGCTATTTTATACCTCTGTTGAAAATCCAATCTACGAATACCTAACTGAAAGGGAAGAGGGAAGCTGGGGGACTGTGGAGGGAGAATCCATTCTAGATCAAGCATACTATTTAGGATCAACTCTTAAAGTATGGATATGGCGAAAAAAAGAAGACGCGGAATCTTTTATGGAGGATATGTCAAATAGCATAAAAAAATAACCCTACCAGTTAATCGCAAAACACCTCGTTCAGCGAAATGCCTCTGATATTTTTCCCTAACCGTCCCAGACATGTGAGTCATTGCTCATAACTCCTCTACCAAATCAATAAATAATACCTGATTAACATCACGCAATTTCCCCATGTTTGATATAAGTTTTTGGAAATTTATTCTTCCCGGAGTCGCCCTGCTTCTGCTGGTTTTTATCCTACTGGCTAGAGGATTTGGGGTGATCAAACTGGAATACCTCAACTTAAAATGGTTGCGCGAATTGAAGGCATTTAAATTGCACACCGATGATCCAGCTTATAAGGGTGCTTTGGTAGCCATTATTAGCTATTGCCAAGTTCTGAATTCAAAATGGGTACTTGAAGAATCCGACTTAGACATCTTAGAAAATACATATCAACTGGTAAAAAAAATAGCTTGCTCCTACCATCCTGACTCTAAACACCCATTGGAAGAGGCAAGAATTCGATGGGTATTGAATGCGTTCATGGAATTAAAAAATCATCTCCTTGTAATAACAACCTGGCAAGGAATCCATGCGGCAACTCAATTTCGCATTCGTCATGTCGTCACTCTTTCACGTGCCTGGAAATTAAAGAGATCATGGAAGGAGTCGAAAGCTTTACTTTTTTTAGAAAAATATGGTCTTTTCCCATTTTTCAAATGGTTTTTTTTCATCATTCGCTGTGTGGATTTAACATTCTGGGCTACAAAAATGATTGTTTATGTCATACAAGATATCGTATTCAAAGTATTTCTGGTGAGGTGGTATCTCATTATAGGGGAGTTAGCTGTCCAAGTTTACAGTGATCGGGCAAAAGATCCCGACACTCAACCTGAGACTATTCTAGAAGATCTCCATTCCATATCAGAGTCTGAAGATTCACAAATTAAGAATCTGCCTGAAAAAATTAAAAAAGTTGCAGAGTTATCTCGAAATGAAATCCTATACCATACTTGGAGCGTGGAGTGGACAACGGTAAAAGGGATTTATGTCAACCTCGTAAAAAAGATCGCTCACGCATACAACCCTAAAGCGGCGCAACCCATTTACGAAGCAAAACTTTCTGAATTGTTGACGAGTGGAGCGCGTTTTTCTGAGCAAATTGCAGCTATTCAAACCTATCCTTTTCTCAATAAAGTTCTCGACCTCAGAATCAAACATGCGTTAATAGCCAAAGATACAACCGATTTTTTAGAGAATAACCAAGTTTTGTCTTGGGTTAAAAAATACAAGCTCAACTATATTTTTAAATACTCGTTATTGTTATTCAAGACAGTAGAGAGAAAGCATCCAGCGTTTCTTTTTAAAGATTTCGCGTTTACTCTAGTTGGGGAAGGGTGTAAGCGCTGGTTTTATCTCTACTTGCACGATAGAATCACTTTGGAAACAGATAGCGTGTATAGGAAATCTCATGTTGCCTCGACTGAGGCGAGTTGACACCTCTCAAACAACCACTGAAACACTAAATAGCAAACTTAGAGTGCAACCCCCTAATTGTAGAATCGTTTATCCCCCAACCCGTTATTTATATTAATAATAATTATCATTTTTAAGATCGGGGGACTCATTTTTATAGCGTAATGGGGTGGTTTCGTTCTTGAAAATAACTTAAGTAGTTATTTTTTATAGCTTAAACTACCGAAAAGTAGAAAATGATCTGTTGACAGGATAAAGGTTAATGAGTATTCTAAAGATAATGAGTATGATTATCAATACAGATATTAAGACATTGTAGACCATATTTTTAATGGGGTGGGAGTGAAAAATTCTATATCGGTTGATGTTGAAGATGATGAGATCATTTGCAAATGCTTTCAAGTGACAGAAAGCAAAATTCGAGCTCATATCGTAAAAAACGATGTCACCAAGATTGAGGACGTCACCTTAGCTTGTGAAGCCGGAGGAAATTGTTGTTCATGTCACATTCTTATCCAGCTTTTCATTGATCAAAATAAACATAAAAAAACTTTAGGGGAAACCCATACGTTTGTGGACGAAAATTCAAAAAAACAGAACAAAAGCTTTTGGAAAAAACTTTTGTCAAATTCATGACTGATTACAGAAATGATGCTATTTAAATGGTTTCCAAAACGAAGGTGTTAAGTTTAAATCAACTGAATAAATCGGAATTCATATGAAAAACCAGACTACCCTTTTAAATTTAAGAACTAACAAACAAACGCTCTTATGTTTTCTTTTAATTTCTCTTTTTCTTTCTTTTTTGCCTTCAGTAACACAAGCTAAACCAATCCCCGAAGCAGCAGTCTCGAAAGTCAAGAAAGTTACCATGATGCTAGATATTTTGACAAAAGAATACGAACTCGCTATTAAAAATGGAAGGGTTGTTAATGCTGCAGAATATGAAGAAAGCCGAATATTTCTGGAACAATCATTTGAGAGATACCAAACCATTATTGGCTATATGCCAAATTCAAAAAATGCTGGGGCACTGAAAACAAAGTTTACAGCCCTGCGGGCAGATATAGAAAACAAGAATGACCCAGGCGAAATAAAAATATCTGCTAACGCAATCAGCTCTCAATTATTGAAGGAGTTGGGCATTGAAATTAAGAAGACACCCCCACGAGCAATCAATCTCCAAAATGGTCAAAATATCTTTAGAGCAAATTGCGCACAATGTCATGGCTTAACTGGCAATGGAGACGGCCCTCTAGCTTCTCACCTTGATCCAGCACCAGCTGTCTTATCTAATCCCGAGATAACCGGCAACGATCAAAGTACCGCATATGATAATTTTCAGGTAATTTCTGTAGGAATAGCCAATACATCAATGGTGGCTTGGTCAGAATTTCTCCCAGAAGCAGAACTATGGGATGTGACCTATCATATCCGCACCTTTTCAAATAAAACCGTAGAACTTCCAATTATTGCAGCAAGTTCCGAAGCAGCTCAAATATCAGATTATGCAGAACAGAAAGTTAATGATGTAATCAGCGTTTTAGAGCAAAGTATGAAAGCTTTTAAAATAGGTGAAATTAACCAATCAGCGGAGTTAGCATTTGACGCATACCTAAATTTTGAAGGTATCGAAACAGGTTTAGTTTCTAAGAATAAAGAATTAGGCATGCTTCTCGAATCATCCTTTGGCCGATTGCGTGCTGAAATCAAAAGAGGTGCTGACTTAAGTCAGGTCGAAAAAATAAATCAAGAAATTAAAAACGGCTTGAAAGAAGCTCAAACTATTCTTGAGCAAAAAGTAGGTTTTGCCGGTTTGTTTGTACAGTCTTTCTCAATAATTGTACGTGAGGGGTTTGAGGCTATTTTAATTGTTGCCGCTTTAATTGCTTTTCTCATTAAATCTAAAAACAATGACAAGGTAAAAATAATTTACCAAGGAGTAGTTGTAGGAATTGTCGCCAGTTTTATAACCGCTTATATCGTCCATGAGGTTCTCAATGTCAGCATGGCGAAACAAGAGCTTCTGGAAGGGTGGATTATGCTTGTCGCTGTTGCTGTCTTATTCTGGGTTAGTTACTGGTTACTCACTAAAATAGAAACCCAAAAATGGCAGAGCTATATCACGAACAAAATGACACAGGCTATCACAACAGGTAATATATTTACATTGGGCATGGTGGCTTTTCTTTCAGTTTACCGAGAAGGTTTTGAAACGGTTTTATTTTATAAAGCCTTATACTTGTACGCGGGAGAGGTTAGCGACGGTATTCTTCCAGGGTTTTTAACAGGCTGCCTATTTCTCGTTGCTATTTTTTATGTAATCAACAAACTTGGTGTGCGGATTCCTATTAAATGGTTTTTCGGATTCACCAGTGTCTTACTTTATTTCATGGCGTTTACTTTTATGGGCAAGGGCCTCCATGAATTACAAATGGGCGAAGCGCTTTCAATGACCCAAGCGAATTTTGCTCCTGAAATCGCATGGCTAGGCATGTACTCTACATGGGAAACCTTTATTGGTCAGGGTATTCTTTTGGTTATCTTTATTGGAGGATTGCTTTATACTTTCGTGATCAAGCCTGAAATCGACTCTAAAAATCTTATAGCAGAAACCACACACATACAAAGTGATATAGGGTTTGTTCATGATTTAGCAGAACATATTTCTGAGCATGCCCAACGTTGCGAAATATTTCTTAAAGATACTAAAGATAAAGACTTAAAAGAACTGTCTGGCCATTTGCAAGAAATAGACGAAAAAGTCCATGAACTCTCTGATCATGTTCGTTCTCTAGAAGAGAAACTGATCGATGAATACGAACGATTGGGTCTCGGGATTATGCCCAAGAGTGAAGGACAAGGAACGTCTTGAGTAAGAACTATTTCAAACCAGTCCGGATTCTCCATAAATTGATGGGGCTGTCCTGTTTTGTTTTTGTAATCATTCTTTCAGTCTCCGGCATTTTGCTGATGCACAATGATTCTTTGGGGCTGAGCCAAAGGATGGTTGGGTCTCAGTTTCTTCCTGAAAAATATTTTCATGTATCTGGGACACACCGCTCTGTCCAATCTCTCGCATTTGTTTCCAAAAATAAAACAAAGCTAATTTTCGTCGGAACGGACCATGGCTTATTTCGCTCTAATGACGGCGGCCAAAGCTGGGTAGAGTTAAAACAAGGTTTATTCAGCCAAAATATTCTTGTTTTGGCCGTCGACCCGAAGAATTCACAACTAATATATGCTGGAACCCCAAAGGGTATTTTTAAATCTGAGGACCAGGGTGATAGCTGGAGTGATTGGTTTGATGAGGCTAGCGGATTAAAAAATGTTTTTGTCAATGATCTCCTAATAAATCCTGAAAACGTAAACATCGTCTATGCTGCGACTCGTGCTGGATTGTTCGTTTCTAATGATGGTGGTGATTTTTGGGAATCAGTCGAAGGTGGATTCTTAAAAACTGAAAATGTTCAAACCATCAGATTCTCTGCAGCACATGCTGATCAGCTCATCGCAGGAACCAACAATGGTGTTTTTAAAAGCTCCGATAACGGGCAAACTTGGGAAAAAAAATGGGAAAGTCTTCCACTGAATATTTCTGGTATTGCAACCATAGACACAGACCCAGAATTTATTTTTATTGGAACCAGAAAAGGATTTTACAAATCATTTAATGGAGGCCTTAACTGGATAAAGGACAAACACAGGGGCCTCAAAGAAATAATTGCTTTAACTGTCGACACAGAGGACCCAGCTAATGTTTTCGTTTCCTCCGGAAAAGGGTTATTTTATTCTGTAAACAGCGGAGATATTTGGCAAGAAATAACGCCTCTTAAAAACAATATTGAAAATAAAAAAGAAGCCCTTATCACATCCGTTAACACCATTTTACCCATTCCTGGCTCAAAAAATCATAATCCCATACTTCTTGCAGGTTCTAAGACAGGTTTATTTATTTCAAAAAATAATGGGCGGCTTTGGCGTTTTATTGATTTCGGAGAGTCTGGCGATACAGTATCAAAAGAAAAATTTCAGATGGATCTCTCTAAAATGATCACAGAAATTCACACCGGGCGGTTTTTCGGATCTTATTTCTTTTGGCTGGTAGATCTTGCCTCTTTAGGAATGATTGTTCTGGCAGTTTCTGGATTGATGATTATTTTTTATCGAAAGAAATATAAGCAAGCCAAAATATCGAAAAAAAATATCTCAGATGAGGAGCTAGAGATAGATAAAGTAATTGATATGTCAGAATCGATAGATGATATTTCTCTGAATAGTCAATATATAGAAGAAATGATTGAACGTATGAAAAAACACCTTGAAGAATGTAGAGCTATTTATGAAACTTCTCAGAAAAAGGAAGAAAACGACACAATAAATAAACATATCACCCATTTGGATAGCAAACTTTCTCATTTGATACATAATATTGACGACTTTGCCAAATTGGCGCAAAAGGTCCGCGCAAAAAACTCTTCCTAGTGATGACATTGATAGCAAAATCAAGGCCTAGGTAATGAAGAAGGAATATAAATAAACAACATAAAAAAACTAACTAGTAATAATAATCTAATTAGTTAATCTATAAGACAAGTGTCCATCTTTTTTAAGAGTTTAAAGTTTTTTAATGTGCTAAGGTCTTTCCTTCTACTAACTATCTTTGGGGTAGTCTTTTTTTCTATACCTATTGCAAGTATTTCGTTTGCTGAAGAAGAAAAAGTTTTTCAACTCAGTGTTTATCTGACTAAGAAACAGGCTTTTGAAGTTGCCTTTCCTGGGGCAGAAAAGATAGACAAGGAAAGAAAGTGGTTAACCACCAAGCAAATAAAAGATATTGAAGAACTTTGTATGCAGAAAATTAAAGAAACACGTTTTACATTTTACGTCGGTATAAAAAATGATAAGCCAATGGGTTATCTCTTAATTGACAACATCATCGGGAAATCGTTTCCAATTACTTTCTTTACGTTGCTTAATATAGATGGAACAGTTCGGGATGTTGAGATCATGGTATATAGAGAACCTAGGGGTTGGGAGGTGAGAAACCAATCCTTTCTGAACCAATTTTTCGGAAGGGACTCGTCTTCAGATTCACGCGAAATTAATTCCATTACCGGAGCGACGCTGTCAGTTAATGCTTTGAGAACAGGTGTCTATAAAACTCTGGCAGCCTATAAAGTTTTATACCTCGAAAATTAATCTGCAGGTTTTTACTCGTCACAACTGATTTTCAGCTAAAATCCAAACTGTTGTAGATAGTCTAAAGTTACTAATTACGGTTAATAAATTTGTTTAGGCATATAAGAAACAAATGAATACCTCTAACCTGATAGTCATTGCGGGCAATCAGCTGAGACACCAATATTTTGTGAACGAATTGAGTGCCCACTTTTCATTATCTGCAGTCTTTGTCGAGAATTTTGAACACCCAGATCCAATCTTTAAAGGAAATAAGGAGAGAGAACTCAGGAATCAATTTTTTGCTAACCGCCGTAAAACCGAAGAACAATTTTTCGGACATTCCAAGAATATTTCTACTCAAAATAAACCAAAATTTATTAATATTAAAAAATGTTTTTTAAATCATAGAGACACTTTAAAAATAGTACAGAGTTTTAACCCAGGTAAGATAGTTATTTTTGGGACAAGTCTCCTTGACTCTAAATACCTTAATCTTTATCCAAACTGCATTTTTAATTTACATGTTGGTTTATCACAACATTATCGAGGCTCTTCGTGCAATTTCTGGCCTATCCACGACCTGAGACCAGATCTTTTGGGGGCAACAATACATTATGTAGACAAAGGAATTGATAGTGGTGAGGTTTTAAATCAAGACACTATCAAGCTCAATGAAGACGACTCTGAACACATTTTAATGGTTAAAACAGTTATTTTGGGGGTCAAGCTCATGATTCAATGCATTAATGAGCCAGGCTCAAAACTCCCAATAAAAGAAAAACAGAAAGGAAATGGAAAACTTTACTTGATGAAGCATTTCACGCCCCAAGCGATACTTAAAGTAAGACAGCTTGTAACCTCAGGTAGCTTAAGACAAAGAATAGCAAAAGAAAATCAGATAAGAAGATAATATAGGATATTAAATTGGCTAGAAATATTTTTTGGAATAGCTTAAACGTTCGGGCCTACCTTGACTATTTATGTCTATCTATGCCGGTTATTTATCTCAGACCAGGGATTCATAGTTTCTATTTATAAATTTATTGTTAATTGAAAAACTCTTTTCGGTTGGTAACTTAAACTTATCTTTGTTTTTTAAGTCTTATTTTTAAAAAATATTAAATATATCTAAATATCAGGACACCTGAGTTTAATCTGATAAGATACGATGGGTGTATCATCTGCTTATACGGAAGATTTTCATTCAGGCCATTATGCAGTTTAATTCAAAAATAATTTTTGGACTTGCAATAATAGGAGTTTTTAATGGAAATATTAGCGAAGCAAACTTAGCGAAAGATTTATACAAAGAAGGTTTTAGTTTGGCCGTGGAAGGAAAAACACAGGAAGCAATTCAAGTATATCTCAAGGTTCTAGAAATTAAGCCAGATACCGCAGAGGCCCATCATTCTTTGGGGGTTCTTTATTTTAAAGTTGGTAGTGGCGCTAAGGCCATAGACCACTTTAAAAAAGCTGAAAGTCTCTATAAAGAAGAAAAGAATAAAAGAGCAAAGTTTAATTTAATTATTGTTAGAAATAATCTGGAAAAAGCTTACAAAAAACTTGGGTTGAATCCAGATGATTTTAAATTTGATGCCTTGTTGCCAACTCAAGGCGAATGGAAAGATTCTGGCGTTGGGTTTCTTATTGGAAAAAAAGGCTATTTATTTACTTCCGCATCTTCAATAAAAGGTGCAAATAAAATCCGTGTAAGGTTTTCAAATGGACATATTATAGCCGCAAAGTTGGTCCGCGAATTCATTGTTTATAAAATTGCAATTCTTAAACTTACTGATCCTATTAGGGAATTAGCATATTCCTTGGCATTTGCGGATAACCCCCATTTCAAAGAAGGTAATATGGTTTATGCAATGGATTTTTCAAAATTGGCTGTGGCTAATAATCCTTTATCGATAGGAAAAATTCTTAAAGAAAATGCTCTTGAAAATAGCAACAAAGTCATTCAACTCGATCTGGATATAAAAAAAGGAAAAAATGGTGGCCCTCTATTTAACAAAAATGGCAAACTAATTGGATTAATATTGCCTAAACATATTGCTCAAAGTTCATTTTCTTATTTAAAAGATTCGCCTGTAAATGCGAGCTTTGCAATTAAATCGCCCTACCTTGAAAAAGTTTTATTTGGGCTGACCGGGGTTGAACCACCGGATAACTACCAATCGAAAGAAGCAAATCTAAGTTATGGCATAAATGTGGACGGAATTTCTAAAGAGGCTATTAATAATTTTATTTTTTTGGAAACCTATAATTAAAAACTGCTGGTATGACTGATAAATTCTTTTTGATCAATAGACTTCCGATAATTGTCTTTACTGTTTCAGCAACTTCCCGAATTTCATTTTTTCTTTTGCTGTTTATTCAAATACTTTTTATAAATCCTAAGATATGCCAAGGATCAGAAATTGTGATACGACTTTCTGGGGAAATAGATCACCCTGGTGATTTATCACTTCTGAGTAAAACTATTGAACTCAAAAAGGTTTGTTTTCTTGGCGTTAAGGCTAAAGGAAAAATAGACGGGAGTTTTTTGCGATTAATGTCAAGGAACGGAACTCCAAAAGGTGATTATGAGGTTGCCCCACCGTTTCCTGATGAAGGGTGGCCAACTAGAAGTTTTACAAAAAACGGGGCGCTTCGTTTGAAAATTGTCGGTGGGTCTGGTTTGCAAGTTTTAAGATCGTCTAATAAGAGCGGGATTGCTATTCACGGGCGTGACTTCTACCCTCTGTTGGATGGAATCGTAAAAAAAAAAATAATGATAAATTTCTATAACGATGCTCTTTTTGAGAGATTGCAGGCTCACTGGGGGCCGCTTCGTATTTCTAATTGGGATATGGGAAGGCTGGCAGATTCGTGGGTAAAGATAAACCAATCTTCTCTGAAGTGGAAAGTGAAAGTTGTCGAAGCAAGGCCTGAGGAAATTGAAAGTGCTTGCAAACCCCCCATTGTTAGGCGTACCGTGGATTAACCATAGTAACTTTGTTGCATTTTTTAAGCACTCTTTTTTACTTAATTTCTTGTAGCAAAAAAAAATACTTTAGAAATATAGTTGTGCAACCTGGGGAGCGTAGCCATTAAAAAGTTTTGTCTTTTCATTTTTCGTCTTTCCTAGAAGTATTTCAAAACGTTGATCCCATCTGGCATAAGGAACGCCCGGATCGACATTTGCTGAGAAGTCGTATTCAAGCGGAGAAATAGATTGCCAGAATGTCTTTGGCGGATTCTTGACAAACTCTATGGAATTGATTGACTTTATACTTTTGAACCCATATTTCCAGGGAACAACAAGGCGTATTGGTGCACCGTTTTGTGGATGTAATTTATGCCCGTACATACCGACTGCAACGAATGATAGATCGTGCATTGCTTCAGCCATACTCAAACCCTCAACGTAAGGCCACGGTTCCCAAAAACGATCTTTTTGTCCGTGCGCTATATTGGGATCAATGAATGTTTTGAATTTTATATAGCGGGCGGTTGATAAAGGATCCAACACCTTTACTAATTCCCGTAAGGGAAATCCTAACCAGGGAATAATTGCCGACCAGGTTTCTACACACCTCAATCTGTAAACTCGCTGCTCAAGAGGCATCTTTTTAATTAATTTTTCGAAATCCAGTGTTCGCCCTTTATTAACAAGCCCACTAACCTTAATAGTCCAATTTTCTAAAGGCAACTCTTTTGAAAGAAGCCATATATTGCTTTTATTAGTTCCAAATTCATAAAAGTTATTGTAACGCGAAACAAGGGTCTCCGGGGTTGACTTACCTTGCAAATCCATGAAGTTATTTTTCTCTTGCGAGGGTGATTTAGCGGAGGACAAATTTGCTGCAAAAACTTTGCTTAAGGTTAGCATGTTTGGAAGCATGTAGAGAGCTAGAGCATTAATTCCAAGTTTCCCCATGCCCCCAAGAAATTTTCTTCGATTTAAATATACTTCTTCCAGTGTCGCATTATTTTCAGGAATATCCCAGGCTGGGGTGATTTTTATCCTAGACATCTCAAGGTCTTGTTCTTAGGAGTTAAAAAAATTTCTTCTATTATAATTGTTATTGAACATCCCATGCGCACCGAAAACCAATAGAATTTAATTTCATATATGGATTAAGTTTGAAACGCATTTTTGAGTTCACATAGTAAGCCAAATTATACCAGCTTCCACCACGAAGAATTTTTTCATTAGAAGTTTGTTGGTTTTTTAGGTTGTCTAGGCCAGCTGCAGCATAGAAATCAAACCAATCATTTACCCACTCCCAGACATTCCCGCTCATATTATATAAACCAAAACCATTTGGTTGAAAGGAGTCTACAGGTTTTGTTCCAGATTGAAACTCACGGCCATAATTACCTTTGGTTGGATCTGGGTTTGCACCGAATGAATATGAGTATCCAGCTGGTCCTGTTGCTGCTTTTTCCCATTCTGCTTCAATTGGCAGACGTCCCATTTTGTATTTACAGTAGGAGCTGGCGTCAAACCAAGTAACCATTGTTACAGGGCATTGATCACAGGCTGAACTAGCGCTTCTTTTGTGGTTTGGTTGAAACTTTTCAAATTCTAGGTTGCTCACCTCGAACCGACTAATTTTATATTCTTTTAAATACACCTTGTGGACAGGACGTTCTATTTTTGTCCCTTCTTCTGTGCCCATTATAAATTCTCCCGCTGGAATCAGGGACATGTTTTTATCTATTTGTGCAGCTTGGGCTAGAGGGTTCTGAAGAAAAAAACTTATCCAGATTATCCAAGATATGCTTTCAGATTTTTCCATAATAGCATGAAATAATTTAGGTTATATTATTGCAAACTTAAAATCTGCCAAAAACTAACCATTTTGTTTGCGTTCATATCCATCTTATTGCCATCCCAGATGGCAAAGGCGAGAAGAATTTTATTTTTATTCATAAAATTAATATCCCACTCACTTAGAGTTTCTAGGTCTCGGATGAAAACAACACTCCAACGCCCGTTATGCCAATATCCTTTTCCTTCTATTTGCTGGTCCTTAAGTGGTTGAACAGTTAATGTTCCTATACCCTGTGAGTTAATTTCTTCTACAGGAGACTCATTAAATGGATTCAAAAACATTCCAGTGGTCGGACTAGGATTATCTTTAGGATAATTTTTGAGTAACTCACCGTTTTGGATTACCTCCTGCGCTACGTCGGCTTTCCAATGCCAAATATTAACTGGTTTATCCTTCTCTCCCATGCCATAAAACGGACTATCTTCAATGTCAAAACTCTCAATGGCGAATTGAATTGCACTCTGGTCCACATACTTATTATTCAAAATACTATCTGGTGTAGGATCTTTCCACTCCATCCTGATTGCTATTTTACTCTCGTTATATATTGATTGAATCGTTAACTGGTTTATTGGGTTTTTACGAGCCCTTAAAGGAATTATGCTTATTGGGACAGCCACGACTTCATTCCAAATATAATCATTCATTTGCAAGCTAATTCTCTTGTTAATTTTTTTTGAGATTAAAACTTTTGTTGGTGTGCGAGGTGTATTACTTTGACTATTATATCTGGACTGTAAAAAATGAACCAAGTTCCAACGCTCGACATTACTTAAATTTTCGTAAGCATTCATTGGGGAGCCGTCCAAGCCTGTTACAAGTGTTCGGTAAATATCAGTTCCTGAAGAACCTGCTTTATAAAAGTTTTCACGACGTAGATTGTAAACAAACGAAGGGGTTCCTCTGAATGTCTTTAGAGTATCTGAAAGTTCTCCCTCCCTACTTCCATCATCTCCGTGACATCTACCGCAACGCAACTCACGGTATAATTTTTTTCCGTGAGCTATAGAAAGGTCATCAAACGGGGGCTCCATGGTTATAATAATTTTGCGTCCAGGAAGCTCCATGCTAAATCGGCTAGAAAATGTTTTTACAAATTCTACCAACGAATTAATGGCTTCGTCACTAAGAACCTTTTCCCAGGCTGGCATTGCTGTGCCGGGAACTCCCCGTTTAATTGTACGGAAAATATCGTCATCCAAAGGAAGGGTATTTGTTTGTGTTGTATGAAATTTGAATATACCTTGGCTTAATTCTCTGGGCTGG
>Ga0315336_1001028_pt1 | contig 61029 bp, 63 predicted proteins | sample ASW5metaG_FD_204512 | JGI IMG/M metagenome (GOLD analysis project Ga0315336, IMG submission 204512) | Ammonia-oxidizing marine archaeal communities from Monterey Bay, California, United States - ASW #5 | ecosystem: Environmental > Aquatic > Marine > Intertidal zone | place: USA: California...
AAGCCGGTCGCATTACAGACCGCCGTCATTTCGATGCCCGACTTGCTGCCGTCGATGAAACTGTTGAACATTTTCGGGTTCATGCGGCCGCGTTTCGCCATTTCCTCGGTCCAGCCGGATATCTGCCATACGGTGTCGGGCGTCGAGGCATGGAAGCTCGGGTGGTAGCGGGTGCCCTTGCCGGCCGCGACCACCTCGAAGCCGGAGGCCCGCGCCCAATCGACATGTTCGCAAATCAAGGCCGGTTGATCGCCCCAAGCCAAGGAATAGATCACGCCGGCGGCCGCGGCCCGGCTCGCCAGCAGCGGTCCGGCCACTACATCGGCTTCGACATTGACCATGATCACGTGGCGGCCGGCGTTGATCGCGGCCAAGCAATGGGCGATGCCGGCGTGCGGCGATCCGGTCGCCTCAATGACGATATCCAAACCGTCGGCGGCAATCAGGCGCCCGGCGTCCTGACCGACATGGGTCCGCCCGCTGATGAGCGCGCTGGCGATATCCGGCGCCGCGTACCGGTCTCCGTCCCAGCCTGTGACAGCGAGCGTACCGCGCGCCCGTTCCACATCAAGGTCGGCGATGGCTAATACATGAATGCCCGGTGTCCGCCGTGCTTGCGCCAGGAACATCGCCCCGAATTTGCCGGCACCGATCAGGCCAACGCGGACGGGCCGGTTTTCTTCGGCGCGGGCGGCCAAATAGCCGTGCAGATTCATGGCGCTCTCCTCCTCGGCATCGATGGGGGGAATGATACACACTCCAGCCCATCGTGATAGAGGGCGGCAGATCGAGGATAGTCTAAGCCTTGATGCGGGTTGCTTCTTTGATTTTGTCGTTGGCGCCTTCGGCCGCGCGGCGGCGCCCGAGCTTGACGCGCTCCAAGAGCTCGGTGTCGAGCACGTCGTCGGCCCAGGAATGCAGTTCCTTGACGACGCCGCTCCGCAAATCGAGCAGCGTCATATTGCGGTGATAGGGGCCAATCACATGTTCTACTTCGGAAGGCGGTGACGGCATCTCCCGCGCCATGGCCCGGATCAGGTCGATTTTTCCGACACGATCGTGCGGGTGGACCGCAAACCAGGCACGGGCGTGGTGGGACCAGCCGTCCAAGGCATAGGCGATGCGCTTGCGTTGTTCGGTGATGATTTCAAGAAACCGCGGATACCGGTCGTCGACGGTGTAATTTTCCGGGTTCAAGATGCAGTCCTTGATACCGCTTGCACGTGAATTCGCGTAGACCATGAAATCCGCCATGTTTTCACACAACAGCAAAGCGGCATTTTGGACTTCGGTCTTGGGATCTTTTTGGTAGGCGGAGACGCTGTCATGCAGACGTTCCATCAGTCGTTGCTGACGGCTCAAGAAGCCGACTTCCCTTGACGGGTCGTTGGTGACCAAGGAACAAATCGGTGTTGCAAAGTCGCAAATCTTGGTCAAACGTTTTTGCAATTCCGCTCGGCGCATGCCGGACTGACGCGCGACATATCCAGCGATCACTTTGACCAGGCGATGCAACTCTGTCGGGTTTTGTTCCGCGAGCTGAACCAGGACCGCACGGGTCAACTCCTTGAATCCGCGCTGGTCGATTTCCACACCTACTTTGCGGCCGAACATTGCCAGGACTTCAAGGTAAGAATTTTCCGCGTCATTGTTGGTGAGGGCGATTTCGCGTTCTGCCTCCGCCCGTTCCATTTCCGTGCCATAGATCAAATCGACTTCAAGCAAGATGTCGCGCATCAGAATGGGATCGATGTGGCCGCTATATTCGACACCGGCGGCGACGACGCGATCGTAGAGTTCGCCGTCTCGGCCTTCGATCTCTGCCCAATCGGACAGATTACCCATTGGCATGACCAGATCGCCGGCTTGGACCGTTCCATGGCCCGACCAGTTCGGAATCAAGGCTTCCTGTTCCGTTGATTCTTCCCGCGATTGGCGACATCGCGCCAAGCGCAACAACCTGATACCGAAGCCGACATGGACGCCCCGATCTTCGAATTTGCGGTAGATTCTACGCATCGGCTCTCCGCACGCGTTTCCGTCTGCGGGCATATTCGCAAAATAAACAACACCAAATGGTGTCAGACAAATGCCGCCGGCATTGTCCGGCAGATACGTCACAAACGCTTAGCGACAAGATCGCAGCCAGCAATTGACAAGGCGTTAATCATATTGCCACGCCGCAAATGTCCGACGCCGATCTGTCGGCAATTGGGTCGATTTAATGAAGCCTTAGCGCTTTGCAGGTATCTCTATTCGTGGCGCGACAGGGTATCTCGCGGGCAGGAATATGGCTTTCCAAGCCGACAAAAAGTATCAAGATGACGCTCAATCGGCGGTCCAGCTTGCCAGCGCGATGCCGAATGCGGTGTTGTTGTGCCACGACACCAACATTTTGTTCGCTAATCAAACCGCCTTACGGTTGCTCAACGCGGCCAATCCGGAAGCAATCAGGGATGTGGCGTTGGCACGCCATCTGCGGCTGACCGGTGCTGCTGCGGGGCGGCCCTGGCGCCAAATTTTGCAGCAACGGCGGCCGGTCGCGGCCGAAATCGTCACGGCGCAAGGTGCTATCCGGCCAGTGACGGTGACATTGCGGTACATGAGTGACAGGGTCGACGGGCCGTTCCTGGCGATTCTCGAAGAGTTGCGTGCCGAGGCCCCCGGTTTATCCGGGTCTACCGCTGCGTTTAACGATCGATACCGTCGCGTTCTCGATCACTTGCCGACGTTCGTTTGTTTGACCGCCGGCGGCCGTATTGTCTATGCCAATGCAGCCGCCGCCGATTGCCTTGGTTTTGTCGGGCCGCAGGAATTGGTCGGTCGGCGCCTGGAAGAAATCATGCCGGGCCCGGACAGTCGCATGGTCAACGCCAATCTTTCCCAATTGGCGGATCAAAATCAGCCCACGACACTGGAACTTCGTGGCGTTGCCGGCGAAACCGTCGCCATGTCGATCGATGTTCGTGCCGTCGAAAAAGCCTTGCCCATCGCCGGCGGCGAAGCGCGAGCACTTTATTTGATTAGCAGCGATGGCACCGGACGCGCCGCGGCGGCCGACCGGACCGGGTCTCGGGACAGCGGCGCGAATCGTCCCAATAAGGGTGAATCGGTCCGGTCGGCAACTGCCGCCCGATCCACGAACTCGGGCCGCGACGCGCTCACCCGTCTAGCCGATCGCTCAACATTTACAGATTACCTGCAACAAGCGTTGCGCGAGGCGGACGCCACGGCCCAGTCGCCCGCGGTCCTGTTGTTGGACATTCAACGGTTCAAAGGTGTCAATGCCTCATATGGTGTCGAGGCCGGTGACGAATTGTTGCGCCATATCGCGCGTCGGCTGATTGAGATCGGCAACGGCAACATGGCCGTTGGTCGGCTAAGCGGCGACGAATTCGCGATGCTGGTCACTGACGCCGATGGACTGACGGATATTCTCGGTCGCGCGGCGCGGTTGATCGACGTGATGGCGCAGCCTTATCAAGTTTTCAACGATGTCATCACGATCAGTGCTAATGTCGGCGTGGCCGCCTTTCCGATTGGTGGCGATAGTCCGGCGGCCTTGTTGCAAAACGCCGAACTGGCGCGAAGCAAAGCGCGCGAGTTGGGGGCCAATCGATATTTTCTGTTCGACAGCGAACTTGACACCAAAGTGCGCCGCCGCAAGGAGTTGGAAAGCGAAATTGAACGCGGTCTGCGCCAGACGGAATTCGTCAATTTTTATCAGCCGCAGATCGATCTTGGGACCGGGGCCGTTGTCGGCGGCGAGGCGCTGGTCCGCTGGCGGCATCCCGACCGTGGCTTGATCATGCCCGATACGTTCATTCCGATCACCGAAGAATTGGGTGCCATTCGCGAGCTTACGGAATTGATGTTGTATCGTGCCTGCCGCGATGTGGCCGATTGGGACGAGTGGATCGACGAACCGTGTGTTGCGGTCAATTTGTCGCCCGCCGTTCTCATGCAAGGCAATTTCTTCAATACCGTTCGCGACGTGTTGCGCGAGACCGGCACGCCCGCCGAACGGCTCGAACTTGAGATTACCGAAAGCGTCATTATGCGTGATGTATTCGAGGTCGGCAGCATGCTGGAAGAAATTCGGTCGCTCGGTGTGCGTTTGGCGATCGATGACTTCGGCACCGGCCACTCATCACTTAGCTATCTCAAACGGCTGCCGATCCAAAAGCTGAAGATCGATCGATCGTTTATCACCGATCTGCCAAACGATCGAAATGACGTTTCGATCACCCGCGCCATCGTCGTGATGGCACAAAATTTAGGCATGACAACGTTGGCCGAAGGCGTTGAAAATGCTGAACAAGTAGCATTTCTGCGCGGCATCGGCTGCGACGAGGCGCAAGGCTTCCATTTTGGTCGGGCTATCGCCAGCGAGAATTTTCTCGAATGGTGTGCCCGGCACAACAACGGCGCTAGCCAAAGTTGACCGTGTGTTGGCAGTTATTTGCGGAACGATTTTGGAACTTGGAATAGATAGTCCGTGGCTGCCTTGGCCTGATGACAGGTATGGCAATAGGCGACGTCGGCAGCGTCCGCGCCCAGGGTATCGCCGGTAAAACTCCCGTCAGGCAGTATCATCGCATAGCGCCAATCGGCGGTCTTCGAACTCGTGCCCGGGGCCAGCTTTTCCATCAAGAAGAGGGCGGCGCCGTAAATTTCGCCTTTGTTGGTTACCGTGAAACTGTCCTTGGCGATTACCGCGCCGGGCGGTAAACGATCGCCTCGTTTCATCGTGCCGTAGCCAGCGCCAACGGCGACTTGATCGGCGTAATTGTTGACGTAGCGGTTACCGTGCGTGGCCGAGAGATAGGGCACCCGGTTCAGCCGCGTCCAAGTCGGATATTTCGTCGCCGACGGATCGCGGGATATGGCGTAACGGTCGACAAGTTGGTCGCGGATTTCCCCATACGCCGCTTCCGCTTCCGCGTCGGATAAGGTACCCGGGTTTTCCAGGGTTAAGTGCCCGGTCGGCGCTTGCGCATTGGCGCCAATCGTGACCATTACCAAAACGATACCTACCCAACATGAAATCGTTGACGACGGCCGCATTTCTACGCCTCCTGGCTGCACCGGTGCCGCGGATGCACGGGATCCCGTGGCAGTGTAACAGAGCCGCAGAGGCTATTGGGCGCCACACACCGGCTTTTCACGGTCTGTTTATCCCAAGTGATGGGTCATCAAGTCTGCTGTCCGCCGAGCCAGGATTCGGCCTTCGGTTGATAATGCTCGATCACACCGCCGAGCAATAAGCCGACGATCAACAGGATAAAATAGCGGCGCCCGCGTGTGGACTGGCCACGAATCCTCAAAATTGCCCACCAGCCCAAAGGTAGGATAAGTGCCGTAAACAAGGTCCAGTCGCCTAGGTCCCAGCCGATCACGTGAAGCGGTTCCAAAATCGGCCGCAACAAGTCCGCGACAAAATCGATCATGCGACCGATTAGCGTTCCGACACCAAGCGAGTCTTCCATGATTGTTAGCCGGCTCCGCGGCCAGTCGGCTCAACGGGAGCTGTTGTTAAGGCAGGCCCCATCAGGCACCGTGTCGCATGTTTTCAAGTTTCTTGTCGGTGTTGTACTCGTTCAACGCAAAGACCGCCCAAATGGCGGCAATCACCCAGGCGACAAGGGTCAACTGCAAAATCAAGCAAATGATGCCGGCGATCGGCCGACCAATCGTAAAGAACAATACAAATGGCAGCAAAATGGCAATGAGTAGACGCATTGGGTGAACTCCTGGACGATTCGAGGCCGCAACAACAGAACTAGTCTTTCCGGTATTGGCATTCAAGCGGCTTTAGAGGCGGCTAAGGGTAGGGTGGGCTGACCGCGAACCATGCCTCAGCGGTAACTTTGGCTACAATCTGTCGATTTTGTCCGGTACCGACTTTGGAAATGGTTCAATGAATTTGCAGTAAGTGTATAATTTTTTGGTCTAATTGCAGTAAACATTTCACATTGTACAGTATTAATCTAAATAACTGTGGAATATAAAGATAATTTATGATGATGCCATTATCGTAATTGAGATAAATATTGAATAAAATTGTATATATATTAATAGTAGACGTATTTATTACTGGAACCCTAAACTTTTCTTTAACCTGTTGCCGGCAACATCCGGGGCATGGTTTTTCCAAAGAAGGAGACCAATGCCATGACCACTACGCTTCACAGTTTCTATCATGACGAATCGGGCGCGACGGCCATCGAATACGGTTTGATTGCCGCTCTCGTTTCCGTCGCTGCCATCGCCGCTCTCGGCGCTTTGGGTTCTTCGCTCAGCAGCATTTTCAGTTTCGTGTCCGGTGAACTCAGCAACACCGTGAACGGCGGCTAACCGGTCTTTCAACGTATCTAAGAAGTTTTCGGCGCCGCTCGTTTTGTCTGGGCTATGCAGGGCTGTTTCCTTTGCCGGCACCCCGGATAGAGGATTGCAGTGAAATACCGACAAAACGGGCGGCCGCCGAATAATTCAGTTGGGTTTACTCACCCGTCGTTGTCGTGGTCGCTGGGCGCGGGATCGATCGGTCGCCATCCGTGTTTAAGTCCTAAATCCGAACAAGAAAATCGAAAATAGTGGCCGCCGCTGCCGCCGGGTTGATCCCATTTTCTATCGATCGGCACATTCTTCAGGCGACAAAGCAAGAGCGCGCCGACGGCGCCATGCGCGATCACGGCGACCATGGTGGACGGATCCGCCGGTGCGGAAGTACGGATGCGGTTGGTCACCGCGACGATTCGTTGCTGCGCATCAATCGCACGTTCCCAACCGCGCACGCTGTTCGTTGGATTGGCGAAAAACAAATCGGCAGTCGCTTCGAATTCTTCACTCGGCAAAAAGCCCGTGGCCGATCGATCATTCTCACCAAGGTCGGCAAACCGGATTGGCGTTAGTTGCCGCCGTTCGCCGAGAATCTCGGCGGCTTCCACGGCCTTGCGTTCCTTACTGCAAGCGATCGACTGGATCTGGCCGGCGATGGGCCTTCCGGCAAGGGCCGCCATACGTTGCCGCCCACGTGCCGACAGGGGCCAATTCGGTACAGGAATGGTCGGGTCGACGACCACGTCAGGATGGGTAATGAAAAGAATGTCGGCCACGGCCCGATCTTGAGTTTGCCGCGGTGCCTTGTCGAGAAATATTACAACGTCGTTTAAAGTGTCCCTATAATATATTGAAAATAAACGAAAAAAAATATGGATCAACAATTGCATCTATGTGCTTATGTTTGGTCCGGGGAGATCATGTCGTGGTTTTGGGAGCTGGCGCCGATTGCGCGAATTACCGCGTATCGCGCCGGCGGCCATGATTGTTGCGCTCGTAGCTGCGATGTCGGCGAGCCAAGCGACAGCCAAAGATATTGCCGCCGATCAGTCGATCGATATCGCCACCACGGCGCGCCTGAAAATCATCACCAGTCTGTCACCGATGGTCACACCGGCGAACCGCGCCGCCGCACGGGTGCTCTTTCGCGATGCATACAGCCGCCTGCATGCCGATGACCTGACGGAGGCAGTGCGGCTTTTCGAGCGCGGCTTGGTCCTTAATCCCGGCGCGCCGTTGGCCAACCTGTGGCTGGCGGAAAGCTACCGGCGACAGGGTCTCGCCTCGTATGCATCCGACCAAAGGGCGTTGGCAGAGGCTCTCGCGGCAATGACCGACAATGCAAAAGTTGCAGACATGCAGACCGAAATGCCCGACGTCAATCCTTGGGCGCAAACAGGCGTTGACCCGAAGGCGCCCGGCGGCATGACATCTGGCCGTTTCTTACGGCTTTGGCGCAACAAGGTACGCTCGCTCAAGTAATGAAGGCTGCAGCCGCGTACATCGGGACGTGGTTGAAACTTACTCTAGCTAGAGCGGTTCTCGGTCATACGGGTCCGTTTGATCGAGAACCGCTCTAGCTGCCGATTTTGAGCGGGCTCACCAGGCCTTTTAGGCAGGCGAGAATGCTGAGCGCGGTGATCCGCCCGGTGCGCGGATTCTCCTTGGTCGGGACGTTTTCGATGGTCATCGTGAAACGCGCGCTGTCTGCCTCGACGTCGATTTGATGCGTATTTCTCGTGACCGATGGATCGGCCCAGATCTCAAGGCTTGTGCGATCGGGACCGAGGCCAGCCAGGCTCAAGGCAACGGCGACATTGACGTTGGCGGGAAAACCAATAATGCCGTCGCGGGCCGAGCCCTCGAAGACCTTCAGCGGCGCGTTGAGGTCGCTGACGTCGATGGCGTTGTCGCGCAGATGCGGCGCACCGGCCAGCCCCGTGGGCGGCTTGCGGGTGATCAATCTGACCGATCTCAGGTCGCCTTCCGCCGCCGCGCGGACCGCGTCCAAACCCAATAAGGCGCCGGTCGGCACCACGATCCGGCCGCCACGCGCCGCCGCCAGGTCTTGCAGATGGGGATGCTGGAGCAATTGACCGACACTGGCCGGCACCAGGATTCGGCTCGCCTCGAGCACCGGTTCGGCGATGCCGAGGAACGCGTCCGACGGCGCGCATTCAACAACGGCGTCGGCCAAATTCACCATTTCACTGATTTGGCCAACCCGGGGCGGCGCAGCCAAACCGGCCAGCCGGCGGCTCGCCTTATCGACGTCACCGGCTGTCGCCGCGGCCAGTACCAGGCCCGGGACGCCGCGGTCCAACCGTTGCGCCAAATCAAATCCGATGGTGCCGATGCCGGCGATACCTACGCGTAGCGGCGGTCGCTGTACCATCCCTGTGCTCCCCTTTCAAAGTTGGCGGTTGTCGGTCGATCTGACAATCCGGCAGCCGGCGTCAATGAATTCCACTGAATTCGGCGCTTGGCCTAAAACTTGCTGATTTGCTCTAACGAAGGACCACTGCTGGCGCAAGTTTGTCTTAAACGGGGAAGGCACGCGATGAATGAAATAGAGGTTCGCCAAATGGCGGCCCAGTTGGTTGCCGAGCACGGGCCAAGCGCGGCACAACAGGCTATTCTGTCCGCAGAAACATTGTTGGCGGCCGGGCAGTTCTATATCGATCAATGGTCCAATTGGCGCCGCATCGAAAGAACAATCGGCGAAATCTTGGCCGAAAACGGCGCGTCAATTGAAGGTAACGGGTCAGCACGGCAGATCGTCAATCAAGGCCGGCCGCGGTCATAGGTGCCTGAATAGGGGCCCCTGAAACGATTTGATCGGCTATATGTCCCTTCAACAGGCCGAGGAACGCGGCGGCCGCGGGCGGTAGGTTTTCGCCTTTACGGCGGAGCGTGCCGACCAGGCGATAGAGTTTCTCGTCGACAATTTCCAGGCGCACAAGACCGGCATCATCGCCGGGAATAGAGAGACTGGGCAGAATGGTCACGCCGACGTTACGCCGCACCAGCGCGAGCAAGGAGGCCATATTGCGGACCGTCAAGTTGGTGTCCGCGGCGAGCGTGGCATAGAGCTCAGTCCGCAGCCTGGCAGACGCGCCATTGGCAATCAAAACACGACCACCAAGGTCGGCACGGCTTACGCCCCTCTGTTCCGCCAAGGGGCTTGCGCGGCTGCATATCAGAACGAAACGATCTTCAAACAGGGGTTCGAACAGGATTGATCCACTGTTTGTGGGGCGCCCGGCAATGCCGAGATCGATGCTGCCGTCTATGACGGCGGTTTCGATCGCGTCGGAATCCGTGTCGCGAAGGTCGAGGTCGACCGATGGATGAGCACCGATGAATCGGTCAATGACATCAGGCAATAAATGGGCGGCAACCGACGGCACCGAGGCAACGCTGAGCCGGCCCATTTGACCACGGGCATAGTCCCGGATGTCGTCGACCGCCTGATCGAAACGGTGTACGCCGTTGCGCGCCGCAGCCAGCGTGAAACGGCCGAGCGGTGTCAATCGGTTCTTGCGGTCGCTCTCAAACAGCGCGCCACCCAATTCGGCCTCCAACTGCTTGAGCGCCATTGAGACCGTCGATGGGCCGCGCGCCAAGCGCGAAGCCGCATCGACGATGCTGCCAGCTTCCGCCACGGCGACGAAAAACCGCAAACCGTTCAGGGTGATCGCCATTGCATGTCACTTGGATTCAAAAAAACCGAATTACATTACGAAACTTTCGATTTGTTTGAAATGGAGATTTTTGCCATTCTTGGCAGCATCGTGAGCACCAATGCCCCGGGAGGCGACATCCCATGCTGTTCGTTGACGGCCTGCAATACAGCGATTGGTCGGAAAAGATCTTTCGTCAGATGAACGCGGGTGGGCTGGCCGCGGTCCATGTCACCATCTGCTACCACGAAACCTTTCGCGAGACTGTGGCCAACATCGGCCGTTGGAACCGTTGGTTCGAACGCTACCCGTCGCTGATCTTTCCCGGCCGCACCGCCGATGACGTCCGTCGCGCGGCTCGGGAAAACCGAACAGCGATATTCTTTGGCTTCCAAAATCCGTCGGCGATTGAAGACGACATCGGCCTGGTGGAAGTCTGTCACCAGCTTGGCGCGCGCTTCATGCAGCTGACCTACAACAATCAAAGCCTGCTGGCGAGCGGTTGCTATGAGGCGGAAGACACCGGTATCACGCGAATGGGACGGCAAGTGATCAAGGAAATGAACCGGGTTGGCTTAGTCGTCGATATGAGCCATTCGGCGGAGCGTTCGACTTTGCAAGCGATCGAATTGTCGGACCGTTCGATTGCCATCACCCATGCCAATCCGGCGATTTGGCACCCGGCATTGCGCAACAAGTCCGATGACGTTTTGACGGCACTAGCCGAAAGCGGCGGCATGTTGGGCATGTCGCTCTACCCCCATCATTTGAAAGGTGCCGGCGATTGCAGCCTGCAGGACTTTTGCGACATGGTCGCGCGAACCGTCGACTTGATGGGCGCCGATCATGTTGGTATCGGCAGCGATCTTTGCCAGGACCAGCCCGACAGCGTGGTCGAATGGATGCGCAACGGCCGCTGGGCGAAAGAAATCGATTACGGTGAAGGCTCTGCCGGCAACGCCGGATTTCCGCCGCAACCCGACTGGTTCTGCGATAGCCGCGATTTCAGCAATATTGCCGGCGGCTTGCGCGCGACCGGTTTTAGCGAACAAGAGGTGGCGGCCATTTGCGGCCTCAATTGGGTTTCTTTCTTCGAGCGTTCCTTCAGTGGCGCCGACGCGACCGAGTTATCGTGATATGCCCGCTGACACCCTGACAAAGGCCGTGCCCATTGCCGTCGCACTTCGCCCGCCCGATCAAGTGATGCGGCTCGGCCGCATGGGCGCCATGTTTCAGACCCGTCTTAGTTTCATGCGGTCGCTAATCCGACGGATGGCCGCCGAGCGATGGACGTTCGAACGCCGGTGCTTCGACATCGATGACACTGGCTTTGGTGTCGCGATTTATGTCGTCCATACGCCGGAGCGTACTTACAGCCTGATCGCCTTCGCCCACGACTTGCCGCCGGAACAACGTACCGACCGGGTCATTGCCGAAGCATGGGACGCCACGTTCAATCTGTTCGACGGTGTACCGACGGACGCCGATATCGACCGGCTGCGCTTGGTTACGCCGAAGCAAGAGGCGGGACGATTTTCCGACAAGGAACTGGTGCTGGCGCGCGCCAACAAAAGCCTGCGTCTGTTCGATCATGTGGTGGCGCGTTTGGCCGACGGACGCCAACCCGACATCGGCATGTTGGTCGACGTGGGATATCTGATGCGAACCACCGCGGTCTATGGCAATGGCAAGTTCGGTTGCGCCGATCGCTCTAAAATAGCCGACCGGCCGGAAATGCGAACCGCGTTCCAAGCCGAGATGCTGACGGTCTATCTGGTGCGGTTGTTCACCGTCGATTTGGTCGAACATATTGCGCGCGGGCAGGGCGGCGCGGGCGCCGTCGGGTTGTCACCGCCGATCCGGTGTTTTCTTGGTATCGGCAACGCGACCGGGCTCGGCATGGCGCCCTTTTTGGTTAGCCATCCGGTGTTGACCCATAACTGGGTGTTGGCTCGGGAGACCGCCCTTGCCCGCGCCCGCGGCATCGATCCGGTACCACTATCGTCGGTATCGGCGCTCCGCCGGTTGACAGATCTGGCGGCTGTCTATGTCGATGAATGGGTGGTCGAAGATGCCTTGCAAACCGAGCGCATCGCCGAGTTGTGCCGCGATATCGGCAGACTGCGAGACCACATTTCGATCGATGCCTGTTTTAACCGCCCCGCCGCGATCGACGCGCTCTATCGGTGGGGCGAGAACGACCTCTCCGTAGAAGGCCAAGAACTGTTGGTGTCGATCCTGCTTGAACCATTCGGCGATCAAATCGATGACCTGTGTCATGCCATGCAGGCTGACGTGACCGACAGCTGGGATCCGGTCATGTCGATCGCGACATTGCGGAGCAATCTTCAGGCGGCCTTCGCTTGGGCATTGGCGATTGATTTTGCGAGCCCGCAATCGACAAAGCGATTCTGGTATTACTCGGACGAAAAACTGGAGCCGCGGTTCGGTGATCGAACAACGGAACCCGGCGCCGAGCATGAGATGCCAATCGCAGTTGCCCGGGATGTCGCGCGGCTGGATGCGGCGCTCGCCGATGTCGATCCGGCCGCCACGGTCGCCGAGTTCGTCATGCGCAATCCGGAGCATCGCTTTGCCATACGTCGCGTACAGACGGCTGCCCGTTACCCGTATGCGGAAATCAGAGACAATCTGATCGACGCGAATTGCCGGCCAATCGATATGTTGCGCTTCAAGCTGGCGCTGTTCGGTGCCGGAAAATACGATCCGAAATCCAGCCTTTGGACCCGGATTACCCTGTTCCAAGGTGCCCCATTCCCTGAGGACTTGTCGTCGGCGGATGCCGACGATTGGTTGTTCCCGATCCGGCCGGAGGCGGAAGCATGACCGCCTTGTCATTGAACGAACTTGGCTTCGCCGTTCGTTGGGCGGCGTCCGGTGCCGGCGTGCCGATCGGTCTCGCCGAAGAACTGGCGCAAGCCGCCAAGGCGATCGGTCAGGCCGGTCTCGACCCGGCGCGTGTCGTCTCAGCGGCGCTCGGCGGACTTACGACGCCGCCGAGGTGGGGTGGATTGACGATTGATCGAACCGCCAAGACGCTGGCTCTCCGTGCTTGCCGCGGCGGACGCCTGATGGCGATCGAGGCCGGACCGGTATTGGCCGACGCGATGATGCTTTCGGAAGGCGCCACCGGCCTGGTAATCCAGGCGCAGGCGATCGATCATCCGCTATTGGCGTCGGCTTGTCTGACCGCGAATGGACTGACTGATCAAACGATCCGCTGCCATTGGAAATGCGTTGACGGCGAGGCCGACGTCATTATTGACGGCGGCCGGATAGTCGAAATTCGCGCTAACGACGACACGGCACTCTATTCGGCCGGGCCGGCCGACCTGAATGTCGCTCCGGATCAGGTTGCACCGATGCCGGCCGACTTCGTCGCCGATGATGCGATTGAGGCCGGCCTGATCGTGCCGGATGGGTCTTGGCGACGCTTATTGCGGATGGCATCGGCTAGTTGGGTTCCGTCGAACGAAGCTTCCCGTCTAACCGGCGCTGGTGCAGGGTTGATCGACACGGATTGATTTGACGTGCCGCGGTCAGTAACTGTCTTCAGGATTGGCAATCGCGTTTTCGGTCAGGTCTTTGGTGATGTAGTCGAACGCATCATCGACGGAATCGGTGAAATACATCAAATCGAGGTCTTGTTTGTTGATGGTGCCATAACGGGCGAGGGCGTCGAAATCGACCACATCGTTCCAAAAAGTTGCGCCGAACAAAACGATCGGCAAACGGCGTTTGATCTTGAACGTTTGGATGAGGGTCAGGATTTCGCACAATTCGTCGAGCGTGCCGAAACCGCCCGGCATCGCGACGATCGCTTTTGCTAAATAAGTGAACCAGAATTTTCGCATGAAGAAATAGTGGAACTCGAACCCCAGCGAACGCGTGACGTGAGGATTGCCGGTCGACTCGAACGGCAAGGAAATACCGAGGCCGATATTGAGGCCGCGGGCTTCTGAGGCGCCTTTGTTGGCGGCTTCCATGATGCCTGGCCCGCCACCAGTACAGACCACGAAGCGGCGCTCGTCGCCTTCCAGGTTCTTTGACCAATCGGTCAGGCGATGTGCCAATTCACGAGCGGATTCATAGTAACCGGCCATTTGCAAGACCATTTCGGCCGCTTCAATATCCCCGCCGCTTTGTCGTGCTTCATCCAGCAGGCGCTTGGCCTCGTCTTCGGACTTCAACCGGGCCGAGCCGAAAAACACAATGGTGTCGCGGACATGCTGATTCTCAAGCCGCGCCTTCGGTTCCAGGTATTCCGCCAGGATCCGCATAGGACGGGCGTCGCGACTATGGACGAAGGCATCGTTCAAATAGGCTTTCTGGGGATGGCCATCGTCATTAGTCATGCGGAGCGTCCTGATTTGTTGGTGGCATAGAATTTAGCGATGTCCCGTTAATCATATGTTGATCAGACCGACTGGCACCGATCTCAACATATGTTTTCGGCGTCCAGAAAATATTCATGAAAGAATAAGAAGGCAGTCGCTCGTTAACCGTTCATTAACCCTAACATGGCATTAATAAGACTTCACGATCCTCCCTGTTTCGTGATGCCTCCCTGTCGACTCGGCCCGCCTTGGCGGGCCGCTTTTTTTGGACGCCCTCGGTATCGACAAAAAATCGCGCCGAACCGTTGAAGACTATTCACGAACGTGGCACGAAATTCTATACTTTGGTATCAGCGTGATTCGTGATGCCTCCCTGTCGACTTGGCCCGCTCACGCGGGCCTTTTTTCGGATACCGTCATCGCCGGTTATAGGCATCGCCCGAGGAACACGAGGTGACGCTCTCCTTCGACGCGTTCGGCAATGTGGCGGAAGCCGTTTCGCTGATAGAATCGAACATTGCGTGCGCCCTTGGCGGTGACGACATGTAGGCCGCCGACAGATCGGTCGCGCAAATCTTCGGAGAAGGCCTCGATCAGCTGCCCGCCAATGCCTTGGCTGCGGTATTCCGGCCGGCAATTGATATGGAGATGCGCCGGATAGGCCGCATGCATATCCGCGAATAGCGCGAATCCAGCGTGATGGGCGAGGGCTGAAGCCGCGGCTTGGCTGTCTTCGCAACCTGCCAAATAACCGGCCAGCCGATCCTCCACGGTTCTCGCGACGTATATCAAACTCGCCTGATTGTGTCGGTAGTAGTCGGTCCAATGGGCGACAAACGCCTGTTTGTCGGCGATTTGGGTCTGTCGGGCCGACATCAGCAAGATGGCCTCGATTTCGGCCCAATCCTTGGCGGCGTCGGCGCTGTCCGAATATTTTTCGATCCGACTGAGGCTATCCATTGTCGTCGGCGGTTAGGCTCTGCCGCAGTTCCGGGCCGACATAAGCGAACCCAAGCGCCTCATAGAAAGGGACGTTGCTTTCGATCGCATAGAGGCCAATTTCCTTGCAGCCACGGCGGCGGGCTTCCTCGATCGCCGCGCCGACCAGGCGGGATCCGGCGTGTTTTCCGCGCGCCGCCGCGGTAACAATCAGCTCTTCGATTTGTGCATATTCGCCGCCATATCGGAGCGCCAGATTGTACGATACACTGATCATACCAAGAATGCCGGTTTCATCGATCGCCAACAACAGCACGCCGCGTCGTTGATCGAGAAATGCGGAAAATCCGTCAGCGAACGCTTGGTTGGACAGCCCGGTGCCGTCGCGGCCCATGGCGCTGGCCAATTGACCAAGCAGGTTTTGTGCCGTGGCCAGGTCGTTGGGTTCGGTTTTTCTGATCGATATCATCACTATGCCTCACGCACTCGGGTGCCGGCGGGTAGGGTCAAGACCATGAGATTTGCGGCCAAAATGGTCCCCGCAAGCAAATAAAAAACACTGCTCAGGCCAAATTGATCCGCCATGACGCCGCCGATAACCGGCATGGTCGCACCGAGTGCGGCTTGCACGCCGAACATCAGACTGATGCCGGTGCCGGCCATGTTCGGCGGCGTCAGGTCCATCATCCAGCCATGGACGACGGGCCTCACCGCGAACAATACGAAACCCAGCGCCGCGACCGTGGCGATAAAGACAATTTCATTGTCGATCAATGCCAACGCAAATATCACGATTGTCGAAAGGCCAATACCGGCGAACACCACCGGGCGGCGGCCGATCCTATCGGACCAAGCGCCGGCCAATGGCGACGCAATGAAACCGCCGACTTGCAACAGCGTCAGCGCCGCGCCCATGGCCGCCGGCCCGAGACCGAGGCCATGGGCAAAATAGAGCGGAAGGAAGGTCAGCAAACCGACCTGGGTCATGGTCCGCAAGCCGGCCATCAGGCAGAGCCGGATGACCACGCCGTCTTTGGTCATGCGTGCCAGGCCGGTGAAATAGGCGGCGATCGGTTGGCCGCCGCCCTCGGCGCTGGACAATTGTCGCGTACGCCGCTCTGCCGGTGCCACGACGACGTAGAGAATTGCGGCGACGCCGACGACGGGTAAGGCAGCGAGCGAGGCGGCGATCGGCCAAGTCAACCAAGTCAACGCCAGACCAATGATCGCGGGGGCCGCCGCATCGCCCAAATTGGCGCCCAGCGCATGCAGCGACAAGGCGTAGCCACGGCTTTTCGGATACAACGTCGACAGCAGTGAAATGGCCGCCGGGTGCCAAAGGTTGTTCATCGCCCCGATAACCGCGATCAGCGCGGCAAGCCCCCAAAAACTGCTGGCCCCGGCGAACAGCGCTAAGGCGCCGGCCCCGCATAACAGGCTGATCAGTTGATAGATGAGCCGCCGACCGGTGACGTCGACCACGACGCCGCTGCCAAGATTGGCGCAAACCGAGCTGATTTGGAAAACGGCAATAAGGCCGCCCGCTTGAGCATAGGAAAAATCAAAACTTTCCGCCAGGAACGGCAGCAACAGGTAAACGATCGCGGCGATCCAGTGCGTCGCCGCATGGCCGACACCGACCATGATGGCAAGGCCTTGATCACGGCCGTCAAGTCCTGTCAATCTTGCCAGCCGCGACATATCGCTTCTTTGCAATTCGATTCCCGATTACGGCGAGTCTGCCCGAATGGCGGCAGCGGAGCAATCGGATGGAAGCGGCTCAGGAAGGATCGGATCGGGCGATGCGGATCATGTCTTCGGGGCGGCAAAGCGTGAGCGTGCCGCGATGAAGCCCAATCAGGCCCTCGCGGCGCCAACCGGCGAGTTGTTTGTTGATACTTTCACGGCTAACGCCGAGCAATGCCGCAATATTGCCCTGGCTCATGCCAAGACGGACCGCAATTGCACCCTCGCCGCAGGCGTCGACATCGCTGTTGCAGCCAGCCAAGTCGAGCAGCATTTGGGCGAGGCGTGCGGGCAGTCCGAGAAACCGCCGGGCACCCAATTCCGCGTTGGTGCGGCGCAGCCGGTCACTCAAGACCTGCAACATGCGGATGGCGATTTCGGGATGGCGCTCCAAAAACGGCAGGAAATCACGCCGTTGAACGACTACCATGTCGCAATCATCAAGCGCGACGGCATCGGCGCTCCGCGGCCGGCCTTCAAGAAGCGCCATTTCACCCAGGATTTCACCGGGCCCGAGGATCGCCAGCATGAGTTCGCGGCCATCGCCGCCATGCACGACGATTTTCACCCGGCCGGCAACCAGTACCATCATCGCTTGGCCGGGATCGCCTTGGCGAAAGAGGGTTTCTCCGCCGGCGAAATGCGCGCGACGCGCAAATACCAATAAGTTGTCGAGATCGCTTTCAGACAAATGTTCAAGCATGAAATGCCCGGCAAACAGCCGTTTGATCTCTTGTGCTTCGGTAAGCACACTATATCCCTTTCAAAGAGTTACGTGGTATTTCTTCATGTATCAGATAAATAACGCATGAATTGACCGACCTCAAGGTCTCTACCGTCAACTGCCCGTGAACTGTGAACCACGCCACAGTATCTCGGCGCAATCGACGCCATCTCTAGACTAATTCATCAATCATGGAATTAGGAGGCCGAGATGATCTGGAAAAAGCAATTTGCGGCAATGGCGTTGGCCGCCTTCGCGCTGTTCGGCGCGATTCCGGCAGGCCATGCGCAGAATGCGGCGTGCGCCAGTCACGTCGACGTGGTCAACAAACTGAAGGAAGGCTATACCGAGCATCCGGTGGCCCTCGGTCTCGCCGCCAACGGCAGCTTGATCGAAGTGTTTTCCGCCACTGACGGCCGCACATGGACTTTGGTCATGACCCGGCCGGATGGATTGAGCTGCATCTTGGCGTCAGGCCGTGCCTGGGAGACCGTAACCAAACTTGCGGCGGATGAAGTTTCATGATCGACGATTCACTATCAGGAAATGGGGCAGGAAATGGGGACAGGAACCGATTAATCTGCGGAATAATTTGTTCCCGTCCCCATTTCCATTGCGACCCGCGAAACTTCGATCATGGTGTAGAGGACTTTGCCCGGCAGGTTGGTTAGAGTCCTACCAGCGAATCAATTGGCAGCGTGGGGCGAGGTAGAACGTGACAAAAGAGTTGTTGGAGAAATTTCGCAATCACTCTGCGACGGTTGCGGTCGTCGGGCTTGGTTACGTTGGGCTTCCGCTCGCCGAGGCTTTCAGTTTTGCCGGCTTCACTGTGGTCGGTTTCGACATTGACGATACCAAAGTCGCCGCGCTGAACGACTGCCGTTCCTATATCCGTACCATTCCCGCGGAGCGGATCGCCGCCATGGTGGATACGGGGCAATTTCGCGCGACCAGTGATTTCTCCGGATTGGCGGCTGCCGATGCCATATTGGTTTGCGTGCCGACACCGCTGACCCAGCATCGCGAGCCGGACATGACCTACGTGCAGGCGACGACCGATACGATTGCGGCATATCTCCGGCCGGGCCAATTGATCGTGCTGGAATCGACGACCTATCCCGGAACCTCTGATGAGTTGATCCGGCCGAGCTTGGAACGCAGTGGCTTGGTGATCGGCCGGGATGTCTTTCTTGGCTATTCGCCTGAGCGTGAGGATCCCGGCAACATCGACTACCGTACGGCAACCATCCCGAAGGTCGTCGGCGCCGCCGATCCGGCCTCGTTCGCGCTCGCCGAGTGCCTCTACCGGCAGGTCGTGAGTGAAGTGGTCGGCGTCTCGTCGCTTGCCACGGCGGAAGCGGTGAAGTTGACGGAAAACATATTTCGCGCCGTAAACATCGCCCTGGTCAACGAGCTGAAGATCGTCTACGAGCGCATGGGAATCGATGTGTGGGAGGTCATTGAAGCGGCTAAGTCAAAGCCGTTCGGTTACATGCCGTTTTATCCGGGGCCGGGTTTGGGCGGCCACTGCATCCCCATCGACCCCTTCTACTTGACGTGGAAGGCGCGGGAGTTTGACACCTCGACCCGCTTTATCGAGCTCGCCGGGGAAATCAACACGGCCATGCCGGGTTATGTCGTCGATCGTTTGGCCGAAACCCTGGACCGGCGGTTTGCCAAGCCGCTCAACGGCGCGCGGCTGTTGATTCTCGGTGTCGCCTACAAAAAAAACGTCGACGACATTCGTGAAAGTCCGGCCCTGCGCATTATTTCGTTGTTGGAACGGCGCGGCGCCCTGGTGGATTTCTTCGACCCTCTAGTCCCGGAAATTCCGGCGACACGGGAATATCCGGAGCTTGCCGGCAGACGCAGCATTGAGTGGTCGGTGGATGCTATCGGCGACTACGACGGCAGCTTGATCTGTACCGATCACGATGCCGTCGACTATGGTGAACTGGTGGCGCATTCGGCATTGGTGGTCGATACCCGGAACGCCACGGCCGCGTATCGTGACGGCAAGGGTACGGTCCTTTTGTCCTGACCAGCGGCCTGCTTGCAATACAATCAGTTACACAGTTTACCGTGAAGAAAAGTCCTTCGCTACGCTCAGTGTACTTTTCTTCAGTCTAAAAATTGCATTAGCGCATCTTGAGGCGGCTCGGCGATGCGCTAACAGCTTTTTTGTTTGCAACAAATTGAGCCTGAAAGGCTCAATTTGTTGCGGATTCTGATCATGACCTTCGGTCATGATCAGTCAGAAAAACGATCAAATCAGACTGCCGGGCCGCCCCAAGGCCTGATTTGGCATTATTACCCGGTAAAAAGTACACTGAGGCGGAGCCGAAGGACTTTTTAACGACCAACTATACAGGGAGAGCCGAGATGAGCGACAACACGCTATACGCGGAAGGTCAAAAAATTCGCTCCGAACTCATGGGCGAGGCCATGGTTGAGCGCATGGCGGCCAATGTCTACGACGATCCGATCATGCAGAAGTTCGGGAACTATGCCAGCGAGGCGGTCTTCGGCCTGCTTTGGACGCGTCCTGGTCTCGATCTCAAGACCCGCGCGCTGGTTTGCGTCGTTTCCGATACGGCGACAGCGCGCTGGCCGGAACTGGCCATTCACCTGCGCATGGCACGCCGCCAGGGCTGGACGGAAGACGAGCTAAGCGAAGTGTTGTTGCATCTCTCAGGCTATATTGGCCTGCCGTCGGTGCGCGAGGCGATGATCACCGCCAAAGAAGTGTTCGCGGAAATGCGTGCCGAAGACACCGCCTCAGCCTAGATCAGGTTGCGCTAACGCCGAAGCCCAAACGCCGCCTATTTGTTTTTGATGTGCAATTGTTTCATCAAATCGTAAAGCGTCGGCCGGCTCACACCAAGTAGCTTTGCGGCTTGGCTGACATTGTCTTGCGCGACGGCAAGGGCGCGGGTTACAGCTTCCGTTTCCGCCGCCTCTCGCACGGCTTTCAAGGTCGGCAGATCCGCAGCTTCTCCCGAGGCCTGAATGTCTAGGTCTTCGGCGGTGATCATGCCGCCTTCGCTCATGACGACGGCGCGCTTCATGCGATTCTCGAGCTCACGGACATTGCCGGGCCATTCGTAGGTGTTCAACGCGGCAATGGCGTCCGGGGTGAAGCCTTTGACGGATCGTTCGAAGCTCTTCTTGAAGCGCTGCAGGTAGAAATTGGCGAGCAACACGCCGTCACCCGCGCGGTCGCGCAAAGGCGGAATATCGACGCCGACTTCGTTGATACGGTAATACAGGTCTTCGCGGAACGTGCCTTCTTGCATCATCGTTGCAAGGTTCTGGTTGGTTGCCGATACGATCCGTAGGTTGACCGAAATTTTCTTGCGGCCGCCGATGCGCTCGAAGCTGCGGTCCTGTAGGAAACGCAACAATTTGGCCTGCAACGACAGTGGCATGTCGCCGATTTCATCCAAGAACAAAGTGCCACCGTCGGCTTGCTCGACTTTGCCGATAGTCTGTTTCACCGCGCCCGTGAAAGCACCTTTCTCATGGCCGAACAACTCGCTTTCCAAGAGGTTTTCCGGAATGGCAGCGCAATTAATGGCGATGAAGTTTTCGCCGGCGCGTGGACTCAATTCATGCAGCGCGTGCGCCAGCACTTCCTTACCGGTGCCGCTTTCTCCAGTCAGCATCACGCTGACATCCGACGGCGCGATGCGTTCGATCGCGCGGCAAACCTTCAGCATTTCCGGGCTTGACGCGACCAAGCCGCTGAGTGGTGAGTTTTCCTGCGAGCGGATCAGCCGCCGGCGTTCTTCCTCCAATTGAAAGACGTGCCAGGCACGGCCAATGATCATTTTCAGCACGTCGATGTCGACGGGCTTCGGATAGAAGTCGTAGGCGCCGCGACCGACGGCCATGACCGCGTTCTCGCGCTCCTCGTTGCCGCTGGCAACGATGATTTTCGTCGACGGGCAAAATGATAAGATCTCGCCAAGCGTTGCCATTCCCTCGGTGGCGCCGTTGATGTCCGGCGGTAGGCCGAGATCGAGCACGACCACACTGGGTTCTTCCTTGCGCATGACGGTCATCGCGGCGGTCCTGTCACCGGCGACATAAACGTCGGCGCTTTCCTCGAGGGCCCAGCGAAGCTGGCTTTGCAAACCGGGGTCGTCTTCGACGATCAGAAGTCTCGGATTGGATTCACTCACTGACTCAATGCCTTGTTACTAGGATTGTTAATCTGGTCGTCCAGGGCGGTCGTCTTGGGCAGGACAACGGTCATGACGGTGCCTTGGTTCGGATTGGTCGACACCTCCAACCGGCCACCCATTTCGCGAATGAGCTGGCGGGTTTGAAAGGCGCCGATGCCATAGCCGCTGCTTTTGGAGGACTGCAATGGCCGGAACAATTGGGTGCGGACGAACTCGGCCGCCATGCCCGGGCCGTCATCTTCGACTTCGATGATTGCTTCTGTCCGGCCAAGCACCAAACCGAGACGGACCGTGCCGTTCTCACCGGCGGCTTCAATAGCGTTCTGCAACAGATGGTTCAGTACCGTGCCAAGGGTTTCGGCATCGGCCAGGGCCGTGGCGGATCGGGTCATGTCGCCGAGATCGAGTACCAGGTCCGGGCACTTGCGTCGGAAGTCGGCGGCCAGGCTTGCCAGAAAACTGATGAGGTCGACTGATGTGCAGGGTATGGCTCGGGCCGAGGGCGGGCACTTGTCCTGATTTCGCACGGGGTCGTTGTCTTGACCAACAATCGGTTTGCCTTGCGCCGCGGCACCTGATGGCGGCGATTGATTGCTAGCATCGCCCGACACCTCCGGGTTGTTTTTCATCGCGTTGAGTTGGCCGAGCAGCTCCGTCATCCGCGCTACGGAATTGCGCACCGTGGCGATCATGTCTTTTTGAAATTCCGGATTGTCACCGAATTTTTCCGCATTTTTCAGCATCAGAGAAAGCTGGCTGGCCAATGTCTTGATGTCATGGGCGACGAAAGCAAATCGGCGGTTGAACGCTTCGAGCTGGCGTGCATCGACCAACGCGTTGACCGCATCTTCCTCGGCCAAATAACTGGCGGCCTGCAGGCCGACGGTTTTAAGCAGGTCATAATCTTCCCAATTGAGGACACGCCTCGCCCGCGGCGACCCGAGTACCAGGAAGCCACGCATCACGCCGGTGTGGATGAGCGGTACCACCAGCCAGGCCGTCTTGTGTTCGGCGAGCCAGGTCGGAATGTGCAGATCCGCGTAGGCTTGGTGGTTGGCTTGGTGTTCACCGAGGTCGACGATCCATTGCGTGTGAGACAAAAACCGTACCAAGGAGCCGTCGACTGGTTCCACCGACGGCGCGGTATCGCCGAACCGCCATAAAGCGGTTGGGAAATAGGCATTGTCCTCGTCACGCAACACCATCATTGCGCCGGAGCTGCAATCAACCAGGTTGGCGACGGCACGAAGCACCCGGTCATGCAGGTGGCTTTCGGACACGTCCTTTGTGACCGGATAGATATTTGATGGCAATGCCGCGGCGTCGCCGGCGACCATGCGGACAAAGCGCAACCATTCTTGTCGGTAGTCGTACTTATAGCGGAAAAAATTCTTAGCAATAAAAACCCGGACCCGAGACCGAGCTTTGTCAGAGGCGAAGATAACGGCCAGGATCAGCAATGCGCCGGAGAAAAAGACGATCTGAAAGACCGGCCCCCAAGCCTCGCTCGATTGCCTAAGATAGAGGCCGACGGCGGCCATGATCAGCAGGTACAGGCCCGCGCCGAGGAAGGTCGCGGAGTATATGACCAACTGTCGCGAGACCCGCACAGAAACCGACCAGGCATGGGCACGCGACACCGATACCGCGAGCAACGGCACGGTCAAGGCACTTACGGCGCCGCGTGCGGTGTGCAGGGCGCTGTCCATCTGTTTGAAAAGCAGGGAATCCGAATACAGGAAAAAATCATAGGCAAACATGCCGCCGAGACCAAAGCACAAGAATTTGACGGACCAGCGTGCCTCGGCACCGCTATTGCGAAAGATATTCTCCAGTACCAACATGGCGGCAACCGGATAGAGCAAGAACGCGAAGCCGACGAACCAGGCACCAAACCCCCATTTTTGCGCCAGGAAAGGAACCAGGCCCGTTACCGGCCCGATAACAATCACAATTGTCGGTACGGCGATGACGCCAATTAATGCCACCCGCGCGGCCCGGGCGGTATCCCCGCTATGCTGGGTTCCAAACAAACCGATGAGGAACGCGAGCCACGCGACGTTGCGTAGGCTTTCGAATAGCATGGCCATCGATTCTGCGCCGGAAACCTTGAGTTCCGACGCAGCGACCAGCGCTGCCCAGATCGCCGTCATCACACAGGCAGCAACCAACCGTCGCTTATGCCATGTTTGGGTCTGGCTGGTGAGCGTGGGAACAGCCAATATCAGGAACGCCGCAGCACAGACCAGATAATTGATGACAACAATTTGCATGGGTGCGGATTGGCCCTAAAGGCTTGATTCCAATAACTCGGTCGCCGATGGCCCGTGGCGGCGATTGGCACCGTGTTCACGGCGCCGAAAGCTCTCAATCATGGTGGCGCACGCGCCCGCCCAAGACCTCTGTGACCATTGCCATAAGGTTACCGCAAAAGGTAAAAGTCCCTTTAAGCCTGGCCCCGGGAATCGGTCCGAATTTGCTGTGAAATCGGGTCGGCGTCGGCGTCGTCGCGATGCTTCCATGGCTCGCCTAGATCTGAATTTTCGGCTTCGGTTCGAAGCCGATATTCACGATCACTGCGGTGACGGTGCCCGCCGCCAGGATCCACACGGATCGCACGATGCCCGGATTAAATTTCGTTGGCTTACCGCGCCGACTCTAGAGCAGATTTGGTTCGGACGAAACGGCGCAATGGTGGCACGTTGTTGTTTTCCGAAAGAACCGGTCCGTTCTTTCGATATGACAACCGGATCGGTCTATTGTTCCCGGAATGCCCGGCGCATGCTTTCACGCAGTGGATCGAACAGATACTGGAAAGCGGTGCGACTGCCGGTGACGATCATGACGTCGGCCGGCATGCCGGGCGACAGTTCAACATCGTCAATACGGTCGAGTTGTTCCTTGGAAATTTCGACCCGGGCCGAGAAATAAGGCGCGCCAGTGCGTTTGTCGACCAAGCTGTCGGCGGATACATAGATGACCGTGCCGTCCAAAGTCGGCGTCGTGCGCTGCTTGAAGGCGCTCAAGGTTACTCTCGCGGGAAGGCCGACTTTGACGATATCAATATCGAGTGGTTGAACCTGGGCTTCGACAATCAGTTTGTCGTTTTGCGGGATGATATCGGCGATCGGCGCGCCCGGTGCAATGACGCCACCTGGCGTGAAGAACTTCAAATCAACCACGACGCCACCGAGCGGCGCTCTTATTTCCATTCTGCTGAGCACGTCTTTGGCCGAGATCATGCGTTCTTCCACATCGTTGATCGACGTCTGGACCTCGCGCAACTCTGCCACCACTTTGTTGAGGTATGAATTTTGGTGGTCGATGATTTTCAGTTCGATTTCGCCTATTTGCTGCTGGGCACGGGCGATCAAACCGAGTTGTTCGCCGGCATTGCCGTCCAGATTGGCCGATTCCCGTTGCAACGCCAAAAGACGAGGTTTCCGTTCCAAGCCCTTGTTGACCAGAATCTGAATGGACTTGATTTCTTCCCGGATCAGCTTTTTCTGTTGTTTCGCGGCTTGGTATTGCGACCGTCGACTGTCGATTTCCGCCTTCAATTGATCGACTTGTTGGTGCAGCAGATTGACTTGCCCGGTAAGGCTACGCCGTCGCGCCTCGAAGATGGTTTGTTGGCCGCCCAATATTTCAGCCACATCGGGCTGCGCGCGGCGTACCTCCATGGCGGCGGGAAAGGCGATTTTTTCGGCACCGTCGCGCTCCGCGATCAAGCGCGATTCCAATGCTTTCTGCGCGTCGTGTTGGCCATGCATCAGGTTCCAGCCGGCGCGCGCCTGCGTATCTTCCAGGCGCAGCATCAAATCTCCCGGGGCGACGACGTCGCCGTTGCGGATCATCAATGTTTTGATGATGCCGCCTTCCAAATGTTGAATGGTCTTGCGGTTGCTGTCGACGGCGACGACGCCCGGCGCGACGGCGGCACTCGACAACGGCGCGAATACCGCCCAACCGCCGACGCCGCCGAAAAAGGCGATGAGGATGACGGCGCCAACCCACACGGGGCCTCTGATTACCGGTCGTTCGGCGACTTGGGGCAGGGCCGGCGGCGGCGGCATTTGCGGACCGGCGGTGGCCAGTTGAATTGGCGCGGCGCCCTTGGCCGCGGATGGCGCCTTGTCCGTCGGCTGCTGCGGCTTGCCGGACGCCTTGCCGGCACTGCCTTGCGGGGTCGGTTGCGGATCGGCCTTTGCGTTGCCGGAATCAGTCGCCGAAGGTGCTTCGCTGGGCGATGGCCCATCGTCTGCCGGCCGCGGTTTGCCGCGTAATATCCGCCTCATGACTGTCCGTCCCGTACCGCTAGGCTGCGTGATTGATCGGCCGGCGGGTTGGCCGGTCTGGTGAGTTGGGCGATAACATCCGTGGTTGGACCGAACATTTCGACGCTGCCGTCACGCAGCACCAAGATGCGGTCGACCACTTTTAGAATACTGGGCCGGTGGGCAATCACGATCACCGTGGCGCCGTCTTCTTTCATCGTCTTCACGGCGCGCGCCAGGGCTTCTTCGCCTTCGGAATCGAGATTGGCGTTCGGTTCATCCAAGACCACCAACCGCGGGCGACCGAACAGCGCCCGGGCGAGGGCGATGCGCTGGCGCTGGCCGCCGGACAGAATGGCGCCGTTCGGACCGATTTCCGTATCATAGCCGGCCGGTAGGTTGAGGATCATTTCATGGACGCCGGCGAGCTTGGCGGCGTCGACGATCATCGCCGGTTCCGCGGCTGTCATGCGCGAAATGTTGTCCTTTACGGTGCCGGTGAACAGTTCCACGTCTTGCGGCAGATAGCCGACGTGACGGCCGAAATCGCCGCGTTCCCAAACAAAGACATCGGCACCGTCCAGCCGCACGGCGCCGGCGGTTGGCCGCCAGGTGCCGACCATCAAGCGCGCCAATGTCGACTTGCCCGAAGCGCTTGGCCCGATGATGGCGAGCGACGTTCCGGGGTCGCATCCGAAACTGACGTTGTGGATGACCGGCTTGGTCGCGCCCGGAAACATTAGGCTTACGCCTTCGACCCGCAAGATGCCTTTCGGGTCGGGCAACTTCATCGTCGAAGCGCGGCGTTCGGGTGTTTCGAACATCTGCTTCAGGCGAGCATAGGCCGATCGTGCCGACACCAATTGTTTCCAGCCGCCGATCGCCTGCTCAACCGGCGCCAACGCGCGTGACATCATGATTGATCCGGCGATCATGGCACCGGGCGTGATGTCCTGGGAAATTACCAAGACGGCGCCGGCGCCAAGCATGGACAATTGCACGACCAAGCGGAGGAACTTCGAAATCGCCAGGATCGTCGCGGCGCGGTCGCCGGCCCGTCCTTGCATCATGTTGGCGGCATTGTTGATTTGGAACCATTTGCCGATCAAGCCGGGCATCATGCCCATGGCGTCGACCACTTCGGCGTTGCGCGCGGTCGCTTGGACTTGGCTGAATGCATCGCGTGAAGCGGCACCGGCCTGTTGTAGAAGCTTGCGGGTCGCAAATTCGTTGATGATGGCAACGGTGAACAGCAGCACGGCGCCGGCAGTGGCGACGGCGCCGAGTACAGGGTGCAGACCAATGATAAACAGCAAATAGATCGGTACCCAAGGCGAGTCGAAGATCGCGTTTAGCGCCGGGCTGGCGAAGAAGCCCTGGACCGTTCCGACGTCGCGCAAGGCCTCAGTCGAATAGGCTTTCTTGTCGAGGGCCGCATGGATGCCGCGTTCGAATGTTTCATTGCCCAGTCTGTTGGCAAACCAGCGGCCGATGTTGTTCATGATGCGCGAGCGAACGACATCAAGCGCCGACATCACCAACAAGGCGGTGATCGCCAACAGGGTCAAAAACCCGAGCGTCTCCAGCGAGTTCGATCCGATGACCCGGTCGAACACCTGCATCATATAAAGCGGCACCGTGATTTGCAGCACATTGACGAACATGCTGAAAAACGCCGCAAACATGAGGGTTTTTCGGCCGGCCGATACAACGGTTTTAAATGTCGATTGCGGCGCGCTACGCATGCTGAACCGCCTGTTCCCGTCTACTTACGTCCATGCCTCACTTCCGACCCAAATTCCCGGCAAACACTCAGTTTGAAACACACTACGCCAACGCGAAATCGGCGGTTGATATTTTGCATTGCCAGATCTTTTTGCGCGTTGGCTTTACCGGTCCGATAGCACGGAATTTAGGGCCTAAGCGGTTAATGAATTTTAAAAACCATCGACCGCGGCCGCTTCGCCGCCATTTTGACACGTCGAGGGTGCTACAGGCCAGAAAAAGTATTCCGCGACCGGTTCGCCGTTTCGCCCGGCAAATTCCGCGTCCGCGTCGGTGGCAAGACCGTCATGCCGCGGTTACGGCCATCTTGATAGGCCCTTCGCCACGCTTATGAATGAACTGATCAAGATAGGGGTTGTCACCGTTGTCAATGTCGGCCGTTGGCCCGGTCCACACCAACCGCCCTTCGTGCAGCATGGCGATACGGTCTGAAATGCGCCGGGCACTGACCATGTTGGAGGTGATCGAGACCACGGTCGCGCCCAACTCGCGGGCATTTTCGAGGATCAAATCGTCGATGACGTTGGTCATGATCGGATCGAGACCGGCAGTCGGCTCGTCCAGCAGCACAATCTCCGGGTCGGCCGCGAAAGCCCGGGCCAGGCCAACGCGTTTTTGCATGCCACCGGACAGCTCGGCCGGCAACAATGCTCCGACCTCCGCCTGCAAGCCGACGCGTGCGAGCTTCTCGATCGCAATGTCGTGGGCTTGTTCGTTGGTCAAGGCCGGGTCCTGGTTCAGGCGGAAGGCGACGTTTTCCCAGACTGGGATGCTGTCGAACAGCGCCGATTGCTGAAACAGCATGCCGAAGTGGCGCATGAAGGCCATGCGCTCGGCACCGCGCAGCTTAACTGTATCCACGCCGTCGATTTCGACCGACCCTGCGGTCGGTTTGATCAGCCCCAATAGGCACTTCAAAAGCAGCGTCTTGCCGCTCGCCGACGGCCCAATAAGCGCAAGCGACTCGCCCGTTGCGACATCCAGATCGATGCTGTCGAGGGCGCGAAGCGCACCAAAGGTTCGGGTCAGGCCGCGCAGGCGAATTTTCGGAATGTCGGCGTTCATTGAGGCCTCGGTATTCGATTCAACGCAACCTATAGCACAAGCACCATGTGGTCGGCATCCATTCAAGCTTCTCCACTTGATCGGCCACGGCCGCCCTGTCTGACCATGAAGCGCGTGGGATCGTCGAACGCGTCGAACCCAAACTTGGCGTACAAGTCGTGGGCATCGCGTGTCGCCAGGCACCATAAACCAACATCACGATAGTCGGGGCAGGTGACGATCGTTTCCACGAGCCACTGACCGAGCGCCTTGCCGCGGTGATCAGGCACGACAAAGACATCGCTCAACCAGGCAAACCGGCTGGCATCCGTTACCAGCCGGGCAAAGCCAACCATTGCACCGGCGGAGTCATAAAGGCCAAACGGGTCAGAACGCTCTATCGAGCGCGTCAATACTTCCGGCCCAACGCTGTCGGCCCAATACGATGTGCTTAGAAAATCGATGATAAACGGCATATCCAGTCGCGCCCGCGCGCGGTCGATTTCATAACCGTCCGCTCGCGTCCACAGTGATTGCACATTCATGGCGAGATCGTCCTCATCAAATTAAGCAACTTCTGCGGCGGATTTTGTTAACGTCACGACAAGTTTCGTTTGCGAAAATCGCAGATCGACCAAAATCCGCGATTTGCGCAGCGCAGGCAAGAAAATGAACGCAGAATCGGACCTGATGGTCACCGACAGCACGCAATTTTGTTTCCAACATCGCGTGTTTTCTGTCGAAGGCAGCTATTTCGAGGCCGATGAAGTCACCGAGACGGCGCTGTTTCACCTGCCGATGTCCGGCCCCATGGTCGCTATTGACCTCTCGACTTTGCGCGACGAATTCGGTATCGGCGACGACAGTAAGGACGGCCGTCTCTTGGACGTCGTGAAAAACAGCCTGCGCTACGTCAAAAAGATCCGCGTCAATGATGACATCCCCAAGGAACTGTTGGACGGCTCGGCGTCATGGTCGGTTGAGGACTGTCACCGCCGACTAGCCGAAGGCCACGTCACATTGCGGCTGGTGTCGTGGTCGACCGGTCGCGAGATCCCGATTGGTACCATGTCCGAGATGGAGCAGACGATCGAGGATCCGGAAACCAAGAAGCGTCTAGAGGATGCGCTGATAACCGCTGCCAAAGCCATGGACTTTCCCCCGGATGACGCCGGTAAGAAGCAGGTGGACGCGTTGGTTCAACGCCTGTCCCACGAATTGTCGTTCATCGAAGGCTTGCGGGACTTTTCGCAGCGCATTGGCAAGGTGGGACGCTCGGTCAGTTATTTGCAGCGGCGTTTCGCCCGCGTCGCGACAATCTTGGAGGATCTTGGACGGGTCGATGTGTTGCTTAAACCGGTCATAAAACAGCTTGATCTCAAATTCGACAAAATCGATGCCAAAACCTGCGAGACCCTCTCGGTGTTCAAGCATATTGACCAGCATGTCAAAGAAATTCGCGAGGTCCGCGACGACATGCACCACGAATTCATGCGTTGGGGCGAGCCGATTGATCACTGGTCATTCGACCTATTGAAGACGCCGGATGAAACGGTAGAAAAAGTCGTTCGCGAAACGTATCGTTTCCTTGCGCGCTACTATCCGCAGGCCGTGGTGTGGGAACGCTGAATCAGCGTTGGTCGAGAACTGCGCTGGGTTGCGCAGCCTGACAACATGCGATATTTCCGCCGACGGAGTGGGTCCTGTTTTCGTTTTGGCCAGTGGCCATACGGTATGGGTTCGACCGGGTCAACGGAGCGTCGCGCCAATGGATCAGAACGGCATCTCGTCGGTAGAGATTAGCGAATGGCTGTTTGGTCAAGCCTTGCCGCTTTGGGCGCGATCCGGTCAGTTGGCGAATGGCGCATTTCACGAACGCATCGATCGGCTGGGCCAGCCGATACCGGGGCGGGCGCTCAGAATGCGCACCCAGGCGCGGCAGACCTACGTCTTTGCCAGTGCCGTTCGCCAGGGTTGGTCCGGACGCGAAATGGCGGTGCAGGCGTTTCAATTCGTGCGGGATCATTATTGGCATGCCGACGGTGGCTGGATATTCAGCGTCGACGAGGCCGGTACCCCTGTCGATCAACGACGCGACATGTATGAACAGGCGTTTGCTCTGTTGATGTTGGCGACACTAAAACAGATTGAAATCGATGAAGACGTCGACCAGTGGATCGATGCCAGCCTAGCGTTCGTCGATCAGGTCCTGGCTGATAACGCATACGGCGGCTACCGACAGGGTATCCCCGATTTGTTGCCGCGCGGGCAAAATCCACACATGCATATGCTGGAAGCCGCCCTAGCACTTTACGAGGTCCGTCGACAGCCGGAAGACTTGGCCCGTGCCGAGCGGCTGGTTGCTTTGTTTTCGAAGCATTTGTTCGACCGAGAAAATGCCATGCTCGGTGAGTTTTTCGAAAATGACTGGCGCCCGGCTTCAGGCGGCGATGGCGATATCGTCGAACCCGGCCATCAGTTCGAATGGGTCTGGTTGCTGCAGCGTTATGCGCGCGCGGCCGACGACGATGCCGTTCTGACAATGGCGCGGGCCCTGTACAATAAATCTGTCCGATTTGGCATCGATCTGGAGGACGGATTGGTGTTCGACCGCATCATGCGCAACGGCCAGGTCAGCGATGACGGCAAACGCCTGTGGCCACAGGCCGAAGCGCTCAAGGCGCATCTGGCGATGGCCGAACTGGGCGCGCCGCTCGAGCCCGCCCGGCTCGCCCTGCAGGGCCTGTTCGACCATTACCTGGACCTGCGAGACGGGCTCTGGCGCGAACACCTCTATCGCGACCGGCGCGACCAAGTCGATTTCGTGCCGGCGACCAGCCTCTACCACCTCTTTGTCGCACTCAGCGAGTATTTGCGCGTCGTCGAAGGGTCCTAGAGCAACCTGCGTTCATTCGAACGCAGGTTGCTCTAGCACTTATAAATAGATCAAATTATCCGCATCAAAATGATTCCATTTTTATGCGGTTTGATCTAGCGGCCCTTCCAATTGGGCGCGCGCTTCTCTGAGAACGCCAGCGGCCCCTCGATGAAATCCTCGCTGTCACGCATCGCCGCGACCGCGGGATAGACGGTGTTGATGGCGGTCGGCAGGTCGGGCAGGTCGAAGCCCGCATAGACCGCCTCTTTCGAGGCGCGGATCGACATCGGCGAACATTCGAGAATTTGCGCCGCCCACTGTTTGGCAACGGTCAAGGCCTCCCCGGTTGCGGACAAATCGGTGACGAAGCCAAGTTCCTTACCTTCCGCCGCCGGGACCCGCCGGCCGGTCAGGATCATGCCCATCGCCTGCTTGACCGGGATCTGGCGCGGCAAGCGATGTAGGCCGCCGGCCAGGGCCGCCAAACCGACCCGCGGTTCGGGTAACGCAAACAATGCGTTTTCCGCGGCAATGATCAAGTCGCAGGCGAGCGCAATTTCGAAGCCGCCGCCCATGGCGACACCATTGACCGCGGCGATCACAGGCTTGTTCAAATCATAGCGATCGGCGATACCGCCGAAGCCGCTCTCCGGCCGGCTCATTTTGTTGCCGGCGGCCTGAAATTTCAGATCGTTGCCGGCGGAGAAAGCACGATCGCCGGCGCCGGTCACGATCGCCACCCAGGCGTCGTCATCGGCGGCGAAGTCGTTGAAGGCTCTTTCCATCTCGAAATTGGCCGGCGGGTGCAAGGCGTTCATGACGTCGGGTCGATTGATGGTGATGATCGTGAGCGGTCCTTCCCGCTCGACTTTGCAGAATTCATAGTCGGCCATGTCTGTCGATCCTTTCCGGCTCCGGCGCAATGCGTGAAGCTCAAGCATGCCCGCCGCTTTCGGGTGTTACAAGGCGTCACCGGGTAACATTGTCCACGCCAAAGCGTTGCCATAAACAAATTTCCCGGCCACTCTGGCGCCGAACAGCGGGAGCGGCGGCATGGAATTCGGCTATTTCACCTTGAGCGACAACGCCTATCCGGACAATTCGCGCTCGCCGGAAGACTTCGTGATGCAAATTCGCGAACAGGCCATCTTGGCCGATCGGCTCGGCATGCATTCGGCCTGGATCGGCGAGCATCATTTCGATTCCCTGGGCGTCAATTCTCGGCCCGGTACCTTATTGGCCAGCATCGTTTCTGAGACGGAACACATACGGTTGGCACCGGCGGTAAGCGTGCTGCCGCTGCATCACCCGCTGCATGTCGCCGAGGAATGGGCGACCATCGATTTGATCTCCGGCGGACGCGTCGATTTCGCCGCCGGCCGCGGCTACGACCGCCGCGAATACGCGCCATTCGGCGCGCCGTTTATGGAATCGGCGGGGATGTTTGAAGAAGGCATCGACGTTGTCACCAAGGCCTGGGGCGAGCCCGGGCCTTGGTCCCACAAGGGCCGGTTCTACGACATCAAGGACATGGTCATCACGCCGCGGCCGGTTCAGCGGCCGATCCCGTTCTACGTGGCGAGCTTTTCCGAGACCAGCGTCGACATTGCCGCCAAGCGCGGCCTCAATATCATCTACGCACCGTTCGCCGCCGGCATGGTCTATGGCGGGTTGGAAGGCGCGGTCGAAGCCTATCACACGGCCTGCGCCCGCCACGGCACGGCACCGGGCCGGGCGATGTGTAGCTATTTCATCCATATCACTGACAACGCGGCGGAAGAGGATTATGCCCGTGAAGCCCAGCTCGCCTATTTCCGCCATTGCGTGCTGCCGGCCTTTCCCGACGATCCGGCCAAGGCGCCGCCGACCATGCATTACTTCATGAAGATCGTCGAAATTTTGCGGAACATGAAAAAGGCTGACCTGACCGACAAATCGATCCTGCTCGGCTCGCCGCAGCAGATCATCGATGTCCTGAAGCGGGTCGAGGCCGCCGGCATCGCCGAGGTCATTCTTTACTTCAACGTCGGCAACAAGCCCGACGCCATGGTCAAGGAGCAGATGGCGCGCTTCATGGCCGATATCGCGCCGGCGTTCGACGGCCAGCACCGTTGTCGATAGCGATCGATTCTGCGATAATTATCGCAATCTTAAGAGCTATCTGAGATTTGTCTTAACCTCGGGTCGGCCGCCGCCGACCAATCAAAAAGAGGCCAATCGTGACAAAAATAGCCTTGATTTGCTCTTCGGGCGGGCATCTGTTTCAGCTTTTCTCGCTTCGCGATTTTTGGGGCAAATACGATCATTTTTGGGTCAGTTTCGACACCCAGGACGCCAAATATCTGTTGGCGGACGAGACAGTGAATTGGGCCCATTACCCGACCAACCGGAACATCAAAAATCTGGTGCGCAATATCTTTCTGGCGGGACGCATCTTGCGCCGCGAACGGCCGGACATGATTGTCTCTACAGGTGCCGGCGTAAGCGTACCGTTCTTCATGCTCGGCTGGTTGATGGGCATCCCGACGGTCTATGTGGAATCCATCACCCGCAGCGAACAATTGTCGATGTCGGCCCGGCTCAACTACTTCTTTGCCAAGAAGCTTCTGGTGCAGTGGCCGGAATTGGCGGAGAAATACCCCAAGGCTGAATTTCAGGGGCAAATCATATGATTTTCGTGATCCACGGTACCGAGGCCTTTCCGTTCGACCGAATGGCCACGGAAATCGATGCCTTAAAGGGCGACGGTACGCTCACCGACGACGTTTTCATGCAACTCGGATCCTGCACTTACGAGCCGAAGCACTGTAAATTCGAACGCTATCTGTCATTCGGTGAGATGCGGGAGAATATCGCCGCCGCCGATCTGGTGATTTCCCACGCCGGTGCCGGCTCGACGCTGTTGTGCTTGGAAATAGGCAAGCGGCCGATCATCGTGACGCGCCAACACAAACACAACGAACATGTCGACGACCACCAAATTCCGTTCGCCAAGATGATGGAAAAGCGCAACTACGTGGTCGTCGCCTACGACCCGAGCGAGCTGCGCGATTGCATCGCCAAGGTCCTGTCGCCCGATCATGCGCTCGGTGCGTTCCAGAAGGACAATCGGTTACTGGTGAATTATCTGAGTGACCTTGCCGACGCCTACGGCGACAAGACCCCAGCGCCGTTGGAACGGAAGTCCAGCGTCTCCGGCAATCCATCCGGAAGCTAATCGTATATTTCCGGCCGCCGATCCTGATGGTAGGTGGCAATGGCGCGCCACGTATCGAGATCCTCAGCTTTCAGGTCGATGTCGGCGACGGCGATGTCTTCGCCCGTCGGTAGGCTGGCAAGAATGTGTCCCGACGGTCCGGCGATACAGGAGTGCCCAAGGCTATCGAAGCCTGATTCTTGACCAACGCGGTTGGCCATGGCAACGAACACACCGTTTTCCAGTGCTCTGGTCGCGGCCATGCCTTGGGTCGTGACACCACTCCAACCCCAGACTTCGCGTTGATAGGCGTTGGCGATCCAATCGGTGCTGTTGATGATAATATCGGCGCCGCGCTCGACCAGGCAGCGAAAATAATCGGCGAAAATCATGTCGTAGCAAATCGTCATGCCGACCACGCCTAAACCGGTCTCGACCACCATCGGTGTATCGCCGGCCCGGTACGATTCCCGTTCAGCGGAGAACAAGTGGACTTTGTGATAGGTGGCGAGCCGTGCGCCGGCTGGCGAAAACAAGACCTGAGAATCAAAATAGTCTCCAGATTCCGCAACGATGGTGCCAACCGCGAGATGAACGCCTGCCTTTGCGGCAATCTTGGCGAGGGCCGCATCGGTCGGGCCATCGATCGGCTCGCCGAGCCGTGCCAGGTCTTCAGCGACGAAATAGCCTGTCGTCGCGCATTCCGGGAACACCACGAGATCGACACCAAGGCGTCCGGCGGCCTGCGCAAAGCTTTCGATCTTTTGCAAATTCGGGGCGATTTCCCCGAGCACGCAGTCCATTTGCACCACGGCCAATTTGAATTTCACATCGCCAGTCATTGCCAATCCTTCATACGTGCATTCATTCCGCTTCACGCCGCCTTTTTGGTCGCGGCCAAGAGCACCTTTTCCTCGGTCGTCTCCCGCGTCGGCGTATCGTCAACGATCTCACCCTCTTGCATGACCAGCAAGCGATGCGTTGCCGCCAACAACTCTTTCAACTCAGAGGAAATGAAGATCACGGCAACGCCTTGATCGGCGAGCTCGACGAGCAGCTGATAGATCTCCTCTTTGGCGCCGACATCGACACCCCGCGTCGGTTCATCACAAATCAGCACACGTGGATTGCACAATAACGCTCGCCCAAAGACAACCTTCTGCTGATTGCCGCCACTCAGTTCACGCACTGGCATGGTCAAGGATCTGGCAACCAGGCGCAGGCGCTCAAGGATCGTGCCGCCTCGGTCGCACTCTTCTGCTTGGCGCAGGAATCCCAGGACTGAGAATCGATCGAGGGCGGCGGCTGTGGCGTTCTTGAGAACCGATAGGTTGTCGAACAAGCCGTCGCGCTTGCGGTCCTCGGTCAGGTAGACGATGCCGTGCCGCAAGGCCTGTGCCGGCGATTTTGGCATAATCCGCTGGCCGGCGAGTACGATCTTGATCCCGCCCGCGTCGCGCTGGCCAATCAACCGGTGGGCCAATCGGGTCCGGCCGGCGCCGACGAGACCGGCGATGCCGAGAATTTCGCCGCGCCGGACTTCGAATCCACGGCGGCCTTTCTCGAAACCCACGCTCAGGACGACGTCATCGACGGTCGCCGGCACCAGACCGGCCGACTGCTCGACGTCATGCCCGATCATCATGCGAATGACTGCCGTGGGGTCGGTCTGGTCGGTTTTAACAGTTGCGATACGACGACCGCCGCGTAACACCGTCACACGGTCGGAAATCGAAAATATCTCTTCCATGCGGTGCGATACGTAAAGGATTAACATGCCTTGGCGCTTCAGGTTGTTGATAATCGCAAAGAGATTTTCCTGCTCGCGAAGGGAGAGCACGGCCGTTGGCTCGTCGAGGATAAGAACACGCGCCTCGACAGACAGCGCGCGGGCAATCTCGACCAATTGCAACTTGGCGACGCTGAGATCTTCCACCGATGCCGTCTCGTCGAGATCGAGATGATAGGCGTCGAGAATTTCCCGGGCCTCGACGTGCAAGGCGGTGCGGTCAAGTATGCCGAACTTTCCGGTCGGTTCACGCCCGAGAAAAATGTTTTGGGCGACAGTCAAATTTGGGATCGAGCTGAATTCTTGATAAACCGTGCTGATCCCGCAATCAACCGATTGACGCGGGGAATTGAGGTTGACCGGTGTGCCATCGATCATGATGTCGCCGGCGCTCGGCGGGAAGACGCCGGCCAACAGGTTCATCAACGTACTTTTGCCGGCGCCATTTGCGCCGACTAAGGCGTGAACTTCGCCTGAATCGGCGGCGAAATCCACGCCCTCTAAAGCCGTTACGCCGGGAAAGCGCTTAGTCAGGCCTCTGACTTCAAGCAACATGGAAACACGTCGACGAACGCTACTTCGGCTTCCATGCGTCCGGCAGGGTGCTGGCCCACCAGTCATCGGGCCGGTCCATTTCGGCATAGGCGCCGGCGGCCCCCGGCGAGATGTATTCCGACGGGATCCTGAGGCCTCGACGGACGGTCTCGCCACGCAACATGCGTAGACCCAACCGAAGGGCTTCTTGGCCAACGCGGGTCGGGAAAGTTACGGCGCCGCCTTGCTTGTGATCACGAACCCATTTGAGCCAGCCGTTGTATTCATCGCCCGGGGACATTGTAACTTCACCCAGGCGGCCGGCCTCGTCGATCGCTTCGGCGACACCGATCGACATTTGGCCCGCCGGCGAGAACACACCGTCAATGTGGGAATATTTTTGCAGCAGGTTCTCGGTGATCTGTTTGGCCTTGGCGCGGTTCCAGTCGCCGTATTCGGCGCTCAGCAGTTCAATGCCCGGATATTCCTTCATGACCGCCTTGAGCGCGGCAAGCTGGTCGACCGCAGCCGTCGTGCCGGCAATCGGCAGCATGGCGAAAATCTTACCCTTGCCGCCAAGGTCTTGAAACAGCCGCCGCGCGACCATTTCACCCAGGTTCCATTGATCAATGAACGCGCTGGCTGTCACCGATGGACTGTGGACATAGCCGCCGCCGGTGTTGATCGTCGGAATGCCTTTGTCGGTCGCCTTCTTCAAGGCGCCCTCGATGGCTTTGTCGTCGACCGGCCAATACAGGATCAGGTCGACGCCCTTGCTGACGAGGTCTTCGATATCGGCGACCTGTTTGGCCGGGTTGAATGCCGCGTCGGTGGTGAGGACATCAGTGATCTCCTCATGCAGTGAAGCCTCATACTTGATGTGCTGCAGGGCGAACACCACCCAAGAATTGCCAAGGTAACCGGCGGAGACACCGATCTTGTAAGGACCCGACTTCTTGAAGGCGGAAGCGTCGACGAGCTCTGCTGCCCGTTGTTCCTGTAAGACTCGGTCATCTTCGGCCGCCGCGCTTGGCCCAGCCCACATGCCGAGCGCGAGCGTGATCGCAGCAATGAGTCCGATAATTTTCTTCATGAAACCCTCCTACCGTTTTTTATGTCGTGCGGCCTCTATGGCTCTTCACTTTAGCCGTTCGCAAACGCCGCAAGGTCAGCGCGCCTCCTTGAGATATACGTAGGCCGCGGAGGCGACGATGATGATGACGCCTTTGACAATCAGTTGAGCATTGTAATTAAGGCCCACGATATTGACCAGATTGAAGGCAATCAGCAGTACGAACACGCCGGCAATGGTGCCGGCGATGCCGCCGCGGCCGCCTTGGAAGGTTGTGCCGCCGAGGACCACTGCAGCCAGCACGTCGAATTCCAATCCGCGCCCGGCGAAAGTGCTGGACACACCTGAACGAGCCAGCAAGGCGACGCCGGCCATGCCGCCCATCAGACCCGACACGGCATAGGCGGCGATGGTTACTTTTTCAACCGGCAGGCCGGATAAGCGCGCTGCCCTGGGGTTGCTGCCGATCAAGTATAAGCTTCGGCCGAACCGCGTCGCTTGCTGAAGCCAGACGCCCACCGCTGCCAGCCCGAGGAAGCCGATTGCCAGGACCGGCACCATGCCGCCGATCCGGAAGTTGAAGAATTCGCGAAAGCCCGGCGCGGCGATGCCGCGTGCGGTGCCGCCGGAATAGATCTGTGTCACGCCAGTCACGACGATCGCCATGCCCAACGTTAGGATAAACGGCGAGATCCGATTATAGGCGGTCAGAACGCCGTTGATGCCGCCAATCAGCGCCCCGGCCGCCAACGCCACAACGATGGCCAGGGGAATATTGGCGACTTGGCCGTCCATCGTCACAGCGGTCAGAACCGCTGTCAGCGAAATGATCGCGCCGACCGATAGATCGACGCCGCCGAGGATCATGACTAGGGTCACGCCGATAGCGGCAATGCCGACGGGCGCTGCCTGGCGTACGATATTGAAGATGTAAATTGGTCGTAGGAACGCTTCCGACAGCGTCGCGGCGGCGACGAACAATAAGGCCAGCACCAGCCAGATGGCATAAGACCTGGCCCAACTCTGCGCGACGAACCGCCACCTGCCGCCGCCCTGTTCATTCGCGTCGGTCATGCCAGCGCCGTCCTTTTCGGTTGATTAAGAAGAATGGCGATGACGACAATCAAGCCTTTGATCAGAATTTGCACGAAGGAGGAGATTTCCAACAAATTGAGCGCGTTGCTGGCGACGCCGAGAACGAACACGGCAGCGACCGTACCGAGAATGCTACCGCGCCCGCCGGCCAGTGAAGTTCCGCCGAGCACGACCGCGACGATGGCATCGAGTTCAAAGCCGACGCCGGCGTTCGGATAGCCGGTGCCGAGCCGGCCGGCCACAAGAATGCCTGCAATCCCGGCGCTTAGACCAGAAATGACGAATGCCCAGACTTTGATCGGTCCGGTGGCGATGCCGGCCCGGCGGGCGTGTTCTTCGTTTCCGCCGACGGCGTAGACATGGCGCCCGAACCGGGTGCGGTTCAGCAGGAAGTAAGCCATCAGCGCAACGGCGGCCAACAGAATGGCCGAGAATGGCACACCGGCAATGGTTTCGTTGGCCATCCAAACAAATTCGGGCGACGTCCGCCCGACGCTGCGATCGGTGTAGACAAAGATTGTGCCCTGCAGCACGCTCATCATGCCGAAAGTCAGGATCAGCGGGTGAATGCGCAGCAGATTGTTGAGCGTGCCATTGATCAGGCCGACGCCTGCGCCCAGTCCCAGTGCGACCAGAATACCGATCGGTGTCATCGCCGATTGACCGTTCATCAAGTCGCTGGTGATGACCACAATCAGGCCGATCAACATGCCGACGGAAAGGTCGATCAATCCGGCGATAATGACGACCGTCTGACCGATGGCCAGAATGGCCATTGCCGCCGATTGAATGGCGACATTGGTTAGATTGCCGAGGCTGCCGAATTCCGGAATTCCAATCACTGCGGCCAATAACGTCGCACCCAACAGGACGACGATTCCATACCGGCTGCCGAGCGCAGACGAGGCGGCGTTACGCATCGCCCATCCACGTCATGACATCGGCGCTTGGGGCCACCCAACCGAACTTCATGGCGAAATTCTCGAGCGTCGCGGCATGGAGATTGGGCGCAAAGGAAGACACGGCATCCTCGACCAAAGTCGTGCGGAAACCGTGGTGGAAGGCCTGGCGCGCCGTCTCCTCGACGCAAATCTGCGTCACCGTGCCGGTTACCACGACGGAAGTAACCTCCAAGGCATGCAGCATATCGGCCAGTGCCGTGCCATGAAACGCGCCATAGCCGAATTTTTCAACGATGAGGTCACCGGGCTCAGGATAAATCTCGCGAACGATGTCTGTGCAGTCGAGCACCTCATTGCGATCTTCGTAGTGCCGTGCATGGCCTTTCCAACAGCATTTCGTATCCGGCTCGCATTCGGGCGACCAGTTCCACAGCAGCGATCGGTAGGGCGTCGCAATGAACTTCGTATAGATCAAGGGCAGTGCACGCGCGCGAAATGCGGCAATTAAAGTTCGATGCGGTTCGATCGTTAGGCGCGCGTCGGGCACCTCAAGCGGCGCCCCTTGGCGAACAAAATCGTTTTGCATGTCGACGATCAGAAGAGCGGGGTTATCGACCCTGTCCATCGGCTCGATCATTTTATCCTCCCCGAACGTGCTGGATGACGCGCCCCAGATTCCATAATCTCTACTTTAGGGAAATGCGAAAGAATTGAAGCAATGAAAATTGCATCACAAGGTTCGGAGTGCGTCAACGCGCCACTACAGTAAATGATGAGGACCAGGTTGATTTAGGAGGAGCCGGTGAGTGATGCGGCAATGGGTGACGCAAAATCCGTGGTAGCCGAAGAACCATGGGACGACTTGGATTGGGCGGCGACCAGTGCCGCCCTCGATGAAGAAGGCTACGCTCTCACGCCACCGCTCTTGTCGCCGGCGGAATGCCAACGCCTGATCGCGCTCTATGACGATAGCGAGCGGTTTCGCAGCCGCGTCATCATGCGGCGCCATGGCTTCGGCCAAGGCGAGTACCAGTATTTTGCCTATCCCTTGCCGTCGGTCGTTGAGGCGTTGCGCACGGCCTTTTATCCTGCACTTGCGAATATCGCCAATGACTGGCACGCGCGGCTTGGTATTGATGAGCGCTATCCGACCGATCACGCGGCATACCTGAAGCGCTGCCATGACATCGGCCAGACGCGGCCGACGCCCTTGATCCTGAAATATGGCGCCGGCGATGAAAACCGCCTGCATCAGGACCTCTATGGCGCTTTGCATTTCCCCTTGCAGCTGGCGATCCTGTTGAACGCACCCGGCAAAGATTTCGACGGCGGCGAGTTGGTGTTGACCGAACAAAAGCCGCGCATGCAGTCACGGGTCGCGGTGGTGCCGCTCGCCCAAGGGCAGGGGGTGATCTTTCCGGTTCAGCACCGGCCGGGAAAAGGAACACGCGGCTATCACCGCCTGACACTTCGCCACGGCGTCAGCCGCATCCGCCGCGGCGCCCGCCATACCCTCGGCATCATTTTCCACGACGCCGCGTGAGCGCTCCCACGGCCAGACGCCTTTGGCCGTGGGAGACGGTAGAACGCTATTTTACAGGCTTGAAGTCGAACGCCTGACCGGCGTGAAAGTAAAACGCGCAGGGCGTGGTCGACACGCAGGCAGTAGCATGGACGGCATTGGCCGGCACGTACCAATAGGATCCCGCGGCCATCTTAGGCGGTGACTTTTCGCCTTCGAAGGGGTTGGTCATGACGCCTTTCAAAACGATACCGTGGTAGGCGCCGGAGTGGGTATGGAACGGCGTTATGAACTCGGGCGGAAATTGCCCGAATGTGCCATGCGCGCCAGCGCCGCGGTCGCCCCAGGCCGCACCCATATTAATGGCCGGGTTGATGGCCTGGAAGGCGACGTCTTCTGCCGGCAGCACAACACTTTTGGCCGGATCGAATATGCTGCCCGCCTCGGCGATCGACGGGGCTGCGGCGCCAAACGCCAGGCAGCCGAGGGCCGCGGCAACGGTAATGGCCCGATGGTGAAATTTTCGAACTGTCATCTGGTGGTCTCCTTGGTTTCGGATTGCGTCGACGCGGTGATCGCGTCCACCCAATACTTGTCCAACAAAGCCTGGCCTAGAATGATCGTTTGGCCCAAAAAACAGATTGATCGTCCAAAGGATTGTTCGATATTTGGAAGATCGATGCATTCCGTCGATCAATGATATAGGCTGATCGTGAAAGGCGGCGGGACCCATGCAGGATGTCTTGAGCGACGTACTTCGGCTCATTCGATTAAAGAGTTGCGTCTATTTCATCAGCGACTTTTGGTCACCATGGGGCATGCGCATCGACCGTGGGCCGTTCGCCCAATTTCATGTCGTAGTGCGCGGGCGCTGCGCGGTCGAGATCGACGGCCGGCGTCAGGCGCTTGGCGCCGGCGATGTCGTGTTGTTCCCGCGCGGCATGGGTCACGTGTTGTTGGATGGCGTGGTCTCTGAACCGGTCGCGGGCACCGAAGTCGTGCGCGCGATTGCCGCAAACGAACCGCTGTTCGCGGACGGCGAGGATGCCACGCGTTTGGTCTGCGGGCATTTCGATTATGACCGGGACGTCGGCCATCCATTGATGGAAGAATTACCGGATATGGTCCACGTCCCGGCATTGGAAACGGTGGCGCCCGGGTCTCTGGCGACGGTGTTGCCGTTGTTGGTCCGTGAACTCAATGAAACTCAGCCCGGATCCGAGACGATTATCGAACGCTTGGCTGAAGTCCTCTTGATCCAAGTAATCAAGGCGCACTTCGAGAATGACGTGAACGGGGAGGGGTTCCTAGCGGCGGCGTTTGACCGCCGCCTTGCCCGCGCGCTGAAAAGCATTCATGCCGATCCGGCCGAACCGATCAGCATGGACGCTTTGGCAGCGACGGCCGGTATGTCGCGGTCAGCATTCGCGCTGCATTTCAAAAGCCAAACCGGCGTCTCGCCCATGGCCTATGTGGTCAAATGGCGCATGCTGCAGGCCCGGCGTTTGCTCGAGACCAGTGCTCTGCCGATGGCTGAGATTGCGGCGCGTAGCGGCTACGCGTCCGATGTCGCGTTCAGCCGCGCCTTTCGCCGAACGTTCGGCGAGGCACCGTCGACATCGCGGCGCTCGGCTCAGAATCCGGATTAACCGGCCTCAGCTCCGCCAAAACCCTTCTTTGTCGATATGGTGGAGGGCGTCCATCTCCGTTGCCGTCGGTACGTCCGTCACGCGGACGTCGGGGATTGATTTGAGATCCCAGCCGGTGTTTTCGATGATTTCCTCCACGGTGTGACCGGGATGTACGGAGGCGAGGTGGAGTTCGTTGTCCGGCCCATAGGGTTGCAGGATGGCGCGGTCGGTGATGACCGCCGCCGGTCCGCCGCCGGCCAGACCGGCGCGGGCGCGGGCGTCGCCGCCGTCCAGGAAGCCGGGCGAGGTGATGTAATCGACCCGTTCGACCAACCGGTGTTTTTGGTGATTGATGATGATGATCAGGCGTTCCGCCATGGCGGCGATATCCGGGGCGCCACCGGAGCCCGGCAGCTTGACCTTGGGATCGTCGATGTCGCCGATATAGGAAGTGTTGATGTTGCCGAAGCGGTCGATTTCGGCGCCGCCGATGAAGCCGGCGTGGACGCGGCCACCGCTCAACAGCCCCATGATCTGGATCAGGCCTGTTGTCCAGGCGGCACCGATCTGGTTCGGCCCGTCGCACATGGTATAGAGCATGCCGTCGGCCGGTTCATAGCGGGCAACGCCGCTTTCGAACAAGCCGACCGCGTTGGGCGCGTGGGTCAGGCGGGCAACGCCGTAAGCCGTGATCGGCAGGCGCATGCCGACGAAGATGCGTTCGCCGTCTTTGATTTCCCGGGCCGCGGCGATGATCATCAGTTCCTGGGTCGAATATTCGGTCATCGCTCTCTCACTCTGTCGCGTAGTTTGCCGGCGCCGATAACGCCTGCCCGTGGATCCGGAGATCCTCCAACTGGCCGCCGAGCTTGACCCGATAGGCCGCGTGGTCCGGCAGGTCGCGGATCCATTCGTCACACCAGCGCTGAAACGCTTCCGGGTCGCGGGTTTCTTTGTGATAATGGTGGAAAAATGCATTGTCCCTTTTCCAGCGGCCAATCAATGGCGCCGGATGACAGGCGGCAGGGATGTGACAGACGGCGTTGACGCCAAAGCCCGGAATAAGAACACGGCTCGGGTCGGACGCGATGACCTCCGGCTCGACGATTTCGTCGGCGAGCACGATGATGCGGTCCGCGGCGATCGACGCTTCCTGGGTCAGCCCGGTGGAGCCCCAGATGTGGGAATTGCCATAGCGATCGGCGCGCTGCACGACAAGGAAGGCGACGTCGGGCTTCAGCGCCGGCACCAACGCCACCGGATCCGGTCCGTCGGAGAACGGATTGTTCGCCAGTTGAATTTTTGGATTCGATTTGATGATGTCCGAGCCAAGGATAGATTTCACCGGCACATAAGGCAGCCCGTAGGCCCCGGCAAAGAATGCCATGCCAATGGAAAAGTTGGAATAATCATATATTTTCAAGGGGTTGGGCTGGCCAGTTTCGGCGGCACGGCGGTAATTGTGGCCCATGCCGCCAGACACGTTGCCGACCCAGGCGCCGGTGACTTCGGCAACGCAGCCGGCGCCGATCAGCATGTCGGTGGAAATGTCCGAAATCGGTGCGATCACATTGAGGCGCTTACGGCCCTGGCGGATCAGCTCGTGCGTCGCGGCGAAGGGAATGGCGTTCTCCAGTGCGGCGCCCAGCACCAGGCTCGAGCCGTCGGCCACGAATTCGCCGATCGCGTCGGTCAAACTGCATAATTTGTCGTGGTTGATCGTAACTTCCCCTGTGGCAAACGGAACGGTGAATCCAGGTTCTTTGGATAGCCGGCTATTGCCGGGTTCGCAACCGACAAAACGACATAACTTCAATGATTTCCGTCAACTAGAGCAAGTTTCGATCATACGGAATCATTTGATGGGAGCAAATCGGCTTTTCGGGCAGGCGCGGTGCGCAGCGCAATGTGGGACATTGTGCAAGCATCGCAACGCACCTGAAAAGCCGAGTTGCCCCACCGAAGGCCGGGTTCTTTTGCGTTGTGGCGGCGTCGCGCGTCTTATCCGATGTCCCACATCGCATGGCGACGCGCTCATTACCACAGCGCAAAATAATCCCGGTCAAATGGTCCCGTATGATCGAAACTTGTTCTGGCAAACATGCTATACTAACTGTTGTTGCGTGGGCTCCAGGGCCCGCATGCGTGGGTCCAGGCCTTTGATCGCAGAAATGCAAACGAGATCGAAAGGGAAATCCCATGACACCCGAAAACAAAAAAACCATGGTATGGACGGCCGGCGTCATCGTCGGCTTGGTGGCAATCGCCGCTATTGTGCTGTTCGCCACCGGCGCCGGCACGGCCTAATCCATCGGCGGCCGTCGCGTTAGGTGCTGTAATCCGGCTCGCGCCGATCGAGCATCCGCTTCAAGGCGTCGAAATGGTGATCAGCATTCGACCGGCCGCCGTATTTCGGGGCTTGTTTGAAGCCCGCAATGGTCTGCTCGATGACCTCGGGCGGCAACGGGTTCAGTTCGCGATCGGTCCACATGGCGTAAAGCTGCACTTGGGCAACGCGTTCCAGGTAGTAAAGCCGGTCATAGGCTTCGGCGACGGTTTCACCGACGGTTAGCGCACCGTGATTGGCCATGATCATGATGCTTTTATCGCCTAACGCATCAACCAGGCGCTCACCTTCGGCCGGGTCGAACGCCGGGCCGGTATAGAGCGGGTCGTAGGCGGTTTCCATCATGACGCCGAGCTCGGTCTGGCCGATCGGCAGAATCTGCGGGTCTTTCAGGCGCGCCAACGCGCTCGCAAAAGGCATGTGGGTGTGCAATACGCATTTCGCCTGTGGCGCCAGCCGATGCAGCGGCGCGTGGATGCAGTAACCGGAGCGCTCGATCTCACCTTCGCCTGACAGCAGGCTGCCGTCGTAGCCGACTTCCATGAACGAACTCGCGGTCACTTCCGACCAATGCAGGCCGAACGGTATCTGCAGATAGCGGTCGTCGGTGCCCGGCACGGCCAGGGTGAAGTGGTTGAAGATGCCTTCATGAAATTCATGCATGACCGCCATACGGTGAGCCGCCGCCAAATCGACTCGCGCCTGCCATTGGGCCTGATCAGCTTGGACGTCCGTGGATTTCAATGTCGACACATTCATCGCAGCTTTCCTCTTGCTAACAGCTTGATTCCTTATCATGCCATCGACCGCCTAACTAATCCAGGTGCCCGGCATGGGAGAATTTCCGGCAAGCGACTGAGATCAATTGCGCTTGACGGGGTTGCCCATCCGGTCATGCTCAAATTCGGGTGGCATCCGCTTGCCAATATCGCCGCTGCCAGAGCGATTGAAGGGAAACACGTCATGTCGGATATCGTGATTGCGGGCGGCGGCTTTGCCGGTCTTTGGGCTGCTTTGTCGGCGCAACGCGAAATCGAGGAGGCGGCCGCCGACATCCGTGTCACGGTAATCTCGGATGATGATCATTTGACCTTGCGGCCGCGCCTCTACGAAGCCGAACCGGAACGTTTTCGGGTGCCGTTGCGTCCGATATTGGATGCCGTCGGCGTGGCGTTCATGGCCGGTCGGGTATCAGAACTGGATAGTGCTGGTTCCGCAGTTGCTTGCGGCGGCGATCGTGGCACCGTTGCATACGACCGCTTGATCCTCGCGACCGGCAGCCAGCTCGCGCCGTTTCCGGTCCCCGGCGCGGAGGCCCATGCATTCGACGTCGATAATTGGCGCGCGGCCATGGCATTGGATGCCCACTTAGCAAATCTCGCGACGTCGCCGCAGCCGCCGGGTGGCGACACGGTGGTCGTCATTGGCGGTGGGTTCACAGGGATCGAAATCGCCACGGAAATGCGTGACCGTATCACCCGCCACGCCGGTCCGGCGCGGGCAGCGGCCGCCCGCGTTGTCCTGTTGGAGCAGGCCGACGTTGTCGGCAAGGAATTGGGCGACAATCCGCGACCGGCGATCGAGGCGGCGTTGGCCGAGGCGCGGGTCGAAATCCGCCTCGGTGCTGTGGTATCGGCGATCAACGGCGATGGTGTTTCCTTGTCCAATGGAGAATCGATCGCCGCCCAGACGGTGGTCGTCGCCGTCGGCATGCGCGCCAGTCCGCTGACTGCAGAGTTGGGCGTGGACTGCGACCCGCTTGGGCGTCTGCCGGTCGACGAGATGCTGCGAGTGATCGGTGTGCCTCGTGTCTACGCGACCGGCGACGTCGCCCATGCAACGGTCGACGACGACGGAAACACGGCGTTGATGTCGTGTCAGCATGCCATGACAATGGGCCGGTACGCCGGGTACAACGCGGCCCGAGATCTGCTCGGCTTAACGCTGGAACCCTATCGCCAAGCGCGCTACGTCACCTGTCTGGATCTTGGCCGGTCAGGCGCCGTGTTCACCCAGGGCTGGTCGCGCGAGGTTGAGATCACCGGCGCCGAGGCGAAGAAAATGAAGCGCAGGATCAATGGCGAAGTCATCTATCCGCCGACCGGAGACAAAGCGGAAATCCTGGCCGCCGCGACATTGGTGCCGGCGCATCACAAGGCGGCGCCGTCGGCCGATTGATCGCTGTGGCGCGCGAACCAGACCGCGAGGCCTGCGGCCAAGGAACCGATCGCCATTACCAGGAAGGCTGCGGTCCACCCGGCGGTGCTCTCGGGACCGCCGAACCAATCGATGGCGAAACCAATCGTAACCGGGCCGATGAACCCGGTGGTGAAGCCGGCGAACGCATAGACTGCCAACGCGGCCCCCCGTCGTGTCGGGTCGGATAGCGCCACCGCACCCGAACTAAGCGCGCCCACGTCGGCGAAGCTGGTTATTTGTAGCAGAATCAACAATGCCAGAACGACGGCAATGCCACTGCCGACGGTGGCCGCAAGGGCAAGGCACACAGCCACCGAAATTATGCATGTCACGACGATGACGCGTGAACGGCGCCATTTGGCGGCGAGTTCCGCAACAGCAATGCTTACTGGTACGCCGGCCAGTGCCGCCAAGCCGCCAATCACCGCCAAATTTGGTAAGTCGAGTTCATTGCCCGGTAGACTGAGGGACCAAGCGAGGCAGGCAACAAACCAAACACGAATGCCGAACACTTCCCAGGTATTCCCGGCAAAGCCAAGCACATAAGCCATGAATGGCCGGTTACGGAACACGCGGCCGAACGCCAACGTGGTGCCGGTCGGCGCCGGGCTCCGCTCAACCGGGGAAAGGCGGGCAATTGCCAGAATGCCGAGCAGAGGGACGGCCCCTGCCACAAGAAACATGGTTTGCCAGCCGAACACGGCGTCGACAACGCCGGCGAGCAGAAACGAGCCGGCGCTACCGACCGCGTAGATCGACGTATAGATCGCCGTGCCGCGTACTTGTTGCGCTCCCTTGGTTCGTTCCGTGATCAGTTTTAGACCGGGCATATGAACGCCGGCTAACGCTATTCCGGCAAAAAAGCGCACAATCAGTGCCAACCAAAAGCCGTTCGCAAACACGGCAAACGCCAACCCGGCCGCCGCGCCCAGTAAGCATGAACCGACAACGATCCAACGGCCATCGTAACGATCCGTTGCACTCGCCAGCACAGGAACCGCGGCGGCGTAGCCCGCGAAATAGATACCACCGATCCAGCCGGCTTCGGTCGCACTGAGGTTCCACGCCAACGACACCTCCGGCACCACCGCCGGAAACGTCATCAGCGGTGCCAAATTTGCCATCAGGCAAAACGAAAGTGCGGTCGTTATGCCGGCAGCGGATTTGTTGGTCTTTCCTTTCGCCATACGTGACGAGCCCGATCGGTTCAAGGGAGCAGCCTTCGCATTGTGCGTGTCTTCCTGTTAGCATGTGCGATAGAGAACGGCGCGCCGGATTCGGACTCCGTCATCGGTTTGCGACAGAGGCATTGATGCTCGACCCAGAGGAATGCGAACGCGCACGCATCAACCGGGACCCGCGTTACGACGGCCTATTTTTCACAGGTGTCCGGACGACCGGTATCTATTGCCGGCCGGTCTGCCCGGTCCGTGCAGCACGCCCCGAAAATGTCGAGTTTTATCCGTCGGCCTCCGCCGCTGAAGCCGCAGGATATCGCCCGTGCCTCAGATGCCGACCTGAGACCGCTCCCTTTTCGCCGGCATGGAAAGGCTCTCGTACCACGGTAGAACGCGCGGTCCGCCTGATACATGATGGCGCTCTCGACAACAACTGCATCGACGCGCTTGCTGAGCGGCTTGGCATCGGTGCGAGGCACCTCAACCGGCTTTTTAGAAAACATCTCGGTGCCAGCCCCGCCCAAGTGGCCCGAACGACCAGGATACAGCGTGCGAAGCGCCTGCTGGACGAAACCGATCTCATGATTTCTGATATTGCCTTTCGGTCAGGCTTCGGCAGCGTTCGACGATTTAATACGGTCTTTGTTGAGGTCTACAAGCGACAACCATCGGAAATACGCAGAGTGCGTCGGATGGCTCGATAGGCCCCCTGAACGCGATCGCAAAGCGTAGGATCAATGGCAAAATTATTTATACACCGCCCGCACGCCGTTGAGTTCCTGTTCGATGCGTGAGTCGATTTCTTTTCGTTTGAATACGATATTTCGAATGTTTGGCGCCGCCGTGTTGCTTGGTTTGCTGTCGGCCTGTTACGTCTCCGGCGATGATGAGGCCTACGACGGGCCGGAACCAATCGGCTACAAACAGCTTAATCTCGGTGTGCCGGTGTTGCTCGGCGCCTCCGCCTCGGGAGTGCAGTACCGCGACGGTGTTGGTGTCACCGTTGCCCATAATAGGATCGTCATCCGTAACCGCATCTGGTCGCACCCGACCCACGATATCGCCTTTTTCAAACTGGACCGTGAGGCACCGGCGTGGCGCGAGGTCAAGAACGGCGACACGGTGACCGCATTCGGCAATTCCATCCTGCGCCGTAATCGCGTGCTCAAGACCGAGGTAACCGATACCGAGACCATGTATTGGTCGGTGCTGCCGGACAAGATCTATATCACGCGGCATGGCTTCACATCGGGCATGTCCGGCGGACCGATTTATGACGAGGAGGGACATGCCGTCGGCATCGTGCTTGGCACCATCACGCGCGATCCGCCGAAGGACGAAGACGCCTACGGCAAGGTTCATCGCGGTAACGGCATTTTCGTACCGACCTCGCAGATCGATCTGGCTTTCGTGGCCATGTGTGACGAACTTGGATCCGATACTTGGCCCTGCGACCAGGATCTCATGCGCCACCCAGACGGCGGCGGAATGTGAGGGAGCGCGGATGATGGCAGTCGGACCGATTTCGAGAGTACTGCTGGCGGCCCTCTGGCTTGGGCTCGCCGGCTGCAGCGCGCTGCAACCGGCCGACAGCGATGACCGAGGCATCAAATGGGTGCAGCCGGAAGGCTACCCGGTTTTCTATTATATTCGCGAAGACGCCAAGAACATCGGCACCTATGCCGGATTGTACGTCGCGCCGATTATCGCCGATCCTGCGATCGCCGGCGATAATGTCCGGCGACAACAGGCCGTGGCCAAGATCGTTGCCTATTTCCATGACGCATTGGTAGCGGCGCTCAACCGCCACGGTTTGAAAGTCTTACACCAGCCGGCGCCCGGCGCCTTGTCGATGCGCATCGCCATGACCGGCGTCACCTTCGCCGTCGTCGAATCCTCGGGCCAAGTGCGTAAGGTCAGTCCCGATGATTCCTTCGACGCGCTCGAAATCACCTTTGAAGGCGAGTTCATCGATGCCGAAACCGAGCAAGTGATCGCAATGGCCATCGACCGCCGTGCCGCCCGGCTGGTCGGCCGAAACAAAGACGGCGAACATCTTACCGCAGATGATTTCCGCCACTTGCTGGACGCCTGGTCCGATCAGATGGGCCGCCGGTTGAAGGAAATAGCGGACCGCAGTCGCGGCTAGAGCAAGTTTCGACCATACGGAATCATTTGATGGGTGCAAATCGACTTTTCGGGCAGGCGCGGTGCGCTGCGCGATGTGGGGCATCGGGCAAGCATCGCAACGCACCCGAAAAGCCGAGTTGCCCCACCGAAGGCCGAGTTCTTTTGCGTCGTGGCGGCGTCGCGCGTCTTATCCGATGTCCCGCATCGCAAGGCGACGCGCTCCTTGCCACGACGCAAAATAATCCCGGTCAAACGTTTCCGTATGATCGAAATTTGCTCTAGCAATCGTCACCCTTTGGCGAAGGGTTCGAAGCGGCCGCCGAGGCGGCGGCGGGTTCCGGGTGAGGTGAGGCGGACCCGGGTTACGACTTTGTCTCCGGACCAGGTTCGCCGGGACAACACCAGGCATGGCTCGTCGCCTGAGATTCCGAGCAGCTTGACCTCGCGCGCCGACGGGCGAACGGCTTCGATCACATGCTCGATCTCGTTGACCGGTATCGTATCCACCAGATAACGGCTTGGCGTGATCGTGGTGAAATCCTGCTTCAAGAAGTCGCGTGCCACCGCCGGGTTGACGTAGCGGTCCTCGACTTGGATGGCTAGATCGTCTTCGCTATGCACCAGCACCACGTGGAAGACATCGGCGCCGTAGCCGACGTCCAGCAGGCGGGCGGTGTCTTCATTGGCCGGTACTTTGGCTGCTTCGACGACGGTCGCCCGGTAGACGCCGCCCCGATCGGAAATTTCTTCATCGATCGGGCGGATCTCCAGCAATGCGGATTGCGGCTTCGGTTCGGCCACGTAAGTACCGCTGCCCTGGACGCGAATCAACCGGCCTTCCATGGTCAATTCCCGGAGCGCCCGATGCACGGTCATGCGGCTCAAACCGTGTTCTCGGACCAAGGCGTTTTCCGACGGCACCTGATCGCCGGGCCGCCAGTCGCCGGCGTCGATGTGACGGAGCACGTGCTGCTTGATGCGTTGATAGGCGGGTACCGTCATTGTCTTAATCTTTCTTAGGACTGCGAACGGAGACCCATATGGGCTTCCAGCCGAGCCGGATCGGCGCGCGCGGCGTCGCCGCTGCCCTGCCAAACGACACGGCCGGATTCCAAGACCATGACCCGGTCGGCGACCGAGAGCGCCCGGCTGGTGCTTTGCTCGACCAGTAGGATCGTCATGCCGGCGGCTTTGAGCCGCTCGATCGCCGTGTAGCAAATATCGACCGCCAGCGGCATCAGGCCTAGCGAGACTTCGTCGATCATGAGGAAGCGCGGCCGCCCCATGAGCGCGCGGCCGACCGCCAGCATTTGCTGCTCGCCACCCGACAGCGTGCCGGCGGCCTGGCCAAGCCGCTCGCCCAGTCTTGGAAACAGCGCCAACACCTGGTCGCGGCTCTCGGCTGCGGCCGCTTTCGGTTGGGTGTAGGCGCCGACGGCTAGGTTTTCGTCAACACTCAAATCCGGAAACAGACGCCGGCCCTCCGGCGCCAGGCCAATGCCGACGCGAACGCGTTCGGGCAGTGGCAGGGCGGTGATGTCGCGGCCGTCGAATTCGATGCGCCCGCCCAACACCGCGACATGACCGGCAATGGCCATGATGGTCGAGGATTTGCCGGCGCCATTGGCGCCGATCAGCGCGAAAACCGAGCCTTTGTCGATGCTGAAGTCGAGGCCGTGGGTCGCCTGGAAGGCACCATAGCCGACTGTCAAACTGTGGACCTGCAGCATCATGCCGCCGCTTCCCCGACATAGGCCGCGCGCACGGCGGGATCGGCCATGACCGTCTCGGGCGCGCCTTCGGCGAGGTTACGGCCGTTGTCCAGAACGACCAAGCGCGAGCAAATCCGGATCACTTCGGAAAGATTATGTTCGATCAAGATGACGGCTTGACCGTTGGCGTTCAGCGCCACGATGGCGTCGGCTAGGGCCGCAGCCTCGATATGATTGAGGCCGGCCAAGGGTTCGTCCAGCATCAAGACTTTCGGTCGAAGTGCTAGGGCGCGGGCCATTTCCAGGCGTTTCAACACGCCAAGCGGCAACGACCCGACCTCGGCGTCGGCACTATCGGCGATGCCGACCACCTCCAGCAACGCCATCGCCGCTGCCCGCTCTGGCCGGCGCGACCAGCGGCAGAGTGCCACCAATGGATGACGGGTATGCGCGGATCCAGCGGCGATCATGACGTTCTCTACGCTCGACATGCCACGGAACGGCCGCACAATCTGATGCGAGAGCCCGAGCCCCCGCCGAACCCGAGCGTGAACGGGTAATTTTGTGATGTCTTCGCCGCCGAGATGGACGGTGCCGCTCTCAGGCCGGACGACGCCGGTGATGGTGCGAAGCAGCGTTGTCTTGCCGGCCCCGTTGGGGCCGATCAAGCCGATGAGTGCGCCGGGTTGGACCGTAAGGCTCACCCGATCCAAGGCGGTGACACCGCCGAAATGAACGCTGACCTGGCGTGCATCAAGCAGGGCCATGGCCGTCACTCCGCGTCGGCCACGGCAGGCCGGCCAATGGTGGCGGCGATGCGGCGATAGATCCAGCGTATCAAGCCGTCCAAACCGTCCGGACTGAAGCGCATGACGAAGAACAACAATAGACCGTAAAGCAGCAGTTTGTAGTCGGAGACGAACTGCAGCCAAAGCGGCAGGACGCTCAACACCGCCGACACGATCGTCACGCCCCAGATCGAGCCGATACCGCCGACGATCACCATGGACAACACGGTGACCGATTCCACGAAACCGAAACTGTCGATGCCGATGAACTTCACATAATGGGCATAGAGCGCGCCGGCCAGGCCGGCCAGCGCCGTACCGATGACGAAGGCGGTCAGTTTGTAACGCGCGACACCGATGCCGACGGTGCGCGCGGTATCCTCATCCTGGGCGATTGCGTCAAAGGCAAAGCCGAGCCAGGAATGCTTGAGATAGACCGCGAGCGCGATGACCAGGGCGGCCAGGATCAACACGATGACCATGAATAGAAATTTGTCGTCGACGATGCCGGGAATGCCGAAGACGCCCATTTCGCCGCCCAGGAAATCTTGCTGGCGGACGACACCGATGAACAGAAAGCCGACGCCCATGGTGGTGATCGCCAAGAAGTCATGGCGCACCCGGAGGGAGGCGAAGCCGACGATCAGGCCGAACAGACCGGCCCCTGCCATGGCCGCCAGCATACAGAGCGGAATCGGCACGCCGGCCTTGGCCAGCAATGCCGAGCAATAGGCGCCGGTGCCGTAGAATGCCGCGTGGCCCAGGCTGATCTGGCCGCAGAACCCGGTGATCATGTTCAGGCTGTGGGCGAAGATGATGTTGATGCCCATGACGATGGCGAGCGAGATTTCGTATTGCATGGCGACCCTCAGCTCCGCACAAACAGGCCTTGCGGCCGAACCATGAGGACCAGGATCAAGAAGGCGAAGGCGATGGCGTCCCGGTCCATGGCCCAGCCAAGATAGATCGTGCCGAAGGATTCGATAACGCCGAGCATCAGCGCGGCGATCAAGGTGCCGCGGACATTGCCCAGGCCGCCGAGCACGATAATGGCCAGCGCCTTGTAGCTCGGCACGCCGCCCATGGTCGGCTCGACGAAATTGGTCAGGATGGCGAACATGACACCGGCCGCAGCCGCCAGCGCCGAGCCGAGAAAGAAATTGAGGTAGCGCACTTTCAAAGCGTCGATGCCGAACGACCCCGCCATGGCCGGATCGGTGACCGTCGCCCGCCAAGCCAGGCCGATGCGGGTGAACGCGACGATGGCGGCGAGTCCGCCGATCAGCAGAAAGGCCAGCGGAATGGTAATCAGGTCCGCGGTTTTCACTTGGATGCCGGCGACGACAACCGCCGTCTGCCAAGGCGGCTCGCTGAAAGAAATGCTGGTAGGCCCCCAGATTAGGCGGAAGCCTTCTTCCATGGCGATAAACAGGCCGACGGAGGCAATCAGTGCGACGTGGGGCGGCTGGTCCAAGACCGCGTGATAGCAGAACCGGTAAATGGCAATACCGGTGACGCCGACGACCACCATGGCGACCAGGAAGCCGAGCGCCAGGCTGCCGGTAGCGTTGGTGATCAGCAGGCCAAGATAGGCACCCAGCGTGAACAGCGCCGCATGGGCGATGTGCAAAATGCGCAGCAGCCCGTAGACGAGGGTCAGGCCGACGGCGATCAGCGCGTAAATGCTGCCCTGGATCAGGCCTTGGAGGATGAGTTCGACAAAAATCATGGCGGACTCATCCTCCTGTCGCCCTTGTTCGCTTGGTCCGCCGAAACCGTCAATTAAGCGGCGGCGTCAAGAGTTTGGCATCGGTGATGACCGAGTGATGGTGCCAGCCGCCGTCGCGCACGACCTGCACCTGGACCACCTTGTAGGCTTCGCCGATTTCGTTGAAACGTATTTTGCCGGTGACACCCTCGTACTTGGTTTGCTGCAAGGCTGCCTGAATGGCCTTGCCGTCCAGGGAACCGGCTTTGCGAAGGGCGGCGACGGCCACGTTCACGGCAACATGCGCCGAGGCGCCGACCATGTCGGCCTTGTAGCCGGCCCGTTTTTCGAACTCGTCCATGAAGGCCTTGATCTTGGGCACCGTTGAATCACGGTCCAACGAGGTGGTGATCATCACCCCGTCGGCGGCGGCGCCGGCGATTTCGATAAATTTCTGTCCGTCATAGCCTTCCTGGCCGACGACCGGTGCGTTGACGCCGCCGCCGCGAAGCTGGCTGACCAACGGCGCCGCCACGAACCAATAGCCGGTGTCATAGATGATGTCCGGATTGTCCGCCTTGATCTTGGAGACGATTGGGCCGAATTGGCGATCTTTCAAGGAATATTCGTATTCATTGACGATCTCGATGCCGAACTTGGCGGCGACTTCCTTGAAGCCTCGGGCCAGCGATTTGCCGTAGTCGTTCTTCATGACGGTGACGACGGCGCGCTTCTTGCCGAGTTGCTTGCCGACCAAATGGGCGCCGGCCCGTCCTAATACCTCGCCAACGAAGGAAGTCCGAAACACCAGATCGCCGGCGCGGGTGATATCGGGATGCACCGCGTAGGCCGAGATGTAAGGCACGCCGGCCGCTTGGAAGACACCGGCCGCCGCCCGCGTCGCACCGGAATAGCTGCCGGAAATGGCGATCGGCACTTGATCTTTCTCGATCAGCTTGGTTGCCACCGGCACCGAGAACTTCGGCGAGGTTTGGTCGTCATAGACCACCAGCTCAACCGGCTTGCCGTTGACGCCGCCATCGGCATTGACTTCATCGACTGCGATTTGTGCGGCCGTCAGCACGGATTTCCCATCGGCCGCGCCGATCCCGGTCTGCGGCAAATTCATACCGATCTTGACGCTTTCGGCGGCGCTTGCCGTCGCCGCAAACAAAACCGCCAGGCCGGCGGTCAACAATAGGCTGCCTCTTGTCATGTCTTGCCTCCCTTGCAAAATGGACCGAAGGTTGGCGCCGGTCCAAGATCCTTGATGTCTCGCGAAATTTGGATATACATGTATATACCACTTGGGTCAATTTGGTTTCGACACCGGGTTGGAAGACTGAACAGGGGGAAAGCATGAGCCAGCACACGGAAGTCCGGATCGACGAAGCAATCGTCACTGATTTTCAGGCCAGAGGCGTGGTCAAGATCCCGGGTCTGTTTGCTGACTGGGTCGACGTGCTGCGTGCCGGCATCGATCGCAACATGGCAAACCCAAGCGAACGGGAACGGAGCGTCGATCCGGCCGACGGCTCGCCACGGTTTTTCCAGGATCTTTGCTGTTGGCAGCGCATTCCCGAATATCGGGATTTCGTGATTGACGGACCGGCAGCACCGGCCGCGGCGGCGTTGATGCAATCAAAGACGGCGCGGTTCTTTCATGATCACGTGTTGGTCAAGGAGGCCGGCACCACGACGCTCACGCCGTGGCATCAGGACGCGCCGTATTACTGCGTGCGCGGCGAGCAGACGGCAAGCTTTTGGATTCCCTTGGATCCTGTGTCGCGAACCGTGTCGATCGAGTACCTGGCCGGCTCGCATCGTTGGGACAAGTTCTACAAGCCAACACGGTTCGACGGCACGGCACTTCGACCGAACCAGCAATTCGACGAATTACCCGACGTCGACGGGCATCGCGATGATTTCGACATTGCCGGCTTTGAAATGGAACCGGGCGACGCCATCGCTTTCTCATTCAAAACCGTGCACGGCGCGCCCGGCAACAGCGCCCGTGATCGCCGGCGCCGCGTGTTTGCCGCGCGTTGGATGGGCGATGACGTGGTCTACGCCGATCACGGCGGCATGGTATCGCCGCCATTTCCCGACATTCACCTGAACGACGGGGATTCTTTGGAGGTGCCGGAATTCCCGCTGATCTACGATGCCCGCGGCTAGGCGGGTAGTGTCGGCACCGTTACACGGTTCGCTGCCCGGATGAGCGCGGCCATCCTGTAGTTGCTCCGGCGAGCCGTTGGATTCAGGGTTGGCGTCATCTTCGAACAACAAACAGATCGCAACGGGATAATCAAAAACGAATGCGCCCTTCGTCGCGCAAGGTTCGCCAGTCGAGGCCTCCTAGCGTCACGCCCTTGCGGCGTAGACGGAGTTCATCGATCAATGCCTTAATTTCCGACCTGTTAGATTTCTCAACACGGACAAGCTGAGCAACGGCCTTGCCCCGTCTGGTAATCAGAACTTCCTCCCCCTGCGCCACTTCTTCAAGCAACGAGGACAGGCGGATTCTTGCTTCGAATTCATCAACAGCGATCATCGCGTTGTCCTTAGATATCTAAATGATTCAACAAGAACACCGTATGTGACCTTATTTTCAACCAATTGAAGCATGCTATTTGATGTTGGATCGGCCTACGACGCCCGCGGCAGTGCGGTTTCAACCAGCCGGGCCCAGTAGCTGGCGCCCAGGGTCAGGACTTCGTCGTTGAAATCGTAGTGGGGGTTGTGCAGGGATTTCTCCGTAACCCCGTCGCTGCCGCCAATCCAGAGATAGCAACCGGGTCGCTCGTTCAGCATATAGGAGAAATCCTCCGAGGCGGCCGATGGGTCGCAATCGAGGCGGACGTTGCCGTCGCCGGCCACATCCTCGGCCACCTTGGCGGCGAAGACGCTTTCCGGTTCGGTATTGATGGTCGGCGGATAGCCGCGGTGGTAATCGACGTCGGCGCTGCCGCCCATGGCCTCGGCGATGGATTGCGCGATGCGGAAGACGCCCTGTTCCATGCGCTCACGGACGTCAGGCTTGAAGGCCCTGACGGTGCCGCCGAGGAACGCAGTATCGGGAATGACGTTAAAGGCGTCGGAGCCCGTGAAGGCGGTTGCGGAAACCACGGCGCTGTCCAGCGGGCTGGTGTTGCGGCTGATTAGCGACTGCAGCGCGACGATGATGTGCGCGCCGATCAAGACCGGATCGACGCCCAGGTCGGGCATGGCGCCGTGGGCGCCCTTGCCGATTACCGTAATACGGAATAGATCGGCTGCCGCCATCACTTCACGCTTGTGGACGGCAAACTGGCCGGCGGGCAGGGTCGGCCAATTATGCATACCCCAAACCGTTTCCATGGGAAAACGCTCGAACATCTTGTCTTCGACCATGGCCAGGCCGCCGCCGGCGCCTTCCTCGGCCGGTTGAAAAATCACATAGGCCGTGCCCTCGAAATTACGAGTTTCGGCCAGGTATCGGGCCGCGCCGAGCAGCATGGCAGTATGACCATCATGGCCGCAGGCATGCATCTTGCCGTCATGGCCCGAGCAGTGATCGACGTCGTTGAGTTCGGTCAGGTTCAGCGCGTCCATGTCGGCGCGCAGGCCAATGCCTGGGCCACCGGGGCCGTTGGCGCCATGCACGACACCAATAACACCGGTCTGACCGATGCCGTCATGGACTTCTATGCCCCATTCGGAAAGCTTTTCGGCGACAATCTTGGCGGTTCGGAATTCCTCGAAGGCGGTTTCCGGATGGCGATGGATGTCGTGGCGCCAACCCTGCATGTCGTCGCGAAACTCGGCGATTCTGTTGATGATCGGCATGACACGTCTCCCGGATGAAGGTAATGACACCATATCTATGCTGAAGCGCGGGCTATGGCCAGCGCCTTGGCGGCGAAGGATTGGAGCACAGGCATGAACGCATGGACGTTGCCGCGGACCACCGGCACGGCGCCATTCGAGCAAACCTTCCAGCGGGAATCGGTGTCTGGCTTGAGGATGGCAACGATTGGCCGTACCGCGGCCATGATGGCGATCGTGCCGTTGGTCATCTATTTGGTGCCGGGCAATGCCTTTTGGTTCGAGTTGATCTTGATCGCATTGGTCGCACTGCTGGGTGTCGTCAATTATTGGAGTGTACGGCGTCGTCCGGATCGTTTGTGGTGGGGCTTCGGTTTTGCCGTTCTCGATGCGGTCATCATCGTCTGCGCGTTGCTGTATCCGAATCCTATGATTGATGCCGGCTGGCCACCGCAAATGCAGCTTCGCAACGGTGTCGCAGTATATTTATTCATTGTCGTTGCGTTGGCCGGATTGACGTATTCGCCATTGTTGACGCTTTGGACCGGCCTAACGCTCGCCGTCGCATGGGCGGTCGGGGTTGGCTTACTGGTCTCATTGCCCGATAGCGTCATTACGCTGCCGCCCAATATTGCACCAAGTATTGAATCATACTTGGCGCTTATTTTTTCAACGGGGTTCATCGATGTAAATGTCCACATTCAAAGCGCGTTCGTGTTGCTGGTGGTCACGGCCATCCTTGCCGGCATCGTTTGGCGGTCGCGGCGTCTGGTGTTGCGGCAGGCAACCACGGCACGGGAGCACGCCAATCTTGCGCGCTATTTCCCGCCTGGCATCGTTGAGCAATTGTCGAACCAGGAACGGCCGCTCGAACAAGCCCGCGAACAGCAGGGCGCGGTGTTGTTTACCGACATCGTCGGTTTCACCGGCATGGTCGAGCAGATGACCGCCTATGAAATGATCGGCTTTTTGCGCGACTACCATCGCCGCTTGGAGGAGACGGTGTTCCAACATGGCGGCACCCTGGACAAGTTCTTGGGTGACGGCATCATGGCAACGTTCGGCACACCGATTACGGCGCCTGAAGACGCGCTGGACGCAGTCAAGTGCGCTGCGGCGATCCTCGACGTCGCGGAGGCGTGGAACGCGGAGCGGAAGCAATCGGGCGCCGCACCCGTGCGTGTATCCGTCGGTGTCCACTACGGCCCGATCGTCCTTGGCAACATCGGTTCGGAAAGACGGCTTGAATTCGCGGTCCTGGGCGATGTGGTGAACGTCGCCAGTCGGTTGGAGGAGCAGACCCGCCGGCTCGGCGCCGCGGCCTTATTGAGTCGATTGTTAAGAAGCGACTTTGAGTGCTGAGAGCGTCTAACACGCGTCCAGTGCCGGTTCGCTGATTTCGGACAAAGGGGCCTTTGATCAGTTTGCTTTTCATGGGCATTTATGAGCACTGATA